>Ga0187893_10000726_pt1 | contig 84433 bp, 77 predicted proteins | sample MA1701074metaG_FD_139574 | JGI IMG/M metagenome (GOLD analysis project Ga0187893, IMG submission 139574) | White microbial mat communities from a basaltic lava cave in the Kipuka Kanohina Cave System on the Island of Hawaii, USA - MA170107-4 metaG ... | reverse complement strand
GTTCTTCACGTGGCGGAGAGGGAGGGATTCGAACCCCCGGAGCAGTTGCCCGCTCAGCGGTTTTCGAGACCGCCCGATTCAGCCACTCTCGCACCTCTCCATCTGTTGCAGAAGGAGACCGCGTCTCCGTCAAGCTTACAAAAACCAATACGTCAGGGCCCCCAGTCCGATCGCGATCCACCACAAGACGAGCAGGGTCCGCATCCACGCCGCGTAATTGCTGAAGCGGAACCGTTGAGGAACGAGGTTGGTCCCGGCGACCAGGACGACATAGACCCCGAGCAGCAGGACGACGGTGCCCAGCGCCGCATGCGCCAATATACCAACTGTCGTTCGGTTGACGACGCCCCTCGAGAGGTCGGGAGCGTAGACCTCGCGGAACGACGGCACCATCCACACGACCGTCATGGCGGCTGCAATGGCAAGCGCAGTCGATTGACACGCGCCGTGGGCGCGATACCATCCGCGGCGCGCGAGAACCGCGCCCATGAGGATCATGAGACCAAGCCCTACCTGAATGAGCAGGTTCAGATCGCCGCCAAGAGTGCCGCCACGACCCAGGAATCCCTCGCCAAACACGACTTCAGCCCCCCTCTGCGCGGCAGGCGCTTTCTAGACCGCTTCGTGTGTCGTCAGCACATCTGTATGGCGGAGAGGCCGGGATTCGAACCCGGGCTGCACCTTTCGGCGCAGACTCGCTTAGCAGGCGAGCACCTTCGGCCAACTCGGTCACCTCTCCGTCCAAAAGCTAGGGTCTACGGCCAAGGGCATGGGGTCTGGTCAGCCCCCCTGCACCCTCTACCCTATGCTCTGGTCTTTCTAGTGGCGGAGGGGGTAGGATTCGAACCCACGAGGCTTTCGCCTAACGGTTTTCAAGACCGCCGCCTTCAACCACTCGGCCACCCCTCCGAACGACAGGGTTCAGGGTCAAGGGCATAGCGTCTGGTGGGTCCCCCTGCGCCCTCTACCCTATGCCCTGTTCTTCGTGATGCGCTCGAGGCCATCCATGTATGGCCGAAGCGCTTCCGGGATCAGGACGGCCCCGTCGGCTTGCTGAAAGTTTTCCAAGATCGCGAGCCAGGTGCGTCCGACGGCGACCCCCGACCCGTTCAGCGTATGCACGAACCGAGTCGCCGCCTTCGGCGCGGGCCGGTACTTGATCCCTGCGCGGCGCGCCTGAAACGCCTCGCAGTTGCTGACCGACGACACCTCCCGATAGGCCCCCTGGCTCGGGATCCAGATCTCGATGTCGTAGGTCTTTGCCGCCGCGAACCCCAGTTCCGCCGTACATAAGGCCACCGTCTTGTACGGGAGGCCAAGCCGCTGGAGGACCCGTTCCGCGTGAACGGTCATCGCCTCCAGTGCCGCATACGAGCCCTCAGGTTCTGTGAACTTCACCAGCTCGACCTTGTCGAACTGGTGTTGCCGCATGAGGCCGCGCGTATCTTTGCCATAGGAGCCGGCCTCTCGCCGAAAGCACGGGGTATAGGCGACATAGGAGAGGGGCAGCGCGCCGGGGGGCAGGATCTCCTCCCGGTGAAGGTTCGTCAGCGGCACCTCTGCCGTCGGGATCATGTAGAGCCCCTCGTCCTTGGTCTTGAACAGTTCCTCTTCGAACTTCGGGAGCTGCCCCGTCGCGGTCATGGCGGCGGCATTGACCAGGAACGGCGGGAGGACCTCGACGTAGGCGTGCTCGCGGACATGGAGATCGAGCATGAAGCTGATCAGCGCGCGCTCGAGCCTTGCGCCGAGTCCCATCAGAGCCGCGAAGCGCGATTGGGCGATCCTCGCCGCTCGTTCGAAATCCACCAGCCCCAGGGCCTCCCCCAGCTCCCAGTGCGGTTTCGGGGGGAAGTCGAACCGGCGCGGCTCACCCCACCGCCTCACCTCGACGTTATCTTCTGGCGATTTCCCGATCGGCACCGAGTCATGCGGCGGGTTCGGAATGAGCAGCGCAAGGTCCCGCAGGGTCTCGTCTTTTTCCTCGAGCTGCTTTTCCAGACCATCGAGCAGCGGGGCGTCTGCGAGCGCTCGCGCAACGACATCGTTTGTGCTCTTGCCTTGCCGCTTCAGTGTAGCAACCTGCTCCGACAACTCGTTGTGCCTCTGTTTAAGCCTCTCCACCTCAACCAGGATTCTCCGACGTTGGGCATCGATCTGGATGAGCTCGTCGAGGGCCGCCGGAACGGCCCCGCGTGCCGCAAGCCGCTCCTTCACCAGTTCCGCGTTCTCACGGATGAATTTCAGGTCGAGCACGTCTCTCCCTCCCGGTTCATGGTTCATAGTCAGGAGAGGGCTAATCGCTGCGGGTCTTGTCTATGAACTACGAACGCTGAACCGCGAACTGAGGGGCCCCACTATATCACGCTGCCCAACCCGCCTCAAGGCTCGTCGGGCGGCGCCGGGCTGGGCGGGGAATCCTGATCTTCTGTCTCTTCCTCGCCTACGTCGTCGCTGACCAGTCGGGTCACCGCCGCCACGCGGTCGGTCGGCTCAAGTCCCTGGAGCCGGACCCCCTGAGTGGCCCGGCCGATCAGGCTGATCTCGTCCACGCGCAGGCGGGTGATCTTCCCCTCATGAGAGATCATCATGATCTGGTCGCCGGGCTGCACCTGCATCACGCCCACGACCGCGCCATTCCTCTCGGTGGTCCGGATGTTGATGATCCCCTTGCCGCCCCGTCCCTGTAGACGGTACTCCTCCAGCGTCGTCCGCTTGCCATACCCCCGCTCGGTTACCGTGAGCACCGCCGTGCCCGGTGACACCACTTCGGCACCCACGACCTCGTCACCATCCTCAAGCGAGATGCCGATGACGCCGCGCGCCCCGCGACCTACCGACCGAGCCTCTTCCTCCTTGAAGCGGATCGCCATGCCCTGCCTGGTGCCGAGGAGGATCTCGTCGTCGCCCTTGGTCATCCGGACCGCAATCAGCTCGTCCCCTTCATCGAGGGTCACAGCGATGATCCCGCCCGCCCGCGGGTTCCCGTACGCGTTGAGCTCGGTCTTCTTGACGATCCCGCGCTTCGTCGCCATCAGAAGGTAGCGATCGACCTCAAACTGGCGGATGGGGATCATAGTGGTGATCGTCTCGCTGCCGCCGAGCTGCAAGAAGTTGGCGAGGGCCTTGCCCTTCGCCGCCCGCCCGAGCTGGGGCAGCTCGTGGACCTTGAGCCAGTGAACTTTCCCCTGGTTCGTGAACAGGAGGATGTAGCTGTGGGTCGTAGCGACGAAGAGGTGTTCGACGTAGTCCTCCTCCTTCGTCGCCATTCCGGTCGTCCCCTTGCCACCGCGGCGCTGGCTCCGATAGACGTTCAGATTGCTCCGCTTGATGTAGCCGCTGTGGGTAATGGTGATCACCATCTCTTCGTCGGCCAGCATGTCTTCCAATTCGATGTCGGCGGTCTCTTCCAGGATCTGCGTGCGGCGCGGGTCACCATACGTCTCCTTCAAGGCCAGAAGCTCATCCTTGATGATTTGACGAACGAGGGCATCGCTGGCCAGGATGTGGCGGTACCGCTCGATCGCCTGGATGGTCTCCTGATACTCATCCTGGATCTTCTGCCGCTCAAGCTGCGTCAGGCGCTGGAGGCGCAGATCGAGGATCGCCTGGGCCTGGATCTGGCTCATCGCGAACTGCTCCATCAGGCCGGACCGCGCATCGTCCGCCGAGCGAGACCGGCGAATGAGGGCGATAATCTCGTCCAGGCGCTCCAGTGCGATGCGGTACCCCTCCAGAATGTGGGCCCGCTCTTCGGCCTTCCTGAGGTCAAAGCGAGTCCTGAGGATGACGACGGTCTTCCGGTGCTCGATGAAATGGTGGAGCATTTCCTTCAGCCGCAGAACTTTCGGCTGATTATCCACGAGGGCCAGCATGATGACACCGAACGTGGACTGCATCGGGGTGTGTTTATAGAGCTGATTCAAGATCGGTGGGGGCGGCTGGTCCTTCTTGAGCTCAATGACGACTCGCATCCCCTCGCGATCCGACTCGTCCCGCAGGTCCGAGACCCCTTCGATCTTGCGATCACGAACCAGCTCGGCAATCCGTTCGATCAGCTTGGCCTTGTTGACTTGATATGGCAGCTCCGAGACGATGATGCTCTCGCGCCCGCCCCGGCCCTTCTCGACGAACGCCTTCGCGCGCATCTGGATCAGTCCCCGGCCGTTCTTGTACGCGTCCTCAATCCCGCGTTTGCCATGGATGTACGCGGCCGTTGGAAAGTCCGGCCCGGGTAGCGCGCCCATGAGCCGATCCAGCGCCACCTCGGGATCGTCGAGCTGCATCAGCAGGGCATCTACGGTCTCGCGCAGGTTGTGGGGCGGGATGTTGGTCGCCATCCCGACCGCGATGCCGGAGGAGCCATTGACCAGCAGATTTGGAAGGGCGGCCGGCAACAGCGTCGGCTCCTGAAGCGTATCGTCGAAGTTGGGGGCCAGCTCCACCGTCTCCTTGTCAATGTCTCGGAGCATCTCCTGGGCGATCCTCGCCAGTCGGACCTCGGTGTACCGCATCGCGGCCGGCGCATCCCCGTCAACGGAGCCGAAGTTGCCCTGGCCATCGATGAGCGGGTAGCGCATCGAGAAATCCTGGACCAGGCGGACGATGGTGTCGTAGACCGCTGTGTCACCGTGGGGGTGGTACTTCCCCAGGACCTCTCCCACGACGCGGGCCGCCTTCTTGTATGGGCGGTTGAAGGCAAGCCCCAGCTCCTGCATGGCGTACAGGACCCGTCGGTGCACCGGCTTCAGGCCATCTCGTACATCCGGCAGCGCGCGGCCGATGATGACGCTCATGGCGTAGTCCATGTACGACCGCCGCATCTCCTCGTGGATGTCGGTCGGCCTCCATTCACCAATCCGGCTCAACTGAGTCCGTTGCTCGTCAGGCATTCGCTTCTCCTCCACGATCCGCACAAACGAAAATGGCCCGATCGCCGGGCCTCCACGGGATGGAGTTCATTGTCGATGGTTCATAGTGAGGCAGCCTGGGTCTGCCGACGACCAGGGCCCTCTCTTCATCTATGAACTCTGAACTAGATATCCAGGTTGCTCACTTCCAGCGCGTGTCGCTCGATGAACTGCCTCCTCGGCTCCACCTGGTCACCCATCAGCGTGGTGAAGATCTGCTCGGCGGCGACCGCGTCCTCAACTGTCACCCGCAGCAAGGTCCGGGTTTCGGGATTCATCGTCGTCCGCCAAAGCTGCTCCGGGTTCATTTCACCCAGGCCCTTATACCGCTGGATCGCCAGTCCCTTCTTGGCCAACTCCATGCTCTTGCTAAGCAGATCGCTTAAGGATTCGGCAATTACGCTCTCGCCTTCGGCCGCCACCTTGAATGGGGGCGCCCCAAGGCCGGACAGCGCGGCGGCGGCACCTTCCAGCTCTCGATACTCCGGGGATCCGACGAGCGCCTGGTCGATGACCGCTACGCTTCGCTGCCCCTGACCATCGCTGCCAAACGAAAGGGTCAGCCGATAGGCCTCCTGCTCCTCGTCCCATTCTGCTCCACCCTCGGCCGGCCCAAGCTGCGCAGCCCGTGCTCCTACCGCCTCCAACAGCTGCGCCAAAAGCCGGTGTGCTTTGTCTTCGTCCTTCAGGGCCCCACGGGGCACGCCGCCAGACTGCACCAATGCCGCCACCGCACCCGGATGCCGCCCTCTTCGCTCCATCGCCCGAAGGCAGTTTTGCCAGGCAATCAGCTTCCGCAAGATGCCATGGAGCCGTTGCCCGGTCCAGGCTGTCCCCCCGTTGCTGCCCTCCGCCCGAAGCGTCTCAGCGGCCGTCTCCAGCAGGAACTCCTCCATTGCCCGGTTGTCTTTCAGATAGCGCTCGACCTTCCCCTTTTTCACCTTGTAGAGGGGCGGCTGCGCGATATACAGGTGGTTCCCTTCGACGACCTGGCGGAGATGCCGGAAGAAGAAGGTCAGGAGGAGGGTCCGGATGTGCTCGCCATCAACATCGGCGTCGGTCATGATGATGATCCGATGATAGCGCAGCCGCGCAATGTCGAACTCGGGGTTGATCCCGGCCCCGAGGGCCGAGATAAGCACCCTGATCTCCGCCGATGAAAGCATCTTGTCTGCCCGCGCCCGCTCGGTGTTCAATATCTTGCCTCTGAGCGGAAGGATCGCTTGAAATTGTCGATCGCGCCCCTGCTTGGCTGACCCGCCAGCCGAATCGCCCTCGACGATATACAGCTCGCAGAGGGCCGGATCCTTCTCGGAGCAGTCGGCCAGCTTTCCCGGCAGATCATCGCCGTCCAGCGCGCCCTTCCGTCTCACTAACTCTCTCGCCTTGCGAGCAGCCTCTCGCGCGCGCGCCGCTTCGGCCGCCTTCTCAATAATCCGCCGGCCGATCCCAGGGTTCTCCTCCAGGTATTCCCCCAATTTCTCGTTAATGACGGTTTCGACCAGGCCCTTCATGTCCGGGTTGTTCAGCCGGGCCTTGGTCTGCCCCTCAAACTGCGGATTGGGGAGCTTCACGCTGATAACCGCGGTGAGGCCTTCGCGGATGTCGTCGCCGGTTAGCGTCGCCTTGAGGTTTTTCAGCAGGTCCCGCGCGGCCGCGTAGTTGTTGATCGTGCGGGTCAGGGCTGACCGGAAGCCGATGAGATGCGTGCCGCCATCGTGGGTGTTGATATTGTTCGCGAACGAGAAGACCGTCTCCGCGTAGCCGTCATTGTACTGGATGGCAGCCTCCACCACGGTCGCCTCTCGCTGGGCCTCGATATAGATCGGCTTCGGGTGCAGGACGGTCTTGTTTTCATTGAGCAGCTCGACGAACGACTTGATGCCGCCCGTGTAATGAAACTCGCGTGTCTCGCTGATCCGCTCGTCGGCGAGCCGGATGCGCAGGCCCTTGTTCAGGAACGCCAGCTCGCGAAGTCGGTTGCTGAGCGTATCCAGGCTGAAGTTCCGATCCTCAAAGATCTCCGAATCCGCGAGGAACGTCACGCGGGTTCCGGTCTTCCGGGCCTTGCCGACCTCTTCGAGGTCGCCAGCCGGTTTGCCGCGCTCATACCGCTGCAGGTGCTTTTTCCCGTCGCGCCAGATCTCCACGTCGAGCCACTCTGATAGCGCATTGACCACAGAGAGCCCAACGCCGTGCAAGCCGCCCGACACCTTGTAGGCCGACTGATCGAACTTGCCCCCGGCATGGAGGGTGGTCATCACCACCTCCAGGGCCGGCCGCCCCGTCTGCTCGTGAATGTCCACGGGGATGCCGCGCCCGTTGTCCACGACGGTGATGCTGTTATCCGAGTGGATGGTCACGTCAACGTGGTCGCAGAATCCTGCCAACGCCTCGTCGACGCTGTTGTCCACGACTTCCCAGACGAGGTGGTGGAGCCCCTCCGGCCCGGTCCCGCCGATGTACATCGCCGGCCTCTTCCGGACGGCCTCCAGGCCTTCGAGGACGCGTATCTGCTCGGCGCCGTAGGCGTCCGCTGCGGCGGTCTCATCGACAGGCTTGTCGTCTGCGGCCTTGATGGTCAGGTCCTCGGGGGCTCTGCTCATACCTCTCCTTCTCCGGTGGCGCGAGCCGTCAGCGTTACAGCCTCATCGGCATGATGACACACAGGTACCCCTTCTCGTCCTTCGGCTGGAACAGCGCCGGACTGAGCGGATCCTGGAGGTGGATGGTGATCTGCTCGGATTCCACGACGCTCAGGAAGTCCAAAATGTAGCGTGCGTTGAACCCTATCGCCATCTCCTCGTGGTGATACTCGACCTCGAGCTGCTCCCGCGCCTCCCCGAGGTCGAGATTGACACAGTTCAGGCGCAGGGCGCCGGGCTTGAGCTCCACCGTCGTGTGCACGACCCGATCTCCGATGATCGTCGAGGTCCGCCGAAGCCCGGCTATTAGGGCTTCGCGGTTGACACTCGCCTGCTTGGTGGTGGTTGCAGGAATGACCTGTTCGTAGTTCGGGAACTGCCCCTCGATCAGTCGCGCATCAATGAGCGTCTGGTCGGTGCTGAACAAGAGGTGGTTCTCCGCCAGTTCAATCTCGACTTCGCCGGGCTCGTCCCGTAGAAGCTTGAGCGTCTCTGCGGCCGCCTTCCGAGGGATGATCGCCTCTATGGGCTTATTGTCCCTGAGTGCGTCGGATTCGGTTGTGGCAACCGCGAGGCGGTGTCCATCGGTGGCGACCATTCTGACGTCTTTCGGTGTGATCCGGAGCAGGATCCCGTTCAGTGTGTATCGGGTCTGGTCCGAGGAAACCGCAAAGAGTGTTCGCCGGATCATGTCGCGAAACATCCGGCGGTCGAGAACCACGCCCTTGCCTCTCGGTTCGCGCATCGACGGAAAATCATCCCGAGGCAGACCCTTCATCCTGAAGTCGGACTTGCCGCACGTGATGCTCACCGTCATTTCAGCATCAGATGTGAGCTCCACCACCGCAGGCGGCAACTCTCGCACGATCTCATACAGCTTCCTGGCTGAAAGCGCGATCGATCCTTCTTTGAGAACCTCACCCGACAGGCGCTTCCGCACCCCAATATCCAGATCCGTCCCGAACACCGAGATGCGCGTAGAGCTGGCTTCCAGTAAGAGGTGGGAGAGGATGGGGAGGCTTCTCTTTGTTTCGACAACCGCTTGAATCGGACCTACGCCGGCAAGGAGATCGTCCTTGGAGATTTTAATTTGCATTAGTGCGCAAACTCCAACATGCTGAAGAGTGTCAACTAATCAGTCTAGACTATATCTCTATAAGCAAAAAACTTAGTAGGAGTAGTAGGGCGTTCTTGATATGTGGGGAGGCTAACTAACGCCCTGAAACAAAACTACCGTCAGCGCTGACGCTCTGTGTGTGTAATGCGGACAAGCTGTGCACTTCTCAGAACCAGCGATTGGTGTTCCACAGCGGCCCCGGCCCGTTCTGTACGTCTATCAACACGAGCCAGTTACGCACACCTTGTCCACATCTGTGGAAAACCCTCCAGAGGCACTTAAACCAATATAAGCAAGAGCTTACACGTATTAGCCGGACGCGGAGCCACCAAACGGAGAACCCTTTCGTTCGCCTGAGGCAATAACCTTACTTGTTCTTGACACCACCCGCTAATGCGACTATACTCCCGTCTGCTGTAGCCAGGACGGAAACGCCGACACTGCCGGACCAGCGAAAAGGAACCATGCATGAAGCGAACGTATCAGCCGAACAAGAGCAAGCGCAAGAGAACGCACGGATTCTTGGTACGCATGAGCAGCTCAAGCGGCCGGAACGTCATCAAGCGCAGAATGGCGAAGGGCCGAAAGAGGCTTGCCGTCTGACACGACCCCCGCCACCCACCAGACACCGCGCCAGCCAAGATCGCTCACGAAAAAGCAGTCACAGCTTGAAACTTGCTCAGCCCCGGCGGGCAGGCAGAGCCGAAACGACGGTTCGTTCAAGGCATTTTACCCTTTATGTGGTGACCCCGTCAACTAAGAAAAAGCAGCGGCTGAGGTTCCGGTTGAGCGCCAAGTCAGGCGATGCGGCGGCGCGCAACAGAGCGAAGCGACACGCGCGCGAACTCTATCGACTGGCCCGCCACAATCTCCCGAACGATAAGGAGCTGGTGATTACAAGCGCGGAGAGAATCGGCCTTCTGGCCCGTCGTGACCTGAGGAAAGAGCTGGCTCAGCTTTTCGGTCGCGCGGGCCTCCGTCCGCCGATCTCGCCAGCCCAAGCGAGCGGTTCGTGAAGATGACCCCCGCCGGGATTGCGCAGTCGGCACTGGTTCTCTACAAGAAGACGCTCTCCTGCGGCCTCCCGCCGGCCTGTCGGTTCTATCCTTCCTGCGCCGACTATGCGCATGAGGCGATCGCGCGGTGCGGCCTCGCCCGGGGGCTGTGGTACGCCTTGAGCCGCATCGCGCGATGCCACCCCTGGCACCCCGGCGGGAACGATCCGGTGCGATAGACCGCAGCCGCCGCCACTCACGCGAAGGCCAAGCCCATGTCTACAGAGCAGCGTGCACTACTCGCAACAGTTATTGCGCTGGCGATCTTCGTGGCCTGGGGGTTTCTCTTTCCACAATCGAGCGAGCCGCCGCAACGCGCGAAGCCGGCCACGGGACCCGAGACCCCAAAGGCGCCCGCGCCCCGGCCGGCTGCGGCCCCGACGGCGGTGGCGCCGCTCAAGGGCGCGGCGGCCTCGTCCAAGCTCCCGGAGCGCGAGGTCATCGTTGACACCGATCTCATTCGAGTCGTCTTGACGACAAGAGGAGCGACCCTGAAGAGCTGGGAGCTGAAACGGTATACCCGCGACGACGGGAAACCGGTGGACCTGGTGCCCCCGACGGAGGGCTCCTGGGCACCGCTCCTCGCATGGAGCGGGAAGCTGGAAGAGGCCGCGCCGATCGACTTCGAAGCGGACAGGGACCGCCTCGACCTGCGATCTCCCTCGGAGACCGGAACCGTCACCTTCACGTCGCGCACTGGCGGCCCGCTCCGCCTCACGAAACGGCTCACGTTCAGGGGCGACATCTACCGGGTCGAGGTGCAGCTCGTGTGGGAAAACGAAGGCAAGAAACCGATCGGAATCCTGCCCGAGATCGCGTGGGGGCCGGGCCTGCGTGACGATCGCGACAGGTCGCGCTCACAGCTTCAGCCGCCCACGACATGGGTGGACGGCCGCCGCGTCACGGATGACCTCGAGAAGCTTCAAGGGCCCTCCACCCACAGCGGTGCGGTCTCCTGGATCGCGCTGCACGACCAGTACTTCGCCGCAGCGCTGCTGCCGGACGGAGAGGCCGTCGTGGCAACCGTGCGGAAGGACGCGCGCGGCCAAGCGCTGATCAGTCTCGCCGCACGGGCGCAGACGCTTCAGCCCGGGGCCGAGGCGTCGGGCCGGTTCACCCTGTATGCCGGGCCGAAGGTGCTCGATCGGCTGAAGGCCGTGGGGCCGAACCTTGACAGCATCGTGGATCTGGGCTGGTTCGACTTTCTCGCGCGCCCCGCAGTCGAACTGCTCCGATTCCTCTACCGTTTCACCGGCAACTACGGCCTGGCGATCATCCTTGTCACCTTGCTGCAGAAGGTCCTGTTCCACCCGCTCACGATCAAGAGCCTCCGCTCGATGCAGGCAATGCAGGCCCTCCAACCGAAGATCGCGGCCGTGCAGGAGCGCTACAAGAACAATCCGCAGCGAAAACAGCAGGAGATGATGGACCTGTACAAGAAGCACGGCGTCAACCCGATGGGGGGGTGCCTGCCCATGCTCTTGCAGATCCCGATCTTTATCGCCCTCTATAACGCCCTATCCAATTCGGTGGAGATGTGGCGCGCCCGCTTCCTCTGGATAAAAGACCTCTCGCAGCCTGACGCCCTCTTCACGATCGATGTCTGGGGGCTGAAGGACTACCCGTTCAATCTCCTGTCGCTGCTGATGGGAGTTACGATGTTCGTCCAGCAGAAGCAGGCGCCGGTCGCGGGCGATCCCCGCCAGGCCAAGCTGATGCTCTACCTGATGCCCACCATGTTCACCTTTATGTTTTGGACCTTCCCCTCAGGCCTGGTGTTGTACTGGCTCGTCAACAACATTTTGCAGATCGGCCAACAGTATTGGCTGGAACGGCGCGGGAAGCTCGGCCAGCGTGAGGCGGAAAAGACCTAGAACACGGACGGGGGGCCCAACAGCCGGCAGCCAGGATCCGGCCCTCGCCGGGGAGGTCCTGCGCCAGGGCCTCAGGCGGCTCGGACTCGAGCCAACGCCGGCGCAGCTCGAGGGGTTTGCCGTCTATCTCTCGGAGCTGCTGCGATGGGGGGCGCGGATCAACCTGACCGGCTTCACCACCGAGGCCCAGATCGTCCGCGAGGGCTTCCTGCGCTCTATGAGCTACCGGGTGGCCTTCGACCCCGCGCCGGGGATGAGGGCGGTCGATATCGGCTCCGGCGCCGGCTTCCCTGGGCTGGTCCTGAAGATCTGCTACCCGGAGATCGACATGCTCCTGGTCGAGGCCTCGCGTCGTCGCGCTTCGTTCCTCCGGTCCCTGGTTCGTCAGCTCGGGCTTCCGGGCGTCCGCTGCCTTCATGGTCGGGCCGAGCAGCTCCACGGGGAGGTCGAGCATCGCGCGAGGTATCAGGTCGCCTTCGCGCGCGCGGTTGGAGCGCCGCCGGAGGTGGTCGCGCTCGCAGAGCCCCTCCTGGCCCCCGGGGGACGGTTGGTCATCCAGGTGGGGCGTCGGCGGGCAACGTCGTTTTCGGAAGACCGGCGGACCCTCATCGAGTCCGGGCTGACGGTGGGAACATGCGTGACGCAGGCTGTCGATCCCGGAATGCAGCCAACCGAGCTGCTCGTGATCGAGAAACCCCACGGAGGCCATTCGCTGGAGCTCACGAGCCCGACCCGCGAACTGTCCGGGCGTCTCTAGCCCCAGGACCGTGGAGCCGTTGGACGCGGCGTGTTTCACGTGAAACAGGGCAGGCCTTTCGTCTTTGCACCCCCCTAGGAGGTATGATATCCTGGCTCGTCCAAGCACGGGAGGGCGACGACGCGCATCATCGCCATCGCGAATCAGAAGGGGGGGGTCGGCAAGACCACGACGGCCGTGAACCTGGCCGCCTGTCTTGCGGCAGCAGAGAAGCGCACCCTCCTGGTCGATATCGACCCCCAGGGAAACGCCACCAGCGGGCTCGGGGTTGAGCGATCGGCGATGCCGGCCGTCTACGAGCTGCTCATGGGGGAGGCGCAGATCGCTGAGGTCGTGCGCCCCACCGCGACCCCCGGGCTCGACCTGGTCCCTGCGGGCGAGCGGCTGATCGGGGGCGAGGTCGAGCTTGCCACGACTCCGCGCCGCGAGACGCGGCTGAGAGAGGCTCTCGGCGAAGGGGTCGGAGGATACGACTACATCCTGATCGACTGCCCCCCGTCGCTCGGCCTTCTGACCGTCAACGCGCTGGCCGCCGCGCACTCGGTCCTGATCCCGCTTCAATGCGAATACTACGCGCTCGAAGGGCTGGCTCGGATCATGGACGCCGTCCGCCTGTGTCGTCTGAAGCTGAACCCCGGACTGAGGCTCGAGGGGATAGTGTTGACGATGTATGATGCGCGGGTAAACCTCTCGGAGCAGGTCGAGCAGGAGGTGCGCCGCCACTTTCCCCGCGAGGTGTTCCGAACGGCCATCCCTCGCAACGTTCGCCTGAGCGAGGCGTCCAGTTTCGGCAAGCCGGTGATCCTGTATGACATTCGCTCCGCCGGGGCGGAAAGCTACCTCCGCCTTGCGAAGGAGATGATCGATGGCGTCGCGCAGGGCGCTCGGTAGAGGGCTAGAGACCCTCATCCCCGGGGCCGACCCCTCCGGGGTGATACAGGTCCCGGTGGAGGAGATCGGGCCCGGAGGGCTCCAGCCGCGCCGCTCGATGGACGACGCCAAATTGAAGGAGCTGGCGGCCTCGATCGAGGCCCACGGGATCCTCTCCCCGATCCTCTTGCGTCGGGAGGGGGGCCGGTTGGAGGTGGTGGCCGGGGAGCGGCGCCTCCGGGCGGCCCGCATGGCCGGGCTCGCCTCCGTCCCTGCTGTCGTGAAGGAGGTCTCCAGCAGCGAAGCGCTGGAGATGGCCCTCGTCGAGAACCTGCAGCGCGAGGACCTCAATCCGATCGAGGCGGCTGAAGCCTATCTCAGGCTCCAGGAAGAGTTCGGGTTGACCCAGGAGGACGTGGCCCGGCGGGTGGGGCGCGACCGCTCCTCGGTGGCCAACGCGCTCAGGCTCTTGCGGCTGCCGAAGCGGGTCCGCGCCGATCTGATCGCGGGCACACTCTCGGAGGGGCACGCCCGGGCTCTGCTCAGCCTGGATCGGGGTGCCGACCAGCTTAAGGCGCGAGACCGGGTCGTTCGCTTGGGCCTGTCCGTTCGGGCCACCGAGGCGCTTGCGCGGCGGCTGAAGCGGCCGGCGCGGGTGAAGCGGGGGAGCCCTCCGGTGGAACCGGCGGTCCGGGCGGCGGAGGACGCCCTTCGGCAGGCGCTCGGGACCAGAGTCCGCATCTACAGGAAGGGCACCAGCGGGAGGATCGAGATAGAGTTCTACTCGATGGAGGACCTCGAACGGATCTACGGGCTGATCTCCGGGCGCGCCTAGTGCCGGTCCAGTTGACGTCGCCCGCGTTGCTGGCCCCGGGGCACTCCCTGCGACGTACCCAGGAACGTACGCCGGGTACCCGCGAAGCGGGTGCGGCCCCGGGCGCCGCGCCTGCACCCACCTGCGGTTGGTTCCCGGCTCGTTGCTTGGTCCGGCAAGGTGGTCGCCCGGTTAGCGCCGAATAGCTGGACACCACTAGGCGGGAGGTGTTTCACGTGCAACAGCGCAACGGTGCGCATGCGTGAGAAATTGGCGAGCGCACTGGCCTTCCCATTTGAGGATCGGGAGTGGCCATCAAAGATGGCGATCGGCGGCGTCGTTGGGCTTGCCGCGGAGGCGCTATTCGTGACGGTCGGGTTCCTCTTCTCCCGAGAACTTGCCCTGGCGGCCTCCCCGTTGGCGCTGGTTGCGAACTTTCCGGCACTCGGCTTCGCATTACAGGTGTTCCAGGGGGCGCTTCGGGCACCCCAGGCGCACGCGATGCCTGAATGGAGGCGGTGGAGCGACCTGTGTCTGAAAGGGCTGTTGCTGTTCATGCTCGCGCTGGGCTACGGGGTCCTGCCGCTGCTGCTCATGATCTCGGGGCTCGGCCTCTTCGTAGGCGGAGGGGTGACGATGGTATTGGGCCTGGTCATGATGCTCCTCGGGATGCTGGCCGGCCTCGTACTTGGCTTCTTCCTTCCGATGGCCGTGGCCCGCTACCTCGAGGGGCGACGGGTTGAGGCCGCATTCCACCCGGTCGTCATATGGCAGAGCATTCGCAAGGTGTTGGCGGAGTACATGGCAGCCTATCTGGCCGGGATCGCGGCGTTCATCATCGTCGGCCTCATCGGCACCGTCCCATTTCTGGGCGCTTTGGCCTGGCCTTTTCTGGCGTTCTACTTCATGGTGGCGGGCGCCCGCCTGTTCGGGGACGTGTGCCTGGGGGCCGCATAGCGGCTTTCCACGATAGTAGCCGGTTGGCCGCTGACGGGAACGAAAGCGCGCTCGACTTGCGCCGGGCCCGTCGATCGGGAAACCGTTAACGATGGTCCATTCGAATCGAAGGAGGCGTCTGTGTTCGGCAAGCGGACGAAGCTACCCCAAGACTTTGGCGAGATTCGCGCGTTTCTGGGGGAAGGGACGAGCTTTATGGGCTCGTTGCAGTTTGACGGGACAGTTCGGCTGGATGGGCGCTTCGAGGGCGACGTCGCGGGAAGCGACCTCCTCATCATCGGTCAAGCGGCCTCGGTGCGGGCGGAGATTCAGGTGGGGTCGCTTGTCGTGGGTGGGAGGCTAGAGGGGAACATCGTGGCCAGAAAGCGCGTGGAGCTTCTGAGCACGGCGCGGGTGACCGGAACGATCAAGACCCCAAGCCTTGTTGTAAGCGATGGCGCCATCCTGAACGGGACGTGCGAGATGCGACGTGAAGAGGCCAAGGTGGTCCATCTGGATCAGAAGCGGGAGGAGGAGCTGAAGGGCGGCGAGGCGCGATAGGGGCCGGCATGAGAGTCTATCTCGATCACAACGCAACGACGCCGATGCGGCCGGAGGCGTTGGAGGCGATGCTGCCTCACCTCCGGGGGCGCTTCGGAAACGCGAATTCGATCCATGGGTGGGGAAGGGAAGCCAGGCAGGCCCTGGAGGGGGCGCGCGAGGTCATCGCGTCGGCGCTGGGCGCCCGGGAGCGAGAAAGCATCGTGTTTGTCTCGAGCGGCACCGAGGCGGATAATCTTGCTCTCAAGGGCGCTGCCTGGGCTGCCACGGCCCGGGGGCGACATGTCGTGACGACGGCGGTGGAACACCATGCCGTCATCAATAGCTGCCGATCCCTCGAGGAGCAGGGGTTCGACGTGACGTATGTGTCGGTCGATGGAGATGGTCTGATCGATCCGGAGGCCCTGGAACGGTCGCTTCGGGCCGAGACCACGGTCGTATCCATCATGCATGCAAACAACGAAACGGGGGTCATCTTTCCGCTCGCCGACGTCGGAGACCTCGCCCGTGACCGTGGGGTCGTCTTTCACACCGACGCGGTGCAGACGTTCGGGCGCATAGCGATCGACGTCGAGTCGTTGGGGATCGACCTCCTCTCGCTGTCCGGCCATAAGATCTATGGGCCAAAGGGGATCGGGGCCCTCTACGTCCGGCCCGGGACGCGGATGGTCCCCATTGTCCACGGGGGCCAGCAGGAGCGCGGCCGCCGGCCAGGCACCGAGAATGTGGCGGCCGCCGTCGGATTGGCGCGCGCCGTCCAGCTCGCGCTGGCGTCGATGGAGGACGAGGCGGAGCGCCTCCGCCGCCTCAGAAATCGCCTCGAGGAGGGGATCCTTCGGCGGATCGCGGGGACGAGGCGGAACGGCCATCGGGAGTACAGGCTGCCCAGCACCTCGAACATCTCGTTTCAGGGGACGGACGACGAGTCGCTGATCCTGGCCCTGGACCTCGAGGGGATCGCTGTCGCGGCGGGCGCGGCCTGTACGTCCGGTTCGCTCGAGCCGTCACATGTCCTCCGGGCGATGGGCGGGGATCCCGACATCGACGGGGGCGCCATCCGGTTTTCCCTCGGCGCCGGTACCAGCGACGCGGAGATCGACCGGGTCCTCGAGCTCCTTCCGCGGCTTGTCGAGCGGATCCGGGCGGCCCATGGGCGGTTGCAGCCGGCCCAGGCATACCGGTAGCGGCGGGGAAGCCATGCGCACCAAGGGACGCGTTGTCGTGGCGATGAGCGGCGGGGTGGACAGCTCCGTGGCGGCCGCCCTCCTGAAAGAGCAAGGGTTCGAGGTCGTCGGGATCACTCTACGCCTCCTCTCGACCAAGCGGGCGGTGGGCGGCGAGGAGCGCTTCGGTAGCTGCTGCTCCCCCAGGGACATCGAGGATGCGCGGATGGTGGCGAGCCAGCTCGGCATCCCGCATTACGTGCTCAACTACGAGCGGGAATTCGACCGCCTCGTGATCGAGGAGTTCTCCGCCGCTTACATGCGCGGGCGCACGCCCAACCCCTGTGTCCTCTGCAATGGACGGGTCAAGTTCGGCTCGCTGCTGGACCGCGCGCTGGGCTTGGGGGCCGCGCTCGTGGCGACCGGGCATTACGCGCAGGTCTGTCGCGACGGGGCGACCGGCCGCTATCTGCTCCGTCGAGCACGCGATTCAAAGAAAGACCAGACCTACTTCCTCTACAATCTGACGCAAAGGCAGCTTGGGCGAATCGGCCTTCCGCTGGGGGAGATGACCAAGGAGGAGGTCCGGGAACGGGCCGCCTCACTGGGTCTGGCGGTAGCGACGAAGCCCGACAGCCAGGAGATCTGCTTTGTCGGTGGGGACTACCGGACCTTCTTGAGGGAGCGGTGCGGTCCGACCTTCAGCCCGGGGGCCATCAAGAACAGCGCGGGGCAGACAGTCGGGCGGCATCAGGGCCTGGCGCTCTACACCGTCGGCCAGCGGAGCGGCCTCGGAATAGCCGGCGATGGCCCTCACTACGTCGTTCGAATGGACGCAGCAGCGAACGAGATCGTGGTGGGAAAGGCCGACGAGCTCCTGTGCAAGGAATTCGTGGCTGAGCAGGCAAACTTCGTCGCCTGGGAGCACCTGGCCTATGAGCGCCCGGCGCGGGTCATGGTCCGCTATCGGCAGGTACCGGCGCTGGCCGATCTTCTCCCTCTGCCCGGTGGCCGCCTACGGGTCCGATGGCGGGAGCCGCAGCGACTGCCGGCCCCCGGCCAGGCCGCGGTCTTCTATGACGCCTCGGACCCTGATCTCTTGCTGGGCGGCGCCACCGTCGCTTCGGCCCGTTCTGGCCGTCCAGCCCCACCAAAAATGGCTTGACAAACCCCCTGGCGTCGGGCAAGCTTGAGCCGCTTTTCACGATCTTACGAGGTGTCCGGTTCGCCCTACGCGAACCGGCTCTCTTTTTTGAGCGCGCCCGCCGATCGTGGAACCGCGCGACCTGGCCCCTGTACTCCCGGGTCCTGGACTTCTCGCTGACGGAAGAGTCCGCCACACAAGGCCGGTGCCGACAGGAAAGCGGGACGGGGCCTTCCGCGGCATAGAGCCGTGAACGAACGCGAGCAATTCGTCCGGGGCACGCTGATCGGCGCGTGCTGCATCATCGCCGCGGCGCTCGTCGCCTTCGGATGGTTCAAGATGTGGGACTGGGCGCTGGGCTTCGCTGTAGGCGCCCTTGTCAGCCTGATCAGCTTTCAGCTGATCGTCGCGTCGGTCGTCCGGCTCATGGGGCCGACCCCCTCCAGGCCAACCGCCAGGAGATTTTGGTGGGTCCGGTCGCTTTTGAGACTCCTTGGGGCTGCTCTACTCTTGCTTCTCGCGGTGCGCTACCTGCCGGTCAATCTCATCGGGATGGCTGCCGGACTCATTGCCGTGCAGCTCGGGATGGGAGGGTACCTGATCGTGCGCTATTCCAGCTTGGAAACCGAAAGCGTCGGAGGGGAGGATCGGAAGCCGTGACGAAAGACCGAATGGGCCTCATCGTAATGGCAATGCTGCTGGTCAGTCTGACGCTGCTATGGGCGACCCCCTCACTGGGGGCCAAAGGGGGCGGCGGGGAGGAGCAGCCCGGGATCATCAACCTGAACATGACGCTCCTCATCCAGGTCGTGAACTTCCTGATCCTGATCGCCCTGCTGCACAGGTTCCTCTACGGGCCGCTCACGAAGTTTCTGGCGAAGCGCGCCGAAGGGATCAAGCATTCGCTGGAGGAGGCCAAAACGGCCAGGGAGGCCGCGGCCAAGGCGCAGGAGGAGTACGAAGCGCGGATCGTCGCGACCCGGAGGGACGCCGCCGCGATGCGCGAGGCTGCTGCTCGCGAGGTCGAGGAAGAGAGACAGCGGCTGCTGAAGGCCTCCCGAGAGGAGGCCGCCAGGCTCGTGACGGAGGCCAAGGGCCAGATCGAGCAGGAAGTCAAGCGGGCCAAGGCTGAGCTCCGCACGGAGGTGGTCGGTCTATCGCTCGGGGTTGCGGAGCGCCTCCTGAGCCGGAGCCTGACTCCCGATGACCAGCAACGGCTCGCCGACGAGGTCGCCCGGGAGATCGGGGACGGCCGGTGACGGCGGGGGGGCTTTCCCGGCGATATGCCAAGGCACTGGCAGACGTCGCGGCCGAACGCCGCGTGTTGGAGCCGGTCGGCCGGGACCTCCGGGCGATGGCGGGGCTGCTGAAGGAGCACCGGGAGGCTGCCGCGTTCTTTGCCAACCCTGCCATTCCGCTGACCGATAAGAGACGGGTGCTCCTGTCGCTGGCCGAGCGGGTGGGTGCCAGTCCGCTCAGCGCCAGCTTTCTCAGCCTGATCTTGGAGAAGCGGCGGCTCCCCCAGCTCGAGGAGATGGCGCTCGCATACGGGGAACTGATCGACGAGCGGCTGAATCGGGTCAAGGCGACGGTCACATCGGCGATACCGCTGCCGGATCCGCTCCTCGAACGGCTCAAGGCGCGCCTTGCGGCGGTGACAGGGAAAGAGGTCTATCTGCAGTCGCGGCTCGATCCGACCATCCTGGGGGGCTTGGTGGCCCAGGTCGGCGGCACGATCTACGATGGTTCCCTGAAGAGCCAGTTGAGGCGGATGCGCGAACAGTTGCTGAAAGGATAATCGCATGGCGCAGATCAAGGCAGAAGAGATCAGCGAGATCATCAGGAGGCAACTTGCCGGCTACGAAGCGGCAGTCGATGTGGCGGAGGTCGGGTCGGTCATCGAAACCGGTGACGGGATCGCCCGCATCTATGGCCTCGAGAAGGCGATGGCCGGGGAGTTGCTGGAATTTCCCCACGAGGTCTTCGGCTTGGTCCTGAACCTCGAGGAGGATAACGTCGGCGCGGTCCTGCTGGGCGAGGCCGAGGCGATCAAAGAGGGGGACCAGGTCAAGCGGACGGGCCGCATCGCCTCGGTGCCGGTCGGCGATGCCCTGGTCGGGCGGGTGGTCAACGCCCTCGGGCAGCCGATCGACGCGAAGGGGCCGATCGACACGAAGGAGTATCGGCCGATCGAGCGATTCGCCCCGGGGGTCGTGGACCGGCGCCCGGTCAAAGAGGCGCTCCAGACCGGGATCAAAGCGATCGACGCCATGATCCCGATCGGCCGCGGCCAGCGCGAGCTGATCATCGGCGACCGACAGACCGGCAAGACCGCGATCGCTATCGATACGATCATCAACCAGAAGGGGAAGGAGGTCTTCTGTATCTACGTCGCCGTCGGCCAGAAACGGTCCACTGTCGCCCAGGTGGTCAAGACGCTGGAGGATTACGGTGCGATGGCGTACACCACCGTCGTGGCGGCCACCGCGTCGGAACTGGCGCCGCTCCAATATATCGCGCCGTACGCCGGCTGCGCCATAGGGGAGTATTTTCGCGACTCCAGACGCCATGCACTCTGCATCTACGACGACCTGTCGAAGCACGCCCAGGCCTATCGCCAACTGTCGCTCCTGCTGCGCCGCCCGCCCGGGAGAGAGGCCTACCCCGGGGATGTCTTCTACCTGCACTCCCGGCTGCTCGAGCGAGCCGCCAAGCTGAACGACGAGCTGGGCGGCGGGTCGTTAACCGCGCTGCCGATCATCGAGACGCAGCTCGGGGACGTCTCGGCCTACATCCCGACCAATGTCATTTCGATCACCGACGGACAGATCTACCTGGAAAGCGATCTCTTCTTCGCCGGCATCCGGCCGGCGATCAACGTCGGACTGTCGGTCTCCCGGGTCGGCGGCTCGGCGCAGATCAAGGCGATGCGGCAGGTGGCAGGCAAGCTCCGTCTGGACCTCGCGCAATACCGGGAGATGGCCGCCTTTGCGCAATTCGGCAGCGAGCTCGATAAGGCGACCCAGGCCCAGCTCAATCGGGGCGCGCGGATGGTCGAGGCGCTGAAGCAAGGACAGTACGTGCCGCTCGAGGTCGAGCGGCAGATCCTGATCATCTACGCCGGCACGGCCGGCCGCCTGGATGACCTTCCCGTCGAGGCGATCCTGCCCTTCGAGGTAGCGCTCTACAAGTTCGTCGAGGGTCGCTATCCGGGAGTCTTCAGTGAGATTCGCGAGAAGCGCGAGCTCAGCGACACGCTTCGGACCCAGATGGACAAGGCGATCGAGGAGTGTAGGGCCGAGTTCCTGGCGGCCGCGAAGGCCGCCTAAACCCCCTCACCCTAACCCTCTCCCCTGTGGAGAGAGGATGGAGGTGAGGGGCCGGTTGAGACACAATGGCGACTCTACGCGATATCAAGCGGCGCATCGGGTCGGTCAAGAGCACCCAGCAGATCACCAAGGCGATGAAGTTGGTCGCGGCGGCCAAGCTGCGGCGGGCCCAGGAGCGGATCATCGAGGCGCGCCCCTATGCCTTCAAGATGCGGGAGGTCCTGGCCAGTCTAGCTCTGCGGACCGACCCGCAGCTCCACCCGCTGCTTCAGCGGCACGAGACCGGCAGGAAGATTCTCGTCGTCATCGCGGCCGACAAGGGGCTCTGCGGCGGGTTCAACAGCAACATCATGCGGCGGTCTCTCGAGCTGCTCCGCAAACCTGCGGGCGAGATCGCGATGACCATGGTCGTGGTCGGCCGCAAGGTGCGGGATTTTTACCGTCGGCGGCCCTACACCATCCGGTCGGAGCAGGTCGGGTTCTTCGACCGGCTGGCCTACGGCCATGCGGCCGCGCTGGGCCAGGATCTGGTCAAGGCGTATGTCTCCGAGGAGGCCGACGAAGTCCAGTTGGTCTACAACGAGTTCAAGTCGGTCGCGACCCAGCGTGTCGTGGTGGAGCGGCTGCTCCCGATCGAGCCGCTGCCCCCTCCCCAGGATCTCGCCGCCATCGATTTCATCTATGAGCCGTCGCCCCAGGCGGTGCTGGAGGGGCTGCTGCCCAAACACGTCGAGGTCCAGGTCTACCGGGCGCTGATGGAGTCGCTGGCCGGCGAGTACGGTGCTCGGATGACGGCCATGGACGCCGCCACGAAGAACGCTTCGGAGATGATCGATCTCCTGACGCTCCAGTTCAACAAAGCTCGCCAGGAGCGGATCACGAAGGAGCTGCTCGAAGTGGTCGCGGGGGCCGAGGCGCTGCGGCAGGCCGGCGCGTGAGCAATGGCCATTAACACCCCCTCACCTTGATCCTCTCCCCCAACGGGGGAAAGGGGGGGTGAGGGGGATCGACGAGGAGCGCAACGATGAACGAAGGGAAGATCGTGCAGGTGATCGGGCCGGTCGTGGATGTCGAGTTCGAGCCGGGGAAGCTGCCGGCCATCTACAACGCCCTCGAGGTCAAGGCGAAACAGGCTCACGACATCTTCTCGTATAGCGAGCGGCTGGTCTTGGAGGTGGCGCAGCACCTGGGCGAGAGCCGGGTCCGAACCATCGCCCTCTCCTCGACCGACGGCCTCATCAGGGGGATGGGGGTCCTCGACACCGGGGCTCCGATCACTATCCCGGTTGGCCGCCAGACCCTGGGTCGGATCCTGAATGTGATCGGGGAGCCGGTGGATAAGATGGGGCCGGTCAAGACGGAGAAACACTACCCGATCCATCGCCCCGCCCCGTCATTCGAGGAGCAGGCGACCAAGGTCGAGATGCTGGAGACCGGGATCAAGGTCGTCGATCTCCTCGAACCGTACACGAAAGGAGGCAAGACCGGCCTCTTCGGCGGCGCCGGCGTCGGCAAGACCGTCGTCATCATGGAGCTGATCCGCAACATCGCCATGGAGCACGGCGGCATCTCCGTCTTCGCTGGCGTGGGGGAACGGACTCGCGAGGGGAATGACCTCTGGTTGGACATGAAGGAGTCGGGGGTGCTCGCAAAGACCGCCCTCATCTATGGCCAGATGACGGAACCGCCCGGCTCGCGGCTGCGCGTGGGGCTCACCGCGCTCACCGCCGCCGAGTACTTCCGGGATGAGGAGAAGCAGGACGTCCTCCTGTTCATCGACAACATCTTCCGCTTCACCCAGGCCGGATCCGAGGTCTCGGCGCTGCTGGGCCGGATGCCGTCGGCGGTCGGCTACCAGCCGACGTTGGGGACAGAGATGGGTGAGCTGCAGGAGCGGATCACCTCCACCAAGACCGGGTCGATCACCTCGGTCCAGGCGATCTACGTGCCGGCCGACGACATCACCGACCCGGCGCCGGCGACGACCTTCGCCCACCTCGACGCGACGACGGTCCTCTCCCGACAGCTCACCGAATTGGGGATCTACCCCGCGGTCGATCCGCTGGCCTCCACCTCGCGCATCCTCGACCCCCTGATCGTCGGGGAGGAGCACTACTTCGTCGCGAGGTCGGTCCAGAAGACCTTGCAGCGGTACAAGGACCTGCAGGACATCATTGCGATCCTGGGGATGGACGAGCTGTCCGAGGAGGACAAGCTCGTCGTCGCGCGGGCCAGGAAGATCCAGCGGTTCCTCTCGCAGCCCTTCTTCGTGGCGGAGCAGTTCACCGGGCAGCCCGGCCGCTACGTCAAGGTCAAGGACTCGATCAAAGGATTCAAGGAGCTGATCGAGGGGAAGGCCGACGATCTGCCGGAGCAGGCGTTCTACATGGTCGGGACCATCGAGGAGGCTCGAGAGAAAGCCGAGCGGCTTGTCGGAGGCAAGTAGACTCGATCCGCGGCCCGCGATACGCCCATGGCAGACAAGGACCGGCATACCTTCCAGCTTGAGGTGGTGACGCCTCAGCGCCTGATCGTCAGCGAGGAGGTCGAGGAGCTGGTGGCGCCGGGGAGAGAGGGGTATTTCGGCGTCTGGCCGGGCCACACCCCCCTCATGACGACCCTCAAGATCGGAGAGCTCTCCTACAAGAGAGGGCGCGACGAGCGGTTCCTCGCCGTGAGCTGGGGATACGCGGAGGTGCGCCCGGAGAAGGTGATCGTGTTGGTGGAGACGGCCGAGCGGTCGGAGGAGATCGATGCGGCTCGCGCCGAACAGGCCAGAGGACGGGCCGAGGAGCGCTTGCGGCGCTGGGGCGACGAGACGATCGATTTCACCCGGTGCCAGGCTGCCCTCGAGCGGGCGCTCGCGCGGATCTCCGTGGCTGCGAAAGGGCGATGACGGAAAGGCGTGCGCCTCCCCCCATCTCTTCCTTCTCTCCTGACGGGAGAGGGTGAGGTTGAGGGGGGAGGATGAGACGGCACAAACCAAGGTCCTTGAGAAACGGACCATCGAATAACCGGCGGGCGCGTGATCAGGGCGACCCGCTTTTTTGTGTCCGGTAAGGTGAGCGAGGCGAGAGTCGAGCCAGGCGCCGTCCGGGTCGTCGTCCTGAGCCAGTTCGTGACGGCGTTCTCATGGACCTATGTCTATGTCTTCCTGCCCTTCTACATCCAGCAGATCAGCCCATATGACCGTGAGACGACGCTTCTCTGGATCGGATGGATCCTGGGGATCACCGGGGCCGCGTCGACCGTCTTCGCACCGATCTGGGGCTGGATGGCCGCTCGGATCAGTCCGAAGCGGCTCTACGAGGCCGGGATGCTGTCGCAGGCGGCGATCATGGCCCTCATGGCGACGACCGACAGCCTTCCCGTGCTTCTGCTGCTGCGGTTTCTGATCGGCTGCATCGGCGGCCTGTCTACAACCGGGCTCATCATCATCTCGGCCTCCTCCGCCAGGGAGACCCTCACAGGCAATGTCGGCCTCTTGCAGGCGGCGCTAACCTCCGGACAGATCGTGGGCCCGATCGCCGGGGCCATCTCGGCCGAGTTGCTCGGGTACCGGGTGACCTTTGTCGTTGGGAGCCTCCTGATCCTGGTTGCGTTCGCTAACGTTCGGCTGTTTCTCGATCCCATTCCGACGTTTCGGCCGCAGGTGTCCCATCGCCGGCCCTGGTACACCGGACTGATCCCCGGCTGGCTGCTCTGCTTCGCTGCGACCATTCAGATCGTATTTCTGCCGAGCGTGTTGCCGGAGATCCTGGCCGGCCTGCGGGTCGCGCAGGCTCACGCGATTCGCGTCGCCGGGCTTATCGTGTTTGCCTACGGGGCGACGGCCGTCCTGGGCTCCTATTGGCTGAGCCGTCTCGCCGGTCGAAAGGGCAGGCGCGTGACGCTGATCTGGGCCGCGTGCGGTGCCTCGGCGCTGCAGGTCCTCCTGGGGGCGTCCGAGTCGGTTGCCTCTTTCGGCCTGATCAGGATGCTCCAGGTCGGGCTGGTGGCCGGGGTCGTCCCGGTCGTCTTTGCCGAGGTGGCGACCAGCGCGCACGGCGCGGCGATCGGGTTCATGAACACGTCGCGATTCGCCGCCAACGCGGTCGGGCCGCTGATCGCCACCGTCGCGTTCGCGCACGCCTCGCCGCCGACCCTCTACCTCGGCCTGAGCGCCTTTACGCTGGTCTGCCTTCTGTTGTTCATGCGTGCGCCCGCCACCGTGGACTCGTTCACGTCACCATCAAAAATTGCTTGACAGCCCGCCGCGGAGTACGGTAGGGTACGCCCGCTTCCGAATACCAGTTTGGCTTGTTTGGCTTTTCGGGTTGGTCACGAGCCGCGAAGGCGCCTGGCAGTTAGCGTTCGCGGTCATCTATGAGAAGGCCCGGGGCCTTGAGCCGTGAAGGAAGCGAGACTCGGCGGGGAACGAGCGTCGAGAGTCTACGGAAGGGAGGTGAGCGCGTGCGAGGCACCGGGAAGGTGAAGTGGTTCAACGAGGCTAAGGGCTACGGCTTCATCGAGCGACCTGAGGGTGGCGACCTGTTCGTCCATTACTCCGCCATCCAGGGCAGCGGCTTCAGAACCCTGGCAGAGGGCCAGGAGGTGGAGTTCGATGTCGTGGACGGGCCGAAGGGTAAGCAGGCCGCCAACGTCGTCAAGGCTGGTTCATAGCAGAGCGGGCTTGAAGGTCGAGAACCCCCTGGAAGGGATGACCCCCAGGGGGTTTTCATTTGTCCGCGCCGGATCACCTCAGGTCGCTCAGCGCGACGCCGATGCTGTACGCGACCGCGGCGGCCGCCGAGCCCACCCCCAGGGTCTCAAGTCCTGATCGCCACCATGTATGGGTGGACCATCGACTCTTGAGCGATCCGATCGCGAAAAACACGAGCCCGGTCAATGTGCATGCCAGCCCGAATGGGCTCATGAGCCCGAACATGAATGGGACCAGCGGGACAAACCCGCAGATGAGAAAGGCGCTCGCCGTGCTGAGACCGGCAAGCCACGGGGAGCGGATCTCGAGCGGCAACCCGTACTCTTCGGTCAGCATGGTGCGGATCCATCTCTTTCGATCGGACGTAATGACGTTGATCACGCGCTCGAGCAGCTCGCCCTCAAGGCCTTTCTTTCTGAAGATCTCCCGCACCTCCTCCCGCTCTCCCTCAGGGACGGTGTCGATGTGACGCTGCTCAATGGCCTCGATGTGGGCTAGCTCATCTCGCTCCGCTTTCGTACTCAGGTAGCTGCCGGCCGCCATGGAAAAGCCGTCGGCCACTAGATTGGCGATCCCCAGGATCAGAATCACCCCTGAGGAAAGCTGGGCGCCAACGACCCCCGACACGACTGCAAAGGTTGTCACTGCGCCGTCTATACCGCCATAGACCCAGTCCCGCAGGTAACTGTGGCGCGGTCCGGCAGAGAGGCGCGCCCGTATGGCTTCAGGTGAATGCTCGTGTTCCATGCTTCGCTCCCGACTAAATGGGATCCCTGAAATATCCGAGCCAATCGCGACTAGCCCTATGATAATCACATTCCCGATCGAGGATCAATCTCGGCCCGTGAACCAGGCGGTTTGACGGGCGGACCGGGTGCGGGTCAGTTCAGGTGGCGGGCGATGCTGCGAATCAGCGGATCGACCTCGAGCGGGCCGATTCCCAGACTGGCTGCCAGGTGCTCCGGGGAGTGCGCGAATCCTTGACGCCAGAGATCGAGCAGGAAGGGCCCGGTCCGGTCGTTTCGGTACCACTGGTCGTCGAACCGCTCGTACAGGCATTCTTTGAGATGGGCTTCGAAGACCCAGGCCCGCACGTATCGAGCGACATAGAACGCCGGGTCTATGTCGTACAGGTGCAGCTCTTCTGGGAACACCGCCTTTGTCGCGCGATAGAGGAGATCTCGATAGGTCTCGGCCGTGCTCGGTGTGGGTCCGCCGTCGTATGACCTGCGCTCGTAGAGGAGCTTCGCGGCGTAGCGCCGCACCAGGTAGAGCTTGTAGAGGGCGATGAACCGGAGGAGATCCGGCCCCCGCGAGACGCCGAGCGATCGTCGCACGAAGCCGGGCTCCAGCAGGAGGCCCTCCAGCAAGAAGGCGTAGGCTTCGGTGAGGGAGGCGTCGCCCAGGCGGCGAAACTCCACCGGGAGCGCGGGGTCGGTGTTGGCGAAGTGGAGGGCGTGTCCCATCTCGTGGAGATAGGCCTGGAGGTCGCCCCACCCTCCGGCGGGGCGGATCACCAGCACCACCCGCTGCGGGACCTCGATCGGTGCCACGAAGGCGCGTGGCGTTTTCGTCGGTCGCGCGGCGGAATCGATCTGGATGCGGCCACCCGCCCTGGGATCGATCCGCATCTTCTGCGCGGCGCCCTCGATGATGTCGGCGATCGTCTCGGCCGGCAGCAGCCGATCGAACTCCGTCCCTCGAAAAAGGCAGGCCAAGTCGTGGCGCTTGGCCTCGGCCAGGGGGACGCCGAGCGCCCGCTTCAGCGCCCATTTCAAGACGTCGGTGTACATCTGCTCGGTCCGGGCCAGCAGATCCTCGGCCTGTTTCTCAAGCTCATCCAGTCGGATCCCGGACAGCTCCTCCCATAGGGCCGCGTAGCTCATGGCGCCGAAACGAGCGACGCCTTCTTCGAGACGGAACCGGCGTTCCCGCAGCAATGGGTTGAGCCGGTCGATGGCTCGGGCTCTGCCCTCCTCGAGACGCGACCGTCGGGCTCGGACAGGCTCGTTCCGTATAGCAGCTTCGGCGCCGCGCAGCGGGATCGTTCTCTCCTCGACCGAGATCGAGGCGCCGGCCTCTTCGCTCAGGAAGCGGTCGGTGACGTCATTCAGGCCTGCCTCAAGGGCTGTGTGGGTCAAGAACTCGAGCAGGAGCCGCGGCCCATCGACCCCCCCACCCCTGGACACTTCGGCCCGCACCTCTTTGATCTGCGTGGGCTGCCAGAGCCGCTCGTATCGGTCATAGAGGCCCGCCAGCCGGCTCTCGACCTTGAGCCCCGCCCGCTGGAGGTATTCCTCCTCCTCCACCGCGCGAAGGAACGACTCAATGTCCTGGCGAAGCAAGTCAAGGTCCATCACTCGTCCTCGGTGCCGGACCCCTCGGCCATATCCTCCTCCATGGCCCCTTCCATCATTTCGTCGAAATCGTCGCCGATCTCCTCGCCAAGCTCCTTTCCCATCCGCTTGGCCCAACGGGCGACGCTCTTCGGGTCATTCTCGTCCAGGTCGCCGAATTTACTGGGGTCTGCCAGGCTCTCGAATCGGCTCTCTTCGGATTTGACGACGGCGAAGCGCGAGAACAGGCGCGTCATGTCCCGGCTGCCGCAGCGAGAGCACACGGGCGTGCCCGGGTTGTTGATGTTTCGGATGAGGAGACTGACCCGCTTCTTACAACCTCCGCAATGGTATTCGTAGATCGGCATCGGGCACCCCTTGGGTTCTACGTGTCGGTCTCGTATATCGCCGAGAACCCCGAGGCGATCCGTCGCAGCTCTGCCCGAAGCGCCACCGGCTCCAAGATCTCAATGGCCGGCCCGAACGACAGCAGCCACCCCAGGAGCTCCCGCATCCCGGAGGCGTGGCTCGTAAGGTGCAGAACGCTCCCATCTCTCTCCTCGATCTGCAACCCGGTCGGGAGAGCCTCGCCGAGCACGCGCGCAGAGAGAGGAGGTCGAAGCTTCAGTCTGACCCGCAGGCCGGGTCCGATGTCGGCCGATTTCGAGCTGCTCGCAAGGCGGGTGCGGCGGCCCTTTCGGCCGGCCGCGGTTGCCCCCCTGATCTGGTCCAGCCCGATCGTCAAGGTTCGGCGCGAGGCGGCATCGTCGGCCACGAGCAGCCAGCCTTTGTCCCGCAGGCTGAGGTGTCGCGGCGCCACCTCCATCGATCGTGGCCGGCTTCGCTCAGTCTTGGCATACGTGATCGTCACCCTGCGCCCGGTGACGATCGCCTCGTTGAGGACCGAGAGCAGATCGGCCGCCTCGGTCGAGGGGGAGGGAACCCCGGGGATCGCCAGCGGGATCTGGCCTTCGGGGACCGGAGCCGCGGGCGCGAGTCGCAAGGCGAGCTTGGACCTGGCGCTCTGCAGGGCACGGTCCATGGGACTATTCCGGTCCGCTCCGCGCTCGGCCGCGACGCTCAGCGCAAGGGCCTCCTCACCCGTCAGGTGGAGGGGGGGCAGGAACGTCGGCGAGGGAAGCCGGTAGCCGCGATCGAAGTAGAATGGCAGTCCGAGGATCTGGAGCGCATGGAGATCGCGGAAGATGCTCCGCTCCGAGACCCGGCATCGGGCCGCAAGGTCCGCGGGGCGGATGCCGGGGTCGGACTTCATCAGGGAAACGATCAACTGGAGGCGCTCAGCTCTCGACACGGAGTGTCCTCCCTCGTACAGGGCCTAGCTGTTATCAAATCGCCCGCCGGCTGTCAAGGGGAGAGGGCGTGAGGGCTTTGGCCTTGACCGGGTTTTCCGGTTGTGATATCTGAGGAGCGGAAGGAGAGAGCCGGCGATGCCCTGCCCGAAGTGCGGATATGTCAGCTTCGATCACTTGGACGCCTGCAAAAGGTGCGGCACCGACCTGACGGAGGAGAAGCGCCGCCGCGCTGGCGTGGGGTCAGCCGCCTCCGCCGTCGTGCCGCTCCGGGCTATGCCTGGCTTCCAGGAGATCTCAGGTCTGTCAGGAGACCGGCCGGGCGCGGCGCCTTCGGTGATAGCCGGCTCCTCCGACCCGGCGGCGCAGCCCCCGATGGCCGACCAGGAGAGGTCGGGCAGCCGGGCTTGGCGTGTTCCGACAGGAACACTCGCGTTGCCGGATCCCCCGATCGGCGGCCGACTGGCAGCCGAGGCCACCTGGGGCGACGAAACGCGGCTTCCGGGGGCCCAAGCTCTTCCGAAGGGTGGGATCATCATTCGGGCGGCGGCCTGGATCGTCGACGTGGTCTGTCTCTTCCTGACCACCATCGGCCTCGCCTTCCTGGTGTTGGCGACGATCTGGTTCGGGGGCCGGTTGGGAGGCGAGATCAACGATCAGGTCAGGGCCTTGGCTGCGGGTTCGGGCGTCCTCATCGTCGTGTCCAGCGGCTTTCTCTATTTTACTTTCTTCGCTGGATCGTCCGGCCAGACGCCGGGGAAGAGGCTATTCGGGCTGAAGATCATTCGAGAGACAGGTGAGGAGATGACCTACGGCCGGGCATGCCTCCGCTCGATCTGCTGGATCGTGTCGCTGCTCCTCTTCAGCATCGGTTTTCTGATGATCGCGTTCAACAAGCAGAAGCAGGGTCTGCATGACAAGTTGGCCCGGACCTATGTGGTTCGCACGAAGCCTGCGCTCTAAGCGCCTGCTCCGCTCCTTGACACACTCACGCTAAGGTGCTACAAGAAACGGGCCTTCCTCCGATAGTTCGAACCTCCGTACGTCCCTCGTTTCGGGCAGGTAGCTCAGTCGGTAGAGCACAGGACTGAAAATCCTGGTGTCGACGGTTCGATTCCGCCCCTGCCCACCACACTTCCTTGCACCGGGTCAGATTGCTGTAGGTCGCAGCGCCCCGCAGCTTCCTCTTCCTTGCGGACCTTCGGCAAGACGATGCGTAGAAGTGGAATGGCAAGCCCCATGGAAGGCCGAGAGGGCCCAGAGAGCATCCCGGCGAAGGTCGTCGGCTTGGAAACGAGAGGTGGCAGTCTTGTTCGCCGAGGGATCGGCGAGATCGGTTTCGTGATGGCCGTGACACTTGTCGGTGGATGGCTCCGGTTCCGCGCGCTCGGTCGCGACAGCCTCTGGTTCGATGAGGTCATGAGTGCGCTGCAGGCGCAGCTGCCGTTCTGGGACCTCCTGCGGTCGGTTCGCCGAAGTGTCCATCCGCCTCTGTATTACCTGTTGTTGCATGGAACGTTGACCCTCGGTGACTCGGAGGTCGTCCTCCGGATCCCCTCCGCCCTCTTCGGGACCCTGTCGATTCCGGCCCTTTATCTTCTCGGCCGTGCGTGGTTCTCCTGGTCGGTCGGTGCCCTCGCCGCCCTCCTGCTGGCCATCTCGCCGTTCCACCTCTGGCACTCCCAGGATGCCAAGATGTATAGCCTCCTGACTTTTGAGGGGATCGCCTCCTGGTACCTCTTCGCGCGCCTCCTGGCAGTCTCACGTGTGTCGCTCTGGGTCGGGTATGTGTTGGCATCCGAGGCGATCCTGTACACCCACTACTACGGCCTCCTACTCCTCCTTCCGCAAACTGGCGTGGTGGTTCTGCTCCGCTATCGAGGAGAGATCGACGCGTCATTTACGGCCCGATGGCTCCGTGCGCAGGCCGGCCTCGCCCTCTTATTTGTTCCCTGGCTGCTAGTTGCTGGACCCTCCATTGAGTTCGAAAGGCTCCGCTGGATCGAGAAGCTTCCCCCTCTCTCTCAGGTCGGCTTGGCCTTAGTTGGCCTCACCGGCGGCTATCGAGTGCACTATTGGGAAGCGATAGGGCTCCCGCAGGTTTCGAGGGCCATTGTCTGGCTCCAGGGGGCCTTGATCCTTGGGCTGGCGATCATCGGCTTGGTTCAAGATAACGGCGGAAATTGGCGGAATCCGAGGGCGGCCCTCCGCGAGCGGCCGGTCCTGCTGTGCCTTGGGTATTTCGTGGCTCCGATCGTCATGGTGCTGTCGATCTCGCTGTTGCGGCCTCTCCTAGTCCCTCGACACCTGCTGATGACGGCGCCCGCGTTCTTCTTGTTGGTGGCGCTCGGGCTATCCCGCCTGCTGCCGAAGCGGACGATCATCCCGGGAGCGGCGCTTCTGGTGCTGCTTCTCGTCCCCGGGACTGTCGCGAGGCTTTCGACCCCCCGGACACCGGACCATCGGGGAGTGGCAGCTCTCATCGCTGGCGAGGCGACGCCGGGGGATGTGCTCTTGGTCTACGAGGAGCACCCCCGACGCCTTCTCGAGTACTACCTCCGCACCCGTGAGTCCGAGTTCAAATGGTGTCCGCGATCGCTGCGCGACACGTCACTGGAGGCCACTCGACGATGCCTGGACGGAGTCCGCCGGGTGTGGCTCGTGTCAGGCGAAGAGGCGGGCGGGGAGAAGCACACTGACGTACAGGCGGCGCTCGAGACGCAGTTCAAGTCAGTCCGGAGCGAGGGTCTGTTCAGGGCCCGCGTGTCGCTGTACGAGCGGTGGGAACCTGGAACACAAGGGGCCGGGGAGAACGGATGACCCGTATTGCCTCATCCTTGCGTACCCCAAGTAGCTCGACGCATAGACAAGAGATGGCCAGTCCAATGAGAGCCCGAGAGAGCTCACGGAACATCCCCGCCAAGGTCGTCGGCTCGGAGAGAGAAGACGGCAACCCCGGTGGCCGCGGCAGCGCCGAGATCGCGTTCGTGCTGGCCGTGACCCTCGTTGGGGGATGGCTCCGGTTCCGCGCGCTCGGTCGCGACAGCCTCTGGTTCGATGAGGTCATCAGTGCGCTGCAGGCGCACCTGCCGTTCTGGGACCTCCTGCGGGAGGTACGCCGGGACGTCCATCCCCCTCTCTACCATCTGCTCCTGCGCGGCACGCTCACGTTTGGCGACTCTGAGGCAGTCCTTCGATTCCCCTCCGCCCTCTTCGGCACCCTGTCGATCCCGGCCCTCTATCTTCTCGGCCGTGCTTGGTTCTCGGGACCGGTCGGTGCGCTCGCCGCCCTCCTGCTGGCTCTGTCGTCCGGCCATCTCTGGCACTCTCAAGACGCCAGAACGTACACCCTTCTAACCTTTGAGGGGATCCTCTCATGGTACTTCTTCGGGAAGCTGCTCGAGGTACCAAACCGCGCGATATGGGTCGGATATTTTCTCAGCTCCGGGGCGATCCTCTATACTCACTACTATGGCGTCCTTCTGCTCCTTCCTCAGACCGCTCTCGTGTTTCTGGTCGGCCGCCGCGGGGAGGTGGCGAGGTCATTCTGCACCCGTTGGCTGATGGTCCAGGGTGGGCTCGCTCTGCTATTCCTCCCGTGGGTGACATTCGCCGCAACCTCGATCCAGTTGGGACGGCTTGGGTGGATAGAGCGATATCATCCTCTGGCGCAGATTGCCGCAGGCCTGCTTCGGTTCACCGCCGGCTACCCGGGAATGGCTCGGGAAGCATTGCAAGATCGCAGGCTCGCAAACATGCTGGCATTGCTCTGCGGAGTGCTGATCATCGGCTTGGCGGCTGCCGCCCTCGTTCGGGACGAGAACGGTAAACCGAGGTCGTTGCGAACGGCTCTCAGGGAGAGGCCGATCCTGCTCTGTCTGTGGTATCTCATGGCTCCGATCGTCATGATGTTGGCGATCTCGCTGTTCCGCCGGCTCCTGGTTCCCCGGCACATGCTGATGACAGCCCCGCCATTCCTCCTGTTGGTCGCGCTCGGGCTTTCGCGTCTGCTGTCGAGGCGGATGATTGTCGCGACGGCCCTTGTCGTGTCGCTGCTGGTTCCGGGACTTATTGCGAGGCTTGCGACGCCTCGAACGCGAGACTATCGGGCAGCGGCAGCTCTCATTGCTGGCGAGGCCACGCCTGGAGATGTGCTCCTCGTTTACGAGGAGCACGCGCGACTGCTTCTCGAGTACTACCTGAGGAGTCGTGAGTCCGAGTTCAGATGGTGCCCGCGATCGATCCGCGACAACTCATTGGAGGCCACCCAAGCATGCCTGGATGAAGCCCGGAAAGTGTGGGTGGTTTCAAGCCATGAGCCGATCCGGTCGGAGGGGGGATCACACGTTCTGTCGGTGCTCGAGGAGCAGTTCATGTTAGTCCGACGTGACGGTCTCTTTGGGATCCGCATCTTTCTGCATCAGCGCCGACCAGCCGACTCACAAGAGTAACCCTCAGTCCTGCTCTCTGAAGGGGGAGAGGCCGAAAACATACGGTCCTGAGCCAGATGTAGATGCTGCCGTGACCCGGCGCGAAGCGCGATATCCACAGTGCGGAGCTGCTATTGTATTAGGTGGGAGAGCCGACAGGCCAGCCCACAGGGGTGGTTTCGAAAACGGTGGGGGTAAAAATGGCCAAGACGAACGGAGAAAGCAACCGCTCAGTCAGGCCCAGATCGGCACGTCGCTCAAGGTAAACAACTCGTTTTAGGCCCACCCAGGCGTGCGGATCATGCCGCGGGCTGTCCTATCACGGGGTCCCGGAGCAATGAGAAAACTGCTACTCACGCGGAAGCTAACAGCAGATCCAGGGGAGCTCATCCAATCACCACCGAAGCGCCTCCTGGGGATCACTCGCGGAGCGCATTGGAGGACAACAGTCATTGTGCTGCTGGGCGCAACAGCGTTCTGCCATCCTGTCCGGGGCCAGGATGTGTTGACTCAGCACAATGACAATGCGCGCACCGGCGCGAACATTCACGAATCAGTGCTGACGGTGGCAAATGTAAACAGCCGGAAGTTTGGCAAGCTCTGGACTCTCGATGTGGATGGGCAGGTCAGCGCGCAACCTCTCTATGTTTCGGGGTTACGCATCGACACCGCGAACAGCGCCAATGTGCCGCTTGTAAAGGAAACGTTAAATGCAGTCGTGGTTGCCACAATGCATAACTCTGTCTACCTGTTTGATGCAGATAAGCAGAGGAGAGGGCCGAACGGCACGATCCTGCCACTATGGAGAACCTGGTTGGGACCACCCAGGCCTGGTGGTAAGGATATCGACAAGTGGAGCACGAACGATCCGGAATGGGGCATCCTTAGCACCCCGGTGATCGACGCTAAGAAGACGGTGCTCTTTGTGGTGGCGTGGCATGATGATGGCGGAAAATCGAACTACCGGTATCGACTACACGCGCTAAGACTTGAGGATGGCACACACGCGATCAATCCAGTCTCGGTGACCGCGTCAATACCGAACCCACATCGCGAGTCGGCCCCCGTTACTACCCTTCCTACTCCCCTCCATAAGCAACGGCCAGGCCTCTTGTTGAGTGGTGGATTGCTGTACATCGCCTTTGGGGGCGATGGCGGCCAGGGGCTGATGTTGGCGTATGATGCAAAGACTCTACAACAGCGAGCCGTGTGGAACTCCACTCCGACAGGTCAGGATGGCGGGATCTGGCAGTCCGGGCAAGGCCCTGCAGCCGACCGCGAGGGCAACGTGTACGTCATGACGGGCAACGGGAGCTTCAATGCGAACAGGGGTGGCCAGAACTATGGCAACAGCTTCGTAAGGTTGAGCCTTGAGAAGGGACAGCTTGCAGTCAAAGATTACTTCACCCCCTGTAACGTATGGTTTCTCAACTCAAGTCGTGGTCCCGAGCTTGGTTCTGCGGGGCCACTACTCATTCCCGACACTGCCCTCATCGTTGGTGGAGGCAAGGAGGGACGCCTCTATCTCCTGTCTTCGACTCGAATGGGAGGTCATGTAGCGACTCCGAGCCCTTGGATCCCTCGTTGCCAGAATCACAACATTGTGCAGGAATTTCGAACTACAGCAGGCGCCATATATGGGTCTCCCGTCTACTGGAAGGGCCCGGACGCATCGCGTCTTTATGTCTGGGGAGAGAATGATCATCTGAGGGCGTATATCTTTCATGGCGATCGCTTCCCAGAGGAAGACAAACCCACGATCAGCACGTTTCGCGCGCCGAAGGGGGCGCCAGGAGGCATGCTGTCGCTTTCAAGCGATGGCAGCAAGCTCGGCACGGGTATCCTGTGGGCTGTGGTCCCGCTGGATGGTGATGCCAACAAGGAGCGAGGCGTGAGGGGCATTCTATTGGCCCTGGACGCACAGAACGTCTCAAGGACGTTGTGGACAAGCGAGCAGTCAGGAGGACCGGACCGCCTCGGTCTCTTTGCGAAGTTTGCTCCCCCTACAGTGGCGGGCGGCAAGGTCTTTGTCCCGACGTATGGAGCGGCGGAGATTCGCCACACCTATGGAGACTACTCCAGGCCAGTGCAATTCCCGACCCATTACTACGTGGCGGTGTATGGACGGAGGTAGGCCCCAGCCCCTTGCTGCACTGGGGCCTTCTCCCGAAACTCGTACACCGTCCATCTGCTCCGGTCCACCGGTTCCTTGGTCCGATAGATCACGCGGTAGCGGGAGTGAAAAATCCTTCGCAAGGCAGGAACACTCTCCAATCTCCTCGATGCGAAGACCCGCTTTATGTCGCCGGACGCGCAAGCACGAACAATGGGGCCAATATTGAACACACCCCAGCGACTGAGAAGGGTCAGCTGGAATGAATCGTTCATGACGAAGGGCTTTCGGTTGAGCACGGCGAAGAATGGTTCTTCGGACAGGGTCAGCCCGTCTGTTTCACGCATGAGTTCATTCAGAATGGCCCTTTCTGCTCGCGGTTGTTCGTCAAGAGCCGGCATCATATAGGGTTCACGAACTACGACGGACAGGGCGATCAGAGAGCCCACGCCAAGGAAAACGGGTGTGGGCCGGACACGCCGAACCCCCGGCGCCTCCTCCTGACGGCGTGCCATGAAGAGACCGGACACAACGGTCATGAAAACGAGCGGCACAAGGGAATAGTTCATGTCCGCCCCACGCTTTGTAGAGGCAACCAGCCACCCCACGATGCTGAGGAGTGTGAGCACCTTCAGAAGACCATCTCGCTTCACGTCAAGGAAAGAGATCGCCGCGAGGCCAACGATGGGCCAGTAGAGTCGCAAGAACCTTCCCTGGTGCCAGGTCCCCGACTGGACGCCGGAAAACACCTGATACCAATAGGTTTGCTTGAGGAATTCGTTGCCGGACCAGCTCTCGATAATGGCGGCCACCAGGAAATACCCCATAAGCGACAACACGATGCACTTGATGATCGCCATAGAGGGCTTGCGCTCTGCCTTCAGTCGAAGCAGCGCATAGGCAAGACAACCACAGAGGACTACCGCCGCCGTCGGTTTGGTCAGTAACGCGAGCATGAAGAAGACCCCGGCCAGAACAAGGTGACCACGAGACACGTGACTCTGGAAATGGAGCAGGCAATAGATTGCGGAGACGGTGAAGAGAAGCTCGAGCAGGTCAACCCGCGCAAGTCCGTGAAACTTGTGGATGGAAAACAGTCCCAGCAAGAGGGAGGCGAACAGCAGCGCGGCATCCTTGCTTCTCGATTCCATGAGGATAATCCTGTACGTAACGACTCCAATCAGCACCTCGCACGCGATGGACAAGAGTCGGAGCGCTGAAATGGTCCGACCGAATAGGGAGACGAAAATCGATGAGGCGATGGGGTGCATAACGGGATAGGCATTATAGAGGTATGGCGACTCATTGATGTCGATGTAGAGGGGCAGCCCGTCGAGAAGCCTCGTCGCGGCCAGCAAGGCGAGACCCTCGCCGTAGCTGAGGAGAAAGGGCTCGCGCAGAATAAGAAGGGCGGAGTAAAGGAAATGCCCCAGACAGGCGACCACAAGCGACCCGAGGACGAGTGAGCCGGGCTTTCCTGGGCCGACGGTCTGGGTCATCGGGTCACTTCACGAGTGAGATGCGCCCCTGCTACCGATTCAGGCTGGGATTCGCCAAGTTGGACCTCGGCACGAGAACGAATGTACGGCGTGCCTCCGCCAGGCTGTTCTTCGCAGAGGGGGTCGAAGAGGTCTTGGTCAGCCAACCGGATTACTGAAGCCTACTTCGGTACGCGCGGTGTCTGAGATCCGGGAGGGGGCTGATCGGGGCGGCACTTGCCGCTCGCGACGGCGTTGCAGAGCCAGATATAGTTGGGATCGATAATCGGCGGATGAATCCTCACAGGGTTGAGGGTGATCTGGCTGTTCACGAATTTGTTGGTGCAGACGGCAGCCACTATTCTCCCGCTTGCCTGCGTTCCAAGCCTCACGAAGACGTTCACGTCGTGCGCCAACTCGCCACTCTCCTTCCGAACCGTGATGCTTGTGATCTGGTGAGGTGTTACCGTCGATGGAGGGGTGATGGAACACTGGAACTTGGGTGCCGCGGCGATCGTAGGCTTTGGCTGTACGGGAGTTGTGGTGGGCCTTGTGCTAGGATCGCCGGCCATGGACGATGGCACGACACTGAGGGAGAAGACCAGCAAGAGCAACACCCCATGTTTGATCCGGTGCATGCGACCCCTCCTCGTGTGACGATTGACGTACGGTCGGACCACCCGCCAGACGATCCCAGCCGGACTTCGATGCACCGTACCCTAACTTATCGGAATCAGTCAAGCACTAACGGACCCCCAGTGCTTCATCGCGGCGGCTCTCCAGAGTCCACCCTACGCCAGCTGGAAACAGAGGGGGCCGGGGAGATCCCCGGCCCTCAGGCACGCAGTCCGGTGATGGTCGGCTCAAGGGAACTCACCGGGGCTTGGAACCGCCTCCTCGATTCCGGGCGGAACCCCGAACTGCTGCACGATGTCTTCATGGGAAACGAGATCGACAAACGAGTAGCGACACTGCCCGGCAGTCTGAATCGCCGAAGTGCAGAGTGCACGGTCCGGGAAACGCTGCAAAAGACCTCCACCGGTTCCGAAGCGCCACGGGGATGGATCGCCCCAGAGCCGTCTCGCTGTTCCTCGTGATACACCGCGCCACCAGAGGAACGAACTCCGGAAGTCATGCTCGATGAGGACCCCGACCAGCCCTCGCCGCTGGCCGGTACCGTTGCCTGCCCGAGTGAAGGTGGTGCCTGGGGACGCGGTGGAGTATTGTGGGCAGTTGCCCGGGCCAGTGCCGGGGGTAGTGTTATCGCAGGCGAGAGCGACGTTCGAAATATCGATCCAGCCGACCGGCTGGCCCGAAACCTCGTCCCGACCGGGTCCGGCTCCGGCAACGCCACAGTTCTAAGTAGCCCAATTGGCCCGATTCACTATGCTCGCCGTAAAAGGGAGGTTCGACAAGAAATTGTTCACATAGTGGCTCTGGAAGTTGAACGAAAACGTCTGCTCGCAACCATCGAACACTAGCATGGAAAGACTGATCAATGGCCCGCCGGCTGGTCCAGGCGTGCCCAGTAGCTGCCCCGGGGCCTCGCCGTTGCCGCTCCCGTCCCAGTTCCCGTCAGCCGGAGCGGCAAGGGCGAGGAAGGCGGTGTGCTGCACCAGGCGAAACTTTACTGGTCCCGACTCCGCAAAGAAGGCCGGGGCGAAGACACGCCACGGAAGCGGCTCGTAGCGGCCGGTCCACTCGATCGCGCGCCCTGCAGCGTCGCGCCGGACGATCCGGGCGAGGAGGCCGCGGTCGGAGACCCCGATGCTCGGGGCCATCGGATAGTCTACCGCGTAGTCGCTGGCGCTGTCCGCGATGACGACCACTCCCGTCAGCACGTTAGCCTGGACGCCCGGGTCGTTCACGAGAGGCCCGGTACCGGTGCCGAAGCGGACATCGATATCGACCCAGCCCCTGCCGCCGAACCCGCTCTGTGACGCGCTCGGAGTCACCGGGCCGAGCGACCCTCCCGGTAGGCTCGCGCCGCTGACAAGTGGATGCTGCCTCAGGTCGATTAGATCGACGTCGGCCGGCGTGAGTGTGATAGCGAGGTCGACCCGCATGCAGCTCTGCCCGTAGAACTCGAGATGGATACCAAAGGGGCCACAGGTTCCGGTCAGCCCGGGACCGCAGGGGAAGGTGGTTCCATCCAACCTGACCCAGCGGCTGACGTTCGCCAGGATCAGGAAGGTGTCGCGTCCTGCGCTGATGTCGAAGAAGGGGGCGACGAGCCTCGCGGCCGGTACCGCTTCTGTGTTTGCGGACGTCGGCTCGGTTGCGCTGAGCAGGAGGGCCGCTACTGCAAGTCCCATGAGGGTGTAGTGCAGTAATGAGTGGCGAGCCATTCGTCTTCCTCCTTGGAGCAATGGGGTGTAGCGGGGGTAGCCGGGCGATCGTCCCGTTGTCCGGCCGGCTCCTGACCCGAAAGGGTCGATCGCCCCTCATTCAAACGACACGCTATCTGGCAAAGGCAAGGCAAGTCAAGCAATTCCTTTGTCGTATAAGTCAATTCAGTTAAATCGTAATGAATACTGCGTATCTTTAGAATTAACGATGATTCTTGTATGTGAGAACGCTGCGTAATGGTAGCTGTTACCTATGGTCACAGTGTGTGGAGAGGAGGGATAGTCCTTGACGCGCACGTTCCGATCTCCTACTGTTCAAGGCGTCGCCGAGAACCATAGTGGGCTCGACACTCTGACGGCGCAGAGGCATCTCGGGATGAAAGGTCGTTGATTCAATGAGGCCGAGCGTCTAGCTGTGAGACCGTGAGGGGCGCTATGACGAAGCGGGAGGGTGAATCGGCGAGTTACCGTGGCGCCGGAGTCGATGCGGAGCGAGAAGAAGACACGCTTTCTCGGCTAATCGAGATCGCGGGCGAGACCTTCGGATTTGTGAAGGGAATCGGGCGGCCAGTGCTGCCGATCGGGTTTTTCGCAAACGTGATCGATATCGGCCATGGCATGGGTCTGGCACTCTCCACGGATGGCGTCGGAACCAAGATCATCGTCGCCCAGATGATGCAGAAATACGATACGGTGGGGATCGACTGCGTCGCCATGAACGCCAACGATGTGCTCTGTGTCGGCGCTCGTCCCGTCTCTTTCCTTGATTACATCGCCGTGCAGGAATCCAAGGAGGATCTCCTGGCCCAACTGATGCAGGGCCTCAAAGAAGGGGCCCGCCTGGCCGGCGTCGCCATTTGCGGTGGCGAGATCGCCCAGACACGCGAGATGATCGCGTCGGACCGGGAAGGATGGGGATTCGATCTCGTGGGGATGTGCGTCGGCCACGTTCCGCTTGACCGGATGATACTCGGGAAGGACGTGAAGCCTGGGGACGTGATAATGGGGATCAGGAGCAGCGGGATCCATAGCAACGGGCTGACGCTCGCCAGGAAAGTGCTCTTCGGCCAGGCACGGTACACCGTGGACACGAGGTTCGAGGAATTCGGCCGGACGCTTGGAGAGGAGCTGCTCGAGCCGACCCTGATCTACGTGCCGGAGGTGGTCGAGGCGGTGGAGAAGGGCCTCACCATCAAGGGGCTGGCTCATATCACGAGCGACGGGCTGCTGAATCTCTTGCGCCTGACCCCGGACCGCGCAGACGTTGGCTATCTGATCGACGCGCTGCCGCCGATACCGCCGATCTTCTCCGTGATCCAGAGATCCGGGAATATCGCCGATCAGGAGATGTTTCAGGTCTTCAACATGGGGATCGGGTTCTGCGCGGTCGTGTCCGAGACCGACGCCGACGCGTTCGTGCGTGTCGTCAGGGCGAACGGAAGGGAGGCCCATCACATCGGCCGTGTCGTGCACGATCCCGAATCGAAGGTCGTCATTGGCCCGCATCGCATAGTCGGCAAGGGGAATCGGTTTTATTCGGCGTGACGGAGTCGCCGAGAAAAAAAGTTCTTCTCAAGCGGCCGCTGCCTGGGGTACAATGCGGGGCCTTGGCCTCGGGGCCGGGCGGACGATGAAGATCATCAGCGGAGGGCACCTGAATGCGCAAGACGCTGTTCTTGAATCCGCCTTCGTACTCAGGGTTTGACGGCGGGGCCGGCGCGCGATATCAAGCGCGGCGCGAGGTTCGATCATTCTGGTATCCCACCTGGCTGGCGCAGCCTGCCGCCATGGTCGCGGGGAGCAAGCTGATCGACGCGCCGCCGGACGATCTGGGCGTCGAGGACGTGGTCCGGCAGGCCAGGGGGTATGAACTGGTGATCATCCACACCAGCACGCCCTCGTTGCCCAACGATGTGAAGGTGGCGGAGCGTCTCAAGCAGGAGTACCCGGGGACGCTCATAGGCTTCGTGGGGGCCCACGCCTCGGTCCTTCCCGAGGAGACCCTGAAGAGCTCCACGGCGATCGACTTCGTGACCCGCGACGAGTTCGACTACACGATCCGCGAGGTCGCCAGCCGGGATCGGTTCCAAGAGGTCGATGGCATCACCTTCCGAAAGAACGGCTCGATCGTCCACGCGCCCGACCGGCCGATCATCCAGAACATGGATGAGCTCGCCTTCGTCACCGAGGTCTACAAGCGGGACCTGACCGTCGAGAACTACTTCATCGGGTATCTCCTCCACCCGTACGTGTCGCTGTATACCGGGCGCGGCTGCCGGTCCAGATGCACGTTTTGTCTCTGGCCCCAGACCCTGGGCGGCCACGTCTATCGGGTCCGGAGCCCGGAAAACGTCTATGAGGAGATGAAGCTGGCCAAGCAGTACTTCCCGCAGGTCAAGGAGTTTTTCTTCGACGATGACACCTTCACGGACCACATCCCGCGCGCCATCGAGATCGCCAAGCGATTGAAGACGCTGGGCCTCACCTGGTCCTGCAATGCGAAAGCCAACGTCCCCTATGAGGCGCTGAAGACACTCAAGGACTGCGGCCTCCGGTTGCTGTTGGTCGGCTACGAGTCGGGCAATCAGCAGATCCTCAACAACATCAAGAAGGGGATCCGGATCGAGCAGGCCACGAGGTTCACGAAGGATTGCAAGTCTCTCGGGATCCTCATCCACGGGACCTTTATCGTGGGCCTTCCGGGCGAGACGCCCGACACGATAGAGCAGACCATCCGGTTTGCCTGCGATCTCGATGTGTACAGCATCCAGGTCTCGCTCGCGGCGCCGTATCCTGGCACGGCGCTGTACGAGCAGGCCGTTCAGAACGGATGGCTGGCCAAGGACGGGCTCGTCAACGAGTCTGGCGTCCAGGAAGCGACGCTGGACTACCCGGGGCTTTCGCGCGAGGCGATCTTCGAGGCGATGGAGCGGTTCTACATGCGCTTTTACTTCAGGCCCAGGCCGATCCTGCGCATCATCAAGGATATGCTGAAGGACCGCGAGGTGATGGTGCGCCGCCTGCGCGAGGGTCGGGAATTCTTGACCTTCATGATGAAACACAAGAGTTCATGATCATGAGCGACAACGGGACGCAATTGGCGGTCTCGCCCGTCCGGGACGGAGCGGGAAAGCCCCGGGTCGGCGAACGGTGGCAGCAGATCAAGCAGACCGTCCTCGAAGGCGGGCCGGGCTTCTGCCAGTTCGCTATCAACAATGCCTGCAACGCTGGCTGTGACTTTTGCAACTTCAACCTGGATAAGCTTCAGAGGGCCGACTGGATCTTCGCCCCGCTGCCCAAGGCGAAAGAGGCGATCGACATCCTGGGCAGGCACGATGTCCGGTACCTCGTCATCACCGGTGGCGAGCCGATGCTCCATCGCCAGCTCCTCGACATCATCCGCCACGCCACGGCCCGCCGGATGGTGGTCATTCTGGTCACGAACGGCTCGCTGCTCGATGAGCGGCGGATCCGCGACCTGAAGGACAGCGGCCTGTCCAGTATCATCATCTCGATCGACGCGGCGTCTGCGAAGGTGCACGAGGAGAACCGGAGGCTGCCGAAGGTCTGCGAGAAGATCAAGAAGGCGAATCCGCTGCTGAAGCAACTGGGGATTCACAGCACCGCATCGGTCACGATGAGTCGCCTCATCGAGAACTATGCCGCGCTCCCCGCCTTCCTTCGAGGCCTGGGGTTCGACACCGTCACCTTCTCGTACCCCCTGACGACCCTCGGATCGAGCTTCCTCGGCCACGCCGATTCGCCGCTCGTCAACTATGCGCCCGAGGAGCTCCACCGGGCGTTCGACGAGGTCAAGAAGCTGAAGCGCCAGATGCACGTGGTGAACCCGACGGCGTCTTTGGAGGAGATGCAGCGGTTTCTGCGAGACGAGCCCCAGCGCTTCCCGTGCCTGGGCGGGTACAAGTATTTTTACCTCGATTGGAACTTTCTCCTCTGGCGGTGCCACTACTGGGAGGAGCCGATCTGCTCGATCTTTGAGTTCGACGACTCGCGCCGCATTCGGGACGGCTGCACCCGGTGCATGATCGACTGCTACCGCGATGCCTCCGTCATGCAGCATGTGGCCGTTTCGGTCAGCGACTCCGTCGCCCAGGCTCGACAGGGGATGTGGCGCGGCGCCGCGAAGAGCCTGTTCAATCGCAGCACGTTCGATTCTCTAAGATCGGTGGTCGAGGGTCTGCCATGGATCAGTCGGATCTGAGGATGAATGACTTGGAGCGTTGCCGCTCCTCTGTTTGATCGTCACCGCACGATAGCCTGCCGGATACAGAACCTCCCGAGATGCTCGACGCCTTTGTTCGACCTCTTCTGCTGATCGCCCTCGTGACGGCGGCGGCCGGTCCGTGGGTATGCACCTGGGGGTCTGGGACAATCTGAAAGGCGCGCCGATTGAGATCGTCATTCCTTGATATGCGCAACCCGACAGCCCTCTTTTGGGTATTTGTTTCCCTGCATGGCATCGTGTGGACGCTTGTGCCAACCCTAAGCCAGCCAAACGGCCCGCTCGACGTCATCGAGCTGCTCAACTGGGGGAGGCATCCCCAGTGGGGCTACTGGAAGCATCCGCCCTTGTCGGCCTGGATTGCGGAACCGTTCGTTCAGATCGCCGGCAAAAGGCTTTGGGGAGCCTATCTGGCCAGTCAAATTGCCATCTGTGCCTGCTTATGGGCGGTATGGCGATTTGCTCATGATCTTATAGAGCCGACATACGCCCTGCTGAGCGTGCTCATGCTTGAGGGCATCCTGTACTATAGTTACATGAGCCCCCAGTTGAACGCTGGCGTATTGCAGGTGCCGCTTTGGGCTTTCACTGTCCTTTTTCTTTGGCGAGCCTTGAACTATGGAAGGATGCGCGATTGGTTGTTGTGTGGAGTGACGGCCGGACTTGGTCTTCTGACCAGATATGATATGGTGTTGTTGCTCGTGTCACTGCTTGCTTTTGTGCTGCTCAATGCTCAAGCTCGGAAACACCTTGCCAAGCCAGGTCCGTACGTTGCGTTGGCGGTTGCAACCATTACCTTCGCGCCACATGTCATCTGGCTGTCCAGGAATGACTTTACGACGATTCATTACGCGCTGGCACGCGCAACGAGTGGCAGCAGTAGAGGGCCTTTCCTCGATCACCTCGTTCATCCTCTCATATTCGCCTTCGGGCAAGCCTTGGTGCTTGCGCCGGTGTTCATCATGATGGGCATGCCGGCATCCCGGACACTTTTGAGAAAAGCAGAGGTCGCCCACCGAGGATTTACACGCGAGTTTCTCTTCACCGCAACACTCGGGCCGTTTCTGGCGTATCTCATAGTTTCGGTAATCACTGGATTCTCTCTGACGATGCGATGGGGAATGCCACTATGGTCCTTTGTCGGTGTTTTCATTCTCTATCATCTCCGACCTGCCTTAACCGACACGGTCCTGCGTCGGTTTCGGTATGTATTCATGGGGTGTGCGGCCCTCTGGGTGATCACTTTCGTTGGTGAACATACCTTCGTCCCAGCGCTTACCGGACGCGGCACGAGTGGGATTTTCCCCGGCCAAGCCATTGCGGATTATGTGACCGGCCAGTGGGTGAAACGCTACGCAACGCCATTGCCTATCGTCGGTGGAGACAGCCGGATAGCGGAGAATGTTGGTTTTTACTCGCTGGACCGTCCAGATGTGTACTTAGATCTGAATCCCAAGAGGAGCCCGTGGACGAATGACGAAGAGTTCAGGCGGCGAGGGGGGGTCATTATCTGGCACGTTCCCACAGATGGAGCCGCCCTTCCGGATCGTTGGCAAACACGCTTTCCGGGTGCGTCCGTTCAGCCTGGGGCCTCCTTTGTCTGGCAAACCTCTGCCGCCGTTCCACCGGTGCAAATCGCTTGGGCGATTGTTCCGCCAGCTTCGTTAGAGTCATCTCCATAATCGGTGAAATCCAGTCCCATCGCTGCCATCTCATCTGATATGATCTTTCCTCGCAAGGCGCTTGAAATGTCTACGATGTGCCGGCGCTACGTGGGTGATGTACGACGCGGGCACCGACGCCCGGAAAGCTGCCGGTGTGACTCGAAGCCGGGTATGCTAGTGCGCGCCGCCCAAGCAAGCAGGAGGCCGATAGGCGGGGGATCGCACGATCTAAGCGTCACGCGAGTCGAGTGAACAGACCCGACACACACAACAGCCTGCCATGCTTGATGCGCTAATTCGCCCACTGTTGCTCATCGCCCTCGTCACGGCGGCTGCCGGTCCCTGGTTTGTCATTGCCGTCCTTCGCCCGGCCTTTGGCAGAAGCGGTCTCTCAACGGATGACCTCGACCCGATTGAGAGCCAGGTGGCCCGCGTGGGGATGACCGCCGCAGGGATCGCCCTCGGCGCGAGCCTGCCCGAGCTCTATCTGCAGGTCGTGGATATCATGGGCGGTTCCATCTTAAGCGGGGTGGAGGCCCCCGTCGTCTGGCAACTGCTCACCCGGACCGCCACCGGCTGGGTGTGGATCGGCCGAACGGCCATGCTCGCAGCCGTGCTGTTCGCCCTCGGCACCCGTCGTGGGCTTGGTCGAACGGCGGGGCGCTCGCGGCCCTGGACCGGGATTCGCTGGTGGATCGCCCTAGCCCTGGCCGCGGCCGCGCTTGTCTCCCGCGCTTTCGCGAGCCACGCGTCGGCACAGGCCTCCGGCTCGGTTGTCGCGATCGCTGCCGATTCCCTACACATCCTGGCCGCCGCCTCCTGGATCGGTCTCCTCATCCAGTTTCGCCTGCTACTCGGCCGGCTGCGGCAACTCGAGGAGGCGACGGGGCAGCCTGTCCTGACGTCGATCGTCAATCGGATCACCCCGATCGCGCTCGCCAGCGCAGGGGTGTTGATCTGCACCGGCCTCTACAACGCGACCCGACACCTCGACAGCCCGCTGTCAATCATTGCGTCGCCCTACGGCCTGACCCTTCTGGCGAAGCTGCTGCTGCTCGTTCCGGTCCTCACGGCAGGGGGGCTGAATTTCCTGGTGATCCGTCCCGCGCTTGGGGTCTCGTCACTGTCGGAGAAGGGGCCAGACGTACAGCGGCCGGCCGTGGCGCGGCGTCTCTTGTCGCTGGTGGAGATCGAGGCCAGCGTCGGCGCCGCGATCCTGGCGCTGGCAGCTGTCCTGGGCGCGGTGCCGCCGGCTGTGGATGATCCGGGCGGCACGCTCAGCCTAAACCGGCTCTTGTACTTGTTCACGCCACGCCCTCCGCCGGTCTCCTCGCCGGGCCTGGGGCCCGGCCCGTGGCCAGCGCTTCAGCAGACCGCCGACGACTATGCCTATTCGGTATTCAACCATACCTGGGCGGGAGCCGCCCTGATGGTCATGGCGGTCGGCTCGTTCCTGGAAGGGTGGCAGGGCGGGCGGCTCCGCTGGGCCCGTGCCTGGCCGATGGGATTCGTTCTGCTTGCGATCTTCCTCTTCATCCGGAACGATCCGGAAGCGTGGCCGTTCGGCCCGGTCGGATTCCTGGAGAGCATGCGCATCCCGGAGATGGTCCAGCATCGTCTTTCGGTTCTGCTGCTCGTCGCCCTGGGGGGGGTCGAGTATCTCGGCCGGAGTGGTCAGGTCGGGCAGTCGCGCTGGGCTTATGTCTTTCCTTCGCTCTGCCTGTTCGGCGGCTTCATGCTGTTCAGCCATAGTCACGACATCGGCGTGTCGGCCAGCGACACCCAGACCTACATCTACGTCCAGCATGCGGTCATGGGGACGTTTGCGTTGCTCGCCGGCCTGAGCCGCTGGTTCCAGCTCAGCCGACATGAAGAGGGGCGATGGTTCGGTCGCCTCTGGCCCCTCTTCGTATTCCTGCTCGGGCTCCAGATGTTCTTGTTCTACAAGGAGACCTGACGCGGACACGCGGGTGGGGGAGGATAACGGCGAATGGGCAGGCGTCGCGTGAGAGGGATCGCCTTCGACACGTATGGCACGCTTGTGGACGTGGCGGGCGCCAGGAGTTTTTGCTTCAGGGTCTGCTGGATCAGCCAGGCCCGGGCGCCCCTGGACCCCCTCGGAGCGAAGCCGGACTCGGTCGTGAGCAACTTGGAGGAGCTGGGGACCAGGTTGAGCTGAGCGGCGCATGCCCCATGTCGTGGTCAATGGTGCGCGCCTCGCATATCAGGAGTGGCCAGGCAATGGGCCGACCCTCCTCTCCGTCCATGGGATCACCGCCAACTGTCACGCCTGGAACCTGTGGGCCGAGCGGCTCAGCCCCCGCTTTCACCTGATCGCCCTCGATCTCCGCGGACGGGGCGACTCGGACAAGCCACCCGCCTATCCGGTTGAGGTCCACCGGGACCCCCTCTGCTACTCGCGCGACCTGGATGCGGTCTGCGATGCCCTCGGCCTTGAGACAGTCAACTATCTCGGTCACTCCCTCGGGGCGATGATCGGGGTCCTGTTCGCTGCCGCCTTTCCGCATCGCGTCCGAAGGCTCGTCCTTGTCGATGGGGGCCATGAGCTGCGACCGGGTGTGGTCTCGGCGATTCGCCCAACCCTCGATAGGCTCGGCGTGATCTTCCCGTCGTTCGAGGACTACATCGACCGGATGCGAGCCCTTCCCGTCTTCGCCGGACGCTGGAACGACTACCTTGTCCGCTACTTCCGACACGACGTGGAGAGTCTTGCCGACGGAAGCGTCCGCTCACGCGTGTCGCGCGAGGTTGTCGAGGCCGACACCGAGACCATGCTGCCCCTTCGTCTCAACTCCTACTACGAGAAGATCGCCGCCTCAACCCTCATCGTGTGTGCGCCGGGCGGACTCCTGACCGGCTCCGACCCGATCATGTCGGAAGAGGAGGGTGTGCGACTCGCAGCCGCCATCCCGAACGCGAGGCTCCTCACCGTCGAGGGGGCCAATCACTACACCATCTTGTTCGACCCCGACCCCGGGGTCCTCCATGAAGTGAAGCAGTTCCTTTCTGACTAGTGCCGGTCCAATGAACTTCGCCTAGCGGCGTTGCTGGCCCCCGGGGCGCTCCCTGCGACGTACCCGGAAACGTACGCCGGGTACCCGCGAAGTGGGTGCGGCCCGGGTGCCGCGCCTTGCTATGCTCGTTTCTTGGCCCGGCACGGTGTGCGCCGATTTGTGCCGAAGTACTTGGAGCAGCACGAGCGTTGGTCTCGAGGCGCCCGCCATACCTTAGATTTGCGCTAGCCGAAAAACTGCCCCCGGGAGTAAACTATGGCGCCCCGCGGACCTTTGAGCGCCGGGGGACTCCGATCTGGCGCAGGCGGCAATCCGCGTCCGGGAACTTCTTGAAATAGCACTTGTCTAAGGTGATGGCTGGATGCCTGAGGGGTCGGCCCTTCGCGCAGGGTTAGTGTCCGGGCATGTGAGAATCGAACAACCGATCGGGATAATCCACGGCGTGTGGTGGAATCTGACAAGGAGGCTGGTGATGAGGCGATTTGTGGTTCTTGTTCTTGGATGGCTGCTGGCATGCGGCTCTGTGGTCGCCTGGGCCCAGACCGCGAGGAACGATCCCGGTGCCGCGCTCTCGCCCCGTGCCGCGCTGCGACTCTCCGAGGTCGTCCTGTACTCGAGTGGCGTCGGCTACTTCCAGCGCGACGGGTCGATCGATGGGCGGGGCGAAGTGGAGCTGCGATTCAAATCGGACCAGATCAATGATCTGCTCAAGAGCCTGGTCGTGCAGGATTTCGACGGTGGGCAGGTCGGGACGGTGACGTACGACTCGCGCGACCCGATCAACAAAACGCTCAAGAGCTTCTCGGTGGACCTGACGACGAACCTCGGCTTGGGCCAACTGCTCGAGCAGTTGCGGGGCGAGACGATCGATGTCGCCGCCCCGAGCCCCATCCGGGGTGAGATACTGGGCGTCGAGAAGAAGAAAGAGAAGGTGGGCGACAAGGAGGTCGCAGAGGCCGAGTACCTGACCCTCTTCACCGCTGAGGGGCTCCGATCGGTCCCGCTGAGCCAGGTCCAGCGCATCCAGATCGCCAACCAGCGGCTTAGCGCGGAACTCAAGCAGGCGCTGGAGGTCCTGGCCTCCAGCCACGACACGCAGAAGAAGGGGCTGAAGCTCCTGTTCGACGGCGACGGCCAACGGCGCGTGCGGGTCGCCTATATCATCGAGACGCCTGTCTGGAAGACCAGCTACCGCCTGGCACTCTCCGAGACCAGGCCGCCGTTCCTGCAAGGGTGGGCGATCGTGGAAAACACGACGGACGAGGACTGGGACGGCGTCAAGTTGTCGCTGGTCTCGGGGCGGCCGATCTCGTTCAGGATGGACCTGTACGAGCCGTTGTACGTCAAGCGCCCGCTCGTCGTCTCCGAGCTGTACGAGTCGCTGCGACCTCAAGTGCATGAGCAGGCGATGGCGGAGCCGCGCATGGTGGCTGGGAGACAGGGGGAACGGGCCAAGGCCGCGCCGCCCATCAAGGCCTTCGGGGCCATGATACCTTCGGCGCCGCCCCAGATCTCTGAGCCGGCATCGGACCTTGAGCTTCAGGAGGGGGTCAGCTCGGCGGCGCGCGCGATGGAGACCGGCGAGCTGTTCCGATATGGCATCGGCACCCCGGTCTCGCTCGCGCGGCAGAAGTCGGCGATGCTGCCGATCGTGACCCAGGAGGTCCAGGGGGCGAAGCTGTCGGTCTACAATGAGCGGGTGCACGCCAAGCACCCGTTGAACGGCTTCCGATTGAACAACTCGACAGGGCTGCACCTGATGCAGGGACCGATCACTGTCTTTGACGGCGGGACCTATGCCGGCGACGCCAGGATCGGGGATCTTCAGCCTGGCCAGGAGCGGATCATCACCTATGCGCTTGACCTGAAGACAGAGGTGGTCGCGCAGGCCGCGCCCGAAAAGGAAGAGGTGGTCTCGGCAAGCCTCCGGAAGGGGACCTTGCTCGTCACACGGAAGTCGATCGAGGAGAAGACCTACCAGGTCGCGAATCGGGACCAGAAGGCGAAGGTCGTCTTCGTCGAGCACCCCCTCCGCACTGACTGGCGCCTCATCGAGCCGAGCGAGCCGCCTGAGCGGACCCGGGATCTCTACCGTTTCAAGGTGGCCGTCGATGGGAATGGTGGGACCAAATTGCGGGTGCGCGAGGAGAAGCAGATCCAGCAAACGGTCCGGCTGATCGACTCCGGCCCCGACGTGATCGGCTACTACCTCCAGGCCAAACAGGTCAGCCCAAAGGTGAGAGAGGCCTTGCAGAAGGTCATCGCGCTGCGTGATCGCGTGGAGCAGACGGCTGCTCTTCGAAGCCACCTCGAGCACCGTATCAAAGAGATCTCGCAGGAGCAGGGACGCATCCGCGAAAACATGGCCAAGCTGGCGCAGAATTCGGAGCTCTATGGCCGATACGTGAAAAAGCTCGACCAGCAGGAGACCGAGATCGAAGGCCTGCGCAAGGAGATCGGGACCCTGAAGAGCACGGAGGAAAAGCAGAAGCGGGAGTTGAACGACTACCTGCTCAGCCTGGACCTCGACTGAGCGATGCTGGACGGAGGGCCAACCCATGAAGGTGGGAAAGACCTGGGCGGCCGGCCTTATGTTCGTCGTCAGCCTGGCGGCGGTGGGGCCGGCGTGGGCCGATCCGGCGACAGACACGTACAACCAAGGGACTCGACTTCTCGAAACGGGCAGGGCGGAGGAGGCGATCGTCTACTTCGACCGGGCAGCCCTGCCATCCGTGGGGGACCCACCGGGCCACAGTGGACGCGGGGCCGCGTGGAGCAAGAAGGGCGACTTCGCTGAAGCGATCATCGACCTCGACAGGGAGATCGAGCTTGACCCGTTGAACCCGTGGGCCCACGGGATGCGCGGCCGGCACTTGCGTCTCCGTCTCCAGGCCGGGTAAATCCTCCGTAAGTGCGCAGGGGGAAAGACTTTGACTCCCAGTTGGTTCTATGTTAGATTCAGCCGGCCCGATTGGCCTTTACAAAAGATCTTGCTGTTCGAGGCGGGCGGCCGGGCCGGCTGCCTGATCATCCAATCGCGTAGTGAGGGAGGGATGCGATGAGGAGCGATCGTTGTAGGGTTCGGGTATCCTTCGCCGTGGTGTTGATGTGCGCAGCGGTGGCGCTGTGGGGGTGTAGCTGGGGAGTGCATCTGTGGCCCGAACGGTACGACTGGGTCACCGGGGAGCGGGTCGCCCCTGCCGCGGTGAAAGCGGCAGAGACCGCCGTTGCTGATGCCAAGGCGGCGGGCGCGGAGAAGGTCAGCGCTGCCCGCTACCAATACGTGAGAGCCAAAGAGTATCTTGCGATCGCCAAGCATGAGCTGGCGGGGCGGGACTACGCGGCGGCCGAGACGACGGCTGGCATCGCCAAGAAGGCGGCCGAAGAGGCGAAGACGATCGCGCAGCGTGGCGGCTAGAGAAGCGTGGGACTGGCCGATTTCGCAGAACAGGAGGGGGATTGACGATGGACCAGACTCCAAGGATGGCCTCGATGACGCGGCTCGCCCTCGTGGCTGCGGTGGCGGCTCTTTTCATTGCAGGCTGCGCGGTCAGAGCCTCCTATCGCTCTGATATCGATCAGATGAAAGCCGAACTGGCCGAGGCCAAGGCGGCGGGGGCTGAGAGACTCGCCCCTGAGGAATACGCCCAGGCTGAGGCCTGCCTCGACTGGTATACCCACTATGCCACCCAGTTCGATCACATAGGCGATGCCACGATGGCCAACCTCCCCGCCAGGTGCCGGAATGCCTTCGCCTCCCTCAAGAGCAAGATGGTGGCCGTCCGCGAGGGCAGGATGCCTGTCGAGGCCGTTGCGGCGCCTGTGTCCCCGAAGCCAGAGACGCCAGCATCGCGTGAGGCGGGGGAACAGGGAAAGCCGTCCCCCCTAGCCGACGCCTTCTTCGATTACGATAAGTCTGTGATCAGGCAGGATGCGAAGAAGAGCCTCGACGAGAACGTCAAGTGGTTGAAGGCCAATCCAAGCGCGACGATCACCGTGGAGGGTCACTGCGACGAGCGCGGGACCCGCGAGTATAACCTCGGTCTCGGACAGCGGCGCGCCAAAGCGACCAAGGACTACCTGGTAGCGGCCGGCATAGATCCTAAAAGGGTCAAGACCATCAGTTACGGCAAGGAGCGACCCTTCGCGCTGGGTCATGACGAATCGGCCTGGAGGTTGAATCGGAGGGCTCATTTCGTCGTGCAGTAACGCAGAGAGAGATGGCCTCCCTTTGCCACCAGTGGGAGGCAGGGAAGCAGCGGTGGCGTGAGGGCAGAGCCGGTCCCGGCAGACAGGACGACCGGGACCGGCTCGACAGACTCGCTGCTATCTCGGCTTGCCTGGACGAACGGTCGCCGCCCTCCAATGTCACTATCGTCCCGACGGCACGATACCCCTTCGAGAAGTTCCCCACGCATTCGTGATCGTACCCCGAATCATGACGCCTCGCGCACGGGTGTGCGGTCCAATCTCCGGGGCCGCTCGTCTCAGGTTGTCCCAGCGCCCTGCCGCGCGACCGTGATGCGATGAATGATCAAGTCGTTTACACGACCTACGATCAGATGCAGGCGGAGCTCCTCCGCCTGCATCTCGAGCGCCATGGCGTCCCTTGCCGGCTCCGTTCGATGCGGGTCGGCGGGTACGAGGGAATCACCCTTGGCCCCCTCGCGGAGATCCGCCTGATGACCCCGTTCCCCTACGCGGAGAAAGCGAAGCGGTTGATCAGGCAGGCCGCGGCAGACGGGTTTATCGCGTCTCCGGATTGACGAGATCTTGGAGATGGGGATCATGGGTACTGCGGACAAGATCAGGACGCTTCGCGAGTTGGCGGAGATCGTGCGCCAGCGGAGGGCGCGCGGGCAGCGAGTGGTCTTTACGAACGGCTGTTTCGACCTGCTCCACCGGGGCCACACGCGGCTCTTGCAGCAGGCCCGCGAGTTGGGCGACTTCTTGATCGTCGGGTTGAACAGCGATGCCTCGGTTCAGCGAGTCAAGGGGCCATTCAGGCCCGTGCTGTCTCAGGAGGAGCGGGCAGAGGTGCTATCGGCCCTGACCGCGGTGGACTATGTTGTCATCTTCGAAGAGGCCGACCCCGGCCTGGCGATCTTGACGCTCCAGCCCGATGTCCTGGTGAAGGGGGCTGACTGGGCGAAGGAGGAGGTCGTCGGCCGGGAGACGGTGGAGGGGCGAGGCGGCCGCGTGGTGACGATCCCCCTCGTCGAAGGCTCGTCCACAACCGGCATCATCCGGCGCATCCTGTCGAGCGCGGAAAGATCTGAGTAGCGCGTCGAGCACATGATGATGCGACAGATCGAGGGATCTCAGGACGTGTTGTCCGGCTACGCGGAGGCGGTGGCGGCCCGACTGCAGGGAAGAGGCGAGACCCTGGGCCTTGCCGGTCTGTTCGGGGCCTCGAAGGCCCTGATGCTGTCGGAGATCGCCCGGCGCGCCGGTCGGTCGCTCATGATCCTGACCTCTTCGGCAGCGGAGGCCGAATCGCTCGCGAAGGACCTTCAGTTCTTCTCGGGTGGGCCGGTCGGGTATCTCCCGGAGCGCGACGAAGAGCCGGACGTCGGCTGGCGAAGGATCGCCTGCCTGGCGGGCCTCGCCCGAAAGGAGCTGCCCCTCGCGGTCGCCTCGATCCAGGCGGCCCTCGAGCCGCTCTCGCCCCCCTCGGTCCTTCTCGGCGCGGCCCTCACCCTGCGCGCCCGCCAGGTCACGCCCCGCGATGTGCTGGTGCGCGCTCTGGACACGGGTGGGTATCGCCGCGTAGGTCAAGTGACGGAGCGGGGAGAGTACAGCCTGCGGGGCAACCTCCTCGACCTCTTTCCGCCTCAAGGGGACTCTCCCGTTCGGGCCGAGTTTTTCGGCGATGAGCTGCTCGCGCTACGCGAATTCGACGCTTCCAGCCAGCGATCCATCGGTGCTGTGCAGGAGCTGCTCGTCCTCCCTGTCGTGGAGAGTCCGGGATTGGCCGAGGCTGGCGACGAGGCCCCGGAGGCCCTTCCTGCCGATCTGCTGGCATACGTCTCGCCCGACGCGATCTGGACCCTGGTGGACCCCGACGGCCTCAAGACCCTGGCGCGGGGCCGGACCGACGCGTCGGGGCTCGACTGGGAAGCGTTCGAAGCGAAGTTGTCCCTGAGGTCGAGGGTCCTCATGGATGAGTTCCCGCGCGCCAGCGACGAGGGATCGGAGTCGACCATCGACGTCCAGGTGGCGACGGTTCCGGCCTATCGGGGACGGCTTGGGGAGATGGCCCGCGACCTGAAGGGTTGGCAGGCCGAGGGGCGCAGGATCCACCTGGTCTGCCGGAGCGAGGCTCAGGGCCGTCGGCTCCAGGAGGTGTTGAGGGAGCACGACCTCATCGCATCCCTGGCCGAGGGGATGGCGTCGCCAGGCGGGATCGCCATCTTGTCCGGCGACCTGAGCAGCGGCTTTCACCTGCCTCAGATCGGCCTGACCTACGTCACCGACGCCGAGATCTTCGGGCCTCGGCATATCCCGCGCCAACGGCCAACGCCCAAAGAGGGCTCCCCCTTCGAATCGTATCAGGAGCTTGCCTTCGGCGATTACGTCGTCCACGTCGATCACGGAATCGGGATGTACAAGGGGCTGCGGCAGCTTCACGCCGGCGGGATGGAGGGCGACTACCTTCTCCTCGTGTATGCCGACAACGCGAAGCTCTACGTTCCGGCCAACAGGCTCCAGTTGGTCCATCGGTACTTGGGCGCCGATGGCGACGCGCCGGCCCTCGATCGGCTGGGGGGCACGTCCTGGTCGAGGGCGAAGGAACGGGTCAGGGCCTCGATACGCGAGATGGCCCGGGAGCTCCTGACGCTGTACGCGGCCAGACAGGTCATCGGTGGCCATGCCTTCCCGCCGGATACCCCCTGGCAGCGCGAGTTCGAGGTGGGCTTCCCGTACGAGGAGACTCCGGGGCAGCTTCAGGCGATCCGCGACGTGAAGGCCGACATGGAGCGGGACCGGCCGATGGATCGTCTCGTCTGCGGGGATGTGGGATACGGCAAGACCGAGGTGGCGATGCGGGCCGCCTTCAAGGCGGTCATGGGTGGGAAGCAGGTGGCGGTCCTGGTCCCGACCACGGTGCTGGCCCTGCAGCATGCGCAGACCTTCTCCGAGCGGTTCGGCAGCTTCCCGGTCAAGGTGGAGATGCTCTCCCGCTTTCGCAGCCGGAACGAGCAGGCCGAGGTGGTCCGCGGCCTCCGCGATGGCATCGTGGACATCGTCATCGGCACCCACCGGCTCTTGCAGCGGGACGTCCGCTTCCGCGACCTGGGGCTCCTGGTGGTGGACGAGGAACACCGCTTCGGCGTGGCGGCGAAAGAGCGGCTGAAGCAGCTCCGGCGCCAGGTGGATGTGCTGACCCTGAGCGCGACGCCGATCCCGAGGACCCTCCACATGGCGATGCTGGGGGTCCGCGATATCAGCACGATCGAGACGCCGCCCGCGGAGCGTCTCTCGATCAAGACGACCATCGCCCGGTTTGATCCGACCGTGATCCAGCAGGCGATCGAGCAGGAACTGGACCGCGGAGGTCAGGTCTTCTTCGTCCACAACCGTGTCGAGAGCATCCAGAGCGTCGCCCGCTTGATCAAGCGTTTGGTCCCCCGGGCCAGGCTGGCCGTGGCCCACGGCGAGCTGCCGGAAGAGCGCCTGGAGCGAATCATGTGCGATTTCTACGCTGGAAAATCCGACGTCCTCCTGTGCACCACGATCATCGAGTCGGGGCTTGACGTCGGGAGCGCCAATACCATCATTGTCGATCGCGCGGATGCCCTGGGCCTGGCCCAGCTCTACCAGCTTCGGGGGCGGGTCGGTCGCGACAAACATCGGGCCTACGCCTATCTCCTGGTGCCGGAGGACGCGGCGCTTTCCGAGGTAGCGAGGAAACGGCTCCAGGTCATCGCGGAGCTCACGGAGCTCGGATCCGGCTTCAAGGTGGCGGCCCGCGATCTCGAGATCCGGGGGGCCGGCAATCTCCTGGGCCCGGAGCAGCACGGCCAGATCGCCGCCGTCGGGTTCGATTTGTATTGTCGGCTGATCGACTCCACGGTCAAGGAGTTGAAGGGTGAGGTAGTGGTCGAGTCGGTGGAGCCCTCGATCACGCTGGACACGGAGGGGTACCTTCCCGAGACCTATGTGGAGGACCCCGACATCCGGCTTCAGCTCTATAAGCGCCTGACCTCGATCACGGCGACGGAGGAAGTTCCCGCCTTCCGGGAGGAGCTGATCGATCGCTTCGGGGAGCTTCCCGAGCAGGCGGAGCGGCTGCTCCAGGCGCTGACCCTGCGGATCATGGCCCAGAGCCTCGGCGTGCGTGAGCTCAAGGCAACGGGCGACACGATCCGCCTCGTCTTCGGCTCCTCACCGCCGCTCGCTCCAGCCAAGGTGGCGGACTTGATCCATGCTGAAAGGGGACGCGTGCGCTATCTCCCGAAGGATACCTTGGAATACCGGGTAAACGGCGAAGAACTGATCCCGAGCGCACTGGCCCTGCTCTCGCGGCTCCTAGAGTGCCGGTGAAGAGGATGACGCGCGCGCCTGGATCCTCTCGCTCGACCCCTCCCCGGGTCGTGGGTCTGGTGGCCCTCTCTGCGATGCTGTTCGTCTCCACGTCCGAAGCGGTGATTCTCGACCGGGTCGTTGCGGTCGTCAACGACGACGTGATTACGTTGACGGAGGTGCAAGAGGAGGGGCTGCAAGCGATCCGAAAAGTCGTGCAGGAGACGCTGGGAGATGATCGGGACCGCAGGCTGCGGACCATCGAACGACAGATCCTTGATGACCTGATCCTGCGAAAGCTTCAGCTTCAGGAGGCGAAGAAGGATAAGATCGAGGCGACCGCTTCCGAGGTACGATCGGCCATTGAAGAGCTGAAGAGGCGCAACGGTCTGACGAGTGACGAGGAGCTCAAGGCGGTCATGGCCAGGGAGCTCCTGAGCGAGGAGCAGTTTCGAAAGGGGATCGCGGACCAAGTGATGCTGACCAAGCTTGTGGCCAGACAGGTGCGGTCCAAGGTGGTGGTGCTCGACGAGGAGGCCCGGCGGTATTACGACCAACATCGAGACCAGTTCAGAGACATTCCGCAGATCAAGATCCGCCATTTCCTCGTGAGTGTCTCGGCGAATCCCACGCAGGAAGAGCTCATGCGAGCGAAGAACCGGATCGAGGAGGCGCAGGCAGTCATCAAGCTGGGGGCCAGGTTTTCGACGGTGGCGAGGCAGTACGGCGACGGGCCGCTGGCCTCCTCGAGCGGTGAGGTCTGGTCGATGAAGCGAGGAGAGCTCTCGCCGGAGCTGGAGCGGATGGCCCTGTCGATGCCGATCGGACAGGTAAGCGGGATCATTGTGACCCAGGCGGGCCTCCACCTGATTCAGGTGGAAGAGCGCGTGACGGGAGGGGTCCTGCCGTTTGATGACGTCAAAGAGCATGTCCGCAGCCTGCTCTTCGATCAGAAGGCCGACGCGAAATTCAAGGAGTGGCTGCAGGGTCTCAAAGCGAAGGCGAGCGTAGAGATGAAGATGTGATGACACGGGGCCGCCAGGCCCACCCCGGGGGCCTTGTACATGGTTTCGATCATGTTGTCGATGAGGCGCTGGAGCCCGCCATCGATCGAGGTGACCGGCACCGGTTTCCTGCGGATGGCGGGCGACGGATAGAGCAGAATCGGCAGCGTCGTCACACGCTGCCCGTCAGTGAGACGCCATGCTCAGCATGAGATCGGCGTCGGCGTTGTAGGAGAGTGGGGCTCGCTCGCCGCGCATGAGGCGGGGGTACCCGGCGGCTGCGATCATGGCGGCGTTGTCGGTGCAGAGCGATGGGCTGGGGTAGTAGACCTCGATCCCGTGATCGGCCGCCGCTTGCGTGAGCCCCGAGCGGAGTCTCGCATTACATGCCACGCCTCCAGCCAGGACGATGCGGCGGGATGCCGTACCCTTGGCCGCCGCGACCGTGACGCGCACGAGCGCCTCAACGACAGCCTCCTGGAAGGCGGCGCAGACATCGGCAACAAAAACGGGGTTGAGGGTAGAGGGTTTAGGGTTTAGTGGGCGTTCCCCTGTCCCCTTGACGTAATTGACCACGGCCGTCTTCAGGCCGCTGAAGCTGAAGTCGTAAGAGCCTCGCTGTCGCATGGGCTTCGGGAGACGAACCGACGCCAGATCCCCCTTCCGGGCCTGCTCCTCGACCAGCGGCCCCCCGGGATAACCAAGGCCGAGGAGCTTCGCCACCTTGTCGAACGCCTCGCCCGCGGCATCGTCCCTGGTGCGCCCGAGCAGTCGATATTCCCCTGGGACCTCCGCGGAGTACAGGTGTGTGTGGCCTCCGGACACGATCAGCCCGGTGAACGGAAAATCGAGCCCTTCATGCTCGAGGAGGGCGGCATAGAGGTGGCCCTCCAGGTGGTTGACGCCGACCAGCGGGATGTCGAGGGCGAAGGCGAGCGCCTTTCCGAAGGAGAGCCCCACGAGGAGCGAGCCGATCAGCCCTGGCCCGGCCGTCGCGGCGATGCCGTCGAGGTCCTGGAGGGTAACCCCGGCCCTATTGAGCGCCTCGCGGACTACCGGCCAGATCGCCTCCACGTGGCGGCGAGACGCAAGCTCCGGGACGACGCCGCCGTATGGGGCGTGGAGGGTATCCTGGGACGCGATTACCGAAGAGCGGACCCGCCTGCCGTCGTCGAGGACAGCGGCGGCGGTCTCATCGCATGAGGTTTCGATCCCCAGGGTCAGATGGGCCATTGGAATGGATGCCAGTGCGGGGCACGTGTGGTCGTCTACCCGGCGTTCCTCTTCACGAGTCCCTTCTCCAGGATCTGGGTCGCCTTGAGGATCTCGATCGCGCGCTTCAACTGTATGTCGCTTCCGGGATCAGGTCCGTCTCGCTTTCCGAGCTGCAGATTCGGATCTCCTTCCTCTTCGGAGATCTTCCGGTCCTGCCGCCCATTCGGGCGATCCTTTGCCGGCTCGCCTTCTTTCTCGCCCTGCGCGCCCGTAGCCTTGGTCGGGGTGGGCCGAGGCGACTCCACAACGATGTCCGGATGAAGACCGTTGCCATGGATGGCGCGTCCCTTGGGGGTGAAGTACTTCGCCGTGGTTAGACGCAGGCCGGAACCATCGGAAAGCGGGATGACCGTTTGCACGGAGCCCTTCCCGAATGTCTTGGTCCCCAGGACGACTGCCCGCTTCCAGTCCTGCAGCGCGCCGGCCACGATCTCGGAGGCGCTGGCGGAGCCGCCATTGATCAGGACGACCATCGGGACTTTCGGGATCTCCGTCGAATGCTCGGCCGAGAAGCGGAGATCCTGGTTCTTGATCCGTCCTTCTGTATAGACGATGAGTTGGCCCTTCTCGAGGAACAGGTCGCTCACCTGCACGGCCTGGTTCAGGAGGCCGCCCGGATTGTTGCGCAGGTCCAGCACCAGGGCCGACATCCCGTCCTTCGACAACTGCTCGATCGCCTTCTGGAGGTCCTTCCCGGTCCGCTCGTGGAATGAGGCGATCCGGATGTAGGCGATCCCGTCGTCCAGGCCCTTGGCCCTCACGCTCCTAACCTCGATCACCTCCCGAGTCAGGCTGAGCTCGAACGGGCCGGGGGAGTCATCCCGAAGGATGGTCAGGATGACACGGGTGCCCCTGGGCCCGCGGAGCTTCTTCACCGCCTCCATCAAGGTCATGTCCTTGGTCGGGTTGCCGTCGATCTTCACGATCCGGTCGCCCGCATGGATTCCGGCCCTATCGGCCGGGGTCCCTTCGATGGGGGCGACCACGGTCAATTGCCGGTCTTTCACCGTGATCTCGATCCCCAGTCCGCCGAACGATCCCTGGGTCTCGACCTGCATCTCCTTGAAGACATCGGGCGGCAGGAAGGAGCTGTGCGCATCGAGCGTCTCCAGCATCCCCTTGATCCCGCCATAGATCAAGTCGCGCGGCTTGGTCTCCTCCACGTAGTTGGCCTGGATCAGGGAGAGCACCTCGGTGAAGACCTTCAGGCGCTCGTAGCTGTCCTCGACGGCAGTGACCTCATGGCGGCCGCCGCCGCTGACGATCAGCAGGACCAACGTGCAGCCCGCGATCAGACTCTTCCATGCGTTCCCGAACCGAACTCGAGACATCCTCAGATTCCTCCAATGCTAGCGTATGGGGTATGAGGGTGTAGGGTCTAGGGGCCCCCATTCATTCTACACCCCGTCTTGTCAGTTAGGCGAAAGCCAGGCAACTGGATCCTGCGGCCTGCCCCGATGTCGCACTTCGAAGTAGAGCTGCGAGCCGGAGACGGAACCGCTATCGCCCACCAGCCCGATCGCCTGCCCCCGCGTTACCTGATCTCCCACCTTGACGCGAATCTCGGCGGCGTGTGCGTACACCGTGTAGTACCCGTCCCCATGGTCAAGGATGATAAGCCGCCCATACCCCTTGAACCAGTCGGCGAACAGCACGCCCCCGTCGGACACCGCGACGATCTGCTGCCTCTCCGGCGCGTTGATCTCGATGCCGCGATTGAACGTCACGGTCCCGTAGCGCGGGTGCACCTGGCGACCGAAGGAGGCGGCCAGGCTCCCGGATGTCGGCCACGGCAACCGGCCTTTGAGCGCGGCGAACGACCCTCTCTCCTTGGATGGCGAAGGCCCCGGCAGTGGATCCTGGCCGGGCCGTCTTCCCCGCTGAACCCGCCCTTCGCCTTGCAAGCGGCCGATAAGGCCCTGGAGCTCCTGGGCGCCCAGCTCAAGTTGACGTATGGCGGCCAGGTGGTTCTTCTTCTGCTCCTGGACCATCGCCAGGAGCCGGCGCTTGTCGCGTTGCTCCTCCAGGACCTCCTCGCGCTTCGCCGCAACGGCCTTCTGGCTCTCGACGAGCTCCCTCTTCGATCGTTCAAGCGCGGCCTGCTTCTGTTCAAGGGTCGTCAGCGCGGCTGTGTACGTCGCGACCATTTTCTTGTCCTGGTTGGCGATCGCCGCGAAGTATTTTGTCCGGCGAATGCCGTGTGACAAATCCTCCGCGGAGAGCAGAGCCCGGACGTATCCCGACCGTCCCTGCTTGTAGATGGCGCGTACCCGTCTTCGGAAGAGGCCCTGAAGATGATCGAGCTCCATCTGGGTGAGCTTGATCTCTCGCTGAAGGGCCTGCAGTCGTTCGGTGCTGGTCCGGACCTTTTCTTGAAGCGCCCGCAGTTCCCGTCCCTTTTGCTGAAGCTGGCGGTCGGCCCGATCGAGGTCTTCGAAGAGTTGACGCTCTTTCCGAGCGACCTGCGTCGCCTGCTTGCGCCTCCGATCAAGCTCCTTGTTGAGTTGCTTGAGTTGCTGGCGCTTGTCGAGGATGCGCCGCGAGAGGGCCGGCCCCTTTTCGGCTGCCAGACCATCTCCCTGGCCGCCAAAAAGGGCAGCCGCAAGAGTCAGCGCCGCCCATACGCGAATGGGCCGATGTGCGGGTACCCGCTTCACGCACCTACATCTTGAGGAAGCGACTGACAGCCAGCGAGCTTCCCAAGGCACCGATCACCGCCCCTCCGGTCACCAGCGCCGCAACCATCGACAGCTCCAGCAGGCCCCGATCCGAAGCGGTCGCAAGGAGCGGAGAGGCCAGATCCAGGGCGGGTGCGACGAGGCGGTAGGCTCCAAACAACAGCCCCAGGGCCAGCAGGGCGCCAAGGGTGCCCTGAAGCACGCCCTCCACCAGAAAGGGGGCGCGGATATAGGCTTTGGTGGCTCCGACGAGCCGCATGATCTCGATCTCTGCTGCGCGGGCGTACACCGCGAGTCGGATGGTGTTGGAGATGATCAGGGCTGATCCCAGCGTCAGCACTGAGCCGATGATCAGACCCAGGAGCTTCACGATCCGTGCCGCGTGGGAGATGCGTTCGATCCAGTCCTGCCCGTACTGGATGTCCTCTACCCCCTCGAGGCGACTGAGAAAGGCGCTGAGCCGCTCGAGTGCGGCCGGGCTCTGATAACCTTCGCGGATCTTGAGCTGGAACGAGGCGGGAAGCGGGTTATTCCCGAGCCCCTCGAGGAGACTCTCCTGACCTTTCAACTCTCGCCGGAAGTTGGCGAGCGCCTGCTCTCTGGCGATGAAGGTGACGCTCTTGACCGCCGACTCGTTCCGGATCCGCTTCTCGAGGATCTCCAGTTGCGCCTGAGTGATCTTGTCCTCCAGGAAGACCGACAACTGAAACTGCTCCTTCCACTCGGCGACGAGCGCGTTCAGTTGTAAGATTACAAGCAGGAAGATTCCGATGATCACGAATGAGACGCCGATCGTGATGATCGAGGACAGCCCGCCCCACCCCGAACGGATGAGGTTCATGACGGCGTCCGCCGGGATCCGCTTCAGTTTTGCGACCATGCCCGGCCTCGCCCCCTGACGGACCCTTTGTCACCGCAGCGCCTGGTCTTCAGGGCCATTCCTCTACGATCCTTCCCTTTTTGAGGAAGATGGTGCGCCGGCCGGCCTCCTCTGCGAGCTTGAGATCGTGGGTGGCCACCAGGACTGTGGTCCCAGCCGCGTTGATATCAAGGAGGAGGCGGATCACATCGGCCGCCAGCTCGGGGTCAAGGTTCCCGGTCGGTTCGTCAGCCAGCAGCACCGCAGGGTCGTTCATCAGCGCCCTGGCGATCGCGACGCGTTGTTGCTCCCCTCCGGAAAGCTTGTATGGGATGATCTTGGCCTTATGGGAAAGCCCAACGAGTTTCAGCAGTTGGGCGACGCGTCGCCGCGCGTCAGGCGTCGGCATGCCTACGATGCGGGCGACCAGCGCGAGATTCTCTTCGACGGTCCGGTCGCGCAGCAGCTTGAAATCCTGAAAGACGATCCCCAGCGTTCGCCTGAGATGGGGGATCGCTCTCGACTTCATGCGGACGACATTGCGGCCATTCACCAGGATCTGACCCGACGTGGGAAGCTCGTCGCGGAAGATCAGGCGGAGCAGTGTGCTTTTGCCGGCCCCACTCGGACCGGCCAGGAAGACACACTCGCCTTTTCGGATGTGAAGGTTAACATCGACCAGCGCTTCCAGGTCTTTACTGTACATCTTGTAGACATGGTACATCTGGATCATGACGCGACAGCCCTGGTCGACCTCCTTGCTCGATTCCGCGCACGGGGAGGGTCACAGCCCGAGGACGGCCTCAGACGCCGTATCGGCTAACGGTAATCCTTTTTCAGGCCGTTTGCAACCAAAAATCTCTCCGTCCTCCCCGCCTCAAGGGGTTCGCGTTTCGCTCGTGGCGACCCCATCGGGGCCTTGGCGAGGGATCCGAAATTCCTTGCGATGCCACGCCGCATCTCCTAAGATCACACCGCCCCAAAAGATGGCGGGAGGCTGATCGATGACGTGGGACGCACTGCTGGACAAGTTGGCCCGGGACAGGACATCGGGGGCGCAGGAACTGACCCGCCTTGTCTCCCTGCTGCTGTCGCGGTATCTGCGCGAGGAGAGGGCGAACAGAGGGAGCACCGAGGGCCTGCTTCTGGTGACCCGGCGCATCCTTGACGCGCAGCCGGCGATGGCGCCGATCATCACGGTTCTCAATCATCTCTGGTTGAAGCTGGAGCAGGTGGATGATTCTGACGCCGTGCGGGCAGCCGCTGCGGCGGAACTTGACGGGATGAGCCTTGAGACCGAGCTGCGCCTGGACCGGCTTGCTGAGGCCTGCTCGGATCGGCTCACGGAGGGGAGCACGGTCCTCGCGTTTTCCTATAGCTCGACCGTCCTTCGGGCGTTGCTGGCTGCCCACGAAGCGGGGAAAGGGATTCGCGTGATCTGTTCGGAGGGAAGGCCGGCCTCCGAGGGGATTCGACTGGCAGAGGCCCTCGCTGCCGCGGGCGTCCCCGTAGATCTCTGTGTCGATGCCGCCCTCCCCAGCTTGGTCGCTGAGGCCGACTCTGTGTTGGTCGGGGCGGATGCCGTTGTCGAGGCCGGGGTGATCAACAAGATCGGGACATACCCGTTGGCCCTCGCGGCCAATGCGACGGGCCGGCCGTTCTACTTCGCCGCCTCGCTCGACAAGCTCCTTCCGCCGTCCCTGGTTCCACTCCTTCGCATCCCTGATCGTCCGCCGGAGGAGATCTGGGAGGCGCGGCACGAGTCGCTTCACGTGCGCAATCGCTATTTCGAGATCACGCCCCTCGATCTGATCACGGGGCTCATCACGGAAGTGGGGTTCTGGTCTCGACGGAAGCTGCGCCCCGCCCTGCTGAAAGCGCCGGTCTCGACGGCCCTTGCCGGACTGGCGCAAGAGGCGGCAGCCGCTGCGAACACCAAGGCGCTCAATACTCAGTCATTGCGAGGGAGCGAAGCAACCGACGCAATCTGACCCGAAGGGTCATTCCGAGCACGTTCGCTTCGCTCAGTGTAAACTCCGCGAGGAATCCCGAACAGGTGGTTTCGCCATCGCCTCGCAATGGCGTTGCGACAGGATTGTATTTCTATCAGTTGAGCTTGGCGAGTTCTCGACCCAGCAGGCGATTGAGGTGGGCGATCTGCGCGTCGATGCTGCGGATCTCCAGGATCGATTGCCGTTCGTAGACGCTCAGCTCTGGGTAGTGCGCGGCGACGGCATAGACGAGGTCTCCGGGGCTTGCAAGGAGCTTCAGGTGCGTTTGGAGCTCGGCGCCCAGACCTGGCCGGAGAGTCAGAACCCTCTTTAGCCGCTCCACCATGGAGGCGGCTTGGGCCCTCAGGTCGGCTGAGTCGCCTCCTTCATCCTCCAGGAGCTGTATCACCGCGCGCCTGTACGGAATCTCCTGCGTATACGAGATGACCCGAGCCTTTCCGAGGCCGCGAACCACGATCTCGTAGTTGCCGGTCGGCAGCTTGACGGCCCGGACGACCTGGCCGAACCCACCCACGTCGTGCGGGAGGGGCTCCGCGGCCTCCTCCCATCCCTTCCTCAGCAAGAAGATCCCGAGATACCGGTCGCCCTGGAGGCAGTCGTGGGTCATCCTCCTGTACCGCTCCTCGAAGATATGGAGCGGCAGGGCCATGTTCGGGAAGAGGACCACGTTCGGGAGCGGAAAGATCGGCAGCTCATCCGGGGGCCTCGACTGATCGATGAACTCGAATTCCGGTTTATCGGGGGACATCGTGGCCCTCGGCCAGGCGTCGGAGCGTGCGCAGGTTTGCGCGATCGGCCGTGACGAAGTCGCCATCCTTTGGCGTTTCGAGGATCATTGGCACGCCTCGCAGGCGCGGGTCGGTGACCAGACAACGGAAGCCGTCAAGCCCGATCGCTCCCTTGCCGATGTGTTCGTGGCGGTCCACGCGGCTCCCCAGCCCCTTCTTGGAATCGTTGAGGTGTATGACCCTCAGGTGGGAGAGCCCCACGATCATATCGAATTCGCCCATAACGGCCGCGTATCCCTCCGGGGTCCGGATGTCGTAGCCCGCGGCGAAGAGATGGCAGGTGTCGAGGCAGACCCCGGTCCGCTCCGGAACGCCGATCTGATCAAGGATGGCCGCGATCTGCTCGAATCGATATCCTAGACTGGTCCCCTGGCCAGCGGTGGTCTCGATGACTACCTGCACCCGATAGCCGTTCGTTTGCTTCAGGAGCGCCTGGATGCTCGTCCCCACCTGTCGTAGCCCCGCCTCCTCTCCCGCGCCCATGTGGGCCCCGGGATGGGTGACCAGGTACGGAATGCCAAGCGCCTCGGCTCGCTCCAGCTCCTCCAGGAAGGCCGCCATCGACTTCCGATGCAGGTCGGGGTCGGTCGAGGCGAGATTGATCAAGTACGAGTCGTGCGCCACGGTCCGGGCAATCCCGGCGGCCTGGAGGTTCGTCCGGTACCGCTCGATCTCATCGGAAGGCAGTGGCCTGGCTCGCCACTGGTTGCTGTTCTTCGTGAAGAGCTGGATCGTCCGGCAGCCGACCTCCTGGCCCCGCAGCGGCGCGAGGTCGATCCCCCCCGAGATCGACATGTGCGCGCCCAGCAGCAGCTCCCCCTTGATCATCCGTTATGTCCCTTCATGGGTGTCATCGGATCGGTGTGACTGGACGGCGAGTGTGGTCTCAGTGGAGTTGGAACCGTTCAGCAAGAACCCGTCGAAGACGGGACCCATAGATCAGGTCGAAGGTTGACTCCTGCCCGGGGAACAGGTGCAGGGCGAGCCTCCTTGTCGCAGAGACCATCCTCGAGGCCTCGTCGAAGGATACGTTGGTCTGACGTATCGTGCTCACGGTCAGATCCACAGCGAGACGGAGCCGCCTTAGCCTTGTCTCCTCTTCCTCGAGCTCCTCGGCAGTCGCCATTCGTAAACACCGGTCGTTTCGCAGATGTTGCCGATGATGACCTACAGCAGAAATCTGTAATCGAAATGTACAACGTCTATCTGTCTGGGGTCAAGCAGCGTTCGCAGCGGGAGAAGATCGTTGACTCGCCTTGCGTGGCTGCGATACGATTGCTGGTGTAGGCTCACGCGGTCGAGGAGCGTAACAGACAGCAAGCGCAGGGGCCGACCGCGCGGAACGGATGGGTCAAGAGTATATGGATCAGACAGGGATCATGGGCGAATCCTATTGCCCGCGATGGGCGCGCGATCTGAAGGAGCGGATCGACGCCCGAATGAGTGCCGTCTTCGTCCTCCATTTCAACGTCGCCGACGAGGTCCGCTACTGGGATGAGTTTGTGCCCCTTTCGACCTTCTTGGAGCGCTGGTTGCCGGGCGAGGGACGGGTGATCGTCTACGACCGCTCGCGTGGCCTGCGCTTCTCCGACCACGGAACAGAGGCGCTCTTCCGAAAAGTGACCGGACTCACCCAGGAGGCCGAATCGGCACAACGTCGAGCCCTGGCGGCCCTCGGTCAACCCGTTCCGCCGGAGCGTGAGATGCCGACCCATCCCACCAAGGTGCTCGCGCTCCTCGAGGCAGCGATACGGTCAGGTTGCTTCGGCGCCAGGGAGGGGATGGCACTCCTGGTCCTGATCGGCTACGCGGAGACGTTGGTTCCGGACGGCGACTTCTCGTCCATGAGCGAGGATGATCGGACGAATCTGGTCACCCTGCTTCGTTGGGCTGCCGACCCTGAACTGCTGCGCTCCGGCGTCGCCGTCATTCTGACCGTTGGGAACCTGGCGGATCTGCACGCGCAGCTTCGCGGTCCGGCGTCGAGGGTCGAAACGGTCGAGGTTCCACTCCCGACAGTCTCCGAGCGGGAGGAGTATGTCCGGCACCTCCTGGCGGAAAATGGGTTCACTATGGAGATGACCCCTGAACAGCTCGCGCACGTGACCGCGGGACTCTCGCGGCTCCACCTGAAGACCCTCTGCCGCCGAGCGAGCGGTCGCAAGGGACCCCTGACGTACGCGGAGGTCACGGAACGCAAGGGGGAGATCCTGAAGCGGGAGCTGCACGGGATGGTCGAGGTAGTCGAGCCCACCTTGGGACTCCACGCCATCGGAGGCCTGGAGGCGGTCAAGACGTACCTGAGGCGCGTCATCCAGGCGATCAGGGATGGGGATCATAAGCTGGTGCCTCGGGGCATCACCCTGCTGGGCCCGCCCGGCGTCGGGAAGACGGCCCTCGCCGAGGCGCTCGCGAAGGAGTGCGGCTTCAACTTCGTGAAGATCGTGAACCCCAGGGAGAGGTGGGTCGGACAGTCGGAGCGCAACTATTGGAAGATCCTTCAGGCCCTGCGTTCGATGACGCCGGTTGTCGTCTTAGAGGACGAGGCGGATCAGAGCGAGCAGACGCGCGACGAGTTCAGCGGCGACTCGGGGGTGGGCAATCGGATCAGGCAGATGCGCTTCGCCTTCACGGGGGACCCCGCGATTCAGGGTCAGGTCCTGTGGATCCGGATCAGCAATCGGCCGGACCGGCTCGACGCCGCGGAGAAACGGTCGGGGAGAAGCAGCGAGCGGATCCCTTTGCTGATGCCGGATGCGGCCGAGAAGGTCCGCATCTTCGAGGTCATGCCGGGAAAGCATGGGTTTCCCTGTGAGGTGCGCGACTTTACCGCCATCGTCGATCACTGCGAGCGCCGCCATCCCGGACAGATCTCGGGGGCCGACATCGAGGAGATTTCCCTCAGGGCGTATCGTCGAGCGCGATGGCGTGGGGCAGCGGCGATCACGTTGGATGATCTGCATTGGGCGGTGGACGACTTCATCCCGTTTCAGGATCGCCACGCGATCGAGGCGCAGGAACGGGCAGCGCTCGCCCTCTGCTCGTCGCGGCAATTCCTGCCGGAGGGACGCAAGGATCTCTTGGAGCAGTGGGAGTCCCGCGGGGGCAGGGGGGCGGCCTGAGGGATGTCGGGGCCCGAGGAGACCATTGAGATCAAGGGGAGTTCCGTCCGCCTCTACCGTTCCTCCCCGGACGGGAGCGCTGCGGTCGATCGGCAGGTAAGCCTCAGTGATTTCCTGCTCGAGATCAGTGCGCTCGCGCCTCGACGGCTTCTCGAGCAAGTCCCTCTCCTCCCACCGGGCACCCGATGGACGATCGTCCGGGGCCCCTCGCTGATCATCGCCGTCGAGCACGCGCCTCAGGTTCGAGTGGTACGCTGGGGTGAGAACGCCATGGACGAGCCGGGCAGCTACCGGCGCAGCCGGCTGGCCTTTCCCTACGTGATCTACCTGCTCCTGTTCCACCACGGTTCGTTCGAGGAGATGCGGCTCTTCTACCGGACCGCCCCGCTGGCTACGGAGCAGGACGCGCTGTGGATGCCGAATCTCTGGAACATCTCGGCCAGCGAGACCCCGATCGCCAAGTGCCGTGTCTGCCTTCGGGGCCGGCCGGCGTTCCATGATCTGACCATCGCGGCGCAGGCGCAGGCGGCGATCGAGTTCTTTTGGAGCGCCGGATTCAATCTGGACATCGAGAGCAATTGCTTCCGGAGGGCCGCTGCGCTGGACAGCCGCATCGCGACAATCGAGGCGTGGGAAAGGGCGACCGCCGCAGACTCCCTCTTTCCTCTCGAGGTCCGCTGGGAGGAGACGGGGTTGAGTCTCCGCAAGGCTGCCGAGCACCTGCTCGATTGGCGGGGTGCCGCCCGCCCCCTTGAACATGCGTCCGACCTCGCCGACCTCTTCTATCGGCTTAAGGATCAAGCCTGATGTTTCCTGTCTACTTGAAGGACGACGGATTTGCGGAGCCGGGGGATCCGATCTACTATCTGGTGACGCGGGACGGCCTGTTCCAGGTCAAGCGGAATTCCCTCTTCCATGCCAGGACGAGGGTGCGTGGCTTGAGCTGGCTCATGCCGGAGCACGAGGGTGCCCGCCTCACGCTTCCGCCTATCCCCGCCTCCGTCCTGGCGGAGATCGTGGCCTTTTTCCAAGAGGTGTTCTACGTGCATCGAGCGGAGGCCGTGGTGCTGCTCTACTTCAATCAGGACGCGGGACGGTACGAGCTGAAGATCCCGAAGCAGCAGGTCGCGGGGGGGCACTGCCGGTACGAGATCGGCCCGACCCCACCTGGCTGGCTGAGGGTCGGCACGATCCACAGCCACGCCTCTGCCGACGCCTTTCATTCCGAGCTGGATGACGAGGACGAGCGGCATGACGACGGCCTGCACATGACCGTGGGCAATCTGGATGGGGACGTGAGCCTCGTCTGCTCTCTCGTCGTGGATGGCCGTCGATTCACCCTCAAGCCGTCAGAGGTGTTCGAAGGTGAGCTCCCCGATACGGCCTCGGTGAAGCTCCCCAGGGAGTCCTTGCAGCTCGTTGACCTCGAGACGGTCCCGCGGGATAGCGATGCCGAGGGCCGCCCGTCGTCCATCTGAAGGGATCGTCGCGCCATGCCGGGCAAGATCGACATCAAACTGATAGGGATCGGTGGGATCGGCTGCGCCCTGGCGCCGTTTCTGGCCCGATACGTTCAATCGGAACAACGACTGACGGGCGAAGAGGTCCGGATCACCCTGGTGGACGGTGACGAATTTGAAAGCAAGAACGCCTCGCGCCAAAGTTTCGAGGGCCTTGGCAATAAGGCAAAGGTGAAGGCGTCCGAACTGGCGAGGAGCTTTCCCGAGCTCTCGTTTCGAGCGATCCCGGAGTATGTCACCGCCGCGAACCTGCCCCACCTGATCAAGGAGGGAGAACTGGTCTTCCTCGCGGTGGACAATCATGCCACACGGTGCGCCGTGAGCCGCCACTGCGAGGGTCTGTCGGACGTGGTCCTGATCTCTGGTGGCAACGACTTCACCGATGGCAATGTCCAGATCTACATCCGCAAGGGCGGTCGCGATCTCACCCTGCCCCTGACGCGCTTTCATCCGGAGATCGCTGACCCGAAGGATAAGTCGCCCGCCGAGATGTCGTGCGAGGAGCTGGCGGCCGAAGCCACACCGCAGCTCCTGTTCATGAACCTCGGCGTGGCCTCTGCGATGCTGAACGCCTTCTATGCCTGGCGGTCGGGACGTCTCGGCTATGGCGAGGTGTATCTGGACATCCTGGAAGGGCGGGCGCAGCCCGCAGCCCGCTTTCCAAGCGACAGAGAGGACGGGCGATGAGCGAAGGTCAGCTCAGGGGCGTGACGGGGGCGAGGGCGAAGGGTCAGACCGGGACCAACGAGCAGGTGCGGGTTCTCTATGGCGTCCATTCGCTGGAGGCCGATCTCGCCGGCCGGACGGTGCGCGACGTGAGGCAGGCGTTGCGCCAGGCCCTGAACATCAGCCCGCAGGCAGTGGCTGTGGTGGATGGCCGCGAGGTCGAAGAAGGCGCGATCTTGTTAGCAGGCCAGCAACTGGAGTTCGTCAGGCTCGCCGGCGAGAAGGGCTGACCCGCTGCCCGACCCCACGCATTCCATCTCGGGTCCCACACCGGTGTCATTCCACCCTCATCGCGGCTGAATTCAGCTCCTGAAGGGTCTCACCATGTCACTGACGCTCTCCCCGAAACGAGTGGCCTTGGCCCTCACGCTAGTCGTGCTCTGTCTCACGCTCGCAAGCCTTGCGGGGCAGTTCTCTAAGTATGTCCTCGGCCATGACAAGCTGTTGGGTATTGTGCGGCTTTTCGATCTCGACGACGAGGGGAATATCCCGACGTGGTACGCGTCGGCTTCATTATTGTTCTGTTCGGTGCTGCTCGCCATCATCGGTCACGACAGGAAGAGAGGTGGTGATCGGTACCACTTCCACTGGAGCGTCCTGTCTGGTATCTTTTTGCTGCTATCCATCGATGAGGTGGCTCAAATCCACGAAAGTCCAAACAGAAGGCTCCGCGTCGCCCTCAATGCCGCAGGCTTGCTCTACCACCCATGGGTCATCCTCGGCGCATTCTTTGTGCTGGTCATCGGCATTACGTACCGAAGATTCGTTGCCGATCTTCCTGCAGAGACGCGACACCTATTTCTCACCGCAGGGACCCTCTTTGTCTCAGGCGCCCTTGGCGTGGAAGCCCTTGGTGGCTGGTATACGACCCTCTACGGACAGCAGAATATGACCTATGCGTTGTTAACGACCCTCGAAGAGCTGCTCGAGATGTTAGGGGTCGTTGTCTTCATCTATGCGCTCATGTCGTACATGGGCACGCACCTGAAAGAGGTCCGAGTCCGCGTCGGTGATGAAGAGCCGCGCGGGCAGTTCTAGACTCGCGATTTGAGTAGAGAGAGCTGTGCATGGACGCCGAGGTCTCGAGACTGGTCGAGGGGGTGCGGCGGGAGCTGGAACCGCTGAGCGGCCGGATCCTCGACCATTCCTATCTTCGGGCGCTTGAGGCGGGCCAGATTGGGCGCGAGCATCTGCGCCTCTTCGCTGCTCAGCAGGCCCACATCATCGGGAGCGACCTGCGGAGCGTGGCCCTGATGGTGGCGCGGGCAACGACGGAGCGCAGCCGGGCGTTCTTTCTCGAGCTTTTGGAAGGCGAGCGCGCAGCCCAGAAGGCCCTGGGGGCGTTCAGGGCCGCGGTCGATAGGGGTGCCGGCACCCGCGTTGGGGACGAGCCACTCCCTGGGGCGTTCGCTTACTGCGCCTACGTGGCCTGGCTGGCCCTGTACGCGTCGGAGGCGGAGTTCGCCGGGGTCTTGCTCATCAATCTGCCTGTCTGGGGGGCCAACTGCGGCCGGATCGCAGAGGCATTGCGGCGGCAATACCAGCTTGCGGAGGCCGACGTCGCCTTCTTTACGCTGTTTGCGACGGCCCCGCCGGGCTTCGAGGATCGCGCGGCGGCCGTGGTCGCCGACGGTCTTGAGCACGGAGTCACCCAGGCCATGATCCGGCGCGCCGCCTCGTTGCTCCAGGGGTATGAGCTTCTCTTTTGGGATACAATGGCGACGGCGTCGATGGTCGGCAAGTGACGGATTCCCGAGGGCTTGCCAGGCAAGCTGAGTGGGGGCAGGGTTAGAATGTCCGAGGTGATGACTCTCGCCGATGTCCTGACGCGGCTGACGCGAGAGGGAGAGCTGCACGAGAAGCTTCCTGACCAGCGACTCCGGTGCTATGCATGCGGCCACCGCTGCGTGATCCCCGAGGGGCGCCAGGGCGTCTGCAAAGTCCGATTCAACAAGGGAGGCGTCCTATACGTGCCGGCAGGGTATGTGGGCGCCTTGCAATGCGACCCGGTGGAGAAGAAACCGTTCTTCCACGCCCTCCCCGGTTCGCTGGCGCTCAGCTTCGGCATGCTCGGATGCGACTACAAATGTGGCTATTGCTTTACCGGAGATGTCCGGGTGCCGAGCACGGAAGGGGCGATTCCAATCCAAAGGCTCTTTGATGAATCCCCTCAGAAGATGGAACTCTCCGATGGGACCGTTGGAACAGGAACCAAGGTCTTGACCTATGGAAGCGACGGCAACCACCGTCGGATCGTGAAGGTCTTCCGACATCACTATCGCGGGCCTCTGCTCACCATCAATCTTAAACAGATGCTCCCTCTCCGATGCACGCCGGAGCATCCAATGCTTGCCTCGCTCGGCGATGCGCGGTCCTCAAGATTGGAGGTCCCGTCGTTTGTCAGAGCCCAGGATCTGACGCGCACGCACTGGCTATGCATCCCAAGACGTTCGACCGTCCGTTGGCATCCGGGAGGTCAAGAGAGATGGCAGTATCGAGATGACGATCGGTACCATTACGTGCCGGTCGATTCGGTCAGCAGCGAACCCTTCGATGGGTGGGTCTACAATCTTGAGGTTGACGGAGACCACACCTACCTGGCCAACGGTATTGCCACGCATAACTGCCAGAATTGGCTAACGTCGCAGGCGATTCGAGACCCTAATGCGGTCAGCCCGCCGGAGCTGGTGTCTCCCGAGTACCTGGTCGGCGCGGCCGAGCATTACGGCGCGCCGATCATCGCCAGCACCTATAATGAGCCTCTGATTACCAGCGAGTGGGCGGTCGAGATCTTCCGCCTGGCAAAGGCGCGCGGCCTGAAGACCGCCTACATCAGCAACGGCAACGGTACTCCCCAGGTAATCGAGTATCTCAAGCCGTGGGTGGACCTGTACAAGGTCGATCTGAAGGGATTCAACGACCTCAATTACAGGAAGCTCGGCGGCGTGCTGCAAAATGTCCTGGACACCATCACACTGCTCGTCGAGAAGCAATTCTGGGTCGAGATCGTCACCCTGGTGGTGCCGGGGTTCAACGATTCGGATGCGGAGCTGACCGAGATCGCCGAGTTTCTGGCCTCGGTCTCCGTCGATCTCCCGTGGCATGTCACGGCGTTTCACCAGGACTATAAGATGCGAGATCGCGACAATACTACTGCACGCGCGTTGCTGCGCGCGGCGGAGATCGGCAAGCAGGCCGGCCTTCGCTACGTCTATGCCGGCAACCTCCCTGGCCATGTCGGCGAATACGAGCACACCTCCTGTCCTTCTTGCCAAACCCTCCTTATCGAGCGTGTCGGCTATACAATCCTGAGGAACCTCCTTGAAGGCGGCGCCTGTCCAAAATGTCGCGCCCCGATCCCCGGCGTCTGGCAGTAGCTCAGCGACCAGCTCATAGAAGACCGCTCTTGTGGTGACGCTAGGCACCCAGAGACAACGGCCCGGGCGTTCTTGATTCGATTTCGTGATGGACTCCGGAAGGGTAAGCATGTAGCGTAGTAGGGCGGCACCAGGTGGGTGGGTCTCAAGGGTTGGATGGGTCTTGGGGGGATGACACAAGGGAAGAATCGCGGGCAGAGCGTAACGATCCTGGGAGGGAGGCACAATGACACCAGAAGGCACGAGTGATCGGCCGACAATCGCCTGTTCCGAGAACGGTCCCTACATCGTGAAAGGGCTCCAGCATCTTCTCAATTCCAAAGGGGAAACCCTGCCTACAAGGGCTACCATCGCGCTCTGTAGGTGCGGGCACTCTTCGAAGAAACCGTTCTGCGACGGGACACACGCGAAGGTCGGCTTTTCCAGCGTACGCGAGAGCGACAAGGACATTCAGCGGCGCAAAGACTATGTCGGGAAGCGTATTACGATCCACGACAATCGGACGATCTGTTCCCACGCAGGGTTCTGCACCTCCCGGCTGAAAACGGTGTTTCGGACGGACGCGAAGCCGTGGATCGATCCTGACGGAGCGGACGTCGAGGCGATCATTGAGACCGTTCGCCAGTGCCCTTCCGGAGCGCTGAGTTACTCGATCGACGCTGTGGAGCACCGCGATCAGGACCGTAAGCCGACGATCACTGTCTCGAAGAACGGTCCCCATTACGTCACCGGTGGCATCGAGATCACTGATCCTTCGGGCTTGCAGCCGCCATCCCGGGAACATTACGCGCTATGCCGGTGTGGCGCGTCCAAGAACAAGCCGTTCTGTGACGGTTCCCACTGGCAGGTCAAGTTCCAGGACGAGAAGAACTGACTCGAATCTGGGGCCTGCCACACATCCACCCCCGGTGTTTCCCGTTAGACGCGCCCTTTTGTTGTTGACAGCGGGGGGGCGGTGCCTCCCCAGAGCGGCAACGGATTGGCCCTTAAGCTCGATGCGGAGGCCAGATTGCTGAACCGGTTGCTCTGTAATTCTGACGCAAGATGTGCGTAAGGAAGCGTCGAGATGGCGCCGGTTCGCCGACCCGTTACCAGATCGTCCGGACGTGACGGGAGCGCGCGATTTTCTCATCCCGGGTGACCAGGGGAAAACCGAGGGCGAGCGCCGTGGCCATGATGATCCGGTCGGCGGGATCCGGGTGGAACGGCTCGGGAAGCTGGACCGATTTCAGCGCGATGGCGTTGTCCACGGCGATGAAATGGAGAAATGGCATCGCTTCGGATTTGGCCACCCAGGTGGCCACATCCATCGTCAGTTCAATACGGCCTCGTGACACCAGTTGGGCGACCTCCCAGACGCTGATCGAAGAGAGATAGACCGCCCCCTGGTCTACAGCGGCCCCGATCAGGCGACGGGCCTTCGGGGGGAGCGGTGGACGCCCGCTGGCCCACCAGACCCACACGTGCGTATCCAGCACGATCACTGAAGGGCACCCCAGTCGTCCCCGGCCACCGGTTCCGTGGGGGCTTTGTAACGGATCACGCTCCCGCGTAGCGGCTTCAGCCACGCCTCTGGATCCTCCGCGTAGGGGACAATCTTCAGGACCGGTTTCCCCCGATCGGCGATGATCAGCTCTTTGCCTGTCTGCTCCACCTCCCGGAAGTACTTGAGGGCTCGAGGCTTAAACTGCGATTTTGAGACAACGCGCTTCATGAGTTTCCCTCCACGTCGGTTAGATTTCACAACCCTGGTCATATTACCATAGTCATTTCCGAAGTCAAACAGAAGAACATTAGTCCACCTGTCGTTGCCACACATCCCTGGCTCGGTAAACAGGACCGGGTATTGTCCGTGCGCCATTACGGTTCTCAGGGTGCCGATAATTCCCTTGCAATAGACTCTTCATGACGTAGAATTGTTTGGTTACGTGGCCGCACACTGGCCTCTAACGCGGAGGTGTGAGATTCTCCAACACTTCGCGAGGATTCGCCCGTACCTCTCTCGGCACAAGCGGCTCCTGTTGATCGGGCTCGCTGCCCTGCTCGTCACCGATCTGTTCGGCTTGGCCATCCCCTGGCTTATCAAGGATGCCCTCGACGCATTCCTCACCGGCCCGCGGTCCGACACGGCTCTCTGGAAGTATCCCGCCCTGATCGTGGCTGCCGCCTGCTTCCAGGCGGTCTTCCGTTATTTCTGGCGGACGCACGTCTTCGGGTTTTCGCGGCACATCGAATGGGACTTCAGAAACGCCATCTTTGCCCACCTGCAGAGGCTGCCGTTGACCTACTTCCAGCACACCAAGACGGGCGACCTGATGTCCCGATTGACCAACGACATGATCGCCTTCCGCGAGCTGCTTGGGATGGGCGCCATGGCCACGATCGATTCGGCCTTTGTCATCTCCACAAGCCTGATTCTGATGGTGGTCATCGATCCCTGGCTCACACTCTGGAGTCTCCTCCCGATGCCGGGCATCACCGTGCTCGTGCTCCTCTTCGGCGACCGAATCTTCACCCGCTATCGGGACGTCCAGCAGCACCTGAGCACCATGAGCACGTTCGTCCAGGAGAACATCGCCGGCACCCGGGTCGTCCGGGCGTATGCGCAGGAGGAGAATCAGCAGGCAGGCTTTGGGAAGCTGAGTTGGGAGTACGTGATCAAAAACCTCGACCTGGTGAAGCTGTGGGGGCATGTCTGGCCGCTGATGACCGTCGTGTCGGGGATCGCCGCCACGGTCGTCCTCTGGCTGGGCGGGCGACAGGTCGCCATGGGGACGATGACCCTTGGGGAGCTGGTCGGGTTTTACGCGTACCTGGCCATGCTGAGCTGGCCGATGATGGCGGTGGGGTACGTCATCAATCTCTACCAGCGAGGGTCTGCAGCCCTCGCCCGCCTTCTGGAGATCCTGGATACGCCGCCCGCTGCAGGATATCTGGAGCCCGGAACGGTGCAGGTCTCCGAGGTGCTCGGGGAGATCGAGTTTCGTGACCTTTCATTCAGGTATGCTCCCGACTCGCCCCCGGTCCTCCAAGGGATCGATCTCAAGATCCCAGCCGGCACCTGGTGTGGGGTGGTGGGTGAGACGGGTGCCGGGAAAAGCACCCTGGTCAACCTTCTGCCTCGGCTGTTCGAGGCCCCGCCGGGGACCATCTTCATCGATGGCATCGAGCTGCGCCAGCTTCCCCTTCCCACCCTGAAGCGATCGATCGGCCTCGTGTCCCAGGAGATCTTCCTCTTCTCCGACACGATCCGGGAGAACATCCTCTTCGGACGCAGCGACTCGTCCTCCGAGGAGCTGGAGATGGCGACCGATCTCGCTCAGCTCCTCCCCAGCATTCAGGAGTTCACGCATCGGTTCGAGACGGAGTTGGGTGAGCGTGGGGTTCGGCTGTCGGGCGGGCAGAAACAACGGACAGCCCTGGCGCGGGCCGTAGTCAAGAACCCGCCGATCCTGATCCTCGACGACGCCTTTTCTAGCGTCGATACCGAGACCGAGGAAAGGATCCTCGAACGGTTGAAGGGGTTCATGCGTGGACGGACGGCGATCCTGATCTCGCACCGGATCTCGACCGTCAAGGACGCCGACCAGATCGTGTACCTCCGGGACGGGAGAATCGTCGAACGTGGCACGCATCAGGAGCTCCTGGCGCTGGGGGGCCACTACCATCGCCTGTATCGCCTGCAGCTTCTGGCGCGGGAGCTGGACGCGCTGGGCGAGAATGGGGGGGTCGCGGCGTGAACGGGCACCAACACTATCACGATGACGACGTCCTCGGGAAGGCGTACGACGCTCGCCTGATGCGGCGGCTGCTCACCTATCTGAGACCCTACAAGCTCTGGGTTCTGGGCTCGCTCCTCCTCCTCTTCCTGACTACTGCCATGCAACTGCTCGGGCCATACATCACCAAGGTCGCGATCGACAGCTACATCGCGGCCCATGATCTGCGCGGCCTCAATCTGGCGGTCCTGGCCTATCTGGCGACTGTCCTGGTAGGGTTTGTCTCCCAGTGGGCGCAGAGCTACACGATGCAGCGCACCGGCCAGTGGGCGATGCACGACCTTCGGAAGCAGCTCTTCGGTCATCTCCAGCGGCAGGACCTGGCGTTCTTTGACAGGAATCCGGTCGGGCGGCTGATGACCAGGGTCATCAACGACGTGGAGACCTTGAACGAGCTGTTCGGATCCGGCGTCGTGGCGCTGTTGGGTGACCTGCTGATGCTGATCGGGGTCGCCGTCGCCATGTTCGCCCTGGACTGGCGGCTCGCGCTGATCTCGCTGATCACCTTCCCGTTCATGCTCCGCGCGACGGCCGCCTATCGAAAGCGGGCGCGGGAGAACTATCGGGAGAGCCGTAGGATCCTGGCTCGAATGAACGCATACCTCCAGGAAAATATCTCGGGTATGGCGACCGTCCAGGCGTTCGGGCAGGAGGGGCGTCATTTCAGAAGGTTCAGGGAGATCAATACCCAGCATCGGGATGCGTTGCTCACGAGCATTCACTACAATGCGGTCTTCTTCCCGTCCATCGAGCTTTTCAGCGCGATCACCATCGGCCTGGCGCTCTGGTACGGCGGGAGTCTGGTCCTGGAAGACCGCGTCCTCCCTGGCGTGGTCATCGCATTCATCCAGTACATCCACCGCCTCTTCACCCCGATCCGTGACCTCGCGGAGAAGTACAACATCCTCCAGGCGGCCATGGCCTCCAGCGAACGGGTCTTCAGGCTGCTCGACGTCCGGGAGTCGCTCTCCGACCCGCAGAACCCGAGGCGGCCCGCTCGCCTGCGCGGCGAGATCGAGTTCAAGGACGTCTGGCTCGCGTACCTGCCAGGCGAGCCGGTCCTCAAGGGGATCTCGTTCCGGGTGGCGCCGGGCGAGAAGGTCGCGTTGGTCGGCGCCACGGGCGGCGGAAAGACCTCGATCATCTCGGCGCTGTGCAGGTTCTATGATGTCGAACGAGGCAGCATTCGGATCGACGGGATCGACGTGCGGGAGTGGGACAAGCGGACGCTACGACGTCAGCTCGGGCTGGTCCTGCAGGACGGGTTTCTCTTCTCCGGGACGATCGCCGACAACGTCAGCTTGGGGGATGCGAGCGTCTCCGAGGAACGCGTGCTGGAGGCCGCCCGCCGCGCCCACGCGCAGGATATGATCGATCGACTGCCGGGCGGGCTTCAGGCGGTCGTCCAGGAACGTGGCTCGACCCTCTCCCAGGGGGAGCGGCAGCTCCTGTCGTTTGCCAGGGTCCTGGCCTTTGATCCGCCGATCCTGATCCTGGATGAGGCGACCAGCTCCGTGGACACGGCGACCGAGCGGTTGATCCAGGATGCGTTGAGAGAGCTGCTCCGCGGGCGTACCGCGCTGATCATCGCCCATCGCCTCTCCACGATCCAGTTCGTGGACCGGATCCTCGTCGTCCACAGGGGACGGATCCTCGAGGAAGGGACTCACCAGGAGTTGCTGGCCGGCGGCGGCCTCTACACCCGCCTCTACGAGTTGCAGTACCAGCCCCTCGCCTAGGGACCGCGAGGTCTGCGACCCCCTTACATCCCGGTCACTCATGGTCGAGGACCGCGGTGTCCAGGGAAGGCTACTCGATGCTGGTGATCGCTGAGGGGGGCAGCAGACCGATCAGGAACTTGAAAGCCCTGTCCAGGTAGGCGAAATCCTTGGATTCGAGCGTGAGTCTGACCCTGTATGCCGGGTTGTTCAGCTCGGGATAGGAACCGAGGAGGAGGTCGGGGTACTCGCCCATCACGGCGTTCAGGTGATCGGCGATCGACGCTTCTCCTACCGTGACGAAGATCTTCCTGAGGAAGAAGGGGGCATCGCGGAACCGTTCCTTTATGGTATTAAATTTCGCCCTGACGATTTCCGGGACGCCTGGGAACACGTAGATGTTCTTCACCAGCACCACGGGGAAGACGAGGTCAGGTTGGCCGAGCAGCACGGCCCCCTCTGGAACCAGCGCCAGGCGAAGACGGGCGCTGTTCACCCTCCCCTGGTACAACTCACGGACCTGCCGCTCGAGGTCCGGATGGCTGATCACGGGGCGGCCTAAGCCTTTGGCGATCCCCTCCATGGTCACATCGTCGTGAGTCGGGCCGACACCTCCGGTCGTAATCACGATATCGTAGGCCGTGGAGAAACCCGCAGACTCTGGCGCAATGGCATTCACGTTATCAGGGATGACCGAGATGCGCTTGACCTCGACCCCCAGGGCGCGCAGCTCTCGACAGAGGTAGGGGGAGTTCGCATCCTGGACCTTGCCAGAGAGGATTTCGTTTCCAATGATCATGATGCCGGCTGTCGTCGCCATTGTGAACCTGTCCGCGGCAGCGGTCCCCGCCTGAGAGGCCATATCATACTGCCTTCGGGGCCGCGTGGCAACCGGCCTCATGCGATGCTGAGGGCCGTTCGTGCCACGATCGGGGCCGGCTCGGTACTCCTCACACGCGGGATGCGAATGGGCCGACTGAACCTCATCTGAGGTCGGTCACCGGCTGACAAGGGGGATTCATGATGGCGCGACTGAGTCGGACCCTTCGCGTCGGGGATCTGGCGCCCGATTTTTGCCTTCGCGCAGTAGACGGCAAGGAAATTCGCCTGAGGGACTTCAGCGCTCGTCAGGCGGTGCTGCTCTTTTTCCTTCGGGGGACCTGGTGACCCAACTGCCGGAAGCAGCTAGGGGTGCTGCAGGATTATCTGCCGATGTTTAGAGAGATGGGCGCCGCGGCGTTTGGAATAGTCGCGCAGCGGGCCGAGAAGGTCCACACCTTCATGGTCGATCGCGCCCTCTCGCTGCCGATGCTCATTGATGCGGACCGAGCCGTCATGAAGCTGTACGGGGTCCATCATCCGTGGGGGTTGGACGCCTGGAACGTCGCCAGGCCTTCGACTTTTCTCATCGACCGACATGACAGGATCCGTTTCATTTACGTCGGAGAGCGTCAGAACGATCGCCCGGACCCGCAGGCGATCGTTGCTGGGCTGCGTAAACTGCGCGACTGATAGCTCGGGGCACGGCCTCCTCGGTCGGGTAGCCTTCCGTGAGTAGCAAGAGAGTCGGTCGAGCGTAGTGATTCTACTCTCGATTCGAGCGGCGCCGCCTCCCGCCGGCTCCGCGCGCAGCGGCTTGACACCGGGCAAAAAGAGGACTACGCTGCTGTCTGCGGAGGCGGTCTCCGCTCTTTTTTTCGAGTCGGGCTGTTGAGTCGCAATCGGCCCAGACGATGCTGGGCGGCTCCGTGTTCAAGGGTGTAAGTCTGGCGAGAAGGAGTAGCGCATGACAGCGGAACACCATGGCGGGGCGTTGGGGGGATGGGCCTTGATCCTCGGGGCGTCGAGCGGCTTCGGCGAGGCGGCCGCCCTGGCCCTCGCCGGAGCCGGCATGCATATCTTCGGCGTCCATCTGGACCGGAAGGCGACGATGCCGAATGTGGAGCGAATCGTGGGAGAGATCGAAGCTGCGGGACGGAAAGCGTTGTTTTTCAACGTGAACGCCTCGGACGCGGAGAAGCGGCGAGAGGTGTTGGATCAAATGGAAAAGACGCTCGCCGATGAGGGGCAGCCGTCCTCGGTCAGGGTACTGCTGCACTCGTTGGCCTTCGGCACCCTGAAACCATTCGTGGCGCCCGCCGCCAAAGACGCCATCACTCCCGCGCAGATGGACATGACCCTTGATGTCATGGCGCATAGCTTGATCTACTGGGTGCAGGAGCTCGTAGCGCGCAAACTGATGATCCGGGGCGGACGGATATTCGCGATGACCAGCTCAGGCGGGACTCGCGTCTGGGCCGCGTACGGGGCGGTCTCCGCGGCCAAGGCGGCGCTCGAGTCCCACATCCGGCAGCTCGCGATAGAGCTGGCCCCGTTGGGGATCACGGCGAACGCCATCCGTGCCGGCGTGACCGACACCCCTGCGCTGCGGAAGATCCCCGGAAGCGAGAGCATCAAGCAGGCGGCCCTGGAGGGCAATCCTTCCGGGCGCCTGACCACTCCGAAGGATGTGGCCGCTGCGCTGGTCGCGCTCAGCCGGCCGGAAACGTACTGGATGACCGGCAATGTGATCGGCATCGATGGCGGCGAGGATGTCCTGGCGTTCGCCACCCCCACATCGACCGAGGCACAATCGGAAGGTCCGCCAGCGCGGCCCGCTGGGCGGAAGCTCTTCGTACGGCCCTCCACAGCCACGGAGGCGCAATCGGAAGATCCGCCGCAGGATCGGTAACGGTCACCATGCGATCCAATCCGTTGCGTTTGGAGCGGATGGGGCACCTGTCGCTCCGGGTCAGCGATCTCGCCGCGTCGGAGAGGTTTTACGTGGAGATCCTCGGGATGACGCCGGTCTGGCGCAACGAGGGGGAGATCGCGTTTCTCGAGTGCGGAAACGATGATCTGGCCCTGATCCAGATCTCGAAGGACGACCTCCAGGCCTTTCGCATGCGCGCCACGGGGTCGCAATCGCTCGACCATTTCGGCTTTCGCGTCAGAACGAAGGAGGATGTCGATCGGGTCGCCGAGGAGGCGAGGGCGCGCGGGGTCGTCATCGACGACGGCCCACGGGATCACCGGGACGGGGCCCGATCCTTCTATTTCAGGGACCCTGATGGCAACCATATCCAGATCCTCTGGGACCCGGTCCGCGAGACCTCCAGTCCGTGATTTCGGGCCGCATCTCGCGTCAAGGGAGATCCGTCGCGGGCAATGATTGAGATCGCTCGCACGCTGCATCTGCTGGGGGCGGTGTTCTGGGTCGGTGGCATGGGCGCGAGACTGGTGCTCCTCGGCTCCGTGACAGCCGTGACCCCCGAATCGGTGAGAGGCCCGCTTTATGAAGCGCAGCGGCGCGTCCATCTTCGGATGGAGGTCCCCGCCTTTCTGCTCGCGCTTCTGGCCGGCCTATTTCTGATGTACGCCGGCGGCGTCACCTTCCGCCAGACCTGGTTCAGCGTCAAGGTGCTGCTCCTCGTAGGTGTGATCTTCGTGGATCTCCTCGCGTCGCGACGCTTCCGGGCTATCAGGGCGAGCGGCGACGCAGGAGGCGCGGCAGTTCTGACGTCCGCCCTCGTCGTGCTGGCCCTCCTGATGGTGTTCGCGGCCGTGACCAAGTTCTAAGTAATGGGTGTGGCGGCAACGCGATCGGCCTCTCTTCTCGTGCTTACCCTCATCCTCACGGGAGGTTGCGTGGAGACGCTGGAGAAACAGTTTATTTTCTTCCCCTACAAGACCATCGAGGAGACGCCGCGTGACTGGGGACTGGCATACGAGGATGTCTACTTCACGACGGAGGACGGCGTCAAGCTGAACGGCTGGTGGGTCCCGGGGAAGGGTTCACCCGTCACGCTTCTCTGGTTTCACGGAAATGCGGGCAACATCAGTCATCGCGTGGATACGCTGAAGGATCGCCATGATCGGTTGGGGGTGAATATCTTCATCTTCGATTATCGCGAATACGGGAGGAGTGAAGGGAAGGTGTCAGAGGAGGGCACCTATCGCGATGGGACTGCAGCGATCAAGTACTTGCGCGGTCGCCCCGGCCTGGATCCCGCCAAGATTGTACTGTTTGGCGAGTCGCTCGGCGGCGCGGTGGCGGTGGAGATGGCGATCCGATATGACTGCGCCGCCCTGATCATGGAATCCCCGTTCCTCTCGATCGCCGAGATGGCGAAGGTCAGCTTTCCGTTCCTGCCGGTCGGGCCGCTCCTGCGGACG
>Ga0187893_10000725_pt1 | contig 84476 bp, 77 predicted proteins | sample MA1701074metaG_FD_139574 | JGI IMG/M metagenome (GOLD analysis project Ga0187893, IMG submission 139574) | White microbial mat communities from a basaltic lava cave in the Kipuka Kanohina Cave System on the Island of Hawaii, USA - MA170107-4 metaG ... | reverse complement strand
TCCGGCTCCGACCAGGTCAGCGAGACCGCGTCGATGAACCTCCAGCCCTTTTTCTCCTACTTCCTGCACGACGGCTGGAGCGTCGGCTACTCGGGCAACGTCCTCGCGAACTGGAAGAACGAGAACGGCAGCGACTGGACGGTGCCGATCGGCGTGAGTGTCGCGAAGGTCGTGAAGCTCGGCGGGCGGCTCCCGGTCCGCTTCGCGCTCGGCGTCCAGTGGATGGCGGTGCAGCCGGACCTCTACGGCCAGAAGTGGAACGTGCAGCTCGTCGTGGCGCCGGTGCTGCCGAAGCTGATCCGCGGGAACCTGAGCGAGCCGCGCTCGCTCGAGTTCGGACTCCCGTAAGAGGCCGCCCCGGCGCTACTGGAGGTAGTTCGAGCCGCCGAGCCGGGCCGCCTTCGGGTCGATCCGCACGTGGACGACCGCGACGCGGTCGGCCGCGAGGGCGGCGTCGAGCGCGGGCCGGATCTCCTCCGGCCGCTCCACGTGCGCGGCGAAGCCGTCCACCATCTCGGCGAGCTTGTCGTAGCGCGCGGGCAGCAGCGACGCGATGCGGGGCGAGCCGGGCGGCAGCATGTGGTCCTGGATCATGTGGCCGGCGATACCCTCGTTGTTCGCGACCACGAACACGGGATGGGCGCCGACGCGCTGCGCGGTCTCGACGACCAGCGCCGCGGCGCCGAACGCGTAGTCGCCGAGCACGGCCACGACCGGCGCGTCGGGGCAGGCGAGCTTCGCGCCGACGGCGTAGGGTGCGCCTACACCCATGCAGCCGGTGGTGCCTGCGTTGAGGCGCCCGCGGTTCCTGTACGAGGGCAGCATGGCGCGGCAGACGCCCATGATCGTCTCGCCCTCCTCGATCACGATCGCGTCGCGCGGGAGGGCGGCCTTCACCTCGTTCACGAGCCGGTAGGGCGAGATCGGGATCGAGTCGTCGCCGAGCGCCTTCGCGGCGCCGGCCTCGTTCTTCGCCGCGGCCTCCTGGAGCCCGCGGAGCCAGCTCGTCCCTGCGGAGCGGAGCTTCCGGCCCGCGAGGGCGCGGCCGAGCGCCTCGGCCGCGAGCGCGGCGTCGGCCACGATGGCGGTCGTGAGCTGCGCGCCCGAGAACGCCTCCTCGGGCTCGACGTCCACCTGGATGATCTTCGCGTCCTTCGCGAAGCGGCGGCCGAGCCCGAAGATCCAGTTGAAGCGGCCGCCGAACATCACGACCACGTCGGCGTTGCCGAGCGCTTGCGAGCGCGCGGCGTTCGCGAAGTTCGGGTGGTCGTCGGGGAGCGTCCCGCGCGCCATCGGCGAGGTGACGTAGGGGATGCCGAGGTCCGCGAGCTCCGCGAGCGCCGGACCCGCGTCGGCCCAGGCCGCGCCCTTGCCGACGAGCAGCAGCGGGCGAGAGGCGCTTTCGAGCAGGTCTGCCGTGCGCTCGATCGCGGCGGGATCCGGCCACGGGCGCGTGAGCTCGGGCGCGCTCCGGACGGTCGCCTGCTCCTCGGGCACCTTCCTCCCGACGAGGTGGCCCGGGAAGTCGAGGTAGACGCCGCCGGGCCGGCCCGCGACGGCCTTCCCGAGCGCGAGGTGGAGCCACTCCGCGATGCGCTCCGTGCGGTCCACCTGGCCCGTCCACTTGCACACGGGCTTCGCGAGCGCGAGCTGGTCGAGCTCCTGGAAGGCGCCGAGGCCGAGCGTCCCGCCGAACGCGGAGCCGCCGAGCACCACGAGCGGCAGCGCGCTCGCGGTCGCCACGTAGAGCGGGGTGATCGCGTTCGTCGCCGCCGGGCCCGAGCCCACGATCAGGACGCCCGCTTTCTGCTTCTGGTAGCCCCAGGCCTGCGCCATGAAGCCGCCGTTCAGCTCGTGCCGGCAGCCCACCACCCGGAGGCCGGCCTCCTGCGCGCCCGCGAAGAGTTCGATCATCGGCCCGGCCACCACGCCGAACACGGTGTCGATGCCTGCGGCCCGGAGCTGCCGCGCCGCGATCTGGCCTCCGTGGATCTCCGCCATGGCGAACCCGCCTCCACGGAGCGGCGTAGCACATCGCGCGCCCCCCTCGTAGACTCGGCGCGTCGCCCTCCGCGCCCGGAGGCCCAGTTTGTGATCGAGCTCCGGAACGTGTCGCGCTACTACCAGCGCGGGGCCGACGAGGTGCACGCGCTCGAGCACGTCTCGCTCGAGATCCCGGCCGGGCGCTTCGTCGCCCTGATGGGCCCCTCGGGCTCCGGCAAGTCCACGCTGCTCAACATCCTGGCCGGCCTCGACCGGCCTTCGGAGGGGCAGGTGAGCGTGGCCGGCCGGAAGCTCGCCGACCTCAGCGAGGACGAGCTCGCCGCCTTCCGGGCCGCGCACATGGGGTTCGTGTTCCAGTTCTTCAACCTGATCCCGGTCTTCAGCGCGCGCGAGAACGTCGAGCTGCCGCTCCTCCTCACGCACCTCAAGAAGGCGGAGCGGCGCGCCCGCGCCGACACCGCGCTCCGCATCGTGGGTCTGTCGGAGCGGGCCGGGCACATGCCGAGCGAGCTCTCGGGCGGCGAGCAGCAGCGCACCGCGATCGCGCGCGCGATCGTGACCGACCCCGAGATCGTGGTCGGCGACGAGCCCACCGGCGACCTCGACGCGAAGAACGCCGAGGAGGTGCTCGGGCTCCTCCGCACGCTGAAGCAGGAGTTCGGCAAGACGGTCGTGATCGTGACCCACGATCCGCGCGCCGAGCGCTACGTGGACGAGGTGTTCCTGCTCGACAAGGGCGTGTTCATGGGCTCGCGGCCAGGCGGCGCGGCGGGTGCGGCGCCCGCCGCACCGGCGCACGGCGCCGCCGGAGCGCACCCGTGAAGTTCTTCCCGTTCATCTGGCGCAACCTGATGCGCAACAAGCTGCGCTCGCTGCTCACCGGCGGCGCGATCGCGCTCGCGATCGCGCTGGTCTGCATCCTGCGCACCATGCCGGCGGGCTTCGACTACTTCCTGGAGCAGCTCGCCACGAACACGCGCATCTCGGTCCACAACACGGCCGGCATCGTCTACAGCATGCCGTATGCGTACCGCGCGCGGGTCAAGGCCGTGCCGGGCGTGGTGGATGCCGTCTCCTGGACCTGGTTCGGCGGCGCCGTGGACAAGGACGACGGCGTGACGTTCCCGAGCTTCTCCGTGGACGCGGACTCGATCGGCGTCGTGTTCGGCGACCTGAAGTTCGCGCCGGAGACGCTCGAAGACTTTCGCTCGCACCGGAACGGCGCGCTGGTCGGGCGCCAGACCCTCAAGAAGTACGGCTGGAAGCCGGGCGACGAGGTGACGCTCTCGAGTCTCGTGTGGCCGCTCGAGCTCACCTTCCGCATCTCGGGCGAGATCCCGGCCGACGTCGACCCGCGCTTCTGGTTCCAGCGCGAGTACTTCGAGCAGGCGCTCCGCGAGAAGGGCGTGAGCTTCGACCAGGCGGGCATGATCTGGGCGCGCGTGGACGACGCCGAGAAGGTGCCGGCGGTGATGCGGCAGATCGACGAGATGTTCCGCAACAGCGAGGCCGAGACCACCACCGAGACGGAGAAGAGCTTCTTCCAGAACTTCTTCGGGAACCTCGAGGGCTTCATCACCGTGATCTTGATCGTGACGGCGCTCGTCACGCTCTGCATCGTGTTCATCGCCGCGAACACGGCCAGCATGGCCGTGCGCGAGCGGCTCCGCGAGCTCGCCGTGCTGAAGGCGATCGGCTTCCACTGGCGGCTCCTGTTCGTCACGCTGGTCGCCGAGGCGGCGCTGCTCTCGACCGTGGCGGGCTCGGTCGGCGCCGGCCTCTCGGTGGGCCTCACGAGCATGCTCCGCACGGCCGCGGGCTGGAACCAGCAGCTCGGGCCGCTCTCGGGCTTCGTGATGACGAACGTCCTGATCGTGCAGGCGCTCTTCCTCGCCTTCTTCATCGGGATCCTCTCCGGCGTGGTGCCGTCCTTCGGCGCGGCCCGGCGCAGCGTGGCCGCCACCCTCCGCGAGGTGTTCTGAGCCATGGCGCTGCCGCTCGCCTATCCGCTGCGCAGCCTGGTGCACCGGCGGCTCCGCACCGGCCTCACGGTGGCGGTGGTCGCGCTGGTCGTGATCGCGACGACGCTCTTCCTCGCGCTCGTCTCGAGCCTGCGCCGCACGCTCGTCTCGACGGGCTCGCCGGAGAACCTGATCGTGCTGCGCAAGGGCTCCGACAACGACGGCTCGAGCCAGCTCCCGCTCGAGGCCTACCAGACGCTGCGCTTCGTGGACGGCATCGCGAAGAACGGGGAGGGCGAGCCGCTCGTGTCTCCGGAGCTCGTGGTGCAGCCGTTCTTCTTCCGCCCCGACGGCGGGCGCGAGAACGTGCTCGTGCGCGGCGTCGAGTCGGTTTCGCTCGCGGTGCACGACGAGGTGAAGATCGTCGAGGGCCGCATGGTCGAGCCCTCGCAGGGAGAGGCGGTCCTCGGCCGCGGCGTCGCGCTCCGCTACGCCAATCGTGGCATCGGCAGCGAGATGAAGTTCGGGCGGCGCACCTGGAAGGTGGTCGGGATCCTGGAGTCCGGCGGGTCCTCGTTCGAGAGCGAGGTGTGGGTGGACGCGCGCGACCTCGCGGCCGACGCGAAGCGGCCGATCCCCTACTCGGGTATGCGCGTCAAGGTCGCGCCGGGCGCGGACCGCGACGCGCTGATCCGCCGCATCGGCGACGACCCGCGCTGGGCGCTCGAGGCGAAGCCCGAGACCGAGTACTACGCGAAGCAGGCCGAGAGCGCGAACACGCTCTACGGGCTGGTCGTGGGGCTCGCGGTGCTGGCGGGGATCGGCGCCGTATTCGGCGCGACGAACACCATGTACGCCTCCGTCCAGGCGCGCATCGCGGAGATCGGCACGCTCCGCGCGCTCGGCTTCTCGCGCGCCTCCGTGCTGATCGCGTTCCTCGTCGAGTCGGTAGCGCTCGCGGCGCTCGGCCTCGTGGTGGGCGTGCTCGTGGCGTGGCCGCTCGGGCTCGCGGTCTCGAAGGCGCTCGGCGGAATCGGCTTCGGCGCCGCGACGTTCAGCACGAACGTGATCACGCTGCGGGTGGGTCCGTTCGACGTCGTGGTGGCCGCGGCGCTCGCGGCGGCGATCGGGCTCGCGGGCGGGCTCGCGCCGGCCTGGCGCGCCTCGCATCTGCGCCCGGTCGAAGCGCTGAGGAAGGGGTAGGGCGTGGCGGAGCAAGCCGAGCGTTCGCTGCGCGACGAGCTCCACTCGCTGCGGATCGACCGGAACCGCGCGAGGGCGCGGAGCGGGCCGCCGCGCTGGGTGTGGCTCACGGGCGTCGCCGTGGTGCTGGTCGTCGCCTTTGCATTCGGCTGGCGCGCGACGTTCGGCCGCACGCCCGTCGTCGAGGTCGAGTTCGCCGCGCGCGCGGAGCCCGGCGCGGCGCGCGCGGGCCCCGTCCTCACTGGCTCGGGTTACGTCGTCACGGGCGAGAAGTACATCTCGATCGGCGTGCGCGTGCCCGGCCGCGTGGACGCCTACCTGGTCGACGAGTCGGAGCGCGTCGTGAAGGGGCAGCCGCTCGTGCAGCTCGACCGCCGCGACTACGACGCGGCGCTGCGCCAGGCGGAGGCCGGGCTCGAGCTGTCGCGCGCCACGCTCGAGCTCCGGGGGCTCGAGGTGAAGCGGCTCCGCGCTCTCCGCAGCCAGGACGTCGCCTCGCAGTCGCAGCTCGACGTGAAGGAGAGCGAGCTCCGCGTTTCCGAGGCGCAGGTCCGTCAGGCCGAGGCCGAGATCGCGCAGGCGCGCGTGAACCTCGACTACACCACGCTCCGCGCCCCGACGGACGGCGTCATCCTCGCCAAGCTCAAGGAGGTGGGCGAGATGGCGGTGCCCGGCGGCTTCGCGGGCTCCGGCGACCTGATCCGCATGGCGAACCTCCAGGACATGCGCGCCGAGGTGGACGTGAACGAGATGGACCTCGCGAAGGTGCGGCTCGGCCAGCAGGCCGAGGTCGTGCCCGACGCGTTCCCGGACCGGCGCTACGCAGCCGAGGTCGTGAAGCTCTACCCGCAGGTGAACCGGCAGAAGGGCACGCTCAAGGTGGAGGTCGCGATCCCCGAGGCCGACGAGTGGCTCCGGCCCGACACGAGCGTGCGCATCACGTTCCTGGACGACGCGGCTCCCGCCACGGCGGACGCCGCCGCCGCGATCGTGACGGCGCCGCGGCGCGCGATGCGGAACGAGGGGGGCGCGTCCTTCGTCTGGGTCGTGACCGAGGGCCGGCTCCGCCGGCAGGCGGTCACGCTGGGGCGCGAGCTCGGCGACCAGGTGGTGGTCGAGACGGGCCTGCTCGGCGGCGAGGCGCTCGTGACCGGCGAGCCGGAGGTGACGCTCGCGGAGGGGCAGAAGGTCGAGGTCGCGGGGGCCGCGGGCGCCTCCTAGCCCGCGACGGCTCCTTGCGGGCCGCCGCTCGGCGGTTGCTATCCATGAGCCCCACGTGAGCGGGGTCGAGGTGAGTCCACAGAGCCAGCCCGAGGCGTCGCCGCGCGGCCGCTACCTGGCCGCGCTCGCGCTGGGTGCGCTCGGTGTCGTCTACGGCGACATCGGCACGAGCCCGCTCTACGCGATCCGCGAGTGCTTCCACGGCGAGTACGGCGTCGAGCCCACGCCAGCGCACGTGCTCGGCGTGCTCTCGCTGATGTTCTGGTCGCTCGTCGTGATCATCTCGGTCAAGTACATCGTGTTCGTGATGCGGGCCGACAACCGCGGCGAGGGCGGCATCCTCTCGCTCGTGGCGCTCGCGGTGCCGCGCGACTCCGGCACCCGGGGCTCCGCCTGGGCGCTCGCGCTGCTCGGCGTGTTCGGCGCCGCGCTCCTCTACGGCGACGGCATGATCACGCCCGCGATCTCCGTGCTCTCCGCCGTCGAAGGGCTCCAGGTGGCCGCGCCCGCGCTCGAGCGCTTCGTGGTGCCGGTGACGGTCGCGATCCTGATCGCGCTGTTCGCGATCCAACGCCACGGCACCGGGCGGGTCGGCGCGCTGTTCGGGCCGGTGATGGTGGTCTGGTTCGCGACGCTCGGCGTGCTCGGCGTGCGCGGCATCGCGGAGGAGCCGTCCGTACTCGCCGCGCTCGCGCCGTGGCACGCGGTCTCTTTCCTGGCCGAGAAGGGCGGGGTCGGCCTCGTCGTGCTGGCCTCGGTCTTCCTCGTGGTGACGGGCGGTGAGGCGCTCTACGCCGACATGGGCCACTTCGGGCGGCGCCCGATCCGCGTGGCCTGGTTCGGCCTCGTGCTCCCGGGCCTGCTGCTCAACTACTATGGCCAGGGCGCGCTCGTGCTCCGGAACCCGGCCGCGGCGGAGAACCCGTTCTACCTGCTCGCACCCGCGTGGTCGCTCTATCCGATGATCGCGCTCGCCACGGCGGCCGCGGTGATCGCCTCGCAGGCGATGGTGTCGGGCGCCTTCTCGCTCACGCACCAGGCGATCCAGCTCGGCTACTGCCCGCGTCTCTCGGTGCAGCACACCTCCGCGCTCGAAAGTGGCCAGATCTACGTGGCGCCGGTGAACTGGGCGATCATGGTCGCGGCCTGCGCGCTCGTCCTCGGCTTCGGCTCCTCCGCGAACATGTCCGCCGCCTACGGCATGGCGGTGAGCGCGACGATGCTGATCACCACCGCGCTGCTCTGTGTGGTCGCCTACCGGCGCTGGGGCTGGCGGTGGGGCACGCTCGCGCTCGCCGCCGTGCTGGTGCCCGTCGACCTCGCGTTCTTCGGCGCCAACCTGCTGAAGCTCGACGACGGCGGGTGGTTCTCGCTGCTGATCGCCGCGCTCGGCTTCGCGCTGATGAGCACGTGGAAGCGCGGGCGCGGCGTCCTGCGCGAGCGGCTCGAGGAGACGGGCCTGCCGCTCGAGCTCTTCCTGCCCGACCTCGAGACGAACAAGCTCCCGCGCGTGCCCGGCACCGCGGTGTTCATGGCCGGCGACCCGAGCGGGACGCCCCTCGCACTGCTCCACAACGTGAAGCACAACAAGGTGGTGCACGAGCTGAACGTGCTGCTCACGCTCGTGACGGAGGACGTGCCGTACGTGCCCGAGCCCGAGCGCGCGATCGTGAAGCCGCTCGGCCAGGGCTTCTTCCGCGTGGTCGCCCACCATGGCTTCATGGAGCTGCCCGACGTGCCGCGGCTGCTGCGGCAGGTGCGCTCGGCGGCGCTGCCCGTCGACCTGGAGCGCACGAGCTACTTCCTCGGCCGCGAGCGGCTGATCCCCGCCGGCCGCTCCGGCATGGCGCGCTGGCGCGAGTGGCTGTTCGCCGTGATGTCCCAGAACGCACAGAGCGCGACCAGCTTCTTCCGCATTCCGCCGAACCAGGTGGTCGAGCTCGGCGCGCAGGTGGAGCTCTAGGGGGCGGCGCGGACGCGCACGCCGTCGGCGAGGCGGTCGCTCGGGTGGAGCACGACCTGCTCGCCCTCGGCGAGGCCCGCCTCCACCTCGGCCGCGAAGGGCCCGCGGACGCCGATCTCGACCTCGCGCCTGCGCGCCACGCCGCCTTCCACCCCGAACACCGCCCAGCCCTCGCCGCGGCGGAAGAGCGCGCTCGATGGGACGCGCAGCACGTCCGCGGCGCGCCAGACGACGATCCGCGCCTCGATCCGGTAGCCGTCGCCCAGCCCGTCGGGCGGCTCCGCGAAGTCGGCGATCACGTTCACGCGCTGCTCCTCCACACCGAGCGCGGAGATCTTCGTGAAGCCCGCCGGCTCGACCCGGCGCACGGTCGCGCGGAGCGGCACGTCGCCACCCCAGTCCTCGACCCAGAGGTCGGCGCCCGGCTCGATCTTCACCGCGTCGGCGGAGAGCACGTCCACCACGATCTCGACCGCGGCGGGGTCTCCGACCTCGACGAGCGGCGCTCCCGCCGGCACGATGCGCTCGCTCTCCTCCTGGACGCGGAGCACACGACCCGCGATGGGGGCGCGGACCTCGATGCACGAGCCGGGCGCGAGGCAGTCCTCGTCCCCGGGCGTGGGGCGCGTGGTGCGGGCCGACATCAGCACGGCGCGCGCGGCCTCGACCGCGTGGTCGGCGGCGGCCGCTGCGAAGCGCGCGGCCTCGCGCTCCCGCTGCGCGCGCGTCCGCGCCAGGTGCGCCTGCTCGAGCGCCCCGTCCGAGAGCGCGCCGGCCTCGCGCAGGCGCTCCGAGCGCTCGAGGTCGCGGTCAGCCTGCACGAGCGCTGCGGAGGCCAGCGCCGCGCGCGCCGCGGCGCCCTGCTTGGCCGCCTCGGCAGCCTCGAGGCGCGCCTCGGCCGCCGCGCGGTCGCGCGGGTCGAGCGGCGCGGGGACGATGCGCGCCACGATTTCGCCCGCCTCCAACGCGTCGCCCTCGTCGAGCTCGATGCGCAGCAGCCGTCCCGTCGCGGGCGCGGCCACCACGAAGCGCTGGCGCACGCGCGTCTCGCCCTCCTCGTCCACGGTGAGCTCGAGCGGGCCGCGCGTCACCTCGCCGAGCTCCACCGCGACCGGCGGCGGGCGGAGCAGCCACCACGCGACCAGCGCGAGGGCGAGCCCGGCGGCGAGCAGCAGCGCGCGTCGGCGAGGGAGCGCGGGCACGGCTACTCGCGTGTCTTCAGCACGGCGACGAGGTCGAGCCGGTCGAGGCGGCGCCGCACGAGCGCGCTCGAGGCGAGCGCAGCGAGCAGCACCACGAGCACCGCGAAGGCGTGGCTCCGGGCCGTGATCACGAGGGGGAAGCGGAAGAGCTCCCACTGGTAGGCGGCGGCGATCGCGGCGCAGAGACCGCGGCCGATCGCGAAGCCGAGCGGGAGCGCGAGGAGGGTGAGCAGCGCCTGCTCGCCCAGGAGCAGCAGCGACACCTCCCCGCGCGTGAACCCGAGCACGCGGAGGCTCGCGAGCTCGCGGCCGCGCTCGGAGAGCGCGATGCGGGCGGCGTTGTAGACGACCGCGCAGCAGATCACGCTCGCGAAGCCCATCAGCACGGTGGTGAAGATCGCGAAGCTCCGCGCGAGCGTCTCTTCGAAGCTCTGGAGCATGACGACGCGGCTCGTGGCGCCCGCCACCGCGGGGATGCGCTTCAGCCGGCCGTAGAGCTCGTCCGTGTGGCGCGGGTCGATGCGCAGGAACGCCCCGCTCCACGTGCTCTGCTCGCGCAGCAGCCGGTGCAGCGTGTCCACCTCGACGTAGGCGTTGAGCCCGAGCAGCTCATCGACGAGGCCTGCCACGCGGAGCTCGCGGACGCCGCGCTGCCCCTCGAGGATCTCCACGGTGAGGCGGTCGCCCGGCGCGACGCCGAGGATCTGGCCGAGCTTCTCGGTGAGGATCACGCCGTCGGGGACGAGCGCGTGCGGCCGGCCGTCGGAACCGAGCACGCGTCGCAGCTCGTGGCCCTCGGGTAGGCCGAAGAGCGGCACGCGCCGCTCCGCGTGCTCGAAGCGGAGTCGCGCCGGCGCGACGCGGAAGGGCTCGGCGAAGAGCACGCCGGGGAGCGACGCCACCGCATGCCGCGCATCGGAGCGGAGCGGCTCGTGGAACACGATCGTCGTGTCCTCGCGCTGGACGCCGCGGAACTGCACGTCGTTGAGCGTCTCGACCGCGTCGACGAAGAAGCGGCCGACCAGGAGGATCGCGACGGCGAATGCCGTGCCGAGCACCGAGAGCGCGGCGCGGACCGGGTGGCGGGTGAGGTTCCGCCAGATCATGCGCGCGGCAGCAGGGAGTCGCCGGGCGCCCGGCCAGCGCTCGAGTAGACCCGCCGCGAAGCGCGCGGGCGGCTCCGGGCGCATCGCCTCGGCAGGCGCGAGCGCGAGCACGCGCCGCACCGCGCCGAGCGCGCCGGCCCCCGCGGCGAGCGCCGAGAGGACGATCGCCGCGCCGATCACGGTGACGCGGGGCGAGAAGCGCAGCACCGGGAAGCGGTAGAACTCGACGTAGAGCTCGTGGATGCGGGCGCCGAGCCAGAGGCCGGCAAGCACGCCGAGCGCCGCTCCGAGCGCCACCGCGACGAGCGCGAAGCCGAGGTAGTGGGCGGCGATGGTGCGGTCGCGGTAGCCGAACGCCTTCAGCACCGCGAGCTGCTCGCGCTGCGTCGCCACGAGCCGCGAGAGCACCACGTTCAGCAGGAAGGCGGCGACGCCGAGGAAGATGGTGGGGACGACGGTGCCGAAGATGCGGTTCTGCGCGATCTCGTCGGAGATGAAGCGGTGCGAGACCTGGTCGATGCGCCCGAAGGCGCCGAGCCCGCCCCAGGGCTCGAGGAGCTGGTCGAGCCGCGCGAGTACCTCCGGCTCGCTCGCGCCGGCAGCGAGCGTGAGCGAGACGTCGTTGAAGGCGCCCTCCATCTCGAAGGGGGGGCCGAGGGCGTCCTCGCTGATCCAGAGCACGCCGAAGCGCCGGTTGTCGGGGAAGAGCGCGGCCGGCTGGATCTCGTAGATGTACTCGGGCGAGAGCGCGACGCCGACGATGCGCAGGTGCTGCCAGCGCCCGTGGAGCACGGCGCCGAGCTCGTCGCCCGGCGCGAGTCCGTTGGCCTCGGCGAACGCCTCGGAGACGAGCACCTCCTCGCGGCGCCCGGGCTCGAGCCAGCGCCCGCGCCGCAGGTGGAGGTCGTTCAGGATCGGGACGCGGCGCTCGGGGATGCCGATCAGCCGGCCGGTCGCGGGCTCCGCGAGCCCGGGCACGTCGAGCGTCACCTGGGCGACGATGCGCGTCTCGACCGCCGCGACGCCCGGGATGGCCGCGATCTCGCGCGCGAGCGCGTCGGGCGCGCGCTTCAGGTTCGCGAAGACGTCGGCGAAGCGGTAGCTCGCGTAGTACTGCGACTGCGAGAGCGCGAGCGATTCGTAGGCCGAGCGCGTGGTGACGACGACGGCCACGCCGCAGGCCACCACGAGCGCGATCGCGAAGACCTGGCCCCGGAGGTGCCAGAGATCGCGCCGCAGCTTCCGGTGGAGGACGCTCATCGCCGGCCCCGCCGCGTTGCGAAGCCGGCGCGCCCGGGCAGACTTGCGAGCGCATGTCGCCCGCGCCTTTGCGCCGCCTCGCGGCGCTCAGCCTGACGCTCGCCCTGGGCTGCGGCGCAGAGGCGCCGCCGCCCGAGCTTCCGGGTCTCGGGCTGCTCGCGCGGCTCGAGGACCGCCTCGCGCGCGAGCGGGCGGCGCTCCGGCCGAAGCTCTCGCACTACGCGCTCGTGTTCCCCGTGACGCAGCACGAGCTCGCGGCGTTCCTGTCGCAGGTCCGGGTCCACGGCGCCGGCGCCGACCTCGCGCTCGGCACGGAGTTCGCGCTCGAGCCGCACGGCGGCGGGCTCCTGCGCCTCCTCTTCGAGCTCTGGCGGCCGGAGGGCCGCCCGCCGCGGCTCGACGACCGCTTCCCGTTCGCCGGGCACGCGCCGCTCGCCCTGGCCGAGCTCTATGCCGCGGGCCGGAGCCAGCTCTTCCTGCCCGTTCCGGGGCTGCCGCCCGAGTCGGCCGGGGCCCGCCTCCCCGACGCGCCGCAGCTGCCGCGGACGTTCGTGCGCTTCGGCCTGCCGGGGGGGCCACTCCGCAGCGTCGAGTCGGACGCGTGGAAGCTGCTGGGCCTCGCGCTCGCGCTCGAGCCCGACGCCTCTCGGGGCTGGCTGAACCGCTTCGGCCAGCCACTGAGCCTCGCGCTGCTCCTCCGCCACGTTCGCGACACGGAGCTCGCGAGCGGCCCGTACGCGTCCGAGCCGGCGGATCACACGGCGCTCCATCGCGTCGAGCTGCTCGTCGCCTGGGCGGAGCGGCACGGGGGCGACGGCCTCGCCGCCGTGCAGCGGCACTGGCTCGAGGTCGCGCTCGCGCCCCGCGCCTTCGTGCCCGGTGCGGCGGGGCTGCTCCTCGCCCACCAGGCCGAAGCGCTCGGCTCCCTGCTCGGAGCGAGCTCGCTTCGCTGGAGCGAGCCCGACCGGGAGCGCGTGCGCGCCTGGCTCGCCGCGCTCGAAGACGACGCGGGCTTCGACGTCGAGCGCGAAGACCTCGCCGAGCTCTGCCACCTGGTGAAGGGGCTGCGTGCGGTCCGCGCGCGGCGGACGGCGCTCGAGTGAGCGCCGCTGGCCGAGAGGCTCCAGCCCTACCACTGGAGCGCCTCGGGCGAGAGCCGCTCTGCGTTGCGCGTCACCTCGACGATGCGGCCGCTGCGCATGCGCACGACGCGGTCGGCCATCCCCGCGATCGCCGCGTTGTGCGTGATCAGCGCCGTGGTCGTGCCGAGCTCGCGGTTCGTGCGTTCGAGCACCTCGAGCACGCGCTTGCCCGTTTCGTAGTCGAGCGCTCCGGTCGGCTCGTCGCAGAGCAGCACGTCGGGGCGCTTCGCGATCGCGCGCGCGATCGCCACCCGCTGCTGCTCGCCGCCGGAGAGCTGCGCGGGGAAGTGGTCGATGCGCTCGGCGAGGCCGACGTGCTCGAGCGCCTCCGCGGGATCCATCGGGTGCTCGGCGATCTCGGTGACGAGCGCGACGTTCTCGCGGGCCGTCAGGCTCGGGATCAGGTTGTAGAACTGGAAGACGAAGCCGACGTGCTCGCGCCGGAAGCGGGTGAGGGCGTCGGGGTCGCCGTCGCCGAGGTCGTGATCGAGGAAGCGCACCGTGCCGCGGCTCGGCACGTCGAGACCGCCCAGGATGTTGAGCAGGGTCGATTTGCCACTGCCCGAAGGCCCGAGCAGCACGACGAGCTCGCTGCGGAACAGGTCGAGGTCGACGTCGCGCAGCGCGTGCACCTCGACCTCGCCGACCCGATACACCTTGGAGACGCCGCGTGCCTGGAAGACGGCCTCCACGCGCTCCTTCAGCCGCCCCCGAACGCGAGGCGCCGCAGCTCGCCGAGCCAGCGCGCTACCTCGGGCGGCAGCTCGCCCTCGGTGCCTGTGCCCGTGTAGCCGGCGAAGCTCGACTCCTCGAGCACCACGTACGCCTGGCGCGCGGACGGCGTGCCGGGCGCGCCGCGAATGGCGGCCTCGAGGTACGCCTCGGGCTCCGTGAGCCAGTAGCTCGAGCCGATCCGCAATTCGGTCACGCCGAGAAGGTAGTAGGCCTCGGCGGAGGCTGGGGACGGCTTGCCGAGCGCAGTCACGTGGCGGTGGAGCAACCCGGAGGCGACGAGGTCGTGGACCAGCCCGGCGCGGTCGGCCGGGAAGCGACGCAGCTTCGCGGCGTCCGCGAGCACCGCCTTCGCGCGCGCGACCTCCTCGCCCGGCGTCGTCGGCCGGTCGAGGCTGCCGAGCGCCTCGACCCAGGCTCCGGCGAGGTCCTGCAGGTACGGGGGGACGTCGGCCCGTTTGCGCCAGGGGTCCAGGTGGCGACGCGCACGCGCCAGGTCTCCGCGTACGCGGATCGCCACGGCCAGGTAGTCGGAGAGGTAGCCGCCCAGATCGAGCTCGGTCGGCGCGAGCTCGCGTCCCGCGAGCAATGCCTCGTAGCTCCCCAGCGCCGGCCCGAACTGCCGCGTCGCGACCTGGAGCTGGACGCGCTGCTCGAGCGGGAGATCTTCCGCGTCGACCGCGCTCCAGAGCGAGCGGCCGATCTCCGAGTCCCCGCGGTAGGGCAGGCGCGCGTGGCAGGCGACGCAGTCGCTCGACAGCTCGGTGAGCAGGAAGCGCGCCTCGTCGGTGCGCCCGATCACGAAGCGGTGGTGCACCTCCGACGCGTCGCGCGCCAGCGTGCTCGACAGGTGCGCGAAGCCGACGTCGCTCTGCTGCCCGTGGTCGGCGAGCGAGCTCGCGCTGTCGCGCAGGCGGCGGAGCGCGGCCTCGAGCTTCGCCCGGTTCGCCTCGGCGGCGAAGTCCTCGGGCGAGAGCGAGAGTGGAAGCGCCACGCGGAGGGCCTCCACCAGCTGCATCATCCGCGCGCGGGTCTGATCCGTCGCGGGATCGGCCGCATGCGCAGCGCTGCTCGCGCCGAGCGCGACCGAGAGCAGCAGACTGGCGAGTACCCAGGCTCGTGACATCGCTCTTCCCCCCAGATGCCTCGCGCAGGATTGCACGTCACGTGCCGGATCCGCATGCGCACAGTGCCTCCGGAGCCTAGCGGCCGCGGCGCTCCGCCCCAGCGCGAGGCGGCCCGCCTCGTGGAATGTCGTTGACCACTGGCGGCGCGGAGGCTTGAATGGCGCGCATGCCGCTCTCCACCTCGCGACTCGCCGCCACCTACTCGATCGTGGCGCGCGACGGCGTGACCGGGCAGATCGGTGTGGGCGTCCAGTCCCACTACTTCGCGGTCGGCAGTGCGGTGCCCTGGGCGCTGCCCGGCGTCGGCGCCGTGGCGACGCAGTCCATCCTCGAGATCTCGCACGGGCCGCGCGGCCTCGAGCAGCTCTCGACCGGGAGGAGCGCCGCCGCGGTGCTGGAGGCGCTCCTGGCCGAGGATCCGGGCCGCGCGCTCCGCCAGGTCGCCGTGATCGACGCCGCGGGCTCCGTGGCGTGCCACTCGGGCGCGCTCTGCATCCCCGCCTGGGGGCAGGAGCAGGGCGAGGGCTGGAGCGCCCAGGGCAACATGCTGCGCTCCGACGCGGTCTGGCAGGCGATGGGCCCGGCCTTCGAGCGGAGCCGGGGGCCGCTCGCCTCGCGCCTGCTCGCCGCGCTCGAGTCCGCCGAGGCGGCAGGCGGCGACGTGCGCGGGCGCCAGAGCGCAGCCATCGTGGTGGTTGCGGGCGACCGGCCGAAGAACGCCTGGGAGGGCCGGCTCGTCGATCTGCACGTCGAGCACCACGCGCGGCCGCTCGAGGAGCTGCGCCGCCTGCTCCGCATCCACCGCGCCCACGCCTGCTTCAGCGAGGCGCAGCGCCACTTCGGCACCGCCCGCTTCGAGGAGGCGCTCGTGCTCCTCGAGGAGGCGCGCGCGCTCAAGCCCGAGGATCCCGAGTTCGCGTTCTGGACGGGCGTGGCGTTCGCGAACGCCGGCCGCCCGGCGGAAGCGCGCCGCTGGCTCGGGGAGGCGTATGCGGCGGATGCCTCGTGGCGCGAGCTGGCGCGGCGCCTCGCTACGATCGGGCTCTTCTCGGGCGGTGTAGAGCTGATCGAGGCATGACGGAAGAGGCTCCGGGTCCCCGCGCGCGTCAGGTCGCCGCGACCGTCTTGTTCGCGGATCTGGTCGGCTTCGCGGAGCTCTCGCGCGAGCTCGGCACGGAGCGCGCGTACCTGGTGGTGACGCCCTGCCTGCGGATCCTCGACGAGGTCGTGCGCAAGCACGGCGGCTCGGTCGACAAGTACGCGGGCGACAAGCTGCTCGGGGTCTTCGGCTACCCGCTTCCGCTCGAGGGCCACGCCAAGGCGGCCGCCCTGGCCGCGCTCGAGATGCGCCGGCGCGTCGGAGAGTACGCGCGCGAGCTCGGCGTTGCGCTCGACCTTCGCGCGGGCCTGAACACGGGCGAGCTCGTGGCCGGCGACATCCGGGGGCCCGTGGTGCGCGAGTTCCACGTGCTCGGTGATGTGGTGAACACCGCCGCGCGGCTGAACGCGAAGGCGCCGCCGGGCGCGATCTACGTCGCCGAGAAGACCTGCGAGGCGACGCGCGGGCGCCTCGCGTACCGCGAGCTGCCTCCCTTCACGCTGAAGGGCAAGAGCCGGCCCGTCGCCGCATTCGCGCTCGAGGGCGGCGACGCCGTCGAGGAGGGTCGGCTCGGCCAGGCCGGCGCTGGCGTCGCGCTGGTCGGGCGCCCGGCCGAGCTCGCGGAGCTTGGCGCGGCAGCCGCGGAGCTCGCGGCGGGACGGCCAAGCGCGCTGGCGCTGATCGGGCCCGAGGGCAGCGGCAAGTCGCGGCTCCTCGCCGAGCTCGCCGGGGCGCCGGCGCTCGCGGGCGCGCGCATGCTCCAGCTCCACTGCGCGCACATCGACCGCGCGGAGCCGGGGCGCGCGGGGGCGGAGCTCGCGCGAGCCGTCCTCGGCCGTTCGTTCGGCTCGCTGGCCGAGGTGGCCGGCGCGCTGCCGGAGATCCTCGAGGCGACGACGAAGGCGCCGCACGTGCTCGCGCTCGAGGACGTCGACCTGCTCGACCCGGACGCGCTCGCCCTGGCCGAGCGGCTGCTCGCCGCGCTCGCGCGCGGTCGGCTGCTCGTGCTGCTCTCGGTCCGCGCGCGCGACGACGCGCGCTACGCGCGCCTCGCGGCGGCGGTGCTTGGCTCGGGCCTTCGCCTGCGCGAGGTCGAGCTGCGCCCGCTCGACGAGGCGGCGGGCGGTCAGCTCCTCGACGCGCTCGGCATCGAGGGGCTCGACCCGGAGACCCGCGCGCTCGTGCTCGCGCGCGCCGGCGGCCTGCCGGGACGGCTGCTGCTCGGCGCGTACGGCGCCGCGGCGCTCCGCTCCGAGCGCGAGCTCGAGGTGCACGAGGAGAGGCGCCGCCAGCGCACGCGTGAGGCCGAGCGCCGGCGCGTGGCCGTGCTGTTCGCGGACATCAGCGGCTTCACCGCGATGACGGAGCAGCGCGGCGCCGAGCACGCCTATCCGGTCGTGGCCGGCGCGCTCCACCTGCTCGAGGAGATCGCGCGCAAGCACGGCGGGACCGTCGACCATTTCCTCGGCGACTGCGTGATGGCGCTGTTCGGCGTGCCCGAGGCGATCGAGGACGCGCCGCGCGCGGCGGTGAACGCGGCGATCGAGATCCGCGAGCGCATCGAGGCGTACAACGACGAGCGCGGCGTCGAGCCGCGCCTCGGGGTGCACTCGGGCATCGCGACGGGGCAGGGCATCGCCGGGGACATCAGCGGCCCGCTGATCCGCGAGTACGCGGTGATGGGCGAGCACGTCGATCGCGCCGACGAGCTGTGCCATGCGGCCGAGCGCGGCGAGATCTACGTCGACGCGGAGACGCATCGCTTCACGCGCACGGTGTTCGAGTACGCGGAGGGCCGGCCCGCGCAGAAGCGGGACGACGCGGAGCCGGTGCCGAGCTTCGACGTGCGCTCTCGCCAGACCAAGCTCCACCGCGCGCGGATCGGCGTCGAGCGGCGCGTTTTCTCCGAGCTCGTCGGGCGCGAGGCCGAGCTCGCCACGCTGAAGGACGCGCTCTCGGCGCTCGAGGCCGGGCGCGGCAGCATCGCGCACCTGATCGCCGAGGCCGGCACCGGGAAGTCCCGCCTCGTCGCCGAGCTCGCCAAGGAGGCGGCCGGGAGGGGGCTTTCCTGGCTCGAGGGCCGCTCGCTCTCGACCGGCCGCAATCTCGCCTACCACCCCTTCGCCGACCTGCTCCGGAGCTGGGCCGGCATCCGCGACGAGGACGACGCCGAGGCGGAGCGTGCGCGCCTCTCGGATGCGGTGCGTGCGCTGCTGCCCGGGCAGGCCGCCGATGTGCTGCCCTTCCTGCTGCGCCTCCGGGGGCTCGCGCTCGAGCCCGCCGACGAGAGACGTCTGGCCGAGATGCCGGCGGACGCATCCGAGCGCATGACTCGGCGCGCTGTCCTGGAGTTCGTCCGCGGCGAGACGCGGCGTCGGCCGCTGGTGTTGGTGATGGACGATCTGCACTGGGCGGACGGCTCGTCGATCGAGCTGCTCGAGGCGCTGCTGCACCTCGTGGAGGAGGAGCGCCTGCTGCTGGTGAGCGCGGCGCGGCCCGGCTGGCCCGAGACCTCGGGCCGCATCCTCGAGCTGGCGCGCGAGAAGCACGCGGAGCGCAACCTCGAGCTCGCGCTCGCTCCGCTCGGGTCCGAGGCGGTGCGGCGGATGGTTCGCAATCTGTTCCCGGCTGGCGACCTGCCGTACGCGACGCGTACCTTGATCGAGGAGCGCGCGCACGGCAATCCGTTCTACATCGAGGAGGTGGTGCGCGCACTCGCGGACCAGGGCGCGGTCGAGTACCGCGAGGGCGCCTTCCGCGCGACACGCGCCATCGGGAGCGCCGAGATCCCGGGCACGGTCCAGGAGGTGGTGATGGCGCGCGTCGACCGCCTCGACCCGGAGCGGAAGGGCGTGCTCCAGGCGGCGGCGGTCGTCGGCGGCACCTTCCACGCGGCGGTGCTCGAGACGATGGGCGCCGGCGGCGGAGCGCTCCCGGAGCGGCTCGCGGAGCTCTGCGAGGCCGAGTTCCTGGTGCCGACGGACCGCACGCGTGGCGAGGAGTTCGCCTTCAAGCACCCGCTGCTCCAGGAGGTCACCTACGACTCACTGCTCGAGGCGCGCCGCGAGGCGCTCCACTGCGCCGCCGGCGAGGCCATCGAGCAGGAGCTGCTCGGCACCGGAGCGGGCGTGGACGCCATGCTCGCCTACCACTTCGGCCGCGGTCGCGTCCCGGAGAAGGCCGAGGAGTACCTGTTCCGCGCAGGCGACGAAGCCGCCCGCTCCGCCGCCTCGAGCGAGGCGCTCCACTTCTTCCAGGAGGCGTCGGCCCTCTACTTCCAGCTCCACGGCGACGGCGGGGACCCTGCCCGGGCGGCGCGGCTCGAGACCAACGTCGGCCTCGCCCTCCGCAACCGCGGCCGCGAGCCGGAGTCGGTGCCGCACTTCGACCGCGCGCTCGAGCGGCTCGGGGTGCGGGGGGCGACGAGCGCGTTCGGGACCCAGCTCCGCTTCGTGCGCGATCTCGCAGCGGTGCTGTGGCGTCTCTACGTGCCCTCGCGTCGCCGGCGCCGAGCGGCCACGGAGCGCGAGCGCGAGGTCATCCGGGTGATGTTCGAGCGCGCCCTCGCGCAGACCACGTCCGACCCCACCCGCTTCCTCTTCGACAGCGTGGCCACCCTGCGCCGCATCGTGCAGGTCGATGCCACGAGCATCCCGAGCGCCGGCCGCAACTACGCGGGGGCGGTCGGGATCTTCTCGTACGGCGGAATCTCGTTCGGGATCGGGGGTCGCTTCCTCGACCAGGCTGTGCTCCTGCTGGAGGGAAGCGACACACCGGACTATCTCTACTACCGCACCGTGGCGTTCCTGCACCACTTCCTGGCGGGAGACTGGTCGGAACGGCACGAGCTGCCCGAAGCCGATTTCGACGCTCACGTCCGCGCCGGGCGGCTCTGGGAAGCCGCCATCTACCTCTCGATGCTCGCCCACAAGCGTTCCTGCTGCGGGGACTTCGAGGGTGCGCGACGAGTGGTGCAGCGCCTGTTCGAGATCGGAGACGCCCTCGGCTATCAGGACGCGCGGCTGGGCGCGATGGCAGAGCAGGCCTTTCTCGATCTCCAGCGGGGTCGCTTCGAAGAGGCCGTGGCCGCGGCGGACGACTACTACGAGGAGAGCCCGCAGGACATGCTCCACGTGCTGGCGCTCGGCATCCGCGCGAAGGCGCAGCTGCGGGCCGGCGCGCTCGACGAAGCCGAGGCGACGCTGGCGCGCAGCGACGCGATCCTCGACCCGATGGGCTTCGGGCAGGCGATCCCGTTCCATACGAGCTTCCACCGCAGCGCGCGGCTCGCCTTCGAGCTCGCTGTGCTCGAAGCGACGGGTGGGGCGCCCGATGCGAAGCGGCTCCGCCGCCGCGTGCGGCTGGCGCTCGCCAACGCCAGGCAGGTCGCCGAGGCCCGGCCGGAGGTCTACCGCCTGGCCGGGCGAGAGGCCTGGCTGCGGGGCGCGCGCCGCAAGGCGCTCGGCTGGTGGGAGCGCTCCCTCGCGGAGGCGAAGCGCCTCGGCACCCGCCTGGAGCAGGCACGCACCCTCCAGGAGCTCGGCCACCGCCTCGGCGCGCGCGGCGAGGCGCCGGGCGGCCGCACGGGTGCGGATTGTCTCTGCGCGGCGCGCGATCTCTACGCCGAGCTGCACCTCGACGCGGAAGCCCGACAGTGGGGAGCCGGGTCACCGCCCTGAGGCGCGAGGCGCTCGAGCCACGCGGGAACGTTGGCGATTCGTGCGCTCCACCCCCCGAATTGGGGTTGAGTCGCCCCGGCGCATGGCTCAGACTGGCCCGAGTTGCCGCTCCTGGTGGGTGCCCCAGGGTATGGAGGTTCCACGCCTATGCGCTGTCACCCGCTGGGCATCGTGTTCCGTCTGCTCGGAACCTGGGTCCTGACACTCGGTCTGACCTCGGCCCCTGTGCAGACCGCCTGGGCCGGGCCCTGTGAGGTGATCGACTTCAGCGCCGTGAAGCAGCGCTCGAAGAGCAGCGGGATCTCCACGTTGATCGCTACGCCCGCGGCGGCGCCCGGCGACATCGTGGTGCTCGAAGACGACGTGGGCTGCAAGATCGGACCCGGCTTCCACACCACGGCGGCGAACAACGTGATCACCGTCGAGGTGCTCGGGTCGAAGACGACCCCGCCGGGGGAGTTCCTCAGCACGAGCCTCTCGACGTCGTGGGAGAGCTTCACCGTCACGAACGGCAGCCAGGTCGTGACGGGCTGCTTCGGCGGGAAGTGCACCGGCCTGACCTTCACGATGCCGGACGAGGGCCTCGCGGGGCCCGCCCGGATCACCGTCGAGGTGGGCGGCACGGTCGTCGCGCGCGTCTTCGAGCTCGGGGCGCGCACGGCGTCCTGCGAAGTGGACGCCCCCGACACGTTCGTGGGGGCCTTCACCCTGCTGCCCGCCTTCAATCAGCTGGTCATCACCGACACGGGAGCGCCCAACTTCCTGACCGGTGCCCTGGCGTTCAACGAGAGCGTGCTCCTGCCGACGGCGTTGAACCTCCTCGGGGAGCCGGCCGTCGACGCCCAGCTCGGGCGCTACACCGGCCCCGAGGTCGATGCGATCCCGAACCAGAACTTCCTGCGCGTGTTCTCCCGGCTCTTCCGCCCGCTCCCGTCGATCATCCGGCTCGTGCCCTTCAGCAGCGGGAAGGCCCTCTACGCGACGGCCGACGTGCCTCGCGCGACCCTGCAGATGCTCCCGGCCGATCCGCTGAACCCGAGCATCGAGTACCCGCTCAACTTCCACGAGCATCGGACCAGCGCGGCGGGCCCCGTCGCCCTCCCGAACGCCGTGGACATGAAGTTCGAGGGCGCCTCGCCGGTGGTCGCGCTGCGCTCGTCGCCGGAGACGGTCGCGTTCGGCCTCAGCGAGGCCCTGCTCGGCGACCTCAACGCCGACAACGATACCTCCGACCTGCTCTTCACGGCGACGGACATCCCCTCTGGCGTCACCACGAGCACCGAGCAGGCGATCGCGCTCATCGCCGCCTCCCCGGAGCTGCCGGTGAGCAACGTCCGAGGGACCGTCGCCGCCTTCCTCCACGACGAAGGGCGCGACAACAACACCGATCTGAACGGCGACGGCAGCATCGACGACCAGGTGGTCCGCGTGCTGAAGAGCGGCGTGCGGCTGAACCCCGGCGTGCCCACGGACACGACGGCCGACCCGCTGCGCTCGATCGACGGCCAGCAGTTCGGAGTCACGGGGGACTACGTCCTCTTCCGCACGCCCGAGATCGCGACGGCGCCGCAGACGACGGCGCGCGTGAGCGACGTCGCCGGAACCGGCGGCGACGATACCTCGGAGCGGCCGAGCGTCGACGATCTCGGCGAGCACGTGGCCTACGCGAGCCGCGCCGCGAACCTCGCGGCGGGGGCGAGCGGCGCCGACAGCCAGATCCTCGTCACGGACCTGATGACCGGCATGCACACGCTCGTGAGCGGGAGCGCCGGGGGCGAGGGCAACGGGGACTCCTTCGAGCCGGCGCTCAGCGCGGGTGGCTCCCACGTCTCCTTCACCTCGCAGGCCACGAACCTGGCCGCGCTCGGTGGCGGCGGCGGCACGACGCAGGTGGTCTGGGAGCGCGGGACGAACGTGCAGGGCGTGACGGCCGGCGGCCTGGCGCTCGCGCTCTTCGAGCTCGAGCCCGGTGACGCCGACGTTTCCGGCGTCGACTACGCGCCCTGCACGGCGGGCGGGCCGGGCCTCTCGATCTCCTTCGCCGACGACATGACCGTCGTGGGCGCCCTGATCGCTCCCGACGGCCCGGGCTGCACCTTCATCGCCGAATTCGAAGGCACCTGGGACGTCGCCCCGGCCGGACCGATCCAGGTCGGCAGCGTGATCACGGTGAGCGCCGTGATCACCTCGTCCACGCTGTTCCCGCCTCTCGCAGGCGTCTCCGACCTCGGCTTCAGCGCGTCGAACATCGTGACCGACCTGAATGGCCCCTTTTCCTTCGACTTCCAGGGCAGCTTCGAGCTCACGGGCTCGACGGGTGTCGCGAACACGGTGGCGCAGGTGTACGCGCGCGCCCTCGGAGGCGGAGCGCCCGCGCTCGCGAGCGTCGCGCTCGGGGGCGGCGGGGGATCGGCGGCCTCGGGCGAGTCGGTCATCAGCGGCGACGGTCAGCAGGTGGCCTTCACCTCCCTCGCCTCGGACCTGGTCGACAGCGACACGAACAACGCCTCGGACGTCTTCGTGCGCAACCTCGCGACGGACACGACCACGCGCGTGAGCGTCGCGAACAACGGCGGCCAGGCGGGCGGCGCATCGAGCCAGCCGGCCATGACACCGGACGGGAACTGGGTCGCCTTCGCCTCGCTGGCCAACAACCTGGTCGGCGGCGGCGCCGACACGAACGGGGCGAGCGACGTGTTCCTGCGCAATCGCAGCGCGGGCACCACGGAGCGGATCAGCGTGCCCGCGGGCGGCAGCGCCGCGGGGCCTTCCGCCTCGCCTGACCTGAGTCACGACGCGCGCTTCGTGGTCTTCGAGTCCGGCGCGCCCCTCGTTCCGGCGGACACGAACGGCGTCACCGACGTCTATCTGCGCGATCGGGTCGAGGGCGAGACCCGGCGCATGAGTGTCGCGAGCGGCGGCGAGCAGGTCTCGGGGGGTTCGTTCGACCCGAAGATCAGCGGGGACGGGACCTTCGTGATCTTCAGCTCGACCGGGAGCCTCCTCCCCGGCGCTCCGCAGGGGACGAACGTCTACCGCAAGAACCGCATCACGGGCACCGTGGAGCTGCTGAGCGTCGGTGCGAGCAACGGCGACGCGAGCACCTCGGGCGATCCGGATCGGGACGGCCGGACGGTGGCCTTCGACTCGGACGCGTCGCTCGTCTTGAACGACTCGCTCCCGGTGGACGTCTTCGTGCGCGACACCGGGATGGGCACCGATCTGAACGGGGATGCGGACGACTTCGACTCGGTGTTCCAGAGCTTCTTCGCCAGCACGTCGACGCCCGGTCTCCAGCCTGCGGCGCAGGTCGCGGCGAGCAGCGCGCGCACGGGCTTCGGGCGCGCGCTCGTGACGGTTCCCGAGGCGGACCAGGGCAACACGAACCTGAACGCGACGAGCCTCATCGTCGGCGCCGACGGCGACGGCGACACGACGGACGGCGTGCTCCATCTGTGGGACGGCCTGACGGCGCAGATGGTGAACCTCGGCATCGCCGGGACGCAGGGCGCGCTCTCCGGGACGACGCTCTGCGCGCTGGTCGACGAGACGCAGCAGAACGAGACGGACCTCGGCGGTTCGCCCGGCGCCAACGACCGGGTGCTGGTCGCCGGCGACGTCGGCACCCTGCTGGGCACGCCGGGCGTCGGCGACCTCGTGAACACGGGACGGGCGGCCACCCAGGTGCACGTCGCAGACACGGTCTGCATCTACACGGACCCCGCCGGGACGCTGCGCTTCTTCGACCTCTCGACCGGGTTCCACGTGAGCAGCGGGCTGCCGGCGACCGCCATCATGATCGGTCCCAATCAGGAGCTGATCGCGTTCCGTGTGCCGGAGAGCCTGGACCTCAACGGCGATGGCGACAGCCTCGACGAGGTGATGCACCTGGTCTCGAAGACCGCGATCCAGGCCGCCGCCGACGGCGCCACGATCAGCGGGGACGTCACGAACCTCGCGCTCGGGGCCCGGGACTGCACGCTCCCCGGCTGCCTGGCCTTCCCGTTCGGCGCCATCCTGAACAACGGGGCGGTGTCCTTCCTCGGCACCGAGCCGGGCGAGAATCGGGACCCCGCCGACTGTCTGCCCACGACCACCCAGTCCTGCGACTTCAACGGCGACGGGGACGGGGGCGACACCGTCGTCCACTACGTCAAGGCGCAGGCGACCGGCACCCAGCTGCAGGTCACCTCGGTGGGCTCGCTCGCGCTCTCCAGCGCGGGGGAGCAGGAGACCTCGCCCTTCCCGACGGAGGACGGGACGATCTCGATCTGGCTGACCGAGTGCGAGGCGGCGGAAGCCGCGTGCGGCATCGAGACGGGCCAGGCCGAAACGATTCCGCCTCCCCTCGATCCGTCGTGCGAGTCGAAATACGATGTCAACCTCGACGGCTCGCTGGACTGCACGATTCGGCGCAGGTTCCTGGGCATCGACAGCGACAAGGACGGCATCCCGGACCCCTTCGACAACTGCATCGACGATTTCAACCCCGAGCAGGAGGACGCCGACGGGGACGACCTCGGAGACTTCTGCGACGGCGACGATGCGACCCTGCCTCCCTGCCTGCGGCCCTGCGACCTGGACGAGAACGGCGTGATCAACCAGACCGACGTCGACGCGATCCTCTCGGCGGTCGCGTCGGGCGCACCGGCGCAGGGCGGGACGCTGTCGCCCGAGTGCGGCGACCGGCGCGATCGCAACGCGGATCGCAAGCTCACCTTCCTCGACGCGTCGCTCTGCAAGGCGGACTGCGTTCCCGCGGATTGCTCGGGGACGCCGCCCTCGGTGCCGGCGGTGCCGGCGGGCGGTGGGGGCGCGGCACCGGGCTGCGGCATCGGGCCGGAGCTGGCGCTGCTGGTCCCGCTGCTGATGGCGGTGCGCAGGCGCTGGCGGGGGGTGCACTTCGTGGAAGGGAGTTACTGACCAGGGGAAAGGTCTTTCCCACGTCGGCCGGGAGAAGGCACGAGCGGGCCCGAGAGTCCTGGCACACGAATTGCTGTGAGATCGAGCGGGGCCGTGTACGCCGCTGCGGCGGTCGGGACGGCGCGGGAAGGAAGGATTCGTGAGGCTGATCCGGTTCCAGCTGCTGCTGCTGTTCCTTGCACTTGCCCTCGGGGGGGCCGTCCAAGCCTTCCCGATCACGCTGAGCCTCGCTCCCTCCTCCGTGGCGCTGCTGCCGGGGGAGTCGCTGACGATCGAGGTCTACGTCGCGGGCCTCGAGGACGACGAGGAGAGTCAGGTCGCGCTCGAGAGCTTCGATCTCGACCTCGAGTTCGACAAGACTCGTCTCAGCTTCGACTCGCTGACCTTCGGCATCACGCTCGGCGATCCGGACGACAACAGCGAGACCTTCCTGACCGGGCCGGGCACGCCGAACACGACCGGCATCGTCGCGATGGGCGAGTTCTCGCTCCTCTTGGAGTCGGACCTGCTCATGCTCCAGGGCAGCCCGCCCCTGCTGCTGGCCACGATCGAGTTCACGGCCCTGAACAACCCCGGACCGGCCGAGCTCGAGTTCATCAACCTCGGTAGCAGCTCGCTCGGCGGCATCGCCGGCGCCCCGCTCGGCAACGAGCTCGACCCGCCGCCGAGCGCGCTGAACGTGACGATCGTGCCCGAGCCCGGCGCCGCGGCCCTGCTCCTCACGGGCGGGGCGCTGCTGGCGCGGCGGCGAGGCGCGCGGGTCTGAGCCCGGCCCCGGCGGGGGGCGCAGCGTATTCTCGGCGCCTCCATGTCGCTCGCCGTCGGCAGCTTGATCGCGGCACTCTCCGCGCTGCTCTCGGCCGTCGCGTATCCGCCCCTCGAGTGGAGGCCGCTGGCCTTCGTCGCGCTCGCGCCGCTGCTGGTGGCCGTGCGCAGGCTCCGGCTGCGCGACGCCATGCTCTGCCTCTTCGTGTGGGGCGAGATCTTCTCCTTCCTGGTGGCCAACGCGCTCCCGGACGCGGTCGAGAGCTACTTCCAGCAGCCGCGTTGGCTGTCCTGGGTCTTCGCCATCGGGGTCTGGGCCGGCACGGGGGCGATCTACTTCCTCGGCTTCGGGGCCCTGCAGCGGGCGCTCGCGGGGCTGCGCTCCGGCCTCCAGCCGCTCGCCGTCTCAGCGGCCTGGGTGACCGTCGAGCTCGTGCGCGCGCGCCTGCTCACGGATCTCGATCTGTTCGTGAGCAATCCCTGGGCGCTCGTCGGCTACTCCCAGGTCGGCTTCGACCCGCTCATGCAGCTCAGCTCGGTGACGGGCGTCTACGGCGTGAGCTTCGCCGTGGTCGCGGTGAACGCGGCGCTCGCCGAGCTCTGGCTGCGACGCGGCGCCCCGGGTCCGCGCTGGCCCGTCGTGGCGGCGGGCGCGCTGCCCGTGGCCGGCGCGATCGCGTTCGGCGCCCTCGTGCTGCGAGGGGCCGACGACCGCGCCTCGCCGGGGATCCCGGTCGCCATCGTCCAAACGAACATCGACCTCGGAGCACGCTATCGCCCCGAGCTCTACGGCCAGAACCTCGACCGCTACCTGCGCCTCACGCTCCAGGCGATCGACGAGGTGCGGCCACCCCTCGTGGTCTGGCCGGAGGCCGCACTCACCTTCCACCTCCAGGAGGAGCCGGTCTACCGGAAGACCATCGCGCGCGTGCTCGCAGCAGGGGACGCCCAGCTCGTGGCGGGCGGGCCGTGGGGCGTGCCGGGAGACCCGCCCTTCTTCAGCAACAGTGTGTTCGTGCTCGACGCGGCCGGCCGGGTCGGCGGACGCTACGACAAGCAGATCCTCGTACCCTTCTCCGAGTACACACCCAGCGGGGGCCTCGCGCTGATGCGTCGCAACTTCGGCCGCTTCCAGGAGTACGCGCGCGGGCCGGAGAGCGGGCCGCTGCCGACCGTGGCCGGTCGCGCCGGCATCGCCGTGTGCAACGAGATCATGCTGCCCGAGGTGGTGCGACGACGCGTCCTGGACGGGGCCGAGATCCTGATGAACCCCTCGAACGACACCTGGGTCTCCGAGCGCAACTGGTCGCAGCTCGTGTTCCAGATGTCGCTGGTGCGCGCGATCGAGTACCGCCGCTACCTCGTGCGCGCCTCCACCTCGGGTCCGTCAGCAATCGTCGATCCCTGGGGACGCGTCCAGATACGGAGCCAGGCCCTGAGCGAGGCGTTGATCGCCGGCACCGTGCGGCCGCGCGGCGATCTCACGCTCTACGCCCGCCTCGGAGACAGCTTCGCGCTGCTCTGCATGGCGGGCGTCGGGGTCGGCGTGGGGGTGGCGCGGCAGACGGCGCGGGGTCGCCGCCGCCTCGGGCCCGCGCAGGTCCCAGACCAGCCCGAGCGCACGTAGCGCGCAGAGCCCGAGCCAGGTGAGGTCGAGCTCGCCGGGCGCGTGTCCGTGGCGCGCCCAGCCGGGATGCGCGTGGTGGTTGTTGTGCCAGCCGTCGCCGAGCGTGAGCCAGGCCAGCCAGGGCAGGTTGCCGCTGTCGTCGGCGAGCGCGTAGGGCCTCCTGCCGTAGCGGTGCCCGAGCGAGGCGACGGCGAGCGAAAGATGGAAGAGGAGCACAGTGCTCACGCCGAAGCCCCAAACGACGAGCTGCGGCCCGTCGGCGCCGAGCGCGGGCGCGTGGGCGGCGAGGGCTTCCCCGGCGGCGAACAGGAACAACGCGAGGCTCGCCGGCGCCAGCCAGTGGAAGCGCTCGAGCCAAACCAGCTCCGGGATGCGCAGGAGGTCCGGGATGGTCTCGACGGGCGTGCGCGCGCTCCGCCGGCGCAGCAGCCAGCCGATTTGCGCCCAGAACAGCCCGCGCACACGGGGCGAGTGCGGGTCGCCCGCGACGTCGGCGTGCCGATGGTGAAGGCGGTGCTGTGCCGCCCACCAGAGCGGGCCCAACTGGCCAGCCGATGCGCCGAGCCAGGCCAGCGCGAAACGCGTCGCGCGACCCGAGCGAAAGGCGCCGTGCGCGAGTCCGCGGTGGTAGCCCGCCGTGAGGCCGAAGAGACGCACGAACACGAGCGCCACGCACGCGGCCAGGGCCGTGGCGGTCACATCCGTCATGAAGGCGGCCGCGCAAAGCGCGTGCACCCCGAGCAGTGGAACGCAGGCGCGCGGGTCGAAGCGGTCCTGAGGCGACGTCACGGCGGCGCTCATGACGTCCGAGCGTAACGTCGCTGGGACGCGCGCGCCGACGCCGAGGGCTCGGCCTACGCGCTCGTCCCGTCGCGCCGCGAGCCCACCCGCGCCTTCGCCATCGGACCCTCGCTCGGCCACGTGTAACACCTGCCACTCCGCCGCGCTGTCCGATCCATCCTCATGTACGCTCGTGCGGTGTCGCACGCGGAACACCGTCGGCGCGCGTCCCGAGCGCGACCTTGCGGAGCTCGGGTTCGAGACGCCAGCTGCCTGGCTCCCGTCCCAGGCGTTCGTAGACGACGCGCTCGAGGCTACGCCAGAAGCCGCTGCGATCGAGGAGACCGTTCAGTTGCCCGGTCACGATCGTGTAAGCCTGCTCGAAGGGAGCGCGGTGGTGTCCGGTCACGTGCCCGGCGTGCGAGAGCAGCAGGCCGCGTTGCTGGAGCCAGCGCACGACGCCGGGAGGGCCGGTCACGCCGGGCGGCTGATGCGCCCACCGGTGCAGCACCTGAGAGAAACCGAGGCCCAGGAGGGCGGTCAGCGCGAATGCACTCAGCAGGAACGGCGGGTCGAGGATCACGAGCAACCCGAAGGCGACGACGGTCAGGCGGCCGGTCGGATGGGCGACGTTGGCCAGCTCCTGGCTCAGCAGCTCCGTCATGTCGGCGTGATGGCGCTGGAATTCGACCGCCATGCGGCCGAAGAGGGGGGTCTCCGGCCGGGCATAGTTGTCTAGGTAGAAGTGGACGCAGCCGCTCGCGAAGTCGGCGAACGCGAGCCCGAGCGCCGCGGCTGCCAGGGCTCCGACGAGACCGAGGACGGGTGACGCGAGGTCCGCCAGCGCGAGGGCGATCTGCATGCCCAGCAGCGCTGCGAGAGCCAGGTTGGCGAGAGCGACGAGCGTTTGGAGGGGCGAGCTCTCGTAGCCGTCCGTCGCGGCCCAGCGGCGCAGCCCTGCCCGCAGGCCCGACCCGATCCGGCTCTGCCGCAAGCCCGAGCGCGCCACGCGCTCGAGCCTAGCAGCGCCGTGGTCCGGGTCATGCTGCGGCGTCCCGAGCGGCGCCGGCCTCGCGCACCTTTCGGCGGGGCAAAGGCACACGCAGGGGAGACTCAGCTTCGCGCCTTCGCCCGCGCCTTCGCCATCGGGCCCTCGCTCCGCCACATGTAACAGGAGTCGGGATAGCCCCCGACGCTGAGCTCACGCGGCAGCGCGCCGGCCGGCGCGCCCTGGGCGAAGCGCGCGACGAGGCGGTGGGAGAACGCCGCCATGCACTGGATCACGCCGGGAGCGAGGTTCAGGAGCGCATCCCGGAGCGCGGCGTCCGCCGGATCGTCGCCGAACGCGGCGAGCACGCGCGCGGCGAGGCCGCGGAGCGCGGGGCCGCCCTCCAGCGGCGCCATTCGCTCGCGCCGGCTCCGCCAGGGCGTGGCGGCGAGCGTCGCGGGATCCCGCTCGCGGTCCGCGGCGTCGAGGGCCTCGAGCGTCGTGAGCGTGCGGTCGATGCGCGCGAGCACGCGCACCTCGTGCTGGCGCGCCAGGCGCTCGAGCGGCAGCGTCACCTCGGCCTGCGGCCGGAGCCGGAACTCGGCCCCCTGGATCCCGACCGCGAGCGCGCCGTCCGGCTGCTCGAAGCCGTCGAGGAACAGGCTCGCGCGCGCGATCCGCTCGCCGGCCGCGCGCGCCTCGGGGCGGGCCTCGGCGAGGAGCCGTGGGGCGCTCGAACCCATCCACTGCGCGAGCGTCAGCAGGTGGGAGCAGCCGAGCGGTCCGCCGAACACGCCCGCGAGGCGCCGCGCGAAGCCTGCGTCGAGCGCCTCGCCGACCAGCGCCTGGAGCCGTGGCGCCGGATCGCGGCAGCCATCGCCGCCCGAGGCAGGACCGGCCTCGAACGCCACCGTGGGCTGCGCCGTCTCGACGCGCAGGATCCGCATCGCCGCCGTGTCGAGCTCGAGCCGCAGCTTCATGTGATGGATGAAGCCCGCCGTCTGGAGCTCGCCGCCGGTCGGCACGAAGCCGACCTTGCGAAGGTCGAGGATCACGCCGTCGAGCTGGACGCGGCCGGGCGCGGCGTGGCGGGCGTCGAGCTCCAGCGTGCGGGTGTGGATCGGCAGCCCGCTCGGCGTGCAGGGCTCGGGGGCGGACGGCATCTCCATGGCGCGGAGAGGATAGGGGCACGATACGCTCCCGCCGTGCTCGCCCCCGACCGCTGGCTCGACCTCGCCCGCTACCCGCTCCACGAGCTCGCGACGCCGCGCGGGGAGCGCGTGCTCCGCGACGCGGAGCGCGAGCTCGCGCGCCTCGGCATGGTCGTGCTCCCCGGCTTCCTCCGGGACGAGGCGCTCCCGCCGCTCGCGACGGAGTGCGATGCGCTCGCACCCGAGGGCCACTTCTCCGAGGTCCAGGGCACGCCGTACATCGACCTCCCGGACCTCGAGGCGCCGGAGGGCCACCCGCGCCGGACGCTCGGGCGCACGGCGCTCAGCGCCGTGGCATACGACCGCTTCCCGGTCGGGAGCCGGCTGCACGCACTCTACGAGTGGGACCCGCTGCTCGAGTTCGTGCGCGTGCTCCTCGGGCGCGAGCGCCTCTTCCGCTACGCCGATCCGCTCGGCGCGCTGAACCTCGCGGTGATGCGCGACGGCGACGAGCTGGCCTGGCACTTCGACCAGACCGACTTCGTCGTCTCGCTCGCGGTCCAGTCGAGCGAGGCCGGCGGCGACTTCGAGTGCGTGCCGATGGTCCGGAGCGCGAGCGACGAGCGCTACGACGCGGTCGCCGCCGTGCTCTGCGGCGACGAGAAGCCCCTCACGGTGCCGATGACGCCCGGCACGCTGATGCTCTTCGAGGGGCGTCGCTCGATCCACCGCGTGACGCCGATCCGCGGGCCGCGCCCGCGCTACGTCGCGCTGCTCGCGTACGACACGAAGCCCGGCACCGACAGCTCTCCGCTCTTGAAGCGCGTCCGCTACGGCCGCCTGCCCGGGGAGTAGCCCGAGCGATGGCCGCGCGGCGGCGCGCGAGACGGAGCCGAGCGAAGCCCTCGGGGCCGGACATCCAGATCGGGGAGGCGTTCGTCGGCAGCGGCGCGGAGGCCGCGCACCTGAACACCGTGCTCGGCCCGCGCGCGGGCCCGGTCGGCGCGGCCTGGGCGACGGCGCTGGCGACGCCTTCGGTGGGGCACGCGCCCTTCGTTGCCGTGGTGCGCCCGGGGCTTCCGGCGAAACCCCTCACCCTCTTCGTGAACAAGGCCGCGATCGCGGGCGAGCGGCACGCACGGCTCACCTGGGGCGCGGCGCAGGCTGGCGTCGCGAGTGGCGTGCTGGACGCGGTGGCAGCCGGCGCGATCGCGCCGGAAGCCGCCGACGCGCTCGTGCTGATCGCCGCGGTCTGGGTGGACCCCGCGGCCGAGGACGCCGACCTGGTCTACCGCAACAACCGCGCGGCGACGCGCGCGGCGCTGGAGGCCGGCCGGGAGGGGCGGCCGCTGCTCGCCGAGGTGCTCGCCGCGCGCGCGCGGCCCGTGAACCCGTTCTTCACGGGGTGAGCGCCCGGGCTCAGTAGAGCACGCAGCCGAACGGCGGCTCGTAGCGCGCGATCCGCTCGGCGAAGTACGGCACGAAAGCGCGCACGCGGTCGGCCCCGAGGTCCGTCTCGACGGCGTCCATGCTCTCCGGGATGTCCGGACGGCACGAGGCGAGGTCGCGCTCGCCGACGAAGACGCAGGAGCAGAGCTCCTTCGCCACGTAGCCCGCTCCGACGCCGGCCTGCTCGCGCCCGCATTGCCAGACGAGCGCGGCGCCCACGACCAGGAACCAGAAGGTCGCGAGCAGCACCCAGCGCGTCATCGCGAGGTCTCCACGCGCCGCGGGAAGGCCTCGATCAGCGCGCCGATCCGGTCGTTCAGCTCGGGCCAGGTCGTGTTGTGCATCTCGCCGAGCCGTACCACGACCAGGTCGCGATCGGGGACGATCACCACGAACTGGCCCGCGTTGCCGTTCATCTGGAACGCCTCGATGCCGGGCCGCAGCATGCGGAACTGCTCGTCCGCGGGCTCCGCCGGCACCCAGAAGTGCGCGCCGTAGGTGCCGTTGTTCTCGGCCGGCGCGACGGTGCGCGTGAAGTCGACCCAGCCCTCGGGCAGGATCCGCCGCCCGTCCCACACGCCGTCCCGGAGGTAGAGGAGGCCGAGCCGCGCCCAGTCCTGCGCGCTCGCCCACACGTAGCCGCCGCCGAGCGGAGTGCCGGCCGGGTCGAACTCGAGCACGAGCGAGCGCGCGCCGAGGGGCTCGATCAGCTCGCGCTCGAGGAAGGCGCGCACGCCCTCGCGCCCGCCGCCGACCGTGCGGGCCACGATGGCGGAGAGGATCTGGCTCGTCGCCGTCGAGTACGCCCAGTGCGTGCCCGGCGCGTAGGCGAGCTCCGCCCGCTCGCTGCCCGCCGCGCTGTCCGAGGAGAGGTCGCCGAAGAAGATGCGCGCGACGTAGCTGTCCGCGTCGTCGCCGCCGTCGGCGTTGTCGAGGCCGCTCGTCATGTGGAGGAGCTGGCGCAGCGTGAGCGCGCCGCGCGGGTCGCCGTCGCGCTGCCAGCGCGGCACGGGCGCCGGCGCATCGAGCGCGAGCTTGCCGTCGCGGACGAGGATGCCGACGAGCGCGTTCGTCACGCTCTTCGCCATCGACCAGGAGCGGAAGCGCGCATCGGGGCCGAAGCCGTCCGCGCGCTGCTCGAAGACGAGGCGGCCGCCGTGCACCACGAGGAGCGCGCGCGTGTCCGGGAGCCCGCCGCGGCCGAGCGGCGCGAAGAGCGCCGCGCTCGCGGCCTCAAGCGCGGCGCGATCGACGCCCTCCGGGAGCGGTCCCTCCGCCCAGTGCGCGGTCGGCCAGGGCACGCCGGCTTGCTGCGGGGGGAGCGGCGTCGCCGCCACGAGCGCGAGGGCGAGCGGGAGCAGGACGAGCCGCCGGCGCATGGGCGGCGGAGGGTAGCGGGCTGCGGTGCGCTCGGGCGGCCGCGGGCCGCTCGGGTCGAGGCTCTGCCCGAGCGCAAAGCGCGAGGCAGGGCGCCCCAACCGAGGGCGACTTCCTGGCGCGGCCCTCGGCGCCGGCCGAGACTCCTGTGACGAACGACGAAGGTGGAGCGGCAGCATGAGCTACGAGTTCCTCGACTACCGCGCGCTCGATGCGATGACGCGCGATCCCGTCACGCTCGGGCCCGGCGCCTCGCTCGCCGAAGCCGAGGCGCTGCTCGAGCGCCACGACTTCAACGCGCTGCCGGTGGTGGGTGCCGATGGCAAGCTGCTCGGCATCGTCACGAAGCTCGACCTGCTTCGCGCGTTCCGGTTCGACGACAAGCACATGTTCCCGCCCTACGAGGAGATCATGGCGCGACCCGTCCGCGAGGTGATGGCCACCGACCTCACCACGGTCACGCCGCGGAGCCCGCTCACCCGAGTGCTCGAGACGCTCGTCCGGCTCCGCACGAAGAGCCTGCCGGTGGTCGAGGATGAGAAGGTGGTGGGCATGATCGCGCGCGAGGACGTCCTCCAGGCGCTTCGTCGCGCGGTCGCGGGGGAGCGGGCGCGCGGCCCGATCTGAACCGGGCACCCGCGCGTCACCGTCGTGCGCGCGGTACCAGTGTTTGACACCGGGGATGCCGGCCCCAACACTCGCGCGCATGCCCGCGCCCGCGGATCCGAAGCGGCTCGCCGAGTTCTTCCAGTACGGTTCCGAGGAGCGCGCGGCGCTGGCCCGGCTCCAGCCCCTGCTGGAGCGGCACGCGGACGACCTGGTGGCGGCGTTCTACCGCCACCTGCTGTCGTTCCCCGAGACCCAGGCGCTGCTCCGCGACCCCGAGGTCACGCGGCGTCTCCTCACGAAGCAGCGCGAGTACCTGCTGAGCCTCGCGGGGCCCGAGATCGACGAGGCCTACGTCGCGGCGCGCCGGCGCATCGGCGAGGTGCACGCGCGCGTCGGCCTGGAGCCCCGCTGGTACCTCGGCGCCTACGCACTCTACCGCTCACTGCTCGCTCGGTTGATCAAGACAAACTCCGGGCGGGGCGGCGCGCGCGACGCGATCCGGACGGTCGTCGCGCTCGGACGGCTCCTGCTCCTCGACAGCTCGCTCGCGATCGACGCCTACATGGAGCGGCACGAGCGCGACCTCGAGTACCTGAACCGCGAGCTCGCCGCGTCGGGGCGCCGCCTCGCGCAGGACCTCGAGCGCACCGGCACGGCGCTCCGCCACACCGCCGAGCGCGCGCGCGCGGCGGAGCGCCTCGCCTCGCTCGGCACACTCGTGGCCGGCCTCGCCCACGAGATCGGGACGCCGATGGGCGTGATCCAGGGTCACGCGAAGCTCCTCGAGGGCGCGGTCGCCGACGACAACGCGCGCTGGCGCCTCCGCACCATCCAGGACCAGATCGCGCGCATCTCGCGGATCATCCAGAGCCTCCTCAACATGGCACGGCCCGGGCGGCCGCGGCGCGTGCCGGTCGACGTGGCCGCGCTCCTCGACAACACCCTCGCGTTCCTCACGGAGAAGCTGCAACGGCGCCAGATCGTGGTGAAGCGGGACTACGCGACGGTGGGGAGCGTGGCCGGCGACCCGGAGCGGCTCCAGCAGGTGTTCCTGAACCTGTTCCTGAACGCCGCCGACGCGATGCCGAAGGGGGGTGAGCTCTCCGTCTCGCTCGGCATGCAAGGCCCGGAGGTCGAGGTGCGCGTCGCCGACAACGGCTGCGGCATCCCGGCCGGCGACCGCGAGCGGGTCTTCGAGCCCTTCTACACCACCAAGGCCGCGGGCGAGGGCAGCGGGCTCGGGCTCTCGGTGGTCCAGGGCATCATCTCGGAGCACCACGGAGCAATCGAGGTGCTCCGGAGCGACGCCTCCGGCACCGAGTTCCGGATCCTGGTCCCCGCCGCCTGAGTGGGACCTGAGCGGGGCAGCTTGACCCACCCAGTCGGTCGGGGGGACAATCCGCCCCGGGCCCTGCTGCGGAGCGGCGCGGCCGGCCGTTCCCAGCTTGGCACGCCGCGTGCTCTGGAGCTTCGCCATGCCGAGACCGCGCCAGCTCCTCATCGTGGACGACGACCGCGCCATGCGCGAGATGCTCTCCTCCCTGTTCAAAGAGCGGGGGCTCTGGGCGGAGGAGGCCGCCTCGGCCGACGCCGCGCTCGCGCTCGCGGCCGAGCAGGATTTCGACGTGGTGCTCTCCGACGTGCGCATGCCCGGGCTCTCGGGCGTCGAGCTGGTCGGCCAGCTGCGCCGGCTCCGGCCGAGCACGCCCGTCGTGCTGATGACCGCGTTCGGCTCGATCGACTCCGCGGTCGAGGCGATGCGGAGCGGCGCCTTCGACTACCTGACGAAGCCGTTCGAACCCGACGCGGTGATCCTTGCGGTCGAGCGCGCGCTCGAGCACCGCGCGCTCGCGCTCGAGAACGCCGAGCTCCGCCGCGCGGTGGGCCAGACAGCTTCGCTCGGCGAGCTGGTCGGCAAGAGCCCGGCGATGCGCGAGATCTTCGCGCTGATCAAGCGCATCGCGCACACGCGGAGCTCGGTGCTGGTCACCGGCGAGAGCGGCACCGGCAAGGAGGTGGTGGCGCGCGCGATCCACTTCCACGGCGACCGCTCCGAGAAGCCCTTCGTCCCGATCAACTGCACGGCGATCCCGGAGGGCCTGCTCGAGAGCGAGCTGTTCGGCCACGTGCGCGGCGCTTTCACGGGCGCACACGCGAGCAAGCGCGGCCTGTTCGAGAAGGCCGACGGCGGCACGCTCTTCCTCGACGAAATCGGCGACATGGGCCTCGCGCTCCAGGGCAAGCTGCTGCGTGTGCTCCAGGACCGCGAGATCCGCCCGGTCGGTGGCACGCAGTCCGTGCGCGTGGACGTGCGCATCATCGCGGCCACGAACAAGGACCTCGAGGCGGAGATCGCCGCGGGCCGCTTTCGCGAGGACCTGTTCTACCGGCTGAACGTGATCCCGCTCCACATCCCGCCGCTGCGCGAGCGCCCGGAGGACGTGCCCGCGCTGGTGGAGGGCTTCCTGCGCCGCCACGCCGAGGGGCGCCGGCGCTTCCTCTCGCCGGAGGCGCTGGTGCGCCTCGTCGCGCAGCCGTGGCGCGGCAACGCGCGCGAGCTCGAGAACGTGATCGAGCGCGCCCTCGCGCTCTCCGATGCGGAGACGCTCGGGCCGGACGACGTGCCGCTGCCCGGTGTGCTGGCGCAGGAGCCGGCCCGCAGCGAGGACTTCCTGCGCGCCGCCGCCGCGCGCGGGATGACGCTCCACGAGCTCGACGAGCTCTACACCGAGCAGGTGCTCCACCACACCGGGGGCAACAAGGTGCGGGCGGCCCGCATCCTCGGGATCGATCGCAAGACGCTCTATCGCCGCGCGGAACGCGAAGCGCGCACCAACCAGAAGGAGAACTGATGAACGGCCAGAAGCGCATCCTGGTGGCGACCGATTTCTCGGAGCAGGGCACGAAGGCGTTCGACGCGGCGCTCGCGCTGGCGGTGCGCAACAAGGCCGAGCTGCACGTGATCCACGCCCTCGAGGTGGCGCTGCCGCTCTTCGAGCCCTACGCGGTCGTGATCCCCGCCGACTGGATCGGCGAGGCCCGCCGTCTCGCGCAGGAGAAGCTCGCGAAGGCGCTCGCCGCCGTGAAGGCGAAGGGCCTCAGCGGCACCACGCACCTCGGCGACGTGCCGGCCGCGCACGCGATCGCCGAGCGGGCTCGCGAGCTCTCGGCCGACCTCGTGGTGGTCGGCACGCACGGCCACACCGGCCTCAAGCACGTGCTGCTCGGCAGCGTCGCGGAGCGGACCGTCGAGTACGCGCCGTGCTCCGTTTGGACGGTGAAGGGCCCGCGGTCGGGCGCCGAGCTGCGCACGATCGTGGTGGGCAGCGACTTCTCGCCCGCCGGGAGCGAGGCGCTCGTCACGGCCGCCGCGTGGGCGCGCGACGCCGGCGCGAAGCTCCATCTGGTGCACGCGCTCCAGATCCCGACGCCGCTGATCGCGCCCTACGAGGTCGCCATCCCGGAGGGCGTGATCGAAGGCGCGCGGCGCGAGGCCGACCGCCAGCTCCAACAGGCCGCGAAGGCGGTCTCCGGCGTGTCCGTCACCACCGAGCTCTCCACCACACCGGCGCACGCCGCGCTGGTGGACGCGGCCGAGCGGGTCTCCGCGGACCTGATCGTGACCGGCTCGCGCGGCCACACCGGTTTCAAGCACGCGCTGCTCGGCAGCGTCGCAGAGCGGACGCTCCGCTACGCGCCCTGCAGCGTCCTGACCGTTCGCAAGGCTCGCTCGTGAAGACGCGCGACGCGGCCGTGGAGGCCGTCATGCAGCGGGAGGTCGCGAGCGTCCGCTCGGACGAGCGGCTCGACTTCGTGGACGACGTGATGGCGCTCGGGCGGGTGCGGCACATGCCCGTGGTGGACGACGGCAAGCTCGTGGGCGTGGTCACGCAACGGGACCTCCTCGCCGCCTCCCTCTCGCGCGCGCTCGACTTCGACGCGCGCGAGCGGCGCACCTTCCTGCGTTCAGTCGAGGTGGGCGAGGTGATGTCGCGGAAGCCGATCACGGTCGGGCCGAAAGCGACGCTCTCCGACGCGGCGCAGCTCCTGCTGCGGCACAAGATCGGCTGCCTCCCCGTGGTGGGCCCGGACGGCTTGGCGCTCGGGCTGCTGACCGAGACCGACCTGCTCCGCGCGGCCTACGCCGAGGAGGGCTAGGCCGATGCGACGCAAGCGCTCGAAGACGCATCCGGCGGCGCGGACGCCGCGCCCGGCGCGGCGCGTGGCCGCGGACGCCGATCCGTTCGCGAGCCCCGAGCGACTGCCGGAGTCGGCGCGCTGCCCAGGCTGCGGCGCGGTGGTGCGCGCGGGCCGCTGGGTCTGGGGCTCGGCCGCGGCGGACGCGGCGCCGCACGAGTGCCCGGCCTGCCGCCGCATCGCCCAGGCTCTGCCGGATGGCATCCTGACCGTGGCGGGCGTCTTCGCGGCGGCGCACGACGCGGAGATCCGCGCGCTGGTGGCCCACGTCGAGGAGAACGAGAAGCGCGAGCACGCGCTCGCGCGCTGCTTCGGGATCGCGGCCGGCCGGGACGGCCTCGTGATCCAGACGACCGAGCGCCGCCTGGCCGAGTCGCTCGGGCGCGCGCTCGAGCGCGCGTACGGAGGAAAGCTCGAGCGCGTCGCCGGCGACCGCGCAAGCCCGCTCCGCGTGCGCTGGCAGCGCGACTGAGTGGAGGACGGGGGCGCGCCGCGCGAGCGCGCGCGGCGGATCCGCCTCGTGGACGGCCGCGTCGCGACGCTCCGGCTGATCCGGCCGGACGACCGCGAGGCGTTCCTCCGCTTCCACGCCGGGCTCTCGGACGAGTCGCGCTACCTCCGCTACTTCACGGCGCGGCGCAAGCTCCCCAAGTCCGAGGTGCGCCACTACACCGAAGTGGATCAGCGCGACCACGGGGGGATCGGCGCCTGGCTCGACGGCGCGCTCGTGGGCCACGCGCTCTACGACCGCCTCGCCGATCCGGCGGAGGCGGAGGTCGCGCTCGAGGTGGCCGACGCCTGTCAGGGCCTCGGGATCGGCACCGCGATGCTGGAGGCACTCGCGCGGCTCGCGCGCCACGCCGGGATCCGGCGCTTCGTCGGCCACGTGCTGCCCACGAACCAGCGCATGCTCCAGGTGTTCCGCGACCTCGGCTTCGGCGAGCACGCCGGGTTCGAGGACGGCGTGGTGCGGGTGGCCCTCGCGCTCGAGGCCACGCCGGGCTACGCGCGAGCGCGCCGCGCGCGCGTCGCGCGGGCGCGGGCAGCGCGGCGCAGCCCCGGACGCCGCGCACCGAGCTAGGAGCCTGACCCAAGAGTGGATGAGGTCGCCCGAACGCCGATGCATCGCCGCCAACTGTGTTGCGCTCCCTGCGGCGTAGCTTCAGCTACGCCTCGGTCGCGACGCCTTGTTGGCGGCGCGCCTCGACGCCCGGGCTCAACTCACCATCTTGGGTCAGGCTCCTAGCCTCGCCGCGGCCTGAGCCGGGCGCCACGAGGTCGCGCGATGGAGAAGCTCGTCTACCTGGTCTGGAAGCAGCCGTCCCTCGCGGGCGAGGCGCATCGCGAGCGGCTCCTCGGCGCGATCGCGCGCGAGCTCCTCGCCCAGGGCGTGCGGCGGCTCGACGTGAACGTCTCGGACCTCCTCGGCGCGATCCCGAAGCCGATGCTCCTGATGGGGGAGGGCGCGACGCTCTCGGCGGCCGTCTCCCTCTGGCTCGACAGCTACGACGCGCGGCGGCCGCTCGAGGCGCTCCTCGCTGCGGATGCGGCACGGCTCGACGGCTACCTCGTGACCGAGTCCGTCCCGCAGCCCTGCCCGGATCGCGACTGGCCGGACGGCGTCCGGAGCCCCGGCGTCAGCCACTTCACCTGGTTCGAGAAGCCCGCCGGCCTCGCGGACGAGGACTTCTTCCGCGCCTGGCACGAGGTGCACACGCCGTTCTCGTTCGAGCTCCACCCGCGCCGCTGGGCCTACGTCCGGAACAGCGTGGTCCGGACGCTCACGCCGGGCTCTCCCCCGGTCCGGGCGATCGTGGTCGAGCGCTTCCGCACGCTCGAGGACTACACCGACCCGAAGCGGCTGTTCGGCTCGAAGCATGCGCTCGCCCGCTCCGCGGCGGAGGTCGCGAGCTACGCCGACCCGGCTGCGCTCCACTCCGTGCCGCTCTCCGAGTACGTGCTGCGCTCCTGAGCCGGCCTGGCCTTCGCTCGGCTCCCGCGAGCCCAGGGCTCGCGGGGCCTCGCTGCGCGCTCCGCTTGCCCCCGAAGCTCCCGGTTGATTTTCTACCTGCTGGCAGGTAGAAAACGCCGATGGCCGAGCCGGTCCTACGCGCCCCGGGCAAGGCGCACCGCACGCGCGCCGCGATCCTCCGGGCCGCCGAGCCGGTGTTCGCAGAGCGCGGCTTCGCGGCGGCGCGCCTCGAGGACGTGGCCGCGCGCGTGGGGATCCGGCGCGCCTCGATCGTCTACCACTTCCGCGACAAGCGGGAGCTCTACGAGGCGGTGCTCGGCGAGGCGCTCGGCGCGCTCCTCTCCGCGCTCGCTCCCGCGCTCCTCGGGCCCGGCGCGCTCGCGGCGCGGATCGAGGCGGCGGTCGGCGCCTGGGTCGACGCGCTCGCGGCGCGGCCGACGCTCGCGCGCCTGCTGCTGCGCGAGGCCGCGGACGCCGGGGCGGGGCCCGCCGCGCTGGCCGCGCAGCTCGCGCCCTTCTACGCGCTCGCGCGCGCCGCAATCGCGCGCGAGCGAAGTGAGCGGAGGGGCCTCGGGGCCGGCGTCGATCCGCTCCAGCTCGCGACCACGATCGCGGGCGCCACGCTGTTCTTCGTGGCGGGCATGCCCGCGCTCCTGCCCGGGAAGGCGGGCGACCCGCTCGAGCCGCGCCGGCTCGCCGCGCACCGCCGCGAGCTGATCGCGATCACGCAGCGCCTGCTCGAGTCACCGCGGGCGGCGCGGCCGCCGCCCCGCAAGAGGAGGCGCGCATGAGCGCAGCGGCCCACGCCGAGGACGTCTTCGACGCCTTCAACCGCGCGCAGGGGATGGGGAGCGTGGCGGATCCGTACCCGCGCTTCGCGGCGCTCCGGCGCGAGACGCCCGTGCGCGAGGCGCCGATGGCGGAGTTCACCCCCTACGGCGCGCCGGGCTCGACCGTCTGGGCGGCGCTCTCGTTCGATGCGGTCGCGACCGTGCTGCGCGACGGTGCGGCCTTCTCCTCGGCCGGCTACGCGCGCACCATGGGCATCGTGATGGGCCACAGCATCCTCGAGATGGACGAGCCCGAGCACCATCGCCACCGCGCGCTGCTGCGCGAGCCGTTCACGCTCGGCGCGATGCGGCGCTGGGAGACGACGATCGTGCGGCCGGTGATCGAGGCGCACGTGGAGCGCTTCCGGCGCGACGGCCGCACCGACCTGGTGCGTGCGCTGACCTTCCCGTTCCCGGTCGAGGTGATCGCGCGCATGATCGGGATCCCCGAGCCCGAGCACGCGCTCTTCCACCGGCTCGCGGTCGAGCTGATCAGCATCGCGTTCGATCCGCCGCGCGGCCTCGCCGCCTCGGCGGCACTCCGCGAACTCTTCGCGCGCTGCCTGGCGGAGAAGCGCGCGCGCCCGCAGGACGACCTGCTCTCGCACCTCGCCCAGGCGGAGCTCGACGCGACCCGCCTCGGCGACGAGGAGATCTTCGCCTTCCTGCGCCTGCTCGCGCCGGCCGGCGCGGAGACCACGTACCGCACGTCGAGCAACCTGCTCTGCGGGCTCCTCACGCATCCGGAGCAGCTCGCGCTCGTGAAGCGCGACCCCGCCTGGCTCCCGCGCGCGATCGAGGAGGGCCTGCGCTGGGACCCGCCCCTCACCTCGATCCAGCGCACCACGACGCGGGAGCTCGAGATCGCGGGCGTGCGGCTTCCGGCCGGCACGCCGGTGCAGGTCGTGCTCGGCGCCGCGAACCGCGACGAGGCGCGCTGGGAGGAGCCGGATCGCTTCGACGTGACGCGGCCCGCGCGCGCGCACGCGGCCTTCGCGTTCGGCCCCCACACCTGCCTCGGCAAGCACCTCGCGCGCCTCGAGACGCGCGCGCTGCTCGAGTGCCTCTTCGAGCGCCTGCCCGGGCTGCGTCTCGACCCCGACGCGGGGGAGGTGTCCGTCACCGGCCTCACCTTCCGTGCGCCGCTCGCGCTCCCCGTGGTGTGGGACGCATGAGCGCGCCCCGGCGCTTCCTGCTCGGTCTCGACCTCGGCGGGGGCGGCGCGCGCGCGCTGCTCCTCGATCCCGAGCGGGGCGCGTCGCTCTCCGTTCTCCGCGCCTGGGCCAGCTTCGGCAGCGACAGCGACCTCGACCTCGAGGCGGCCTTCGGGCGGCTCGCGGAGAGCGTCCGCGAGGCGCTCGCGCGCGCGGGGGACGGCGCCGAGGTCGTCGGAATCGCGGCGTCCGCGGTGCGCTTCGGCAGCGTCGTGCTCGACCGCGGCGGGCGTACGCTCCTCGCTGCCACGAACCGCGACTCGCGCGCCGCGCTCGACGCGCTCGCGCTCGCGAGCGAGGCCGGCGCCGAGCTCCAGGCTCGGACGGGCCACTGGCCGCTCGCGGTCGGCACGCTGGGGCGCCTCGCAGCCCTCGCGAAGCAGGGCCGGCTCGCGGACGCGCACACGGTGCTCGCGTTGAACGACTGGGTGGCGTGGCGGCTCACCGGCGAGCTCGCGACCGACCTCTCGCAGGCCGGCGTGAGCGGCGTGTTCGACGTCGCGGCGGGGCGCTGGGCCGAGGACGTGCTCGCGCGCGTCGGCGCGAGTCCGGCGCTGATGCCGAAGGTCGTGGAGGCCGGCACGCGGCTCGGCGCGCTCTTGCCGGCCGCCGCAGAGGCGCTCGGCCTCGCGCCCGGGATCCCGGTCGCGGTGGGCGGAGGCGACACGCAGTGCGCGCTCCTCGCGCTCGGCGCGCTCGAGGTGGGCGACGCCGCCGCCGTGGGCGGCACGACGGTCCCGCTCCAGCAGGTCGTGCGGCACGCGGCACTCGACGCCGCGGGCGCGCTCTGGCTCGAGCCGCACGTGGCCGCCGGGCGCTTCGTGCTCGAGAGCAACGCCGGCCCGCTCGGCGAGGCGCTCGACTGGCTCGGCCGGCTCCTGGTACCGGGCGCGCGCCCGGGCGCCGCGCGCCTCCTCGCCGAGGCCGCCGCCTCGCCGCCCGGCGCAGGCGGCCTGCTCTCGGCCTTCGGCGCGCAGCTCCACGACGCGCGGAAGCTCACCTTCCCGATGGGCGACGTCGCGCTCTCGCACCTGATCGGTTCACCCGAGGGCGCGCGCGGCCAGCTCGCGCGCGCCGTCGTCGAGGGCATGGCGTTCACGGTGCGCGCGAACCTGGAGCAGATCCGCGCCACGGCGGGCTGCGGCGCGTCCGCACTGCGCCTCGGGGGCGGCCTCTCGCGGAGCCGCTTCTTCGCGCAGCTCCTGGCGAGCGTGCTGGGCGAGCCGCTCGAGGTGGCGGCCGAGCCGGAGTCCACCGCGCTCGGCGCGGCGCTCTGCGCCGGCGTGGCCGCCGGCACGTTCGAGAGCCTCGCAGCGGCGGTCGGCGCGCTGCCGGCCCGCAGGGGCGTCGAGCCCGACGCGAGCGCGGCGCCCCTCTACGCCGAGCTCTACCCACGCTGGCGCGAGTGGCGCGCGACCCGCGCGCCCGGCGACGTGCTCGCGCAGGGAAATGCGCTCCGCACGCTCGCCAAGACGCGCGCCGCGCAGGCGCAGGCCGGCGCGGCGCCGCGCCCGCGCATCTTGGCGAGCGCCGAGCTCGACGCCGAGGCGCTCGCGCGCCTGCGGGAGCTCGGGGAGGTCGAGTACGCGAGCTACCGGCAGGCGAAGCGCGTCCTCGTCGGCGAGAAGCTGGTCGAGGCCCTCGCGGGCTTCCAGGTGTTCGTCACCGAGCTCGACCTGGTGGATGCGAAGTCGCTGCTCGCGCTCCCCGAGCTGCGCGTCGTGGCGGCCTGCCGCGGCGACGCGGTGAACGTGGACGCGGAGGCGGCGGCGCGGCTCGGGATCCCCGTGCTCCACGCGCCCGGCCGCAACGCCGACGCGGTCGCGGACCTGACACTCGCGTTCCTGCTCGCGCTCGCTCGGAAGCTCCCGGACGCGATCACGTACCTCCGCGATCCCGCCCTGAAGGCGGGCGACCTCGGCGCGATGGCGCGCGGCTTCGCCGCATTCCGCGGGCGCGAGCTCTGGCGCAAGACGGTCGGGCTGGTGGGGCTCGGGGCGGTCGGCAGGAAGGTCGCCGAGCGCCTGCTGCCGTTCGGCGTCGAGCTGCTCGCCTTCGATCCCTGGCTCGCGCCCGAGGCCGTGATCCGCGCCGGCGCCGAGCCCGTCGGGCTCGACGCGCTCCTCGCGCGCTCCGACTTCGTGAGTCTCCACGCGCCCGTGACGGATGCCTCGCGCGGGCTGCTCGGCGCCCCCGAGCTCGCGCGTATGAAGCCGGGCGCCTGCCTGGTGAACACGGCGCGCGCCGCGCTCGTCGACGAGGCGGCGCTGGCAGCCGCGCTCGTCTCCGGGCAGCTGGCTGGCGCCGCGCTCGACGTGTTCAGCGTCGAGCCGCCCGGCGCCGATCACCTGCTCCTCGCCGCGCCGAACGTGATCGCTACGCCGCACGTGGGCGGGAACACCGCGGAGATCGGCGCGCACCAGGGCCGCATCGTGAGCGACGATCTCGCGCGCCTCCTGCGCGGCGAGCCGCCGCGTCACGTGGTGCGGCGAGAGGCGCTCGACGGCTTCGCGTGGAGCGCGCCACGCCGCGCGCCCGACGCCGCCACGCGCGACTGGCTCCTCGCGCGGCCGGCGCCGAGCTTCACCGACCTCCAGCGCGATTCGGGCAAGGGCAAGGCGAAGCAGTAGAGTCCGGGCCCGATGGAAGGGTCCGTCTACGAGTGGCTCTGGCCGCTCGTGCGCCTCACGCCGGCCGAGCTCGCGCACCGGCTCGGTCTGCTCGTGCTGCGCGCGCCGCTGCGGCTCGGCGGGAGCGCGGTAGCCGATCCCTTCGCGTGGCGCGGCCACCGCTTCCGGAACCGCATCGGCGTCGCCGCGGGGCTCGACAAGAACGGCGAGGCGCTCACCGGGCTCGCGGGGCTCGGCGTCGGCTTCATCGAAGTGGGCACGGTGCTCGCGCGCCCGCACGGCGGGAACGCGCGGCCGCGGCTCCGCCGGCTCGAGCGCGAGCACGCGCTCTGGAACCGGCTCGGTTTCCCGAGCGAAGGCGCGGCCCGCGTGCGCGACCGCATCGCGCGCACGCCGCTCGCGGACGTGGCGCTCGCGATCAACGTCGCCCCGCATCCCCTCACGGTGCGGAGCGCGGAGCTCGAGCCCGGCTTCGCCCCGCGCGCCCGGGCGGAACTCTTCGAGATTGCAGGCCGGCTGCACCCTTGGGCCGCGTTCTTCGTGCTGAATCTGAGCTCTCCGAACACGCCCGGGCTGCGCCGCCAGCTCGCCGGCGCGGGCTTCGCAGACGAGCTCGTGGCGCCGCTTCGCGCCGAGCTCGCGCGGCTCGATGCGCGCGCGCGCCGCCTCGCACCGACGCTCCTGCTCGTGAAGCTCCCACCAGAGGACGCGGACGGGAAGCTGCTCGACGCCGACGGCCTCGCGGGGCTCGTGCGGCCGCTCCTCGCGCGCGACGTATGCGACGGCTTCGTGTCGAGCAACACCTCGGCAGCGCTGGCGCGCACGCTCGCGCCGATGCCCGAGCCGGAGGCGCCCGGCGGGATCTCCGGCGCGCCGCTCCGGCCGCTCGCGCTCGAGGTGATCGGCGCGCTCGCGGAGCTCGCGCCCGACCAGCTGCGGATCGGCGTCGGCGGCGTGCTCGCGGCCGAGGACGCTGCGGCCCTGGTGCGCCGGGGCGCGCATCTCGTCGAGCTCTACACCGGGCTCGTCTACCGCGGCCCGCGCCTCGTGCGCGAGTGCGCCGAAGCCGTCCGCGGAGCGGCCTGAGCGCGCGCTCCCCGGGGGCGCGCGCTCCCGCGCGCGGAGACTGGTGACGGGCGGCACAGAGTCGCGGGCCGGCCCGCACCTAGGCTGAAGGCTGACCGGAGCGGAGGGCCCGGGTGACGGACACCGTCCATGGCTACCGGGTGCGCGAGCGCGCACCTTCGCGGGACGCGCGCCAGCCGTGGGTCCTGCTGGCGGAGCTCGTCGTGGGCCGGAGCGGCTTCGCCGGTGGCTACGTGGTGTGGTTCGAGGACGAGCGCCGGCGGCGCTCGCAGGGCTACTACACGGGACGGCTCGCGGACGCGCGCGCCGAGTTCGAGCGCCGGTCCGGCTTCCCCGCCGAGGCGCGTGGCGTCGCTGTCCGTCCGCGCGTCGCGCGCGCGGGGCGGCGCCCGCACGAGCTCACGCGGCGCGGCGCCCCGCGCCGCCGCCCGCTCCACCCCGCGCGCGCCGACTAGAGCGTCAGCACCATCACCGCCTTCGCGGTGTGCATGCGGTTCTCGGCCTGATCGAAGACCCGGCTCTGCGGGCTCTCGAAGACCTCGTCCGACACCTCGCAGACCTCGGGGTGCTCGCGCGCGAACTCGGTCGAGTCGTCGTGGAGCGCGGGCAGGCAGTGGAGATAGATCGTGTCCGGCCGCCCGGTGAGCGCCATCAGGCGCGGCGTCACCTTGAACGCGCGGAGCAGCGCCACGCGCTCGGCCACCAGGTGCTCCTCGCCCATCGACACCCAGACGTCGTTGTAGACCGCCTCGCAGCCCGCGAGAGCCTCGCGCGGCTCCTGCGTCACCACGATGCGCGCGCCGACCGCGGCCTCGTTCATCAGCTCCTTCACGAGCTCGGGGGAGGGGCAGAGCTCCGTCGGCGCGAGGATGCGGAGGTCCACGCCCATCTTCGCGGCGCCGATCATGAGCGAGCGCGCCAGGTTGTTGCGGCCGTCGCCGACGTACGCGAGACGCACGCCGCGCAGGCGCCCGAACACCTCGCGGACGGTGAGCAGGTCGGCCAGCACCTGGGTGGGGTGGTAGGTGTCGCAGAGCGCGTTCCAGACCGGCACGCCGGCCCACGTCGCGATCTCGCGCACGCGCTCGTGCTCGAAGCCCCGAAACACGATGCCGTCGAAGAGCCGCCCGAGCACGCGCGCGATGTCCTTCACCGACTCTTTCTCGCCGAAGCGGATGTCGTGCGGCGGCAGCACCTCGAGGTTCGCGCCCTCGTCCGCGGCCGCGACAGCGAACGCGGCGCGCGTGCGGGTCGAGGGCTTGAGGAAGATCAGGGCGATGTTCTTCCCGGTCAGCCGGCGCGGATAGATGCCGCTCCGCTTCGCGGCCTTGAGGTCGGCCGCGGTGTCGATCATGTGCTGGATCTCGTGCGCGTCGAAGTCGCGTAGGGTGAGCAGGCTCCGGCCCTTCAGGCTGATGGGCATGCGACCTCCTGCGAGGCGCGGACCTTACCGGCCCGCGTGGGCGCATGCTACAACGCGGAGCCGATGACCCGACGCACCGCGTTCGTGACCGGCGCGAGCCGCGGCATCGGCCGCGCGACCGCGCTCGCTCTCGCGGAGCACGGCTTCGACTGCGCGCTCGCGGCGCGAAGCGTGACCGGCCAGGAGGTGCACGAGTACTCGCCGGACCGGCGCCGCTCCCTCCGCCGCGCGATGCCGGGCAGCCTCGCGGAGACCGCGGCCCTCGTGCGCGAGCGCGGCCGCGAGGCGCTCGTGCTGCGCCTCGATCTGCTCGAGCCGGCCTCGCTCGACGCCGCGGTCGCGGGCGCGCTCGAGGCGTTCGGCGCGATCGACGTCCTCGTCAACAACGCGATCTACCAGGGCCCCGGGATCATGGACCGCCTGCTCGACACGGACCCGGAGCGCCTCGAGGACATCCTGCGCGGGAACGTCACGAGCCAGCTCCGCCTGGTCCAGCGCCTGTTGCCCGGCATGCTCGAGCGGAAGCGCGGCGCGATCGTGAACCTCGTGTCCGCGGCGGGGATGTCGGACCCGCCACAGCCGCCCGAGCGCGGCGGCTGGGGTTTCGCCTACGGCGCCTCGAAGGCCGCGCTGATCCGCATGGCGGGCTGCCTCGCCGTCGAGCACGCGGGCTCAGGCGTCCAGTTCTTCAATCTCGAGCCCGGCCTGATCCTGACCGAGTCGATGCGTGTGCAGGGCCTCACCGAGGACCTGCTCGCGAGCGTGGGCGGCGGCGCACCGCCCGAGGTCCCGGCCGCGGTGATCGCGTGGCTCGTGACGGATCCGGGCGGCGCGGCCTGGCACGGCAAGACCGTGCACGCCCAGCCGCTCGCGAAGCAGCTCGGCCTCGCATCCTGAGTGCTACTCGGTCACGCAGCCCGAGCTCGCCCCGAAGCAGACCGGCAGCTCGTTCGAGAGCAGGCCCGCCGGGTTCTGCACCTGGACGAGGTGCAGGCCGGCTCCGGGAGAGGTGGCGAGGTCGATCGTCACGAGGCCGTCGTTGCAGAAGCCACCGGACGCACCCGCGCCGCAGCCGAGGCTCGCGCTCGCGGGCTGGCCGTTCACGAAGACGCTCGCGCTCGCGCTCACGTCCACGCCCTCCACCAGGAAGGCCGGCGGGTTCGTGACCGCGCTCGGGTTCGGGAGCGGCGGATCGTCGATCGGGCCGTTGCCCGGGTCCCCCGGCGGGTCGACCGTGGCGAGGAGCGGCTGCGGGCTCGTGGCGCTGGCGGAGCGGAGGTGCGCCGTGAGCGTCGCGAGCGTGGTGCCCGAGCCGGCCTCCGCGAGGAGCTGCGCCGAGCTGAGCGTGACGCTGCCGGTGCCCACCTTGTAGAGCGCGGTCGACGCGTCGTAGCTCAGGTTCACGGCGAGGCCCGAGCGCAGGCCGCTGCCGCGCAGGTTCACGACGCCGCGCGCGTCGGCGTCCTCGAGCGCGGCGAGCAGCGCCTGCACCGCCGGTTCGTCCGCGGTCGCGCTGCTGAGCGTCACCTGGCGGCCGAGCGCGCCGGAATGCCCGGTGCTCGCCTCCTCGAACATCTGGAAAAGGTCGAGCGGGCGTAGGGCGTAGGTCGGCTCGAAGATGAGGAACGCCGCGCCGAACGTGGTGACTTCCTGGAAGCCCTTCGCGTTGACCCACTGGATCTCGGGCTCGAGCGGGCTGAGTCCCGCGCCCGGGAAGCCCCCGTTCGCGAAGCTCAGCACGCCGAGTGCGTTCGTCGTCCCCATCGAGAACTGGAGGAAGCGGTCGGTCATGCCCCGCATCGTGGGCGAGTCGAAGCCGGCGAGCGTCGCGGAGTTCGTGGCGTTGAGCAGCGGGAGCGCATGGCAGCCGCCGTCGGAATCCGCGCAGGTGTGCGGCTGCGGCGTGTTGCCACCCTGGTCCACGAAGAAGTCCATGAAACCCTGCTGCGCGCTCACCGTCGCACCGTTCAGCGTCGCCGGCACCGGGTCCGAGAAGCTCGACACGCTGTCGTCGAGGCGCCGCGAGCGGGCGGGCGGGTAGGCGACGTTCGCCAGGAACGTCGCCATGTCGTTCTGCCGCTGGGTCGTGAGCGTCGGGGGGCACGAGCCGCCCTGGGGCTGGCACATCACGCCGGTGAGGCTGGCCTCGACCAGGTCGAGGAAGCAGTCGTGGGCGCCGTCCGCGTCGTGCGGGTCGCACGCGTGGCCCGGCTCCGGCGTGCCGGCGAGCCCGACCGAGCCGTTGCCGCCGCCGAACGGGTCGCCGAGCGTGCCGTCCCAGTGGAGCGGGAGCGTGTTCGCGAGGCCGCGCACCGGCATCGTGCTGCGTGGCTCGTCGCCGGGGTCGCAGCCGATGTCCTCGCAGGCGCCGCCGATCCGCCAGAGCAGCTGGTCCGTGTGGCCGTCCGGATGGCAGCTCCCGCACGAATGGTTGCCGGTGGTCGAGGCGAGGGCGTCGTTGAAGGCGATGTTGCCGTTGCGCACGGCGAGGGGCGTCGGGTCGCTGCCCACGGCTCGCGTTCCGGCCGGTGTGAGCTGCCGGGTAACCGGGTCGACGGTGACCCGCGTGACGCTGTTGCCGAGCGTGTTCAGCACGTAGGCGGTGCCGCCGGCGCCGGCGGCGGAGTCGAAGGCCACCCCCTTCGGGATCGCACCGACCGCGATCGCGTGCTGGCGTGTCATGTCGCTCGTGCGGTAGCTCGCCAGGCGGCTCGCGCCGGCCGACGTCACGAGCAGGGTCGAGTCGTCGGCCGAGAGCGCCACACCGTACGGCGTCGCGAGGGAGTTCGCGTGGGTGGTGCCGCCGCTCACGATGGCGGGCTCGAGCCCGGTCTGCAGCGTGCTGCAGCTCGCGCCGGAGCAGGTCACCCGCGCGATCTCGTTCTCGAACATGTGACCCGAGAGGCCCGCGAGGGTCTGGCCATGGGCGCCATTCGCGAGGTTCCGCGCGTCGGTCTCGCTGACGTAGACCTGGTCGTTCGCCGCGACCACGAGGCCGTAGAGCAGGGTCCCGACGCCCGAGGCCGTGAAGAGCAGCGCCTCGTTCGTGGTGCTGAAGACGAAGAGGTCGCGGTCGGGGATGTTCGCGAGGCTGATGATGTTCTTCGTCTCGAGCGGCAGGTTCGGGTTCGTCGCGAACTGCGTCAGCTCCTGGAGGCCGAGCGTGCAGGGCGGGCTGGGCGAGATGGTCCCGCACGCGGAGAGCTGGCTCTTGTTCCCGCTCTCGAAGGCGGCCACGTAGAGCCGTCCGTTGCGGACCGCGATGGCGCGGGGCTCCTGTGCGGTGATCTCGATGAACTTCGTGATCGCGCGGGTCGCGACGTCGACGACCGCGATCCGGTTGCGGGACGAGAGGGCCACGTAGGCCTTGGCGTTGCTCGCGAACGCGATCCCGACCGGTTCGTCCAGCTGGGTCACGCCGTTCGCGTCGAGCGCCTGGATCGTGTCGACCACCTGCCCGTAGCTCGCGCTGCCGGTCTGCGTGTCGATCACGCTGACGCTGTCCGAGACGTGGTTCGACGCCCAGAGCTCGAGGCCGTCCGGCCGCACCGCGAGGCTCACCGGCTCGAGGCCGGTCGCGACCGTGCGCACGACCTTGAAGTCGGAGGTGCGGAGGAAGGAGACGCTGTGGCTGGTGGTGTTCGCCACGTAGACGAAGGCGCGGTCGGACGAGAGCACGATCGGATTCGCCTGCGGGCTCGTGAAGCTCTGGAAGCCGGCCGGCTCGTGCGGGTCGGGCGGCGTGCTGGTGCAGCCACCCCCGCCACCGAGCGCCGCCCAGGCCACGAGCGCACCCCAGAACCCGAACAGGACCTGCGCCGTGCGCATGCCGTCTCCTCGCGCGCGCCGGAGCGGATCCGGCGCGGGCACCCGGGCCCGGGGCACCCCCCGGGCCCGGGCCATCCTACACCCGGGCGGTGATAGCATGGGCCTCCGCGGAGAAGCCATGATCGTCATCGCTGGCCACGTCTCTCTCGACCCGAAGCAGCGCGAGCCCGCCATCGCGGCGGCGCGCGAGATGATGGCGGAGACCCGGAAGGAGGCCGGCTGCATCTCCTACACGTTCTCCGCGGACCTCGACGAGCCCGGCCGCTTCCGGATCTTCGAGGAGTGGGAGAGCGACGAGGCGCTCCGCGGGCACTTCGCGAGCCCCCACATGGCGCGCTTCCAGAAGGCCGTCGGCGGGCTCGGCGTGCGCGAGATGGCCGTGCAACGCTACGAGGTCGCCAAGGTCGGCCCGCTCCGTTGAAGCCGACTCGGGCAGCCGGCATTCACGTTTCCGAGGGCTCGATCGGCGCGAGCTCGCGCTCGCCCGGGCGCTCGAGCACGCTCTTCCAGCGCCCGCTCCGGTAGCGCCAGATGAGCATCCCGGCCTTCACCACGTAGTCGGCGAGGAGCGCGGCGTAGATCCACTCCACGCCGAGGCCGAGGCGGCGGAGCGTCACGGCCGTGCCGAGCCGCATCACGACCATCCCCGCGAGCACCACGAAGAGCGGGAAGCGCGTGTCGCCCGCGCCGCGGAGCGCGCCGCCGAGCGTGAACTCGATCGCCATCAGGGCCTGCACCGAGCCCAGGATGCGGATGAAGACGACGGAGAGCCGCACGACTTCGTCGTCGTCGATCAGGAGCCGCGCGATCGGCTCGGCGAACACGATGATCGCGCTCCCGAACACGACCATCACGGCGATCGCGAGCCACATCGCGCGCCAGCCGCTGCGCTCGGCGCCGGCGGGGTCGCCCGCGCCGAGGTGCTGCCCCACCAGGGTGGAGGCCGCGATCGAGAAGCCGAAGCCGACCAGGAACGAGAAGGACAGGATCTGCACGCCGATCTGGTAGGCCGCGTTCGCGGCGTTGCCGTAGAGCGCGACGATCCAGATGAACGTCGTGAAGCCGAGCTGGAAGGCAACCTGCTCGAGCCCGGCCGGGGTGCCGATCCGCAGCAGGCGCCGGACGCGCTCGGGCTCGAGGTCTTGGCCCGCCGGTCCGACGCCGACGACGAGGCGCCCACGCAGCCAGAGCGCGAGCGTCGCGAGCGCGCCGACGCCGAGCGCCACGTCGTTCGCGAGCGCCGCGCCGGCCACGCCGAGCGCGGGAAGCCCGAACGCCCCGTACACGAAGCCATAGAGCGCGACGATGTTCACGCCCATCGTGAGCGCGCCGAGGCCGAGCGGGGTGAGCGTGTCGCCGGCGGCGCGGAGCGCCGTGCCGATCACGAAGCTCACGGCGAGGAAGGGCGCGGACACGCTCACCCAGCGGATGAACGTGGCGGTGAGCGCGTGCGTCTCCGCGTCGAGGCGGAAGATGCCGGCGAGCGCGTCCGCGAACACCATGCAGGGCAGGGCGAGCGCGAGGGCGAGCGCGAGCGCGAGCCAGAGCGAGGTGCGCGTCACGCGCTCCGCCTCCGTCCGGTCGCCAGCGCCCCACGCGCGCGCGACGAGCGCGGCCGTGCCGGCGGTGACGGCCATCAGCACGACCTGCTGGAAGAAGAAGAAGCGGTTGCCGATGCCAGTCGCGGCCACCGCCGCCGGCCCGAGCCGGCGCCCGACGATGCCGACGCCGACGAGGCCGACGGTGGACTGGAGGAGGTTCGTGAGGATCGCCGGCCAGGCGAGCTGCCAGATGCGCCGCGTGGTGCCGGTGCGTTGCCGGCCGCGGCGAGCCCTTCCCTGCCCCTCGGCCGGCGCATCCACGAGGCGAAGCTTACGTCAGCCCGCGGTCTGCCCGCCGTCGATGGAGAAGACCGCCCCGTTCACGAAGCGCGCCTCGGCCGAGGCGAGGTACGCCACCGCGGTGGCGATCTCCTCGGGCTCGGCGATCGGGAACGAGAGCGGCATCAGGCGCTGGAACAGGGACGTGTCCGCGCCCTCGGGGAGCTTCAGGGCGGCGGTGAGCGGCGTGTTGACGCCGCCAGGGCACACCGCCACGGCTCGCAGGCCGCGCTTGGCGAACTCGACGGCGAGGCACTTCGTGAGCGAGACGACGCCGGCCTTCGAGACGCAGTAGGGCGCGGTGTACGCCTGACCCTGGAGCCCCGCCGCCGAGGCGACGTTCACGATCACGCCGCGTCGCTCGAGGAGCGCGGGCACCGCGGCCTGGCAGAGGAAGAACACGCCGGAGAGGTTCACGCCGAGCGTGCGCGCCCAGTCCGCCTCGCTGACGTCGGTGAGGTGGCCCCAGTACATCACGCCCGCCACGTTCGCGAGCACGTCGAGCGCGCCGTAGCGGGCGAGGCAGGCGGCGACCGCGGCGCGGCACGCCGCCGGGTCGGCCACGTCGAGCGTATGGGCGGTCGCCTCGCCCGCGGCGGCGCGCGCCGCCGCGACGGCGTCCGCGAGCTTCGCCGCGTCGCGATCGGCGGCGAACACCTGCGCACCCTCGGCCGCGAGGCGGAGCGCGGTGGCGCGGCCGATGCCCGAGGCGGCGCCCGTCACGAGCGCGACCTTGCCCTGGAACCTCCGCTCAGTCGGGGAAATGGGGCCACACCTCCTCGACGAGCCGGCGGAGCGACTCCTCCCACCACTCGGGCTCGGTGCTGAAGTCGTAGAGCATGATCAGGAGCACGCCGAAGCCGCCGGTGGCCTTCTGCAACGCGGCGATCTTCTGGGTCACGGTGCGCGGCGAGCCCACGAACCAGGAGTGCTCGATCAGGTAGTCCACGTCGAGCTGGTCGACGGAGTGCGAGGGGTGCGCGAGGAACTGCGGCCCCATGCCGCTCCCGACGTAGAAGGGGAGCAGGTACTCGCGCCAGCAACGCCCGAGCGCACCCTCGCGCGCGCGCTTCCGCGCCTCGTCGTCCGTGCCCGCGACGTAGACCTCCCGCACGAGCCGCCACTCGCGGCGGTCGGGCGTGCGGCCGCTTCGCGCCGCGCCTTCCTCCACCGAGTGCCAGTGCGAGACGGTGTGCGCGGGGTTCAGCGAGATCGAGAGGGGCAGGAAGCCGCGCTCGCCCGCGATCTTCAGCGTCTCGGAGCCGGGCGAGAGGCCGGCGATCCCGAGCGGCGGATGGGGTTGCTGGTAGGGCTTCAAGTGAAGCTTCAAGAAATCGAAGTCGCTCTTTGGCGGCCGCACCTTCCAGAACTCGCCGTCGAACGAGAAGGGCTCGCCCCGCCAGAGGCGCAGCATGATGTCGAGCGACTCGAGCGTCATGCGCCGGTTCTGCCCGCTCGCCGCGTCGACTCCGAAGAGGGCGAGGTCGGAGGGCAGCGCGCTGATCCCGATGCCGAGCATGTACCGGCCGCGCGCGAGCTGGTCGAGCATCGCCACGCGGTGCGCGAGCTCGATCGGGTGGTGGTACGGCAGCAGGTGCGCGCCGGGGCAGAGCTTGATGCGCTCGGTGCGCGGCAGCGCCTGCGCGATCAAGAGGTCGGGGGCGGGAATCGGCTCCCACGGCGCGGTGAAGTGCTCGCCGATCCAGGCCTCGTGGAAGCCGAGCCGGTCGAGCCGGACCAGCTGCTCGAGATCCCAGCGATACCCCTCGAGCCAGGGCCGCTCCGGCGGATGAGAGGGCATCACGAACGCGCCGAGCTTCACGCCGCTCCCTCCGAGAACGCGCGCCGCCGCGCCTCGTCGGGCGCCTCGAGGACGCGGCAGGGGTCGGCGAGCTCGAGCGTCCTGCGCTCGGGCGGCGCGTAGCGCGGCCAGCGGGGGATGCCCGGGTGCGAGGGGTCTCCGCTCCGCGCGAACGCGAGCCAGGCGTCCATCATCGCGGCCGCCACGCGCGCGGCCCCCGGCCCGCTCCCGGCGAAGTCGCGCACGGCCGGCAGCTCGAAGGTGCCGAGCGCGAAGGGCACGTCGAGCGCGTGGCACGCGCCGAGCGAGCCCTCGGCGAGGGGCGAGCGCCAGTTGAAGCGATACATGAAGGTTCGGGGCTGGTGGCGCGCCTGCGCCTCGGCGAGGCGCGTCGCGGGGACGAACAGGCTCGCGTCCGTCTCGACCGCGAAGAAGCGGTCCGCCCCCGTCTTCGCCTCGGGGTAGAGGGCGAGGAGCCGCTCCGCGCGCGCGAGCGCCGTCTCGGCCGGACCGGGGAGGCGCGACGCGACCAGGTGCGGGAGCGCGGCCTCCGGAATCTCGCCGAGGCCCGGGACGAGCGTGAAGAGCCGCATCTCGTCCGCGGTGGTTCCGATGATCAGCTCGACGTGGCGCGCTGCGCCCGAAGCAATCGCAGTGAGCGGCGCCTCCGGGAGCACCTCGCCGTCCACCACCGGCGCGAAGAACATGCCGATGCGGCGCGGCCCGGGCTCCGCGCAGGCGGCCTGCGCGGCCAGGATCCGCTCGCCGGGGAGGCTCCGGAGCCCGTCGGGGTCCGAAGCCGTGCCGCCGAGCTTCTCGAGCAGGATCCGCGCGCGCTCGCTGCCGTCGTCCGCGGAGAGCACGTTCTCGGGCGCCGCGCTCTGCACGATCGCGCGCCCGAAGAGGCCGCGCGCCGCGGGCATCGCCAGCAGGCACGCGATCGAGCCTGCGCCCGCCGACTCTCCGAACACGGTCACGAGGTGCGGGTCGCCGCCGAAGCCCGCGATCGCGTCCCGCACGAAGCGGAGCGCCGCGAGCTGGTCCTGGAGCCCGAGGTTGGCGGTGCCGGCGAGGCCGGTGTGCAGGAAGCCGAGCGCGCCGACGCGGTAGTTGAGCGTCACTACCACCACGTCGCCGCGCCTTGCCAGGCGCGCGCCGTCGTAGACGGGGCCGGCGGCGGTGCCCGTCTGGAAGGCGCCCCCGTGGATCCAGACGAGGACCGGCCGCAGCGTCCGCGCTGGGGCCGCGGGCGCGAACACGTTCAGCGTGAGGCAGTCCTCGTTCTGCGCGTGATCGCCGAGGAGGCCGAGGCGCTGCGAGAGCCCGTCGACCGGCTGGAGCGGCGCCGGACCGAATGCGACGGCGTCGCGCACGCCGCGCCAGGGCGTCGCGGGCGCGGGCGGCGCGAAGCGCAGCGCTCCGACGGGCGGCGCCGCGTAGGGAATGCCGAGGCAGCGCAGCACGCCGGCGTCCTCGCTGCCGCGTACGCGCCCGAGCGGCGTCTCGACGATGGCGTCCATGGCCGCGCAGCGTGGCCCGGCCGGGAGCGACGTGCAACTGAGATAGAGTGGCCCGGCCAGCCAGGAGGTCCGCGATGGATTTCTCCGTTCCGTCCGAGATCCAGAGCTATCTCGGCGAGCTCGACGACTTCATCGAGCGCGAGATCCGGCCGCTCGAGCGCGAGCACATCCAGTACTTCGACCACCGCCGCGAGTGGGCGCGCACCGACTTCGAGAACGACGGGCAGCCGCGCCCGGAGTGGGAGCAGCTCCTCGGCGAGATGCGCCGCCGCGCCGACCGCGCCGGCCACCTGCGCTTCGCGCTGCCGAAGGAGCTCGGCGGGCGCGACGGCGGGAACCTCGCGATGGCGATCATCCGCGAGCACCTCGCCGCGCAGGGGCTGGGCCTCCACAACGACCTCCAGAACGAGGCTTCGATCGTCGGGAACTTCCCGCAGGTGCTGATGTTCTGGTACTTCGGCACGGACGTGCAGAAGCGCGAGTTCGTGGAGGGCATGATCACGGGGAAGAAGCGAGTCGCGTTCGGGCTCACGGAGCCGAACCACGGCAGCGATGCGCTCTACCTCGAGACGACAGCCGTGCGGGACGGCAGCGAGTGGGTCATCAACGGCGCGAAGCGCTTCAACACCGGGCTCCACAGCGCCACGCACGACCTGATCTTCGCGCGCACGAGCGGCAAGCCCGGGAGCCCGCGCGGCGTGACGTGCTTCGTGGTGCCGGTCGATTCCCCCGGCTTCCAGGTCGAGTTCATGTGGTGGACCTTCAACATGCCGACGGACCACGCCGAGGTGAAGCTCGAGAACGTGCGCGTGGACGACGCCATGATCCTCGGCAAGGAGGGCGAGGGCCTCGACCTCGCGCAGCACTTCGTGCACGAGAACCGGATCCGCCAGGCGGCGTCCGGCGTCGGCGCGGCCCAGTACTGCATCGACGAGTCGGCGAAGTACGCGAAGGAGCGCATCACGTGGGGGAAGCCGCTGGCGAGCAACCAGGCCATCCAGTGGCCGCTCACCGAGCTCCACACCGAGTGCGAGATGGTCCGGAACCTCGTCTACAAGACGGCCTGGCTGATGGACGCGCGGACGGACAAGGCGCGGGTCGAACCGACGCTCTCGTCGATGGTCTCGATGGCGAACTACCGCGCGAACCGCATGGTATGCCAGGCCGCAGACGTCGCGATCCAGGTGCACGGTGGCATCGGCTACACGCGCCACAAGCCTTTCGAGCACATCTATCGCCACCACCGCCGCTACCGGATCACCGAGGGCTCCGAGGAGATCCAGATGCGGAAGGTCGCCGGGCACCTGTTCGGGTACACGGGGCGCGGGCAGCGCTGAAGGTCAGCCTGCGTCTTCCGGCGTGGCTTCCTCGATCGCGGCCCGTGAGAGCTCGCCCAGGCTCTTGCCGTCGTTCGTCTCGTAGAGGGCTTCGAGGCCGTCGACAATCTGCCTCAGCCGCTCCGGGCTGCCGATCCACGCGACTGGGAACGGTGCGCTCAGGATCCTCTGGAGCCCCTGGTGGTAGAGCTTTGGGGTCTTGAGAGGGAGATGTTCGAGGAGTCCATCCTCGCGGACGGACACGTCGAAACTCTTCGGGTAGTCGCTCGAATTAAGAGCCTCGTCGAGCAGCCACCAGCGGATCGAGCTTGGTCTTCTCCGCGATCGCCCTCCAAGAACGTTCGAGTTCCGCGATAGGCGGATAGGAGTCGGCGGTGAGGTAGACGACGAGCTTGCCTTCGCCTTGGTAGCGTTCTTCGAGCCCTGCAGCGTACCGACCGAGCTGATCCTTCAGCTCCGGCTCCTCGGGATCATCCTCTCCGGATTCAACCGCCTCGTACTTCACTTCGATCGCGATGGCGGCGACGACTTCACCACCCTGCTTCTGCAACTCGAGTACCAGGTCGGGGAAACCCCACTTCTTCCAATCCGGCCAGAACAAGACCTTGAAATCACAGAAGCCGACTGGAGGTACCCCGTGCGGCGCCCCCGGTTTGGCCGACCGGCCTGAGGAGCGACAGAAGCGACGCGATCAGCTTCGGGTCGCTCAGGTCCTCCAGCAGGTCGCCAATCGACGCGGTGAAAGCGTCTTCGGTGATCGGTGCCTGACCTCGCAGCAGCAGCGATTCCACGAGCGCGGATTCTATGCCTTTCGGGAGGCGTCTCGGACGGAAATTCTCTCGGTGCGCGTGACCTCATGTGTCACAGCGGCGATTCAGAGTCGGGCTTATGCAGAAGAACTCCGCTGGAATCAAGACGGGCCGCGGGCAGCCCGACCTGCCGCTGCGACCTCGCTTCGGCTGGGGCGGTCGGCGGGAGGGCGCCGGGCGCAAGCCCGCCCCGCACCGTCGCGTGCCACACGAGCAGCGGCCTGCGCTCGCGGCCCGGCACCCATGTCACGTCACGCTTAGGGTCGCGGCGGGGGTGCCCTCCTTGCGGTCTCGCCGCTTCGTTCGTGAGGTCGAGAGGAGCTTCCGCGAGGCGTGCGAACGCGGGCGCTTCCGCATGCTCCACTACTCGGTTCAGACGAATCATCTCCACCTGTTGGTAGAGGCGAGCGACGCTCGAGCCTTGGCTCACGGGATGCGCTCGCTCGGGGCTCGGATAGCGCGGGCGGTAAATCGGGTCTTCGGACGGCGGGGCGCGGTGCTCCCCGACCGCTATCACGCGCGGATCCTGCGAACACCCACCGAGGTGCGCCGGGCGCTCGCGTACGTACTCCTGAACGCACGCCGCCACCTCGCGAAGCTCGGCCGCGCGCTTCCGCCGCGCGACTGGATCGATCCGGCCTCGTCCGGACGTTGGTTCGATGGCTGGCGGGGTGGAATCGGTCTGGCGCACGATCCACCCCCGGTCGCTGCGGCCCGAAGCTGGCTCGCCCGTGTGGGATGGCGAAGGCGAGGCCTGGTAGACCCCGCCGAAGTGCCGGGCGTGCGCGGCTGAGGAGCTAGTGAAACCTGGGCCTCGACGTGCGACTTCTGGCACCCTCCGCCCCCGCCGCCCGGAGAGTCGGATGCACGCAGCCTGGCTTGCCCTGGTCGTCTTCGTCGTCGCCGCAGCTCTCGCGCCCGCGGCCGCGCAAGCGCCGCTCGGCGACGCGCGCAGTGAGGCGCAGCCGAACGAAGTCACGGGCTGGTCTCCCTTCGCCGAGGCGGACGTCGTGCACGTCGTCACGCAGGACGCGGACGGCGCCGAGCGCGACACGAAGGTCTGGTTCGTCGCCGTGGACGGCGCGGGCTTCGTCCGCACGAACGACTCGACGTGGCTGGCCAACGTCCGCCGTGGCTCGCCGGTCTTGCTGCGCCTCGACGGGGTCGAGCGGGCCGTCGCCGCGGAAGAGGTGGCCGATCCGGCCGTCACGGCCGCGGTGGAGGAGGCCTTCAAGGCGAAGTACGGCTTCGTGCAGCGCGTGATGAGCGCCTTCCGGGTCCGCGAGCCCACCGTGCTGCGGCTCGTGCCGCGGGAGGGCTGATGCTGCGCCTCTACGATTTCCTCGAGTCCGGCAACGGGTACAAGGTGCGGCTCCTGCTCCACCAGCTCGGCGTTTCGTTCGAGCGCATCGAGCTCGACATCACACGGGGCGCGACGCGCACGCCGGAGTTCCTCGCGAAGAACCCGAACGGGCGGATCCCGACGCTCGAGCTCGAGGACGGGACGTTCCTCCCGGAGTCGAACGCGATCCTCTGGTACCTCGCGGAGGGCACGCGCTTCCTGCCCGGGGAGCGGCTCGCACGCGCGCAGGTGCTCGCGTGGATGTGCTTCGAGCAGTACAGCCACGAGCCGAACATCGCGACGCTGCGCTTCTGGACGCACCAGGGCTGGCTGGAGCAGCGTGCGCCGCTGGTGCCCGGCAAGCGCGACGCCGGCGTGGCCGCGCTCGGCGTGATGGAGGGGCACCTGGCGGAGCGGCGCTTCTTCGTGGCCGAGCGCTACACGATCGCGGACATCGCGCTCTACGCGTACACGCACGTCGCCGAGGAGGGCGGCTTCGCGCTCGGGCCGTACCCGGCCGTGCGCGCCTGGCTCGCGCGCGTGGCCGCAGAGCCCGGGCACGTGCCCATCACGAAGGGATGAGCGCCCGGCGCTGGCTCGCGGTCGCCACGGAGCGCGCGGTCGTGCTGCGGGCGTGCAAGTTCGCGCTCGTGGTGGGCGCCGTGCTGATCGCGATCAACCACGGCGACGCCCTCCTCGCGGGAGACGTGAGCCCGGGGCGCCTGCTCAAGATGGGCCTCACGGTGCTCGTGCCGTACGTCGTCTCCACGCTCTCGAGCGTGGGCGCGACGCTCGCCCTCCGCGACGGCTAGCCGACGGCGCAAGACGGCGGGCGGTGCGCGCGGTACTGGGCGCGCACCCAGGCGGCGCCCGGATGCGCCGCGAAGCGCGCCAGGAACGCGGCGAGCGCGGGCGGGTGCGGCTCGGGCTGGCGCATGTCCGGGTGGTCGGGCGAGACGAGCGGCGCGAGGAGCGCCGCGGCCGTGAGGTCGGCGAGGCTGAAGGCGTCGCCGACCAGCGGGCCGTTCGCTCCGCCCTCGCGCGCCACGAGCGCGAGGGCTGCCTCGCTCCTTGCGAAGGCGCGCTCCACGTTGGCGGGATCCACCACGCCGTTCGCGCGGGCGATCACCGGCCGCGTGAGCGGGAAGGCTGCGCGGTAGAGCCTCCGCATCCAGGCCGGCTTGCCCTGCGAGAAGGTGCGGCAGAGCTGGTCGGCCTCGTGGATCAGCACGGAGAAGATCGCGGTCCGCACGGCGGGCCCGACCTCCGAGTCGAAGTGGGCCTGGAGCGCGAGCGCCCGGGCCGCGAGCGCGGGATCGGTAGGCAGGAGGGGCCGCTCGGGCATGCGCGCGTCGAGCGCGGCGAGGATCGCCGCCGAGCCCGCGATCACCTCCCCGCCGATCACGAGCACGGGCGTGGTGCGCTGGCCGGACAGGCGCAGCATCGCGAGCGCGTGGGGCCCGGGCAGGTGCGTGCGGCGCCGGTGCGGCACGCGCTTCCAGTCGAGCGCCCAGCGCGCCTTCTCGTTGAAGTGGGACGCGACGAACTGATGGAGGACGACGTCCGCCGACTCCATGACCGGAGCATGGCGCACGCCGCGCGCGGCTGCCCGCTACCCCGCGCGCCCGAACATGCCCGCGAGGATCCCGCACGCGGTGGCGAACCCGAGCGCCGACGCCACGACCGCGCTCCAGCCGAAGCGGCGATGCCGGCGGAGCTGGGCGGGCGAGGGCGCGGGATCGCCGTCGCGGCCCGTCACGCGGCGCGTGCGCGCGATGCGGCCCCCGAGCACGAGCGCGCCCACCCCGGCGATCAGCATCGCGGCCACGAAGCTCTCGTGGACCCACAGGTTGATGCGCGCGGCCGCGCTCCAGACGGCGAGGTCCTCGGGCCCGAGCACGAAGCGCTTCATGAGGTAGGAGCCGAGGAACAGGGCGACAAGCCAGCCGGCGGCGGTCATCGAGCGGCGGTGCTTCGCGATCTCGCCGGCGCGGATCGCGCGTACGCCACGCGCCGCGAGCGCCACGACCGCCGCCATGTTGGCGAGCGCGAGGGTCCAGAACCAGAGCGTGGGATCCACGGCGGGCGGTAGGCTAGTGCAGCGAGCCCGGCGGCGCGCACTGCGGTCCGCTAGAAAACGTGACCTCGCCCGGAGGACCCCCGTGACCTCGCCCGCGTTCGAGTCCGCCAGCGCGCTGCTCGCCGCCCTGCGCGAGCGCCGGATCGGAAGCCGCGAGCTGCTCGAGCAGACGCTCGCACGCGTCGAGCGCCGGAACGGGGACGTGAACGCGATCGTGACGCTCGACGTCGAGCGCGCGCGCTCCGCCGCCGACGCCGCGGACCGCGCGCTCGCGGCCGGCCGGCCCGTGGGCCCGCTCCACGGCCTCCCGATAACGGTGAAGGACTCGTTCGAGACGGCGGGCCTGCGCTCCACGTGCGGCGTGCCGGAGCTCGCGTCGCACGTGCCGCGGAACGACGCCGTGGCGGTGGCGCGGCTCCGCGCGGCGGGCGCGGTGATCTTCGGCAAGACGAACACCCCGACCTGGGCGGGGGACGTCCAGACCACGAACGCGCTCTTCGGGACGACACGGAACCCGTGGGACCCGGCGCGCACCCCGGGCGGCTCGTCGGGTGGCTCCGCGGCGGCGCTCGCGGCGGGGCTCGTCGCGCTCGAGCTCGGGAGCGACATCGGCGGCTCGATCCGCATCCCGGCGCACTGTTGCGGCGTCTTCGGCCACAAGCCGAGCCACGGCCTCGTGCCGCAGCGCGGGCATCTCCCGGGCCCGCCCGGCACGCTCCTCGAGGCCGACCTCAACTGCGTGGGACCCCTCGCGCGCTCGAGCGAAGACCTCGCGCTCGCACTCGACGTGCTCGCGGGGCCGCTGCCCGAGCTCGCGCACGCCGTCTCGCTCCGGCTCCCGCCCGCGCGCGCGGAGCGGCTCGGCGCGTTCCGCGTGGCGGCGTGGCTCGACGATCCGGCCTGCGCGGTCGCGAGCGAGCTCCGTGACGTGCTCGAGCGCGCGGCGGACGCCCTCGCGCGAGCCGGCGCCCGGCTCGACCGGAAGGCGCGACCGGCGGTCGACTTCCGTGAGGCGACCGACACCTACGTCTCATTGTTGATGCCCTACATGAGCCTCACTTTCCCGCCCGAGGCCGCCCGGCTGCTGGTCGCGGCCGGCGACCAGGTGCCCGCCGACGCACCGGGCCTGCTCGCCGCAGCGGCGCGCGCCCACGCGCTCCGCCAGCGCGACTGGCTGATGGCGCACGAGCGCCGCGAGCGGATCCGCGCGCGCTGGGCCGAGTTCTTCCGCGACTTCGACGTCCTCCTCTGCCCGGTCACGCTGACGCCGGCGTTCCCGCACGACACGAACGAGTTCACGAGCCGCTCGCTCACGGTGAATGGAACGCCGCGCCTGTATCTCGAGCACGTGCTCTGGCCCGGGTTGATCGGCATGGCGCTGCTGCCGTCGACGGTGATCCCGGCCGGGCGCACCGCCGCGGGCCTGCCGGTGGGCGTACAGATCGTGGGCCCCTACCTCGAGGACAGGACGCCGCTCGCCTTCGCGCTGGCCGCCGAGCGCGTGCTCGGCGGCTTCGTGCCGCCCCCGGCCTTCGCGTGACGTACCACGAGCTCCGCGTAGCAAAGGTGATCGACGAGACGCACGACACGCGCTCCTACGTGCTGGACGTCCCGCCCGAGCTCCGGGAGCGCTTCGCCTATCGCGCGGGCCAGTACCTGACCTTCGAGGTGCCGCTTCCCGCCGAGGGCATCGTGCGCTGCTACTCGCTCGCGAGCTCGCCGGACATCGGCGACGAGCCCAAGGTGACGGTGAAGCGGGTCGCCGACGGGCGCGGCTCGAACTGGTTCCACGACGCGGTGTCCGCGGGCGCGAAGCTGCGCGTGCTCCCGCCCCTCGGCCGCTTCGTGCTGCACGATTCGCCTGCGCCGCTCCTCCTCTTCGCCGGCGGGAGCGGCATCACGCCCGTCATCTCGCTGATCAAGAGCGCGCTCGCCACGACGGAGCGGCGCACCCGGCTGCTCTACGCCAACCGCGACGCGCGCTCGGTGATCTTCCGCGCCGAGCTGGACGCGCTCGCCGCGGCGCACCCCGCGCGGCTCGAGGTCGTCCACCACCTCGACGACGCGAGCGGCTTCGTGACGCCGGACGAGGTGCAGGCCGTGCGCCGGGGCTTCGAGGACGCCGAGCACTACCTGTGCGGCCCGGGCCCGTTCATGGCGGGCGTCGAGGCGACGCTCCGCGCAACCGGCGTGGGAGAAGAGCGCATCCGGATCGAGCGCTTCGAGCTCCCGGCCGAGCACGCCCAGACAGGCGTCACGGAGGCGGCGCCCGCCGCGGGCCTGCCGAGCGAGATCGTGGTGCACCTCGAGGGCAAGACGCACCGCGTGCCCTACACGCCGGGCCAGACGCTCCTCGCGGCGGCGCGCGCGGCCGGCCTCGCGCCGCCCTTCGCGTGCGAGGAGGCGTTCTGCGGCTCGTGCGCCGCGAAGCGCGTGCGCGGCGAGATCGCGCTCGACCGCAACGACGTCTTCACCGCGCAGGAGCTCGCGGAGGGCTGGATCCTCACCTGCCACGGCCGCCCCGCCTCCGCCGAGTGCGAGATCAGCTGGGATACGTAGCGGGGACGTTCTTCAAAACGTCAAAACGGCGGGAAGTCTCGTCGCGTTTTGACGTTTTGAAGAACGTCCCCGTCAACGTCCCCGTCAAAACCAGCGATCAGAACGGAGCAATGGCGATCCTGCGCCGCTCGGTCGAGGCGGCGAGCTCGCGCCAGATCGCGCCCTCGAGGGCACGCGCCTCCGGGCCCGGCAGCGTCTCGACGTGCGCGTGCAGCCCGATCAGGAGCGCGCGCAGCGCCTGGTTTGCAGCGTCGAGGTCGGGCACGCGGAGGCTCGGGTCCGCGCTCACCGCCGCGCTCCCGAGCCGCTCGCGGAGGCCCGCGTCGCGGACGACGGGCGCCCCCTCCGCGAAGAGCTTGCGGAGCGCGGCGTTCTCCTCGACGCGGCGCGCGGCGGCGCGGTCGATCTCCTCGCGCGCCACGCCGAGCAGCATCGCCTGCACGCTCACGCTCGCCGCCCGGTAGGGCGGCGTCATGGCCGGCGCGATCTCACCGAGGAGCGCCTGCACCGTGCGCTCGAGCACCAGGCTCGGATCCGGCTTCATGCGAGCTTCCCGAGCAGCGCGAGCGCCGCGCGGTCCTGCGAGTTGCCCATCATCCAGCTCGAGAGCCCGAGCACGGGGTCGTGGTTCGCGCCGCTCGCGTACTCGCGCCCGCCCGAGACCCAGATGCCCTGGCCCTTCACGCACGAGAACAGCTCCCACCAGAGGAGCGCGGCCGGCTCGGCGCGGAGGCCGCTCGCCGCCTCCCAGATGCGGATCGCCTCGACCTTCGGCAGCAGGCTCCCCGCGAGCCCCTCGCGCGACCACTGCCAGACCGGATTGATGCCCCAGGCGAGGTCCTCGAGCGGGTCGCCGAGGTGCGCCATCTCCCAGTCGAGCACGGCGCGGATCTCGCCCTCGCGGTCGAACAGGAAGTTCCCCGTGCGGTAGTCGGCGTGCACCACGGAGAGCTTCTGCGCCGGGGGCGGCGGGTTCCGCCGCAGCCAGCGGATCACCGCGCGCGTGATCGGCTGCGGCTCGAGCTCGTCCTCGTCGAGGACGCGCTCCCAGTGCGCGAGCTCCCGCTGCCAGCACGCGTCGAGTGCGACGGGCGACATCGGCCCCACGAGCCCGAGCTTCTCCGGGTCGGCGCGCGCGATCTCGCCGAGGATCGTCCACTTGCGCTGGCCGAGCTTCGGCCGGAGCGGGAGGAAGGCCGGCGTGAGCAGCGTCTGGAACGAGCTCTCGAGCCCACTGAGCTCCTCCATCACGAAGAACGGGTGGTCGAGGGGCGCGGGGTCCTCCTCGAGCCAGAGGGCCTCGGGCACGGGGACGGTCGTGCCGTGGAAGGCGCGATATGCCGCGAACTCGACGCGGCGGTCCGTCTCGATCAGGCTGCCGGGCGGGTCGCGGCGCAGGATCAGGCGCCTTTCCACGCGCTCACCGCCGCGCTCGAAGCGCAGCACGAAGCGCGACGTCTCGCGCGAGGCGCCGCCGTGGATGCGCTCGAGGCCGGAGACCTCGACCGCGCTCGCGCCCGGTAGGCGCGGCGCGAGGTAGGCGGCAAGGCGGCGCTCGAGGTCGGACACGCGCGCGCATTCTGGCACGGACCCCCGGCGCCGTGCCATGTTGCCCGCCGAAACGAACGCCTCCGTGCCACGCACGCAAGCGGCATCGCGAAGCAGATGCCGCGCGCAGCGAGCCCACGCGAGGGGTAACCTCGCGTGAGGCGAGCGGAGGTCATCGAGATGGACGTGTACGAGGCGCTCTACACCACGCGCGCGATGCGGCGCGTGAAGCCGGATCCGATCCCGCGCGCGGTGCAGCAGAAGCTGCTCGACGCCGCGATCCGGGCGCCCTCCGGCGGCAACGCGCAGATGTGGCGCTTCATGCTCGTCGACGACCCGGCGCTCAAGGCGCGGCTTGGGCCGATCTACCGCGCGTGCCTCGCGTCGCTCTGGGAGACGATCTACAAGCCGCGCGTCGACGCGGCCGCGCAGAATCCCGACGCGCCCGAGTCGCGCGACTTCGCGAAGATGCGGGCCTCGGCCACCTGGCTCGCCGACCACTTCGAGCAGTACCCGCTGTTGCTGTTCGCGTTCAGCCAGTACGACACGACCGGTGGCTCGATCTTCCCGTCCATCTGGAGCGCGATGCTGGCGGCGCGGGCCGAGGGTGTCGGGAGCGCGCTCACGAGCGTGATGATGTTCCGCGCCGCCGAGGTGCTGGAGGTCCTCGGCGTCCCGAAAGACGACAACTGGCACTTCAGCTGTTGCGTCACCTTCGGCTACCCGACCGGCAAGTGGGGCGTGGCGCCGCGGAATCCCGTCCACCAGGTGAGCTTCCGGAACGGCTGGGGGAAGCCGCTCGGCTTCGAGGTGAACGCGCCGCTCTGGCCCGCGAAGCGGCCCTGAGCGTGCTCCCGGTGTGGGTGTGCGCGCTCGGCGTCGGCGGCTGCCTGCTCGCGGAGTGGCGCGGGAGCGCGCGCGGGCTCTGGCTCGCGAAGCCGGTGGCCTCGGCCGCGTTCCTCTGGGCGGCGCTCGCGTGGGGCGCGCTCGACTCGGGCTTCGGGCGCACGCTCGCGGCGGGCCTCGCGCTCTGCGCGCTCGGGGACGTGCTGCTGATCCCGCGTGAGGCGCGCGCCTGGCTGCGGGCGGGGATGCTCGCGTTCGGCCTCGGTCACATTTGCTTCGCGGTCGCATTCGTCTCGCACGGGGTCGCGCCGTCGGCCCTCGCGCTCGCGTTCCTCGCCGCCGGCGCCGCGATGGCGCTCGCGTGGCGCTGGCTCCGGCCGCACGCGGCGCCGGACGTGCGGCGGCCGCTCGCGCTCTACCTGGCCGTGATCGGCGGGATGCTCGCGAGCGCAGCCGGCGCGCTCGCAGCGGGCGCCCCACGGCCAGCGGCGGCAGGCGCCGGGCTCTTCGCGCTCTCGGACCTCGCCGTGGCGCAGGACCGCTTCGTGGCGCGGAGCTTCGCGAGCACGCTCTGGGGCCTGCCGGCCTACTACGCCGCGCAGCTCCTGATCGCGTGGGGCGCGCACGGCGCGTAGCGGCCGGGGCTTTCCAGGCGCGCGACGTCGGTTAGCCTGCTCGGATGCGGGCCACGCCCGCTCGGAGGTCCGCATGGCTCGCCCCGCTCCGCTCCGCCGCCTGCTCGCTGGCCTCGCGTTCTGTCTGCTCGCCGTCGCCTTCGCCGCACCCGCCGCCGCGGACGAGTACGACGCGCGCCGCGCGGGCCATCCGCTCCGCATCGTGGCCTACGTGCTCCATCCCTTCGGGGTCGCGCTCGACTGGCTGATCTTCCGTCCTGCGCACTGGGCCGGCTCGCAGCCCGCGATGGCGTACATCTTCGGCCACGACGTGGACGAGGAGCCGCAGCGCTAGCCGCGCGCGCGGGGCTCGGTGCCCGCGCGGAGGCCGAACGGCACGACGCGGCGTGATTCCGGCGCGTTGTGCTGTACCCGCACGAGGCACATCGGTATGATCCTTGCATCCATGCCGCCTCGCGCCCGTCTGCTCGCGCTCTGCGTCTGCCTCGTCGCAGCGAGCCCCTCGGTCCGGGCCGCTGAGCCGGCGTCGTCGGAGTCGCCGCTCTCGGCGGCGGAGCTCAGCGTCGAGGGCATGACGTACGTCGCGAGCAACGCGGCACGGAACGAGGTGATCGTCGAGGCCGGCCGCGCGCAGCTCGGCCGCGGCAAAGCGGTGGCCGAGCTCGAGACCGTACACGCGCGCGTCGGGTCGTTCGCGTCGGGCGGGCCTGGCGGCGCGGCCGGCGGCATGGAGCTCCGCTGCGCGCGCGGCACCTTCGACCTCGCGAGCGGCGATCTCACGGCGGAAGGCGACGTGCGCGGCAGCACGGCCGACGGGCGGAGCTTCCAGACCGAGCGGCTCGTCTACACGCGCGACACGGGGCGCGTGACGACTCGCGCGCCGGTCGTGATCCGCGACGCCTTCGGCACGCTGCGCGGCGCGGGCTTCGAGTACTGGGTCCGCGAGAACCGCTTCCGGCTGATCGGCGGCGCCTCGGTGGTGACCACGCCGTGAAGTGGCTCGCCGCGCTCGGGTCGGTGCTCCTGGCGGCGGGGGCGGCGGGATCGACCGGCGTGGGTGTGGCGCCCTTCGAGACGGTCGCCGCCGCTGGTCAGGTCGCGCCGGACGTGGCGGCGCACGTCGCGCAGCGCCTCGCCACGCGGGGCGTGGGCGCGGTCGTCGGGCCGCAGGAGCTCGGGGCCCCGGCGCGCTACGAGCCGAAGGCCGCCGAGGCGCAGGGCTGGGCCCAGCACGCGGCGGTGGACGCCATCGTGGTCGGCCGCACCACGAAGCTCGGCAGCCGCCTCTCGCTCCACGCCCGCGTCCTCGACGGCCGCTCCGGGAAGCCGGTCGGCGCCCCGGTGGTGGAGGAGGTCGCGAGCCCGGAGGAGTTCGGCCGCTCGATCGACCGGCTGACCGGCGCGCTCCTCGAGCGGCTGGGCGAGCGGCCCGGCGCAGTCAGCGCGCCCGCGCCGGAGAGGCCGGCCGCGAAGCCCGAGGCGCTCGCCTTCGACAAGAGCAAGCCGCTCTCCATCCACTCGGACCAGCTCGAGGCCGCGCCCGACCCCTCGGGCCAGCGCCGGCTGGTCTTCGTGGGGCACGTGCGCGCGGAGCAGGGGGACTTTTCGCTCGTCGCCGACCGCCTCGAGGCGCTCTATCTCGCCGGCGCGAGCGAGCCCCACCGGCTCCAGGCGAAGGGGCACGTGACGCTCAAGCAGGGCACGCGCGTCGCGCGCTGCGCCGAGGCCACGTTCTTCCGCACCGAGGAGCGCGTGGTGTGCACGGGCCAGCTCGCGGAGCTCGAGCAGGCCTGCGACCGCGTGCGGGGCTCCCGGATCGTGTTCCACCTGGGCTCGGAGCGGCTCGAGGTCGAGGGCGGCGCAGACGTCTCGATCCGGCCGGAGGGGCCTGGCTGCGGCGGGGACAGCGCGTTTGGCGGGGGGCCCGGCCGGTGAGCTCCGTGCTCGCGACCCGCGGCCTCACGAAGCGCTACGGCGAGCGCGCGGTCGTGGACCGCGTTGCGCTCGAGGTGCGGCGCGGTGAGGTGGTCGGGCTCCTCGGCCCGAACGGCGCCGGCAAGACCACCACCTTCAACCTGATGGTGGGCGGCATCCGCCCCGATGGCGGTCAGGTCCTGCTCGGCGACCGCGACATCACGGGGCTGCCGATGTATCGGCGGGCCCGGCTGGGCCTGGTCTACCTGCCGCAGGAGCCGTCCATCTTCCGCCGGCTCAGCGTGGCGGAGAACGTGCTGGCCATCCTGGAGACCGTGGAGCCGGACGAGGCGCGCCGCCGCGACCGGCTCGAGGCCCTGCTGTCCGAGCTCGGGATCGTCGATAAGGCCCGGCAGCGGGGCGACTCGCTCTCGGGCGGGGAACGGCGGCGCGTCGAGGTGGCGCGGGCGCTCGTCCTCGACCCGAAGTTCCTGCTGCTGGACGAGCCGTTCACGGGCATCGATCCGATCGCGGTGATCGAGATCCAGAAGCTCGTGGAGCAGCTCAAGCTGAGGGGCATCGGCATCGTGATCACGGAGCACAAGGTCCGGGAGGCCCTCTCGATCTGCGACCGCGCCTACATCCTCCAGTCCGGTCGCATCATCCGCGAAGGGACGCCCGCCGAGATCGCGGCCGATCCGCAGGTACGCCAGGTCTATCTCGGGGAGAACTTCCAGCTCCAGTAGCTGGGACGCAGCGCATGGCGATCGAACTCAAGCAGCAGCTCAGGCTCACGCAGCAGCTCGTGATGACGCCGCAGCTGCAGCAGGCGATCAAGCTGCTCCAGCTCTCGCGGCTGGAGCTCGTTTCGACCGTGCAGCAGGAGCTCGAGGAGAACCCCGTCCTCGAGGAGAGCTTCGACGAGGATCTCGCGGAGGAGGGGGCGCAAGAAGAGGCGCCCGCCGAGGCCACCGAGGTCGCGGCGGCGAGCGAGCGCGAGAGTGCGGCCGAGCTGCCGGAGGCCGACCCGGTACCCGACATGGACTGGGCCACCTACGGCGAGGGCAGCGCCGGGCCCGGGCCTGCGGTGGTGCGCGACGACGAGGAGCGCCCCGGCATCGACGGTGTGGCGACGCGCCGGCCCACCCTTCAGGAACATCTCGAGTGGCAGTTGCAGCTCACCTCGCTTCCCGACCTCGAGCGGCACGTGGCGGGCTTCATCCTCGGCAACCTGGACGAGGACGGGTACCTCCGCTCCACGCTCGACGAGATCGCGCGCCAGGCCGGCGTGACGGAGGACGTGGCGATCGCCGGCCTCGCCAAGGTGCAGGCCCTCGATCCGCCGGGCGTGGCGGCGCGCGACCTGCGCGAGTGCCTGCTGCTCCAGCTCGACGCGCTCGGGCTCGAGGATCCCCTCGTGCGGCGGCTGGTGGACCAGCACCTGCCCCAGCTCGAGAAGCGCGACCTGCGCGGCATCGCGCGCGACCTCGGCGCCGCCCTCGAGGCCGTGGCCGCGGCCGCCGACGTGATCGCGCGTCTCGAGCCCCGCCCCGGGCGGCCCTTCGGTGGCGACGAGCCGATCTACATCGTGCCCGACATCTACCTCTACAAGGTCGGCGACGACTATCACATCGTGATGAACGAGGACGGGCTACCCAAGCTGCGCATCAACCGCCTCTATCGCGACGTGCTCGCGAAGTCGCGCGAGGTGGGGAAGGAGACGCGCGACTACGTGCAGGACCGCGTGCGCTCCGCGCTCTGGCTGATCAAGTCGATCCACCAGCGGCAGCGCACGATCTACCGCGTGATGGAGAGTCTGGTGCGCCATCAACGCGAGTTCTTCGACAAGGGGATCGCGCATCTCCGGCCCCTCAACCTGCGCGACGTGGCGGACGACATCGGCATGCACGAGTCCACCGTGAGCCGCGTGACCACGAACAAGTACGCCAATACGCCGCAGGGCATCTTCGAGCTCAAGTACTTCTTCAACTCCAGCATCAATCGCGTGGACGGCGACGCGATCGCGAGCGAGAGCGTGAAGGAGAAGATCCGCCAGCTGATCTCGAACGAGGACGCCCGGCGGCCGCTCTCCGACCAGCGCCTGGCGGAGATGCTGATGTCCTCGAACATCGACATCGCCCGGCGCACGGTCACGAAGTACCGCGAGGCGATGAACATCCTGTCTTCCACGAAGCGCCGGAGACTGAGCTAGTGCGCGGGGAGGGGGCGGCGCTAGCCTGCTGGCCGCCGTCCCGGAGGCGCCCATGAAGATCATGGACATCCTGGTGAGGGACGCCGTCCTCTTGGACGTCGCCGCGTCCGAGAAGCACGCGACGCTGCGGGAGCTCGCGCGCGCCCTCGCGGGCGCCGAGCCGCGGCTCGACGCCGGGCGCCTGCTCGAGGTCCTGCTCGAGCGCGAGCGCCTCCAGAGCACCGGGATCGGGGACGGCGTCGCCATCCCGCACGGCAAGGTGCCCGGCCTGGACCGGCTGGTGGCCTCTTTCGCCCGCAGCCGGGCCGGCGTGGACTTCGACTCGATCGACGGCCAGAAGACCCACCTGTTCTTCCTGCTGGTCGTGCCGGAGCACGCGGGCGGCATGCACCTGAAGGCGCTCGCGCGGATCTCCCGCTTCTTCCGCGACGCCGCGTTCCGCAAGGCCCTCGAGGAGGCCGAGACGCGCGAGGACGTGTTCCGGGCCATCGAGGAGGAAGACGCCAAGTTCTGACCATGCAAGTCCACGGTGCACTCGTGCAGGTGCAGGTCCAGCGCGAGGGGGTGGGCGTGCTGCTGCTCGGGCCGAGCGGCGTCGGCAAGAGCGAGGCGGCGCTCGAGCTGGTGACGCGGGGGCACCGGCTCGTGGCGGACGACGTGGTGGAGCTCGCGCCCGAGGGCGGCCGGCTGGTCGGCCGCGCGCCCGCGGCCATCCGGCACTTCCTCGAGATCCGCGGCCTCGGGATCCTGTTCGTGCCCGAGCTCTACGGCGCCGCGGCGGTGCTCGATCACTGCGCGGTGGACCTGGTCTGCCGGCTCGACCCGGATCGCCCGCCGGCCGAGTTCGAGCGCGTGGGCCTCGAGCGGCCGCGCGAGACGCTCGCCGAGGTCGCGGTGCCGAGCGTGCGCCTCCCGGTCCGGCCCGCCACGAGCCTCGGCGTGCTCGTGGAGGCGGCCGCGCGCGACCACCGCATGCGCGAGCGCGGGCCCTCCGCGGCGGCGCGGCTCGACGCGAGCCTGAAGGAGCGGGCGTGACGGCGCCGCTCCAGGTGGTGTTCGTGGCCGGGCTCTCCGGCAGCGGCAAGACGACCGTGATGGCCACGCTCGAGGACCTCGGCTTCTACAGCGTGGACAACCTCCCCGCGCAGCTCACGCGCCAATTCCTCGACCTCTGCGTGGCGGCGCGGCCGCCGATCCGCCGCGTCGCGCTCGCGATCGACGCGCGCGAGTCCGCCTTCCTCGCGGGCGTTCCCGCCGTGATCGAGGAGCTACGCAAGCGCGACCTCTCGCTGCGCGTGCTGTTTCTCGACTGCGCGACGGACGTGCTCGTGAGCCGCTACCGCGAGACGCGGCGCGTGCACCCGCTCTCGCCCGGAGGCTCGGTCGAGCAGGGCATCGAGGCCGAGCGCAAGCTGCTCACCGAGCTCGCCGAGCTCGCGGACCTGCGCATCGACACGAGCGAGCTCAACGTGCACGAGCTCCGCGAGACCGCCGCGCGCGCGGTCGCCGGCCAGGGACGTGGCACGGTGCTGAACTTCGTCTCCTTCGGCTTCCGGCACGGCCTCCCGCGGGGCGCGGACCTCGTCTTCGACGTGCGCTTCCTCCGGAACCCCCACTTCCACCCAACGCTCCGTCCGAAGACGGGGCTCGACGCCGAAGTGGCCGCCTACGCGCTCGACGAGGAGCGCGGCGTGGCGCTGCTGGCAAAGCTTCGCGACCTGCTCGAGTTCCTCGTGCCCCTGTACGAGGCGGAGGGAAAGGCGTATCTCACGGTGGCGGTCGGCTGCACCGGCGGCCGCCATCGTTCGGTCGCAGTGGTCGAGGCGCTCGCGCCGGAGCTGCGCCGCGGCGGCCGCGAGGTGAACGTCACTCACCGGGACGTGGAGAGGTCCGCGTGAAGATCGGCGTCGTCATCGTGTCGCACTACCGGCTCGGCGAGGAGATGCTCCAGGCCGCGCGTCTGATCGTCCCCGACGCGCCGCGCTTCTTCGCGGTGGGAATCGAGCCCAAGCAGCGCGTGGACGAGATGCGCGCCGCGATCGCCGCCGCGCTCGACGCGGCCGATCAGGGCCACGGCGTCCTCGTCCTCACCGACATGTTCGGAGGCACGCCCTCGAACGTGAGCCTCTCCTTCCTGGGCGAGCGCCGCGTCGAGGTGGTGACCGGCGTGAACCTGCCCATGTTGATCAAGCTCGCCACGCTGCGCGAGGAGAAGCCGCTCGACGAGCTGGCCTCGTTCGTCAAGCAGTACGGTCAGCGCAACATCTCGGTGGCGAGCGAGATCCTGCCGGACGAGAGGAAGTGAGCGAGGCCCCTCTGATCGAGCGCGAGTTCGTGGTGGCGAGCGAGCTCGGCTTCCACGCCCGCCCGGCCGGCGAGTTCGTCCGGGTGGCGAGCCGCTTCAGCGCCGAGGTCTCGGTGTCGCGCGGCGGCGAGTGGGTGAGCGGACAGAGTGTGCTCTCGCTGCTCTCGCTCGCGGCAGGGCCGGGGACGCGGCTCCGGCTGCGCGCGGTGGGCCCCGATGCCGCGGAGGCGATCGCGACGCTCGGCCAGCTGATCGAGCGTCCTCACGCAAGCGGCGCGTAGCGCCGCGCGGCGTTCTGACGCCACCCGCCCCTGGATCCGGTCAGCGTGCGTCCGTACGCGACCCGAGTCACGAGGCCGGGTGGAGCCGGTCCACCCGGCCCTGGCACCGCCGTCGCACGCGGGTCGGCGGGTGAACGATTGCCCGGCCCGGGCCCGTTCCTTACTCTCCGCGCCCGTTCCCCCGCGGGCTCCCCCCGGAGCGGGGCTCGCGCGAGGTCTCAGCGAAACATGGCCAGCCGCTCCGTGTTCACGTCCGAGTCGGTCTCGATGGGCCACCCGGACAAGATGTGCGACCAGATCTCGGACGCCGTCCTCGATGCCATGCTGGCCCAGGATCCGGGCTCGCGTGTGGCCTGCGAGACGCTGACCACCACCGGCCTGGTCGTGCTCGCGGGCGAGGTGACGACGCGCGCCCAGGTGGATCTGGCGGCCCTCGTGCGGAACGTGGTCCAGGACATCGGCTACACCAGCTCGGCGATGGGCTTCGACGCCGCGACCTGCGGCGTGATGATCGCGCTCGGCAAGCAGAGCCCCGACATCTCGCAAGGCGTCACGGACGGCGAGGGCCTCCACAAGGAGCAGGGCGCGGGCGACCAGGGGATGATGTTCGGCTTCGCCTGCAACGAGACGGAAGAGCTCATGCCCGCGCCGATCCGCCTCGCGCACAAGCTGATCGAGAAGCAGCGCGAGTGCCTCGAGTCGGGCGAGATCGACTGGCTCCGGCCCGACGCGAAGTCGCAGGTCTCGATCGAGTACGAGGACGATCGGCCGGTGCGGATCTCCGCGATCGTCCTCTCGACGCAGCACGACCCCGACGTCGAGCATCGCGAGCTCGAGACCGCGGTGAAGCGCCGCATCATCGATCCCGTCGTGCCGGGCGACTGGATCGACGAGCGGGAGCCGCCGAGGGTCTTCGTGAATCCGACCGGTCGCTTCGTGATCGGCGGCCCGATGGGCGACGCCGGCCTCACCGGCCGCAAGATCATCGTGGACACCTACGGCGGCATGGGCCGGCACGGCGGCGGCGCCTTCTCGGGCAAGGACCCGACCAAGGTGGACCGGAGCGGCGCCTACGCCGCGCGCTGGGTGGCGAAGAACGTCGTCGCGGCCGGCCTCGCGCGCCGCTGCGAGGTGCAGGTGGCCTACGCGATCGGCGTCGCCGAGCCGGTCTCGATCCGCGTGGACACCTTCGGCACGGGAACGCTCGAGCCCGAGAAGCTGGCCCGCCTCGTGCGCAAGCATTTCGACCTCACGCCCCGGGGCATCATCGAGGCGCTCGGCCTCCGGCAGCCGCGCGGCTGGTGCTATCGCGAGACCGCCTTCCACGGTCACTTCGGACGCAAGCAGTTCCCGTGGGAGGACACCTCGCGCGCCGAAGCCCTAAGCCGCGACGCGGCCCGCTAGCCGTGGGCGCACTCTGGCTCCAGGCCGCGGGCGGCAGCCCCTTCGAACTGCTGGTGCCGATGGGCGCCATCTTCCTGATCATCTACTTCCTGCTGATCCGGCCGCAGGCGCGCCGCCAGAAGGACCACGAGAAGATGCTCGCCGCGCTCGGGCGCGGCGATCGCGTCGTCACGGCGGGCGGGCTCCACGGCGTGGTGACGGGCGTCGAGAAGGACGTGCTCACGCTCGAGGTCGCCGTGCTCAAGGGCGAGCGCGTCCGGGTCAAGGTGGACCGCGCACGGGTCGAGCGCCGGCTCGAGGTGGCGGAGAAGGGCGAGAAGAGCGACGACAAGGAGGCCTCGTGAGGCTCCGCACGCGAATCCTCGCGGTCGCCGGCCTCGTGATCTGGTTCGGCTGGTACGCGGTCGGCTCGTTCTTCCCCGACGCGCAGCGCAAGGCGGTCTGGTGGCTGCCCGACTCGGCGATCCGCCTCGGCCTCGACCTGCGGGGCGGCGTCCACATCGTGATCGGCCCCGACCTCGAGGTCGCCATCTCGCACGAGCTGTCCGTGATCGAGGACGGGCTCCGGCGCGCGCTGGAGCGCAAGAACGTGACCGGCACGCAGTTCCTCGCGAGCGCGACGGAGCTGCGCGTGAAGCCCGGCGCGTCGAGCGACGGGGCCGCGATCCGCGAGGCACTCGAGGACGACCAGCGCGTGACGCAGCGCGAGGAAGGCGGCGAGCTGGTGCTCACGCTCACGTCCGAGTGGACCCGCGAGGTCCGCGAGCGGGCCATGCTGCAGGCGCTCGAGGTGCTGCGGCGCCGCATCGACGATCCACAGACGGGCATCCCGGAGTCGGTGGTCACGCGCCAGGGGCAGGATCGCATCCTGATCGAGATCCCGGGCGTCGACCGCGTGCCCGACATCTTCCGCAAGACCGGCTACCTCGAGTTCAAGATCGTGCAGGACATGGCGCCCACCGAGGAGCTGCTCCGCGCGAAGCATCCGGACGGACTCCCGCCGGGCACCGAGATCGCGGTCGAGAAGGAGCGCAAGACCGAACGTACGATCGCCGCCTACCTCGTGCCGGAGCGGGCCGACATCAACGGCGACTTCCTGACCGATGCCCAGGTGCAGTTCGACAATCGCCTGAACGAGTGGCAGGTGAGCTTCACGTGGAATCCCGAGGGCGGACAGATCTTCGGCGAGCTCACCGAGAAGAACCTGCAGAAGCCGCTCGCGATCATCCTCGACGACCACGTCTACAGCGCTCCGGTGATCCGCGATCGCATCTCCCGCCAGGGTCAGATCACCGGCCGCTTCAGCTCGGAGGAGGCGCGCGACCTCGCCGTGGTGCTGCGCGCCGGTGCGCTCCCGATCCCGGTGCAGATCGAGGAGGAGCGCACGATCGGCCCGGCGCTCGGGCAGGACTCGATCCGGCGCGGCATCTCGGCCTCGGCGGTGAGCCTCGTGCTCGTGATCGCGCTGACGGTCGGCTACTACCGGCTCTCCGGCGTCTACGCGAGCGTCGCCCTGCTCGTGAACCTCGTGATGCTGGTGGGCCTGATGGCGCTGTTCGAGGGCACGCTCACCATGCCGGGCGTGGCGGGTCTGGTGCTCACCGTCGGCATGGCCGTCGACGCGAACGTCATCATCTTCGAGCGCATCCGCGAGGAGCTCCGGAGCGGCCGCACGCCACGCGCCTCGATCGCCGCCGGCTTCCAGAAGGCGGGCCGCACGATCCTCGACGCGAACGTCACCACCATGATCACGGCGCTGGTGCTCTTCGAGTACGGCACGGGCCCGATCAAGGGCTTCGCGGTGACCCTCGCGGTCGGGCTCCTCACCAGCGTGTTCGCCGCGCTCGTGGTCACGCGCATCCTCTACGACGTCCACCCGGGTAGCAAGCCCGTGGCCGACGTCTCGATCTAGGGCGAGGAGTCATGGCAGCCGGCAAGCACTTCGAGCTCATCTCGCCCGGAACCAAGATCGACTTCATCGGGCGCTGGAAGATCTGCGTCGCGATCTCGACCCTGGTCATCGCGATCGGCCTGATCGGATTCTGGAAGCCGGGCGTGAAGCTCGGCGTGGACTTCGCCGGCGGCACCGAGATGCAGGTGCGGTTCACGGGCGAGGGCGAGGTCAGCGACGACCCGATTCGCGGCGTGATGCAGAGCCTCGGCATCGAGAGCGACGCCGTGGTGCGGGTGGGGACGGGCCATGAGTTCCTGCTGAAGTTCCGGGGCGAGCGTCACATCGAGGCGCCGGCGGCGGAGGCCGCGGCCCCGCAGGAGGGCGGCGGCGAGATCACGGCCGAGACGGATCTCATCATCCGCCTCCAGCAGGAGCTCGCGAAGCAGATCGGCCCGGTCGAGGTGGTGCGCGTCGAGTTCGTGGGGCCGAAGGTCGGCGAAGAGCTCCGCGACCAGGGCCTCGCCGCGATCGGCATCTCGTGCCTGCTGCTCATGGTCTACATCGCCTTCCGCTTCACGCCGCGCTTCGCGCCCGGCGCGGTGGTGGCGCTGGTCCACGACGTGGCGGTGACGTCGGCGGTGTGGATCGTGTTCGGGCTCGAGTTCGACCTGCGCGTGCTGGCGGCGCTCCTCGCCGTGCTCGGCTACAGCCTGAACGACACGATCGTGGTCTACGACCGCATCCGCGAGAACCTGGAGCTGCACACGCGGATCGACCTCGTCGAGGTGTTGAACCGGAGCGTGAACGAGACGCTCTCGCGGACGCTGCTCACCGGCGTGACCTCGATCGTGGCGGTGGGCGCTCTCCTCGGGATCGGCGGCGAGGTCGTACGTCCCTTCGCGCTGGCGATGCTGATCGGGATCCTGGTCGGAACCTACTCCTCGATCTACATCGCCTCGCCGACGCTGCTCTGGCTCGAGCGGCGGCGGGCGCGGGGGGGCGCGCCGCGGGCGCGGGCGGCGGCGAAGGCGTAAACCCGCTCCCGACCGTCGCGGCATCCGCACGGGCTGTGGTACCTCGCGGAAGCCATGGACGCCCACGACTTCCTCGTGGCTCTCACGATCATCCTCGGCGTCGCCGCCGTGACGACGGTCGTGTTCCAGCGCCTCCACCAGCCGGTCGTGCTCGGCTACATCCTGGCCGGCCTGCTGATCGGGCCGCACGTCCCGTTCCCGCTCGTCGCCGACCGCCAGATCATCCAGACGCTCTCCGAGCTCGGCGTCATCCTGCTCATGTTCTCGCTCGGGCTCGAGTTCAGCCTCGGCCAGCTGGTGAGGCTCGGACCGACGGCCGGCCTCACCGCGCTGCTCCAGTCGAGCCTGATGATCTGGCTCGGCTTCGTGAGCGGGAGGCTGCTCGGCTGGACCACGCTCGAGAGCCTCTTCACCGGCGCGATCATCGCGATCTCCTCCACCACCATCATCGCGAAGGCGTTCGACGAGCAGGGCGTGCGGGGGCCGCTCCGCGAGCTCGTCGTCGGGATCCTGATCGTGGAGGATCTGATCGCCATCCTGCTCATGGCGACGCTGACGGCGCTCGCTTCGGGGGCCGGTCTCTCGGGCGCGGAGCTCGCGGCGACGAGCGGGCGGCTCGCGCTGTTCCTGTTCGGCCTCGTCGCGGTGGGGCTCGTCGTGGTGCCCCGCGCGGTGCGCTTCGTCCAGCGGATCGGCCGCCCGGAGACGACGCTGGTCGCGTGCATCGGCTTCTGCTTCGGGGTGTCCCTGCTGGCCCACGAGTTCGGCTACTCCGTCGCGCTCGGGGCATTCATCGCGGGCTCGCTGATCGCCGAGTCGGGCGAGCAGCGCGCGATCGAGCACCTCGTCCGGCCCGTCCGTGACGTGTTCGCGGCGATCTTCTTCGTCTCGGTCGGCGTGCTGATCGACCCCGGCCTGATCGTCGAGCACGGGCCCGCGGTCGCACTCCTCACGGCGGTCGTGATCGGGGGGAAGATCGTCGGCGTCGCGCTCGGCGCGTTCCTCACCGGGAACGGGGTCCGGACCTCGGTCCAGGCCGGCATGAGCCTCGCGCAGATCGGCGAGTTCTCGTTCATCATCGCCGGGCTCGGGCTCGCGCTCGGCGCGACGGGGGACTTCATCTATCCCGTCGCGGTGGCGGTCTCGGGGATCACGACGCTGACGACGCCGCTCCTGATCCGGGCGTCGGGGCGCGTGGCAGCCCTCGCCGACCGCCGGCTGCCGCAGCCGCTCCAGACCTTCGTCGCGCTCTACGGGAGCTGGGTCGAGCGGCTCGGGAGCCAGACCTCACAGGCGGGCGCGGGGCCCGCGATCCGCCGGCTGGTTCGCCTGCTCGCGCTCGACGTGGCGCTCCTCGCCGCGATCGTGATCGGCGCGTCCGTCGGCGGAGCGCGCGCCGTCGCCTTCCTCGAGGGGCTCGGGCTCGAGCGCTCCGTCGCGCGCTTCGCGGTGGTGGCCCTCGCGATCGCCGTCTCGCTGCCGCTCGCGGCCGGCGTGCTCCGCGTGGCCCGGAGGCTCGGCTTCACGATCGCGGAGACCGCGTTCCCGGCGGCGCGGGCGGGGGCGGCCGATCTCGCGGCGGCGCCGCGGCGCGCGCTGGTCGTGACGCTCCAGCTCGCGATCGTGCTGCTCACCGGACTCCCGTTGCTCGCGGTGACGCAGCCCGTCCTCGGCGGCGTCTACGGGCCGCTCCTCCTCGCGCTGCTGCTGGCCCTCCTCGGGTTCTCCTTCTGGCGCGGCGCGGCGGATCTCGAGGGCCACGTCCGCGCCGGGGCGCAGGCGCTGGTCGAGGCACTCGTCGCGCAGGCCCGCACGGGCGTCGCGGCGCCCGCGGGCGGAGCGGGGCACGCCGCCCCATCGAGCCTCGGCCGGGTGCGTGAGCTCCTCCCCGGCCTCGGCGAGCCCACGCCGCTCCGGATCGAGGCGGGGAGCCCGGCCGTGGGCCGCTCGCTCGCCGAGCTGAACCTGCGCGGGGCGACCGGCGCGACCGTCCTCGTGATCACGCGCGGCGGGCAGGGGATCGTCGTGCCGACGGCGGAGGAGGTGCTGCGCGCAGGCGACGTCCTCGCGCTCGCCGGGACGCACGAGGCGATCGACGCCGCGCGCGCGTTGCTCGCCGCGCGCTAGAGGCCGCCCGCCGCCTTCGCGAACGGCGCCGGCGCCGGGAGGCTGCTGCTCTTGCCCGGCCCCGTGCTCATCTCGATCGCGCCGTTCACCATGGCGCCCTCCTGGATCACCAGGCGCGGCGCCTTCACGTCGCCGTCGACGACGCCGGTGGCCTCGATCTGGATACGGTCGGCGGCGGCGAGGTTCCCGGTCACGTGTCCGATCACGACCACCGACTTGGCGTGCACCTCGGCCTTGACGCGGCCCTCGGCCCCGATCGTGAGCTGGTTGTTCGGGAGGTCGATGCGGCCCTCGACGTTGCCGTCGATCTGGAGGTCTTCGTTGCCGCTGAGATCGCCCTTGATCGTGATGGACTTGCCGATGTTGGCCATGTCGTCTCCTGGTCGAGGGGTGCGCTCGCTGCGTGCGGGGGGGGGAAGCGGGGTGGGGGAGAGGGCGAGGGGCGTCGGCGCCCCAGGCTCCGTCGTGGACCCGGAAGCAAAGGCCTCGTCTCGCGGCTTGCCGAACAGGCTCAAGCGAAGGCTCCGATCGAACGCCCGAGCCTATCGCAGCGGGAGCGCGTCTTCTAGCACGATGCCGCGGTCCTCGAGCAGCGTGCCCTGCGCGCGGTCGAGCCCGGTCACCGCGGTGTGATAGACCTGGAGCGCCGTGATGCGCTGGCTCTCGGCCACCGAGAGCGCCTCCTCGCGCTGGAGCACCTCGAAGGGCGTGGACTCGCCGTGCTCCAGCCTGATGTTCTCCGCGCGCAGTTGCTCCTTCGACGCGGCCACCGAGCGCTCCGCTGCTTCGACGCCTTCGAGCGCCGAGGCCATGTTGCGGACTGCGTCGCGCACGTCCATCACGATCTCCTGCTCGACCCGCCGCACGTTCGTCTGCGCCTTCCGCAGCTCGAGCTCGCCGATCGCGACGTTCGAGCGCGCGGTCGTGTTCGGGATCGGGATCGAGAAGAGGGCGCCGCCCACCCAGACGCGGTTGTCGTTGCCGTCGAACCAGAAGTCGTCGTTGTCGGCGTAGTCGGTGCCGATGCCGACCGGCTGGGTGGGAGGATTCGGAACCGGACAAGTACCGGCGAGGGCCGCGCCGAAGCTGCAGTTCGGGTCGTTGCCGGAGAGGCCGTGCGTGCCGTAGCTGCCGACCAGGTCGAGCTGCGGCAGCCGCTCGTTCTTCGCGAACTTGAGCCCGATCTCGCCCTGCTCCACCTGCTGCTGCGCGATGGCCAGCTCGGGGCGGCGCTCGAGCGCGCGCTGCATCGACAGCTCGGGGTCGACCGTGAAGGTCACGTAGTTCTCCGGCTGGTCTGTCGGCTCGATCTCGAGCCGCGAGGTGGGCGTCAAGCGCGGCCCGTAGACGCGGTTGATCAGATCGTCCTGCGCGCGGCGGTAGAAATTCTCGGCTCTGATCTCCTCGACCTCGCGATTCGCGACGCCGGCCTCGGCCTCCACCACGTCGACGCCCGACTTCACGCCCACGTCGTACTCCGCCTTGGTCCGGACGAGCAGTTGGCGTGCTGTCGCGACGCTGCTCTGGGCGACTTCGAGCTCTTGCTTGCGCGCGGCCAGGTTCCAGTAGCCCGCCTCGATCAAGGCGACGATGTCGATCAGACGCTGCCGGAACTCGTCGAGGGCGAGCCGGCTCCCGATCCCGGTCAGCTCGACCTGTGTCCAGGCGCTGCCCCACCAGGCCCCGCGGAGCAGCGGCGCGGTGAGGTTGGCGGTGAGGCTCGAGGTGTAGGTGGTGCCGAGGGTCTGGATCAGCGAGTTGGTCTGGATGCCCGAGCCCTCGTAGCCGATCCCGTAGACCCAGCCGAGCCTCGGGACGAGACCGAGGAGACCGGCTCCGCCCTCCGAGGCGCGCTCGATGAACTGCGAGGGAAAGAAGGTGCTCGCGACCGGCAGGTTCGTGCTGGTGTAGGTGTAGTCGCCGAGCAGCCGCGGGTCATGCGCGCCCCACGCGGCCGCGTGCTCGTACTCGGCGATCGGCGGGTCGTAGCGCACGAGCTGGACGTCGGTGTTGTTCTCGATGCCGAGCGCGATCGCCTCGTGCAGCGAGAGCGGGATGCGGTCGGCAGGCGGCGGCGCGGGCGCCGCCGCGCTCGCGGGCGCCTGCGGCACGGGTGTGGGCGCTGCGGGCTGCGCCGAGCCGGCTCCGCTCGAGCCGCACAGCGCCACCCACGCGATCCCAGCGATCGCCATCCGAATCCGCATGCCACTCTCCCGAGCGCGTGGCGGGCACGGTAGCAGCCCGCGTCGGAGCCGCGAGACGCTAACGTTCCGCGCATGCGTGTCGCCGCACTGGTCCTCGGCGCCGGCGAAGGACGACGCCTCCGCGCCACGCTCGCTCTGGCCCCGCCGAAGGCGCTCGTGACGCTCGCCGGCCGCTCCCTGCTCGCGCATTCGCTCGACGCGCTCGCGCGTGTGCGCGAAATCGAGCGACTCGTTCCGGTGTTGCCCGCCGCGTCCTTCGACGCCTGGCCCGCGGTGCGCGCCGAGCTCGCCGACCCCTCGCGCGTAGCGGCGCCGGTGCCGGGCGGCGCGCTCCGCCAGGATTCGGTGCGTGCGGGGCTCGCGGCGCTGCCGGCAGACGTCACGCACGTGGCCGTGCACGACGCGGCGCGGCCGCTCGTGCGGCCCACCGACGTGGCGCGCGTCGTCGCCGCGGGCCTCGCCCATGGCGCCGCGCTGCTCGCCGCGCCGGCCACGGACACGATCCATCTCGTGCGCGGCGGGCGGGTCGCCGCCACGCCGCCGCGCGAGGAGTGCTTCGGCGCGCAGACGCCCCAGGTGTTCCGCGTGGACTGGCTCCGCGAGGCGCTCGCCAAGGCGCTGGCAGACCGTGTGGTCGGGAGCGACGACGTGGCGCTGGTCGCGCGCCTCGGCGTGGCGGTGCACGTCGTCCCCGGCGATCCCGACAACCTGAAGATCACGACGGCCGCGGACCTCGCGCTCGCCGAGGCGCTCCTCGCCTCGCGGGGCGCCGCGGCGTGAGCGTGCGCGTGGGGCAGGGCTTCGCCCGCGTGGGGCAGGGCTTCGATGCGCACCGGCTGGCCGCGGGCCGTGCGCTGCGGCTCGGCGGCGTCGCGATCCCGTACGACCGCGGGCTCGTGGGCCACTCGGACGGCGACGTGCTTCTCCACGCGATCGCGCGCGCGCTGCTCGGCGCGCTCGGCGCGGGTGACCTCGGCCAGCACTTCCCGTCCTCGGACGAGCGCTGGCGCGGCGCCGACAGCGCGGTGTTCGTGCGCGAGGCGGCCGCGCTCGCGCGCCGGCGCGGACTCGCCGTCGCGAACCTCGATGCCACCGTGATCGCCGAGGCGCCACGCCTCGCGCCCCACCAGGAGGCGATGCGGAGGAACGTGGCGGCGCTGCTCGACGCGCCCGCCGCGGTAGTGAACATCCAGCTC
>Ga0187893_10000724_pt1 | contig 84488 bp, 84 predicted proteins | sample MA1701074metaG_FD_139574 | JGI IMG/M metagenome (GOLD analysis project Ga0187893, IMG submission 139574) | White microbial mat communities from a basaltic lava cave in the Kipuka Kanohina Cave System on the Island of Hawaii, USA - MA170107-4 metaG ... | reverse complement strand
CAATTGAGTCTTGCTCCCGCTCAGAGCAAGACTAAATTGTGACTTCGACGTCACATTAGCTTCGCGAACATGAGTCTCCGCCGCAATTGAGTCTTGCTCCCGCTCAGAGCAAGACTAAATTGTCCCGGTGGATCAGTTCAGGCTCGTCGACGTAGCCAAGTTTGGCTTCGATCTGGCTCGAGGGAGTGCGCAGGATCCTGCGGGCGTCGGCGGCGCCATAATTCACCAGCCCTCGGGCGATTTCCCGCCCGGTGGAATCCAGGCAGCTCACCACCTCGCCGCGATCGAATTCTCCCGAAACCTCGAACACACCGATCGGCAGCAGGCTCTTGCCGTCAGCCCTCAGCGCTTTCACCGCGCCTTCGTCCAGCACGAGCTTGCCGCGCACCTGCAGGTGGTCGGCAAGCCATTGCTTGCGGGCGGCCAGCGTCATGGTCGGCGCTTTCAGCTCGGTGCCGATCATCTCGCCTCCAGCCAGCCTGATCAGGACCTCGGCTTCGTGGCCCGAGGCGATGATCGTGTGGGCGCCGCTGCGGGCGGCACGCCTCGCTGCGAGGATCTTTGTCAGCATCCCGCCGCTGCCTATATGGCTGCCGACCCCACCCGCCATCTTCTCCAGCTCGACGTCTGCGGCACTGGCCTGACGGACCAGCTCGGCGCCGGAGTGCCGGCGCGGGTCCTGGGTGTACAGACCCGGCTGGTCGGTGAGGATGATCAGGGCATCGGCTTCGATCAGGTTGGTGACCAGCGCGCCGAGCGTGTCGTTGTCGCCGAAACGGATCTCGTCGGTGGCAACCGTGTCGTTCTCGTTGATGATCGGAATCACGTCGAGGTCGAGCAGCGTCCGCACGGTGGTGCGCGCGTTGAGGTAGCGCTTGCGATCGGAGAGATCCTCGTGAGTGAGCAGGATCTGGGCGGTGTGCAGTCCGAACTTGCGAAAGCACGACTCGTAGGCTTCGACCAGCCCCATCTGACCGACTGCGGCAGCCGCCTGCAGCGCATGCAGCGCGCCAGGCCTTTTCTTCCAGCCGAGCCGTTGCATGCCTTCGGCCACCGCCCCGCTCGAGACCAGCACGACCTGCCGCCCGAGCCCCTTTAGCGCGGCGATCTGCTCGGCCCAGCGGGCGAGCGAAGCATGATCGAGACCTTGCCCGCTGTTGGTGACCAGGCTGCTGCCGACCTTGACGACAAGGCGCCGCGCGCCGGCGGCAACCGAAGTCATGGCGAATGCACCGCGCCTGCCGCCTGCGGCAGCGCCTCGGCACCGGCCTGAATCGATGCCTCGAGGTAGCGGGATACCGCATATGTGAGCTCCCGGCAGCCTTCGCCGGTGAGCGCAGAAACCACGAAAGTCTTCTCGGGTTGCCCGATCGCACGGATGTAGGACCCGATGAAGCTGTCGCAGCGAATCCTGCGCTCGCTGTCTGCTATGAGGTCGACCTTGTTCAGCACCAGCCAGCGCGCCTTCCGATACAACGCCTCGTCGTACTTGCGCAGTTCCTCGACGATGGCCCCGGCGTCGCCGACCGGGTCCGCGCTCCCGGTCGAAATGTCGACGAGGTGCAGCAGCAGCCGGGTGCGCTGCAGGTGCCGGAGGAACTGGTGCCCAAGCCCGGCGCCTTCCGAGGCGCCTTCGATCAGGCCCGGAATGTCGGCGACCACGAAGCTGTGGGTGTGGTCGACTCTCACTACACCAAGATTGGGATGCAGCGTTGTAAAGGGATAGTCCGCGACCTTGGGCCGCGCGGCGGACACGGCTCGAATAAAGGTTGATTTGCCGGCATTGGGCAACCCGAGCAGCCCGACGTCCGCCAGCACCTTCAGCTCCAGTTTCAGGCGGCGACTCTCCCCTGGCTGGCCGGGAGTGCACTGCCGGGGCGCGCGGTTGGTGCTCGATTTGAAGTGGATGTTTCCGAGCCCGCCTTCGCCGCCTTTGGCGATGATCGCCGCCTGACCGTCGCGCGACAGGTCGGCAATCGTTTCTCCCGTATCCAGATCGCTCACCACGGTCCCCACCGGCACACGCAGACGAATGTCCTCGGCAGACTTGCCGTAGCAATCCTTGCCCTGGCCTTTCTCGCCGTTCTTCGCGCGGTGGATGCGCTCGAACCGGTACTCGACCAGCGTGTTGACGTTGCGATCCGCCACTGCGTAAACGCTTCCCCCTCGGCCGCCGTCGCCGCCGCTCGGCCCTCCGCGCGGAACGTACTTCTCACGGCGGAAGGCGACGATGCCGTTCCCGCCCTTGCCGGCGTGGACTTCTATGGTTGCTTCGTCTACGAACTTCATTTCAGTTCAACCGCCAGGAGCGCCACAAAGACTACATCAACAAGACCGGAGTGAGACTGGGCGCTCGACACATTGATCGGGTCCCCTGGTGTTCCGGCGCCTGGGCGAGAATAAAAAAGCCCTGCCGTCACCGACAGGGCTTTCTTGTTGTTCTGGCGCCTCAGGCAGGGACGATGCTGACCGTCTTCTTGTTGCGCGGGCCCTTGAAGCCGAACTCCACGCGGCCGTCGGTCTTGGCATACAGGGTGTGGTCCTTGCCCATGCCGACGTTGTCGCCGGGATGTACCTGGGTGCCGCGCTGGCGCACGATGATGCTGCCGGCCGGCACGACCTGGCCGCCGAAGCGCTTGACACCCAGCCGTTTGGACTGTGAGTCGCGGCCGTTTCGCGAACTGCCGCCTGCTTTCTTGTGTGCCATTCGTGTGCTCCTTAAGCCGAGATCTTGTCGATCTGGATCTCGGTGAAATTCTGCCGATGCCCGCCCTGGCGCTTCGAATTCTTGCGCCGGCGCAGCTTGAAGATGAGGACCTTGTCGCCGCGGCCGTGAGCGACCACGGTGGCCTGCACCTTCGCTCCCTGGACCAGCGGGGTGCCGATCGAAACCTTGTCGCCGTCCGCCACCATCAGCACCTGGTCGATCACCACCTGGCTTCCTACCTGGGCAGGCAGTTGTTCTATCTTGAGTTTTTCGCCGGACGAGACGCGATACTGTTTGCCGCCCGTTCTGATGACCGCGTACATGAACGAATTCCTGGGGTGCTCTCGGGAAAGCGGCGCATACTACATAAAAAGAAGACCTTAGGCAAGGATGAAACTGCTCGACCCCTCACCGGAGAACAGGGCCGGATATCCTTGACCTGATCTCGCCCCATTCCTACCATCGCGCCTTTTTTTGTCCCAGCCAACGTGACCCCGGAAATCATCACCAGTCTGGTCGCCGACGATCTGCGGGCGGTGGACGACGTTATCCGCAGGCGGCTGCATTCGGACGTGGTGCTGATCCGGCAGGTCGCCGAATACATCATAGGCAGCGGCGGCAAGCGGTTGCGGCCCACGCTGGTCGTTCTTTCTGCCGGCGCCTGCGGCTACCGCGGCAGCGCCCACCATCAGCTTGCCGCGGTCATCGAATTCATCCACACCGCAACCTTGCTTCACGACGATGTCGTGGACGACTCGGGCATGCGCCGCGGCCGGGCCACTGCGAACGCAACTTTCGGCAACCCCGCCGCGGTCCTGGTCGGCGACTTCCTCTACTCGCGATCCTTCCAGATGATGGTCGAGGTGCAGAGCATGCGCGTGATGGAGGTGCTGGCCGATGCCACCAACACCATCGCTGAAGGTGAAGTGCTGCAGCTTCTGAACGTCCACAACGCCGACGTAACCGAAGAGGGCTATCTGCACATCATCCGGTCCAAGACGGCCAAGCTGTTCGAGGCGGCCGGGCGTCTTGGTGCCATCATCTCCGGCGCCCCCAGGCAGATCGAGGACGCGCTCGCGGTCTATGGCATGCACCTGGGAACGGCTTTTCAGCTGGTCGACGACATCCTCGACTACTCCGGCGATCTCGCCGAGACCGGCAAGAACCTCGGCGACGATCTCGCCGAGGGAAAGGCGACGCTGCCGCTGATCCACGCCATGCACAGCGGCTCGGCGGAGCAGCGCGCGCTCATCCGCCGCGCGATCTTCGAAGGCGGGTTGTCGGATTTCGGCCCGGTGCTGGCCGCCATCAGGGAATGCGGAGCGCTGCGCTATGCCCACGGCAAGGCGAGAGCGGAATCGGCGCACGCGACGCAGGCGCTTGCCGTGCTGTCAAATTCAAAGCACAAGGATTGTTTGCTAGAATTGGCGGCCTTTGCGGTTGACCGTACTTATTGACAATTCCATTGCCCGTCGGGGTGTAGCTCAGCCTGGTAGAGTACTGCGTTCGGGACGCAGGTGTCGCTGGTTCGAATCCAGTCACCCCGACCAATTCACTCCGGTGATGAAGAGCCGTCCTGCGGGCGGAGAACATGGCCAAGTTTCTTCTTCTCATCGCCGTCTTCATTGTCCTGTTTCTTGTCTTCCGGGCGCTGCGCGGACCGAGGCGCACACCGCAGGCTCCGCCTCCAAGCGCTCGGCAGTCCGGCCAGGGGGAGGACATGGTCCGGTGCAAGGTCTGCGGCGTGCATCTGCCGCGCAGCGAGAGCATCACCTCTCGCGGTGAGTTTTTCTGCAGCCAGGAGCACTTGAGGCTTGCAGACCGAAGCCATCACGGTCGCTGAACGCCCCGGCGGCGAGCCGTCACCCCGGCGCCCGACGCTCGAACGCGGGTTCGCGTCCTCGCAGCACGACTACAGCGACGCGTTCTGGCGGTCGCTGCTCTACTTCAACGTCTATCGTGTCCTGGTGGCGATCGTGCTGTTCGCAGCAGCCTGGTGGCCGGGCGCCGACATTCCCTTCGGCTCGCACAACCGCACCGCGTTCTTCGTAACCAACGGCGCCTATATCGCGATCAACCTGATCGCCTCCTGGGCGATCCTGTCCCGGCGCATCCCCTTCAACGCACAGCTCGCGGCCTACATCGGCGTCGACATCGTGGCCGTGGTAGCGATGATGTACGCAAGCGGCGGGATATCCAGCGGCCTCGGCCTTCTGCTCCTGCCCTCGCTTGCAGCCGCCGGTCTGATGAGCCACGGGCGGCTGACGCTGTTCTTCGCGGCGATGGCCACACTGGGTGTGCTCGGCGAGCAGGCCTACGAGGTCGTATATCACGAAGCGAACACCGCGTTGTTCGTCCAGGCCGGGTTGCTCGCCACGGGATTCTTTGCCACCGCGTGGCTCGCCCACACGCTGGCCAAGCGCGCCGTTGCGATCGAAGCCATAGCGGCCCAGCGCGAGGTCGACCTGGCGAACATGGCGCAGGTCAACCGCCTGATCATCCAGGATATGCACGACGGGGTGCTGGTGATCGACGAGCGCAGCGTGATACGCCAGATCAACTCGCGCGCCGAGGAGATCCTCGGCCCGCTGTCCCTCACCGGGAGGGAAGTAAGGCTGCAGGATTACTCGCCGATGCTCGCGACCCGCCTCGAGCAATGGCGCCGCGACCCCGACCTGCGCTTCGACCCGTTGCGCACGGTGGTCGGGAAGCAGTCCACGGCCGCGCGCTTCGTGCCGGTGGGCCGGGCGCGCAATGTCGGCGTGGTGATTTTTCTCGAGGATCTGTCGCGGGTTCAGCAACAGGCCCAGCAATTGAAACTCGCCTCGCTCGGACGACTCACGGCCAACATCGCCCACGAGATCAGGAACCCGCTGTCGGCGATCAATCACGCCACCGAACTGCTTTTGGAGGACACCGGGCGCACGGCCGCGCAGGTGCGCATGCTGCAGATCATCCACGACAACACCAAGCGGCTGGATCGCATGGTGCAGGACGTCCTGAAGCTCAACCGCCGGGATCAGGCGCTGAGGGAGACCTTCGATCTGGTGGAGTACCTGGAGATCTTCATCAATCAGTTCTGTGATATCGAGAAAGCCGAACCGACCCTCATAAAGCTCGAGTTCGACATCGAACCCGTGGTCACCTTCGACCGCAGCCACCTCAACCAGGTCATGTGGAATCTGTGCCGCAACGCCATGCGCTATTGCCGCAAGAACAAGGACAGCCTGACATTGCGCGTGCGCAGCGGGCCACGGGCCGGTACCATAGAACTAAGCGTCATAGACGACGGTCCCGGCGTGGCCGAGGCGCTGCGCGGGCACCTGTTCGAGCCCTTCTTTACGACGGCATCGAGCGGAACCGGCCTTGGACTGTACATCGCCCGGGAGATCTGCGAGGCGAACGGAGCGACCCTTGAGTACGTGGAGGGGCGGCAGGGGGCGCAGTTCAGCGTGGTTTGCAAAGGAGCCGAAACGTGAAACGTCGAGAGCAAGCCGGCGCACCCAACCAGCGCTCGGTCCTGATCGTCGATGACGAGGAAGACATTCTCGAGCTTCTCGAGTTGACGCTGCTGAAGATGGGACTCGAGGTCGAACGCGCCGCCACGGTCAAGGAGGCGATTCAGAAGGTGGAGAACGGTTCATTCGATCTCTGCCTGACCGACATGCGGCTGCCCGACGGCGACGGATTGGAACTGCTGCGATTCATAGCCGACAACGACCGCGATTTGCCGGTGGCGGTGATTACCGCCCACGGCAACACCGAGAACGCAGTTGCCGCGCTCAAGGCCGGCGCGTTCGATTACCTCGCCAAGCCGGTATCGCTGGAGCAGCTGCGCACCCTGGTCAAATCCGCGCTTTCGCTGCCGCAGGCGGGCGTGGCCGCCAAGCCGGCGGGCGGACAGGCGCTGCTCGGCGATTCGCAGGCGATGCAGCAAGTGCGCGAGCTGATCGACAAGCTCGCCCGGTCCGAGGCGCCCGTGCACGTCAGCGGCGAGTCGGGCAGCGGCAAGGAACTGGCGGCCCGGCTCATACACCAGAAGAGCGCCCGCCGCGACAAGCCCTTTGTTCCGGTGAATTGCGGGGCGATCCCGGAGAACCTCATGGAGTCGGAGTTCTTCGGCTACCGCAAGGGCGCGTTTACCGGAGCCGACGCAGACCGCGACGGCTTTTTCCAGGCTTCCCACGGCGGGACGCTGTTCCTCGACGAAGTCGCCGACCTGCCGCTGGCAATGCAGGTGAAACTGCTGCGCTGCATCCAGGAAAAGAAGGTTCGCAAGGTCGGCTCGACGCAGGAGGAAGCGGTGGACGTGCGCATCATCAGCGCCACTCACCAGAAGCTGGGCGAGCAGGTGGAGGCCGGGAAGTTTCGCCACGACCTTTACTATCGGCTCAACGTGATCGAGCTGCGCATGCCGGCGCTGCGCGAGTGCCGCGAGGACATACCGGCATTCGTCAATGCGGTTCTCGAGCGGTTGGCAGCCGCCGCCGGGTCGAAGAAGCCGGGCGTCAGCGAGGAGGCGATGGAAGCGCTGGCACGGTACGACTTTCCGGGGAACGTGCGCGAACTGGAAAACGTGCTGGAGCGCGCGCTGGCCCTTTCGGGCGACGACGAAATCGGCATGGACGACCTGCAGCTGACCCCGGCGGAGGTGCCCGACGCCGCGCCACCAGCTTCTGCCGGCGGCAAGTATCCGCTGCAGGATTATCTGGATCGGGTGGAAAAAGAGGCCATCCTCGAAGCGCTGGAGAAGACCCGCTACAACCGCACTGCGGCAGCCAAGCTGCTGGGAATCACTTTCCGGTCCATGCGATACCGGATGGAGCGGCTGGGAATCAATTGAGCGGTGCAAGGCGAACGGCGCGGGGTGCGAGGCGCGAACGGCGCTGGCGACTGGACCGGGCCGGGATACTCGACGCAGCGCGCCAGGTGCCCTCACCGAACCGGGACGATCGCCCGGCGGGCGCCAGAATCGAGTTGCTGGTGGTCCACAACATCAGCCTGCCACCAGGACAGTTCGGCGGCGACGGCGTTATCGAGTTCTTCACCAACCGCCTTGAACCCTCGGCGCACCCGTACTACCGGGAGATCGCCGACCTGAAGGTGTCTTCCCACTTCTTCGTCCGCCGCGACGGTGAGTTGATCCAGTTCGTCGCGTGCAGCAAGCGCGCCTGGCACGCCGGCCAGTCCGAGTGGCGCGGGCGCACCCGTTGCAACGATTTCTCGATCGGCGTCGAACTGGAAGGAACGGACGACGTCCCGTTCACCGATGCCCAGTATCAGGCGCTCGTCCGGCTGGTTGGCGCCGTGAGGACTGCCTATCCGATTGCCGACTGTGTCGGTCACGGGGACATCGCCCGTCCGCCCGGCCGCAAGACCGATCCCGGCCCGCATTTCGACTGGGCGCGCTTTCGAACGCTGCTCCAAAAGGGTGAAAGGTGAGGCGAGAGGCGTGAGGAGCAAGGGTCGAGCAGAGAAATACCGGGCCCCGGTCGCCAGGCACCCTGCCACACGGAGCAAGTGGGCGATGCCGCATGGGTCACACTGGTAGTCTGGCGCCTGGAAGTGGCATCTGGCACCCGGTACTTCGTCTCTATCCTTTCTTCCCCTCACGCCTAAGCCTTACGCTTCTCCGCCTCCTTGAAGATTCTCTATACCGACCAGTTCGTGCTGCCGCTGCCGCCGGGGCACCGCTTCCCCATGGCGAAGTACTCGCTGCTCCGGGAGCGCGTGGAAGCCGCAGGCTTGTCGGGGGGCGAGCCACTGTGCGTACCTCATGCGGCAAGCGACGAGGAGATCCTGCGGGCGCACGACCCCGCATACCTCAGGCGGGTGCAAAGCGGCGAACTGACCGAAGCCGAGATCCGCCGGATCGGGTTTCCGTGGACATCACAAATGGTGGAGCGATCGCGCCGTTCGGCCGGCGCCACCATCGAAGCGTGTCGCGCCGCGATCGAGCAGGGAGTGGCGGTTAGCCTGGCCGGCGGCACGCACCACGCGTTCCGCGCCCAGGGTGCCGGCTACTGCGTGTTCAATGACAGCGCGATCGCGGCGCTGGCGATGCAGGCCGAAGGGCGCGCGCGGCGGGTCGTGATCGTGGACTGCGACGTTCACCAGGGTGACGGCACTGCCGCCATTCTGGCCGCAGACCCGAGCGTCTATACCTTCTCCATCCATGCCGGCAACAACTTCCCTGTTCGAAAGCAAGCGAGCGACCTCGATATCGAGTTGCCCGACAGGGCCGGCGACGAGCAGTATCTAGCGGCGCTGGAGAAGGGACTGTGCCGTGCACTCTCGGCAGGCCAGCCGGACCTCGCCATCTTCCTCGCCGGGGCCGATCCCTTCGAAGGCGACAGGCTCGGCAGGCTGTCTCTCAGCAAGCCTGGGCTTGCCGCGCGCGACAGCATGGTCCTGGGGTTGTGTCGCGACGCCGGCGTCGCGGTCGCCGTAACCATGGCAGGCGGTTATGGCCGAAACATCGAGGACACAGTCGATATTCACTTTTCCACCGTGCGCGCGGCAGCGCAGTTCCATCGCGACCAGGGATCCAGGACTGCCCCGGCGCCTGCGTGAACATCGATGCGCGACCAGGCCGTCCACGCCGACATGCGCGCAGATTTCCGGCGGACGTCGGGACAGCGACTCTGTCGAAAGGCAAAAACCGCTTGACAGAGGGAGGGGGGGTACTAGAATTCGTGCGGTGCGGTCGCCAAACACACAATATATAGTGGTCGTCAGCAGCTGACGGGGCGCAGCTGTTGCCGCTAGGCGACAAAGAAGATGAGGGAGAGAATATGCAAGTAACCACCAACGTTTCTTCGTCCTCCGTTGTGAGCACCTACCCAGCCGACGACGCAGCGGCCGAGAGCCAGAGCCGCTACGCGCAGTACAAGGTCATTCGTCGCAACGGGGCAGTGGTGGGCTTCGAGCCGTCGAAGATCGCGGTGGCAATGACCAAGGCCTTCATCGCCGTCAACGGCGGACAGGGCGCTGCCTCGGCGCGCGTGCGCGAGGTCGTTCAGAAACTCTCCGACAGCGTCGTCCAGGCGCTCATGCGACGGCAGCCAACCGGGGGGACGCTGCATATCGAGGACATCCAGGACCAGGTCGAACTGGCGCTGATGCGCGGCGGCGAGCACGAGGTTGCCCGCGCCTACGTGCTCTACCGGGAAGAGCGTACCCGGGAACGCGCCCGCCAGAAGGAAGCCCAGGGCGCTGCCCATCAGCTCTCCATCAACGTGCTCGACCGCGGCGCGAGCCGCCCCCTCGACCTGGGAGCCTTGAGCGGGCTGATCAAGGATTCGTGCGAAGGCCTGGAGCGGGCGGTCGACCCCACCCACGTCCTGCAACTGACCTTGCGCGACCTGTATGACGGGGTGCCGATGGACGAGGTGCGCAAGTGCACCATTCTGGCCGCGCGCTCCCTCATCGAGAAGGACCCGGCTTACAGCTACGTCACCGCCCGCCTCCTACTTAATAGTGTGCGCTACGAGGTTCTGGGCGAGGAAGTCAGCCATGCTGCGATGCGCACCCGCTATGCCGACTACTTTCCGAGCTTCGTGAAACGCGGCATCGAGGCCGGGCTGCTGGACGAGCGTCTCTCCCGCTTCGACCTGCAGTCGCTGTCCGCCGCGATCGATGCCAATCGCGACCTGAAGTTCGGTTACTTGGGCCTGCAAACGCTCTATGACCGCTATTTCCTGCACGTACACGGTCAGCGTATTGAACTCCCCCAGGCCTTTTTTATGCGCGTGGCGATGGGTCTTGCGATCAACGAAGTCGAGCGCGAGGCCCGGGCCATCGAGTTCTACAACGTGCTGTCGCACTTCGACTTCATGAGCTCGACACCGACCCTGTTCAACTCGGGCACTGTCCGCTCCCAGCTTTCGAGCTGCTATCTGACCACCGTTTCCGACGATCTGGACGGCATCTACGAGGCGATCAAGGAGAACGCGCTGCTGTCGAAATTCGCCGGCGGGCTGGGCAACGACTGGACCCCGGTCCGGGCTCTGGGCTCCCATATCAAGGGAACCAACGGCAAGTCCCAGGGGGTGGTTCCCTTCCTGAAAGTCGTCAACGACACCGCGGTCGCAGTCAACCAGGGCGGCAAGCGCAAGGGTGCGGTGTGCGCCTACCTCGAAACCTGGCACCTGGATATCGAGGAGTTCCTCGAGCTGCGGAAGAACACCGGCGACGACCGCCGCCGGACCCACGACATGAACACGGCCAACTGGATTCCGGACCTCTTCATGAAGCGGGTGATGGAAGGCGGCGAGTGGACCCTGTTTTCGCCCTCCGATGTGCCCGACCTGCACGACAAGTACGGCAAGGCCTTCGAGCGCGCCTACCTCGACTACGAGCACAAGGCGGCACGCGGCGAACTGAAGCTCTACAAGAGAGTCCCGGCGCTCCAGATCTGGCGCAAGATGCTGACCATGCTGTTCGAAACCGGGCACCCGTGGATCACTTTCAAGGACCCGTGCAACATCCGCAGCCCGCAAAGCCACGTAGGCGTTGTGCACAGCTCCAACCTCTGCACCGAGATCACGCTCAATACCTCGGCCGCCGAAATCGCGGTCTGCAACCTGGGCTCGATCAATCTGGCTGCCCACATGAGGGGGGGCAAGCTCGACCACGACAAGCTCAAGCAGACCGTGTCCACCGCGATGCGCATGCTCGACAACGTGATCGACATCAATTATTACGCGGTCAACAAGGCGCGCAATTCCAACCTCAAGCATCGACCCGTCGGGCTGGGGATCATGGCTTTCCAGGACTGCCTCCAGGAGATGCGCGTGCCCTATGCCTCCAGGGAGGCGGTTGAGTTTGCCGACGCCTCCATGGAAGCGGTGTGCTACTACGCGTATTGGGCGTCCACCGAGCTTGCCGAGGAGCGCGGCCGGTATTCGACATTCGACGGGTCGCTGTGGGCGAAGGGCATCCTGCCGCAGGACTCGCTCAAACTTCTGGCCGAGGAGCGGGGAGGCAGCGTCGAGGTCGACATGGCCGAAACCATGGACTGGGCGGCCTTGCGCAGCCGGATCAAGCGCCACGGCATGCGCAACTCCAACTGCATCGCCATCGCCCCGACCGCGACCATCGCCAATATCGTCGGGGTATCGGCCTCGATCGAGCCGACTTTTCAGAACCTGTACGTCAAGTCGAACCTGTCCGGCGAGTTCACGGTGACCAACGAGTACCTGGTCGCCGACCTGAAGAAGCTCAACCTGTGGGACGAGGTCATGATCTCCGACCTCAAGTACTTCGACGGCTCGCTCGCCAAGATCGACCGCATCCCGCCGGAGGTCCGCAGCCTGTACGCCACCGCGTTCGAGATCGACCCTGTCTGGCTGGTCGAGTGTGCCTCGCGCCGCCAGAAATGGATCGACCAGGCGCAGTCGCTCAATATCTACATGGCGGGCGCGTCGGGCAAGAAGCTCGACGAGGTCTACAAGCTCGCCTGGAAGAGAGGGCTGAAGACGACCTATTACCTGCGCACGCTGGGGGCGACTTCTGCCGAAAAATCGACAGTTCGCGGCGGCCAGCTCAATGCGGTGCCTGCCGACGGTGGTGTCATGGGCGCTTCGGCGCTACTGGGCGCCGAAGCTTTTGACGAGGCGAAGTTCTGCGCGATCGACGACGCGAGCTGCGAGGCTTGCCAGTGACGCTGCTGCGCCAGCTGCGGGTTTCGGCGAGGCGGCGAGTGGCGTTTCATCTGAACAGCCGGCGGCGCGCCGAGCAAGGGCGCGGCTTCGACGCGAGACGGCCCGAGCCGACGCATGAAGACGTAATGAGCCCGAAAGGGGCGCACTTCATCGCCGCGAAAGGATAAAAAGGGGCTGCTGATGCGGCCGAATATCAAAGAAGTACTTGACACTCCACCGATAACATTTATAAAGGAACGAGCGATGCTGCAGTTTGAAGATCACATTTCTGGTGGATCCGGAGCCGCAAGGCTTCGAGTCGTAGACTTCCCATCCACGCCGGCTTCGGTCGAGGTCGACCGGGCGGACACGGCGTATCGCCGGGTCCGTATCGAAGACAAGCGGGTCATCAACGGCAAGGCGGACGTTAACCAGCTGGTCCCCTTCAAGTACAAGTGGGCCTGGGAGAAGTATCTCGCCGGGTGCGCGAACCACTGGATGCCGCAGGAAATCAACATGAGCCGCGACATCGCCACCTGGAAGGACCGGAACGCCTTGAGCGAGGACGAGCGGCTTATCGTCAAGCGCAACCTCGGGTTTTTCGTCACCGCCGACTCGCTGGCGGCCAACAACATCGTGCTCGGCACCTATCGCCATATTGCCGCACCCGAATGCCGGCAGTACCTGCTGCGCCAGGCCTTCGAGGAGGCGATCCATACCCACGCCTACCAGTACATCGTCGAGAGCCTGGGGCTGGACGAAGGCGAGATCTTCAATGCCTATCACGAAATTGCCAGCATCCGGGACAAGGACGAGTTCCTTATCCCCTTCATCGATGTTCTGACCGACCCGTCTTTCAAGACCGGTACGCCGGAGAACGACCAGAAGCTTCTGAAGAGCCTGATCGTCTTTGCCTGCATCATGGAGGGCCTGTTCTTCTACGTTGGCTTCATCCAGATCCTTTCCCTGGGCCGGCAGAACAAGATGACCGGCAGCGCGGAACAGTACCAGTACATCCTCCGCGACGAGTCGATGCACTGCAATTTCGGCATCGACCTCATCAACCAGATCAAGATGGAGAATCCCCATCTGTGGACACCAGAGTTCCGGGAGGAAATCCGGGGCCTGATCCAGAAGGGTGTCGAACTCGAATACCGCTACGCCGAGGACACCATGCCACGCGGCGTACTGGGCCTGAATTCGCCGATGTTCAAGGAGTACCTGCGCTTCGTGGCCAATCGCCGTTGCCAGCAGATCGGCCTCGACCCGCTGTTCCCGGGCGCCACCAACCCTTTCCCGTGGATGTCGGAAATGGTCGACCTGAAGAAGGAGAAAAACTTCTTCGAGACGCGGGTCATCGAGTATCAGACCGGAGGCGCGTTGTCTTGGGAGTAGAGCTTTCGGCCCGGGGTGGTTCAGGCTTGGTCCCGAGCGACTGCGCCGGCGCCGGGTATGTGTGCAACGAGCGCCGGCCGAAGCTGTATCGGCGGTGCCTTGAGCAGGAACTTGATGGGTAAACGACCGAAAGAGCCTTCTATCGTCAACGCTCGCGCCCGACCTTGTCGTGACGGCGCGACTGGCTGGGAGTAATGGTTCCCAGCCGAAGGACTTGCCTCTTCCATTTTCCCGGCATTCTGCCGGTACTGCCGAGCTTCCCGAGAGGCTCGGCCACTCCTCTGTTTTCCCGATTTCTGCCGCAGGAAATTTCCTTTGTTTTCCGCGGCTTTCCGAACTGTACGAGGCGCGCTTTGCGGGGCATCACTTGCTCTGCTGACGCGCGTCGTCAGTCGGTGCGCAGATGCTCTGTCATCGACGCACCGTTTCTTGTCAACACGTTCAGGAGGTAATCAGCAATGGCTATGAAGAGAAAAGGCAAGAAGACGATGAAGAAGGCCAAGAAACCGGCCAAGAAGATGAGCAAGGCCAAGCGGCCCGCCAAGAAGCGCAAAGCTGCCAAGAAGGGCAAGAAGAAAGCCGGCAAGAAGAAGACTGCGAAGAAGAAGGCTGCGAAGAAGAAGGCAGCCAAGAAGAAATCGCCCAAGAAAAAGGCAGGGAAGAAGAAGAAAGCGGCGAAAAAGAAGAAAAAGGCCGCGGCGAAGCCCGCTGCGACAGCCGCAGCACCGGCGGCGCCGAAGCCCGTTTCAGCACCGGCGGCCTGGCCGTTTCCGGTAGCGGGTAACCGGCCCAGCTAAGCGCCACTGAGGATGCTCGCGGGCAGCCTGCATCCGCGACGGATACCAGATTCTGAGCCGCGAGCATTGTCTTCAGTGACCTGACCGCGCCTGCAAGGCGCATCGGAAAGCACGACCTGTACGTCCCGCCGCAATCGCGACACGGCGGGCGTGGGTTTCCCCGTCGGTTGGAGAAAACGGGATCCCGGCATCGGTGAAAGCACCCAGCCGTAAGGCAGGTTTGGTCTGCCTTGTGCTGTTTTTCGTCGGCCTGATCGGCTACTTCGTGCCGATGGCCCATGTCCCCGTGATCGGACCGATCCTTGCGGTCGTCAACGAGCTCGCCGTCTTCGCGCTGATGTTCGGTTTCGGGCTCTTGCTCTTGGCCGTCTACATTCTTTAGTGTCGTCCTCGACGGCCAGGAAAAAAGAAGGCCGCCCGGGAGTCGGCGGCCTAAGCTTCACACACCTTTCCTGCTCGAAACCTGAGCGCGGGGGCTTGCTGTTCGCGTGCGGACGACTGAAGCTTAGTGACCTGCTCTAATTCTACAAACGAATTTCTGCGAATTAGGTTAGACGGAGATGGAATAATAGACGGCTCATGGACAGGAAGAAGGTCAACTCCAGCAGGATTCGCTCGGTGGGGTATGAGGAGAGCAATCGCGTCTTGGAGGTTGAGTTGAATGACGGTTCGATATACCGGTACACCGGCGTGTCGCCCGAGGTGCACCGGCGATTCACGTCTGCGCCTTCGATCGTGAGCTATTACCAGGACAAGATCGAAGAAGACTTTCCCAGGAAACGCATCAGATAGGCACGCCCCCGCCGGGCCCTTTTTCCCTTGAAAGTGGCGCAGAGGGAGCCAGAGACGGCCGCAGTTCGGTCGATGGCCTGTCGAAAGGTTGCGTCTTGAGCGCCGGGGTGGGATGGGTGGTCTAGCACTCGGGCTCGCCGGGGGCGGGTCTGGGGTCGGCATAGAAGCCGAATTTCTGTGCGACCTGCTCCGAGCGTATCCGGCCCACCGGAAGCCGCTCTCCGCCGTAGTCGAACCAGAACCCTGCTCGGCGCCGGATCGATTCGGGATCGAGCGCCCTGGCCACCTCTTCCTCCGGAATGGCGCGACCATGCGAGTCGGTAAAACGCAGGCTGACCTCGCCAAGATCGCGATCGGTCACCGCCCCGAGACCTCCCGCCCAGCGTACGATCAGGGCTCCGTTCTCATCCACCCAAGCGCCGCTCGCGTGTTCCAGGCATTTGCCGGTATGAGTCTCCAGCCGAAACGCCTCACCGCCGACCGTCCGGACCACAAAGGGGGTGTAGGCAAGACTGACGAACACGCGCTGCGGCCCGTTCTGGAAATACCAGCGCCCGCGCTCATCGGCGGCGTAGTTTCGCCCGATGAACTCGATTACTGCCGGATTGCCGATCCGTTCGCCCTTGATCAGCCAGTTGCCGCGACGATCCAGGCTCAACCACCCGAACACATTCGGGACGTTGGGCCATTTTTGCATGGCTTTGATGACGGCAGGATCCATCGGGATGCACAATCCATCGGGGGCAACTTGGTGAAGTCTACCCGCGACGGAGGGCCCGAAGCGCGCTATCCGGCGCAACGCCCTGGCGAGCGCCCTGCGCGGCTGACGTAACTCGAGGAGGTGTCATGGCGTTGACGTTCTACTGCGGGTCCGGGTCGCCCTTCGCGTGGCGCGTCTGGCTCGCGCTTGAACACAAGGGGCTTGCTTACGACCTCAGGATGATGTCCTTCAGCACGGGCGATCTCAAGAAACCCGAGTACCTCGCAATCAACCCCCGGCACAAGGTCCCGGCGATCGTGGACGACGGGTTCGCGTTATACGAGTCGGCGGCGATCGTCGAGTACCTCGAAGACAGGTACCGCGAGCGCGGAGACCCGCTGCTTCCCGGAGATGTAAGGCAACGCGCGCTGGTTCGCAGGACCATCGCCGAAAACGACAACTATCTCGTGCAGGCCAACGAACACCTCGTGGACCAGGTTCTATTTACCAGGAAAGAGGCCTGGAGCGAGGATGCAATTGCCGGCGCGCGCGAAGGCGTAGCCAGGGAACTGGCGAAGCATGAAGCGGCCCTGACGGGAAACTGGTTTGCCGGACCGCTTTCTGCCGCCGATCACGCGATCTACCCGGTCATCGCGCTGGCCCTGCGAATGCAGAAACGCAAGCCCGATCTGGATATCTCGGCCCTCATCGGGTCCAGGCTCAAGGCCTGGATGACGCGATTCGAGGCGCTGCCTTACTTCGAGAAGACCTACCCGCCGCACTGGAAGGCGGCCTAGAGCCTGCACGGTCGGGCTCTACTTCTTGCGGTAGGTAACGCGGTTGGCGAAGCGCAGATTCTGCTCGACGATCCTCAGGAGGCGGTCGATGTTCGGATGCTTGCCCGGGTTGTCCCTGGCGTCGTCGTGATGCTCGGCGTACAGCTCGAGACCCTCGCGGGCAGCATCCGCGTTCAGCATGCCGTACTTCTGGGCCAGATAGTGATACACCGCCAGCGAACCCGCCTGGCCCGGCTTGTTCTCGATCGTCGACTCAACCGATCCGTCGGGCCGAAGCAACTCGAGCCTGTCGATATGCGCAATCGGCGGGATCTTCTTGAGGTTTTCGGCGAACGGCATCGGGCGCTCTCAGTGTAGACTTCGCGGGAAACTATACCGGATAGCGCCGCTGTGGTCCCGACGGCGCTGCACGAAGGACTTCGCCATGCCATTGCTTCTCGGATCGGTTGCCGATGATTTCACCGGCGCCACCGACCTTGCCAACACGCTCGTCAAGACGGGAATGCGCACGATCCAGCTGCTAGGCGTGCCGCGCAAGGATCTCGTCGTCCCGGATTGCGACGCGATCATCGTCGCACTTAAATCGCGCAGCGCTCCTGCCGGAGAGGCGATCGAAATGTCGCTGGCGGCGCTCGACTGGCTGCGGGTGAAGGGTGCAAGAAAATTCTATTTCAAGTACTGCTCGACGTTCGACTCCACCGACAAGGGCAACATCGGCCCCGTTGCCGAGGCAATGCTGGAGGCGCTCGGCGAGAGCTTCACGGTTTTCAACCCTGCCTTTCCCACCAACAAGCGCACCGTGTACCAGGGTTACCTGTTCGTCGGTGACGTGCTGCTGTCCGAGTCCGGCATGCGCCACCATCCGCTGACGCCGATGACCGATCCCTCCCTGGTCCGGGTTCTTCAGCGCCAGTCCAGGCACAAGGTGGGACTGGTTTCCTACGCGACCGTGGTCAAGGGCGCGAGCGCGGTTCGTGAATCCTTCCAGCGCCTTCAGGAACAAGGTGTCCGCCACGCGGTCCTCGATTCCATCACGGATGATCACCTGTTGACTCTGGGAGAAGCGTGCGCCGACATGAAGCTCGTCACCGGCGGGTCCGGCATGGCGATGGGCCTGCCAGCGAATTTCGTCAGGCAAGGCCTGCTCAAGGCGGGGCAGTCATGCGACCTTCCGGAGGTCTCCGGGCCATCTATCGTGCTCTCAGGGAGTTGCTCGCTGGCGACCCAGGGCCAGGTCGCGGAAATGAGGAAGAGCCACGACTCGTTTCGCATCGACCCGCTCTCTATTGCCCAGGGACGAGACGTTGCCAGCGAAGCGATCGATTGGGCCAGGGCACGGATCGGCGCGAAGCCGATCCTGATTTACTCCACCGCAGCGCCCGAACAGGTAGGGGCGGTGCAGGAAAGGCTTGGTCGCGAGCACGCCGGGGCGATGGTGGAAGAAACGCTCGGCAAGGTTGCGAGAGGGTTGGTCGCCGAAGGCGCCAGGCGCCTGGTGGTCGCCGGCGGAGAAACCTCCGGGGCGGTGGTCAGCGCTCTCGGGGTGCAGGGCCTCTATATCGGGCGGGAAATCGACCCCGGCGTTCCGTGGACGTACTCTATCGGCAAGCCCACGCTTGCGCTCGCTCTCAAGTCGGGGAATTTCGGCACCCCTGATTTCTTCACCAAGGCCTTCGAGCGGCTGCAGTAGAGCTGTGCCCGCTGCGATAACAGGGCTGATCCTGATATGAACGAATCGAAGCTTCGCGAAGAGATCTGCTGGTTCGGCAAGTCGATGTTCGACCGTGGAATGACCGCCGGCAGCTCTGGAAACATCAGCGCCCGCACCGGGGACGGCGCCTGGCTGATGACGCCGACCAATTCCTGCCTCGGCAGGCTCGACCCCGCGGCCATCTCCAAAGTCGACGCGCACGGCAATCTGCTTTCCGGCGACAAGCCGACGAAGGAGGCCTTTCTCCACCTTTCGATGTACTCCGAACGGCCGGGCGCCGGCGCCATCGTGCACCTGCATTCGACCCACTCGGTGGCGGTGTCGGTGCTCGAAGACACCGATCCGAAGGAGCCGATCCCGCCCATCACCGCTTACTACGTCATGAAGATCGGAAAACTTGTCCTGCTCCCTTATTACCCGCCGGGAGACATGACGCTGGCAAACGCGGTCAGGGAAGTAGCAGGCAAGCACCACGCTGTCCTGCTCGCGAATCATGGGCCATTGGTCGCCGGCAAGGACCTCGAGACTGCGGTCTACGCCACCGAAGAGCTGGAAGAGACCGCGAAGCTCTATTTGATGTTGAAGGGCGATCGGATCAGGACCCTGTCGCCCGAGCAGGTTGCGGACCTGCACAAGAGGTTTCCTGCCTGAATCCGTATCGATGATGGCAGCCACCGACCCGCGTCCGGCCGCCGGCTTCGGCGCCTGGGTGCTGCTCGTGGCGCTGCTCCAGCCCGGCAGCGTCGCCGGCGAGCCTCCGGACGACGTCAGCGCCCTGTGGCGAAAGGCCGAACAGGTCGTCGGCGTCCCGATCGTTCTCCCGTCCACGCCGGACCTCCCGGTTTCGTCGCAAGGCGGCGTCCGATTCCGCCCGCTTGGCCGAAGCGAGACATCGTCGACCGCTGCTTATCTCCGCCTGTATATCGAGGAATTCTCCAAGTACCCGCGGAGCATGGCGCAAGCGGTGAATCTGGAGTGGGTCGCTTTTGTCAAAGGTCTGCAGGTGTTCGACGATCCGCGCGCTGCAACGTACATGCGCTTCTTCGCCTCAGGCACCATGAAGCCGGCCGGCGGTATGGTGTACGACGTGCAGCAGGGCGCCTACGATGAGAGATACGTGCGCTGGGTGCTTCATCACGAGTTCTTTCACTTCATCGACGATCGGTTGAATCGGGGCTTCGAGGATTCCGAGTGGTCTCGATTGAACCCGAAGGAATTTCGCTACACCGGTGTGGAGGCACCCTCTTCGGGATTCCTCGATCATCCTCGCGCCGGTGTCATAACGAGCTACAGCATGAAATCGGCCTGGGAGGATCGCGCGGAAGTGTTCGCCGCCCTGTTCGTCGATGAGGCACATCCGCGCCTGCGGCAGATCGCGGATGGCGATTCGGTGGTGCGCAGCAAAGTCAGGTTCATGATGCGGCTCCTGCGCCGGATCGATGCTTCGATGGACGAGCGCTATTTCCGCACAAGGCTGGGCGAGAACTGGCGGGCGCTGGCGCCGGGGTCCTGATCCGGTCATATGGAATGCTGTCGAGCGACCGCGCGAAGGGGAAAACTGCATGAGGAAGTGTCGGTTCACGTCGGAATGCGCGGTTGCGGCCTTGCTCGCCGTGGCATCGTCAGTGTATGCCCAGGAGTCGACCACGGTCGGGGGGGCGCTTCTGTCCGGCACGCCGGAGCTGTCGCTGCGACCGCGCTTTGAATGGGCGCAGGACGACGCAGTTCCGGAAACCGCGTACGGTCTCACTCTGCGCACACTCGCCGGATGGCGCACCGGGACCTACCGCGACTTCGAGGCCTTCGCGTTGCTGGGAAGCAGTGTCCAGATCGTCGATCGGTTCAACGACGGCCGCAACGGAGAGATTCAGTACCCGTTCTCGAACACGCCGGAGAAAACCGACTTCACCGAAGCTTACCTGCGCTGGCGGGGAATCGAGGGAGTGGATAGCGTCGTCGGCCGGCAGAAGGTGGACCTGGACCGGACCCGATTCGTCGGGCCGAACGAGTTTCGTCAGACCCAGCGCTGGTACCAGGGCGTGTCCGCCACCATAGACCGCATTCCGCGAGTCGGCATGTATTTCGGGCATTTCCTGCGCGAGCGCGGGCCGGACACCGGACAGCGGGAACTGAGGGTGGAGATGGCGCGCGCGGACTATGAATGGGCGCAGGACAACACCATTCTCGCCTCCGCCTACCTGCACGACCAGGTCAACGCCATCGGTGGCACCGGATTCGCCGACACGTCCTACAAGATACTGTCGCTGCGAGGTGACGGCAGCACTGCGCTCAATTCGCAATGGCAGCTCGATTACACGGTCGAGCGCGGCATCCAGCGGCCGTATGAGGGCGGCGACCAGCGCATCCGTGCGGACTACTGGCGGCTGTCTCTCGGCGCGAAACGGGGGCACTTTTTTTTCAGCGCCGACTACGAACTGCTCGGCAGCAACGGCGGTGTCTACGGCATGCAAACCCCTCTCGGGCTGCTGCATCCGAGCCAGGGCTGGGCGGACAAGTTCAATCGCACGCCGGTTACCGGTGTCCAGGACAGCTGGCTCAGCGCGGGCCACTCGATCGGAGCGTATGCGCTTTATCTCGAGGTCCACTCCTTCCGCTCCGATTTCGGCTCAATCGACTACGGCAGCGAAATCGATGTCCGGCTGGACTGGAATATCCGCAAGGATCTGCAGCTGCGCACGGAATTCGCGCATTTCACGGCTGACGGCGATCCGGCCAACACCCTGACCGATGCCGACCGCGCATGGGTAACCCTGAGCTGGAGGATCTATTAACCGCGCGTGACTTCAGCGCGGCAGGTCCGCCGGGTCAGCGCTGGAAATAGTCTCCCGGCCTTCCGGGCAGAGCGCGGGTGTGTATGTTCCAGGACAATGTGATTCGCGGCCGGTTGCCTGCATAGGGCGTCACCAGATGCACCCACTCGCTGGGGAAGATCAGCATCGAGCCTTCCTTCAAGTTCGGGATCAACAGCTCGGTCATCCGTCCCGGTTCGTTCTGGCAGCACGACGGGATGCGGGGGTCGGCGAAACAGAATCTGCCGCCGGTGCGATCGGCAGGGTCCTGATCGCCCGGGTCGAGCATGTAGAGAATGCTCGCGATCGAGCGGCAATGACTGTGCGGCATGCAGTAGTCGCCCTTGTCGTACACGCTGGCCCAGGACTCGTCGACCACCGCCGGAATGTCACCGAACACCTGCTTGAACAGCGCGATTGCGCGGGCGTGTATGAGGTCGGCTTCCAGTCGCGCCCAGCGGTCGATCGTCCGCACCTTGGTCCCGCATCCGCCGTGGAAGATGTAGTCGCGGAAACCGGGGTCTTCCCGCAGCTCGAGCGTGCGGCGCTTCAGGGCGGGATGGTAGTGAGCGATGTCGAGGAAACCGGTTGCCTTGATCGAGGCCTCGTCGAGCGGGTAGAGCGCTTGCCGCTCCGGCCAGACGCGAAGTTTCCTGATCCCGAATTCGAAAACCTGCTGCGGCATGAAGACATTTAAGCGCCCGGCCCATGACACCGTCAAGCCACGTCAAAAGGGGCGGCTAACCGCGATCCGGATTACTGCCTGCCCTCGCTGTCGACTTTCTTTTTCTTCGGCGGTGGGTCGTCGTTCTTCCGCTCGACGAAGTCTTCTTTGAATTCCTTCTTGACGGTCTTCGTGGTCTTGACAGTGGACCTGCCGATGTCTTTGCCCACCTTCTTGCCGGACTCTCCAACCTGCTTGGCCATCTTCTTGGCGTCGTCGCCCGCCTGCTTGGCTGCTTTCCTGAAGGCGCTTTCCTCCTCGGCCCAGGCTGGCGCCTGAGACCCGAGCAGCAGGCACACGGCGAGCAGGGGGACAACCGGTTTCATCCGGCTGCGCACCCAAGCGGTCAGCCGCGACACGCTGCGGAGCTTCGGCGCAGCGGCGCGGTTCCGGAATCGTCGTACGGCGGACCGTCCTTCCATTCGCCCGATTGTATCCCTTGGCAGCTTGCTGAGGCGCCCCCGAGCCGCAGGCATATATCGAAAGTTGGATTACGGCGTCCCGCTCGACCTCCTACAGTGGTATTGCGGTCCAGCCTCCGACCGCATCTGGCAAGGGAAATGGAAGGAGAGTTGCCATGCTGCCCTGCAATGAGTGCCACAGATCCGGTCTCGCAACCTGCCCGGAATGCGAGGGACTCGGATACCTTCGGCAGGTTCGCGATTCGGGAGAGATCGAGAGTCACGCCTGCGCCGAATGCCGCGGAAAGAAGTGGTCCCGTTGCGATGCCTGCGGTGGGATCGGCTGGCTGGGCGCTGACAATGCCGCCGTGCTGCCTGCGGAATGCGGGTTCGAGGCGGAAGACTGGCTCACCGGGGCCAGGGACGACGGCTGTCTTGAACCGGCGGCGATCGAACGCCTGGTGAGCGGAGATTGGTAAGCCCGGCGCCAGGGCGATGTGCCGGAGACACTGAGCCGAGGAGCGTTCCCCCGATGTGTGCCGCGATCGGAAGCGCATTGGCACGGTTCCTGAGTCGACCGGCCCGCCGCTTCCGGCCGCTTGCGCCGGCCCGAAGCGGCCGACTCCGCGCCTTGCTGCAGCCGGGTGACGTGCTGCTGGTAGAGGGCAATACCCGGATCGGCGCGGTCGTCAGGTACCTCACCCAGTCGACCTGGTCGCATGCGGCGCTGTTCGTCGGTGAGATACCGGGCGTTGCCGGCGATTGCAGCGAGCCCAACGTGCTGGTCGAGGCGGATCTGCTCAAGGGAGTTTGTGCAGTGCCGCTGTCCAGGTACGAGGGCTTTCACACTCGAATCTGCAGGCCCGGCGGGCTTGGGCCGGCAGAAGTTTCGCGGCTGGTGAGTTTCATGGTCGCGAGCCTCGGCAAGAAGTACGATCTGAAAAATGTGATCGACCTTGCGCGATACTTCCTGCCGCTGCTGCCTGTTCCGCGGCGCTGGCGGCGCGACCTCCTTCAGCTTGGCAGCGGCGAACCGACCAAGGCGATCTGCTCGACACTGATCGCGGAGGCATTCCGGTCGATCGGCTACCCCGTACTCGGACACAGTGCCGGCGGCGCGGGCACGGCAGAGGCGTTCGGTTTCCGACACCCGAGCTTGTGCGTGCCGCGGGATTTCGACGTCTCGCCTTACTTCACGATCGTGAAGCCTGCCCAGGAAGCCGGGTTCGATCCGCGCCGGCTGCGCCTGACCGCACCGGCCGTCGAAACCCCGGTGCTGTTTCCGGGCGATGAAAAGCAGCTCCTGGGGATTGCCGCGAACTGATCCGCCGCCTGCGAATGCTGGGCCGCGACTTCAACCCAGTTTTATCTGTACTCGTGCGAGTCCAGCCCTCTCGTGCCGTGTGGTGATCGCGAGCACCTCGCCCTTCCTTGCACGCACCACCCATTCGACTTTGAGGCGGTCGGTTGTCTCGTCCGCCGCCATGCCGGCCCAGGTGTTGGCAGCGGCGGGTTTGTAGGCGCGGCCCTCGAGTTCGCCGAGTTCCTCGCGCCGCCTTCCGGTCAGTAACGACGCGCCGTGGGGAAGCTCGACCTCGCACACCAGACCCCGGGAGAGTTTTTTGTTCCTGCCCTGCCGGGTGACGTAGCTGGGGAGCCAGCCGGTATTCTGCACCACCAGGCGCACCCGCCAAGTGTCCGCCGACAGTGCGATCGCAGTGGCCTCGAGGATCTCCAGGCGCGGTGAAATCAGGCAGTGCCACACCAGCCAGCGGGAAAGCGGCGCCAGTTCCTTCTCGAGCAGTGCATGCGGAGGGTTGGTCCAGGTGAAAAGACTGTCCCAGCCGCCCAGCTCGACCCGCCCCAACTGCGGGTGGTCGAATGGGTACCAATCGACAAAACCCTTGCCGCGCAGCGCGACGTCGTTCCACTGCATCAGCTTCAGATCGTCCTCGATCGGGTGCTCCCGATACCACTCGATGAACTTGTAGTTCTCGACCCCGGCCTGGCGCTGCGGGCTCCATATTTCCACCGTCCAGGCAAACACGCCTCGCTGGTCGTACATCCAGGAATCGAAGTCGCCGGTTATGACTTCTTTAGGGTGATAACGGAAGTCGTGATAGGCGGATGCAGCCGGATAGCCGCTGATCTCGGTGCCCTTGGCGCCGATCTTCTGGTAGGTCCACAGATCCTCGGCCGGCATCTGTTCGTCCGGGATATGCGAGTACGGGCGCAGCAGCACGCCGCTGTAGGTATGGAAGGCGATGGCAGCAGTGATGTTGGAGTGGCGTGAAATGAATCGTGCCAGGGCGGCTATCTCGGGCTCGGAAGCGGGGAAAGGCCCGGCCCCGTGCTGCTCGTGCTCGGCACGCCAGAAACCCGGGAAGTTTCGGTTCAGATCGAGCTGCTCCTTGCGCTTCTGAAGATGTATCAGCGCCTCGTCCCAGTTGTCGATACGGCCTTCCGGCATCACGCGGTAATAGGTGCCACCGGTCTCGGTGGGCTCGCGCCGCACCAGGATTCGCGCGTCGCGCTCGGATGCCTTCCATGGGCCATTCGCGTCCGGGATGCGCATCGTCAGGATGCGTCCGTCGCCGTCGATGTCATCGCGCTTCAGTCCCTCGATAGGCTCCTCCTCGTAGGGGTAGGCGCGGGTGCTCGAGCGGATGATCCGCGGCGGGACTTCCAGCGCCCACTCCGCACCATCCGGGTTTACTCGCGGGCAGACATAGAAGGCACGAGTGTCGAGGCAGCGGGTCACGTCCGGGTCCTTGCCGTGGCCGCTGAGCAGCGTGTGGAGCAGGTGCAGGCAGGCCATCGAGCCCGCGAGCTCCGAGGCGTGGATGTTGCCGTCGGCCCACAACGCCGGTTTCTCGGTATCAGGGCCGGTGCGGAAGTTGGTCACCCGCGCCACCAGGATATCGCGGCCCTCGTGGCTCTTCCCGATGGGCTCGATCCGGACCAGGCCGGGATGCGCCGCCGCCCAGTCCGAGAGAATCCTGGCCAGGTCGTCGTAGCGGTAGTAGGTATCGAAGCGCACCGCCATCAGTGCCCCAGCACGCGATGCGGCCGGTATGGTTCGGCCAGCGCCTTTATCTCTTCGTCGGCAAGTCTGATGTCCAGCGCCTTGATTGCGTCGTCGATGTGGCGAGGCTTGGTGGCGCCGATGATCGGTGCGGTGACGCCAGGCTGGTGCAGCAGCCAGGCCAGCGCGATCTGCGCGTTGGGCACGCCGCGCTTGCGGGCGACCTCGGTGACGCGGTTGGCGACGGCAAAGTCCGAGTCGTCGTAGTAGAGCTTGTGTGCGAAATCGTCGGACTTGGAGCGCTTCGTCTCGCCCCAGTCCTTCTTCGACCGGTTGCCGACCAGGAAGCCGCGGGCCAGAGGGCTCCACGGTATGATGCCGATGCCTTCTTCCCGGCACAGCGGAATCATCTCCCGCTCCTCCTCGCGGTAGGCCAGATTGTAGTGATTCTGCATCGTGACAAAGCGGCTGTAGCCTTTCAGGTCCGCCACGTAGAGCATCTTTGCGAACTGCCAGGCGTACATCGAGGAGGCGCCGATGTACAGAGCCTTTCCGGCCTTGACAACGTCTGAAAGCGCTTCGAGCGTTTCTTCGATCGGCGTGGTGTTGTCGAAGCGGTGAATCTGATACAGGTCGACGTAGTCCAGGCCGAGCCGGCGCAGGCTGTCATCGATCGCGTGCATGATGTGCTTGCGCGACAATCCACGCTGGTTGGGATCATCGCCAATGGGGTTGTAGACCTTGGTCGCGATGACCACCCGGTCGCGTGCGATCGCAAGCTCCTTCAATGCCCGGCCGAGCACGGCTTCGCTTTCGCCAAGCGAGTACATGTCCGCGCTGTCGAAAAAATTGATTCCCGCTTCCCAGGCCTGCTTGATGAACGGTACGGACGCTTCGTAGTCGAGCACCCAATCTCGCCACTTCGACGAGCCGTAGCTCATGCAGCCGAGGCAGATGCGGGAAACTTTCAAGCCGGTGGTGCCGAGATTGACTGTCTGCATTCTTCGGGCTCCTGTCTTTCTTGCGGCTCATCTGCTGTCCGAGGTCAGACGACCTCGGCGGGCGAGCCCTCGCTTGCCAGAGTTGCCTCCATCGCGTCAAGCAGCAGTTTTGGATCGTTGTCCGCGAGGCGCTGAGCATCGGAGAGCATCCTGCGCCATGTACGTGCGCCGGGCTCGCCGTGGTAAAGACCGAGCATGTGCCGCGCGATCGAGCGCGTCGGGGTTCCCAGACCGACTTCCCGCGCCGCGTAGTCGAACATCGCCTCGACCGCCTGCTGCCGCGACGGCAGGCGAGTGCCGAACAGCTTCGACTCGAGCCGCGCGAGGATATAGGAGTCATGGTAGGCTGCGCGGCCGAGCATCACCCCGTCCACCTGCGCCAGCTCGTCCAGGGCCGCCGACGGCCGTACCAGTCCCCCGTTGATGACGATTTCAAGCGCAGGGAACTCGCGCTTGAGACGGCGCACGAAGTCGTACTTGAGCGGCGGAACCTGCCGGTTGTCCTTTGGCGACAGGCCTTTCAGGATCGCGTTGCGGGCATGAACGATGAACGTGGTGCAACCGGCCTTCGCGACGGTTTCAACGAAGAGGCGCACGAAGTCGAAGTCCTGGATCGAATCGATCCCCAGCCGATGCTTCACCGTGACCGGCAACGCGACGGCGTCGCGCATGGCTCGCACGCAGTCGGCAACCAGCTCCGGCTCGGCCATGAGACAGGCACCGAAGGCGCCCCTCTGAACGCGCTCCGAGGGGCAGCCGCAGTTGAGGTTGATTTCGTCGTAGCCCCAGTCCTCGCCGAGGCGCGCGCAGCGGGCCAGATCGTGCCTCTCGGAACCGCCGAGCTGGAGCGCCACCGGATGTTCCGCCGGATCGAACGCGAGGTGCCGCCGTATGTCGCCATGGATAAGCGCGCCCGCTGTCACCATCTCGGTGTAGAGCACCGCGTGAGGCGCGAGCTGACGAAAGAAGAATCGGCAGTGCCGGTCCGACCAGTCCATCATCGGAGCCGTGCAGAGGCGATGGGACAGATTCGAAGCCACGTGAAGCGGTTGCCGGACGATGCTCGAATTATCCCACGCCCGGCCTGGCCGCACGACACGTGCGGGTCCGGCGGCAGCGTGAAGTTCTGAGGCAGCAAAAAGAAAAGGCGCGCCGCGGCGCGCCCTGCTCTCGAGGACGGCCGAGCGCTAGCTTGCAGCTACCTTCTGCCGCTGCTCTCCAAGCCCGTCGATCCCCAGCCGCATCTCGTCGCCGGCCTTGAGGAAAACCGGAGGTTTCATCCCCAGCCCCACGCCCGGGGGCGTGCCCGTGGTGATGACGTCGCCTGGAAGCAGCGTCATGCAGAACGACACGTAAGACACCAGCTTGCTGCAGTTGAAGATCATGGTGTTTGTGTTGCCGACCTGCATCCGCTTGCCGTTGACGTCCAGCCACATTGCCAGGTTGTGCGGATCGCGAATCTCGTCCCTGGTGACCAGCCACGGGCCGAGCGGGGCGAACGTATCGAAGCCCTTGCCCTTGTCCCAGGTAGGGCCGCGTTCGATCTGCCATTCCCGCTCGGACACGTCGTTGCAGATCATGAAGCCGGCGATGTGGTTCATGGCGTCGCCCTCGGACACGCTCTTTGCGGTCTTGCCCATCACGAACGCGAGCTCCACTTCCCAGTCGCCTTTCTTTGAGCCTTTGGGCAGCACCACGGTATCGGCCGGGCCTACGATCGCCGAGGTGGCCTTCATGAACACCACCGGCTCGGAGGGGATCGGAAGATTGGATTCCTTTGCGTGGTCGCTGTAGTTCAGGCCGATCGCCACCAGCTTGCTCGGCCGGGCGACAGGCGAACCAAGGCGCGGATTGCCGGATACTTTCGGCAGCGAGCCGACGTCCAGACCGCGCAGCTTCTTCAAGCCCTCGTCCGACAGCGTGTCGCCGTCGATGTCGCGAACGATGCCCGAGAGATCGCGAATCGCACCCTGCCCGTCCAGCATCCCGGGCTTCTCTTTGCCGGCTTCCCCGTAGCGCACCAGTTTCATTGTTCTCCCCCGCTCTTGATTTGGTATCCCGTCACTCGTCCCGGACTTAGATCGTGATGCCTCCGTCCATGATCACGGCCTGGCCGGTCATGAAGACCGATTCGTCGGAGGCAAGGAACACCGAAAGCTCGGCGAGCTCCTCGGCTTTCGCCAGGCGACCCATCGGCTGACGGGCGATGAAATCCTTGCGTGCCTGCTCCGGGTCGTCGAAAGCGCTGATCCGTTCGCCCAGCGAAGGCGTGTCGACCGTGCCCGGACACAGCGCGTTGCAGCGAATTCCCTGCTTGACGTAGTCGATGGCGATGGACTTCGTCAGCCCGATCACCGCCGCCTTCGAGGCACCATACACGAAACGGTTTGGAATGCCCTTGATGCTGCCGGCTACCGATGCCACGTTGATGATCGACCCGCCGCCGCCGTCCAGCATCTTCGGCAGGAAAGTGCGAATCACCACGTAGTGGCTGCGCACGTTCAGATTGAAAGAAAAGTCCCAGTCCTTGTCCTTGCACTGCAGGACCGTGCCATGATGGACGAAGCCGGCGCAGTTGAAGATCACGTTGGCTGCGCCGATCTCGCCGGCGATCTTTTCTATCTCGCCATCCTGCAGCACGTCGAGCTTTCGGATCTCGATGCCGGGCTTGCCCTTGAGCTCGGCAAGCTTCGTCTCGTTGACGTCGGTTGCCCAGACCCTGGCTCCTTCGCGGGCGAAGGCGAGGGCTGTGGCGCGGCCGATTCCCTGAGCAGCGGCGGTGACGAACGCCACCTTGCCGCCAAGTCTTCCTGCCACTGCTTTCCTCCCGGTGCGATCTGTTTGTTTTGAAGGGCGCTATTGTGCCACAGGGCGCACGATGCCTTATCAAGCGACCTGGGGCCGCACACTCGCCGTCTCTTGCCCGGAGTCGACCGGATCGCGCGCGAGGTTCTGTGCAGAGCACCCCTCCTTCATTTAGACTGCCTCGCACAGCAGGAGCAGACAAAAATCGAGGGGGAGAGGATGGGACGTCCTGCCATTGCGCTCATGGCGCGGGCGCGAGCCGCTCTCGTCGCGGGACCTGGCTGACCGATCACGGTATGGCCTCGGTAGAGCTCAGACAGGTCCGCAAGGCGTTCGGCAGCACTGAAGTCGTCCACGGAGTCGATATTTCGATCTCGGACGGCGAATTCGTCGTGCTTGTCGGACCATCCGGCTGCGGAAAGTCAACGTTGCTGCGCATGATCGCCGGCCTCGAGGAGATCACCTCCGGCGAGATCCGCATCGGCGAAAGGGTGGTCAACGCGATTCCACCCAAGCAGCGCGACATCGCCATGGTGTTCCAGAATTACGCGCTGTATCCGCACATGACGGTGTTCGACAACATGGCGTTCTCGATGAAGCTCGCCGGCCGCAGCAGGCAGGAGATGCGCGAGCGGGTGGACAAGGCTGCCGGCATCCTCGGCCTGGGCGAATATCTCGACCGCTATCCGCGCCAGCTCTCGGGAGGACAAAGGCAGCGCGTCGCGATGGGTCGCGCAATCGTCCGCGATCCGCAGGTGTTCCTGTTCGATGAACCGCTGTCGAACCTGGACGCCAAGCTGCGGGTGCAGATGCGAACCGAGATCAAGGAGCTGCACCAGCGGCTTAAGACGACCTCTGTTTACGTGACCCACGATCAGATCGAGGCGATGTCGATGGCCGACCGGATCGTCGTGATGAACGGCGGAATCGTCGAGCAGGTCGGCACTCCTCTCGACCTGTACGACGAGCCCGCAAATCTTTTCGTCGCCGGGTTCATCGGCTCCCCGGCCATGAATTTCATGCAGGGCAAGCTGGTGACCGAAAGCGTCGGGCGGGCAGTGCGCATTGCGCCCGACTGTGTTCTGCCGGTGCCGGCCACGCGGCAGCCTGATGGGCGCGAGGTCATCCTCGGGGTGCGGCCGGAACATTTCGCGATCGGCGACTCAGGCGTGAAGGCCGAAGTGGTCGTGGTCGAGCCCACCGGCGCCGACACCCAGGTTTTCTGCAAGCTGGGCGGAAACGAAGTGTCCGCCATTTCACGCGAACGCCACGAGTTCCGGCCCGGCCTTGTGATCGATCTGAAGCCGCTCGACGGCAAGAGCTATCTGTTCGACCCGGCCTCCGGCGAGCGGCTTCACTGAACCGGGGACGGCGCGATGAGCAAACGCTCCGGGTGCGATCTCGCTGCCACGCAGGACGCGATCCGGCAGGCGGAAAACCGTGCGAAACGCCATTGCCGATAGCCTGCGCGGGATGCCGGGCGAGATCGCGCGCGGCGGCCTGATCTCGCGGTTTCTGGACAACCGTAACACGCTCGGGCTGCTGTTCATGTTGCCGGCAGCGGCGATCCTCATCGTATTTCTGACCTACCCGCTCGGACTGGGCGTGTGGCTGGGCTTCACGGACGCCACGGTCGGTCGCGGCGGGCAGTGGATCGGCGTCGAGAACTTCGAATGGCTGTGGACCGACAGCGTGTTTCGCTTGTCGGTGTTCAATACCTTCGTTTATACCGTCGTCGCCAGCATCATCAAGTTCGGGCTCGGGTTGTGGCTGGCACTGCTGCTCAACAAGCACATCCCTTTCAAGTCTTTCGTGCGCGCGATCGTGCTGCTGCCCTTCATCGTCCCCACAGTTCTGTCGGCGATCGCGTTCTGGTGGATATACGACGCGCAATTTTCGATCGTGAGCTGGGTGCTGGTGAAGCTCGGGATCATCGACCAGTACATCAACTTCCTGGGTGAACCGAATCTCGCACGCATGTCCACGATCATCGCCAACGTCTGGCGCGGTGTGCCTTTCGTCGCCATTTGCCTGCTGGCCGGGCTGCAGACCATCTCGCCTTCGCTGTACGAGGCGGCCGCGATCGACGGCGCCACCCCGTGGCAGCAGTTCTGGAACGTCACACTGCCGATGCTCTCGCCGATCATCGCGGTGGTGATGACATTCTCCGTGCTGTTTACCTTCACCGACTTCCAGCTGATCTGGGTGCTCACCCGCGGCGGACCGATCAACGCCACGCATCTGATGGCGACGCTGTCGTTTCAGCGCGCGATTCCGGGCGGAGCGCTGGGGGAGGGCGCGGCGATCGCGACCGCGATGATCCCGTTCCTGCTGGCGGCGATACTGTTCAGTTACTTCGGGCTGCAGCGGCGCCGATGGCAGCAGGGGGGGAGCGACAAGTGAGACGGGAGGCACGAGGCGGGAGGCACCAGGCAGGGGCTGCGCGCTGCTCCCGGGCCTTTGCCTGCCACCGGCCACGAGTCACCCGGCGAGGCCATGCGCCTCCTGGAGCTGCTGCACGCTTCCTCGCGCCTTGCGCCTTGCGTTTCGTGCCTTGCAGCCATGGCTAGCGCTGCATCGCGGGAAGGAATGCAGTATCTCGAATCACTGCCCCGCCGGTGGGTCACGGTGTACATCCCGCTCGTCCTGTTCCTGTTCTTCCTCCTGTTCCCCTTCTACTGGATGGCGCTCACCGCGTTCAAGCCGAACGCCGAACTGCTTTCCAGCGAGGGCAATCCGTTCTGGGTGGTGCATCCGACGATCGAGCATTTCACCAGGTTGTTCTTTCACACCTCGTACCCGGAATGGATGTGGAACACGATCATGATCTCCGTGATCTCCACGTTTGCCTCGGTCGTGGCGAGCGTACTCGCTGCCTACGCAATCGAGCGCTTGCGCTTCAGGGGTTCGCGCCAGACCGGGCTGGCCATCTTCCTGGCTTACCTGATCCCGCCTTCGATCCTCTTCATTCCGCTGGCAACGATCGTCTTCCAGGTCGGGATCTTCGATACGAAGTGGGCGCTGATCCTGACATATCCCACGTTCCTGATCCCGTTTTGCACCTGGTTGCTGATGGGCTACTTCCGGTCGATACCGTACGAGCTGGAAGAGTGCGCGCTGATCGACGGCGCGACGCGCTGGCAGATACTGGTCAAGATCGTCCTGCCGCTGGCGGTGCCGGGACTGATCTCGGCGGGGATATTCGCTTTCACGCTGTCCTGGAACGAGTTCATTTACGCGCTGACCTTCATCTCGGCGTCCGAGAACAAGACGGTGCCGGTCGGGGTGATCACGGAGCTGGTGGAGGGAGACGTCTATCATTGGGGGGCGCTCATGGCCGGCGCGCTGGTAGGATCACTTCCGGTTGCGATCATGTACTCGTTCTTCGTGGAGTATTACGTCGCCGGTATGACCGGCGCGGTCAAGGAATAACTCGTCCCCGCTCCTCCACTGATGACGTGGAGAGTGCGCCTTGATGCAGGGGCGGTGGTCGCGGGTCCGCCTGCCATGCGCTCCGCCGCTTGCGGGAGAGAGCCGGGTGTGGTGGTAATTTTTCGGGGGATGCTGAACATGGCTGCAAGGAAAAAGCTTCGAAGTTTCGACTGGTTCGGAAAGCCGGGGATCGACAGCATGGTCCACCGGTCGTGGTTGAAGAACCAGGGCCTGCCGCACCACCTGTTCGACGGACGCCCGGTCATAGGCATCTGCAACACCTGGTCCGAACTCACGCCTTGCAATGCCCACTTCCGCCAGATCGCGGACAGGGTCAAGCGTGGTGTCTTCGAGGCCGGCGGGTTTCCGCTCGAGTTTCCCGTGATGTCGCTCGGCGAGCCGGTGATGCGGCCGACCGCGATGCTGTTTCGCAACCTGGCATCGATGGACGTCGAGGAATCCATCCGGGCGAACCCGCTGGACGGGGTAGTTCTTCTCACCGGCTGCGACAAGACAACGCCCGCGCTGCTCATGGGCGCGGCTTCCTGCGACATACCGGCGATCGTTGTATCGGGCGGACCGATGCTCAACGGCCGCTGGCGCGAAGAAACGATCGGCTCCGGCACGCATATCTGGAAGTTCAAGGAGATGCTCAAGCGCGGCGAGATGACCAACGAAGACCTGCTGGAAGCGGAGCAGTGCATGTCGCGTTCCGCCGGCCATTGCATGACCATGGGCACCGCTTCGACGATGGCCTCGATGGCCGAGGCGCTGGGAATCGCTCTGCCGGCCAATGCCGCGATTCCCGCCGTGGATTCGCGCCGTTATGTGCTGGCGCACATGGCAGGAAAACAGGTGGTGCAGATGGTCAAGGACGACCTTCGCATGTCGAGGATCCTGACCCGGCAGGCGTTCGAGAATGCGATCCGGGTCAACGGTGCGATCGGCGGATCGACCAATGCCGTCGTGCACTTGCTGGCGCTAGCGCGACGAATCGGTGTCAGGCTCACGTTGGAGGACTGGGACCGGCTCGGGCGCGACCTGCCGTGCATCGTCAACCTGATGCCCTCGGGCGCGTACCTGATGGAGGACTTCTACTACGCCGGCGGGCTGCCGGTCGTGATCCGGGAGCTGGGCAAGGCGGGGCTGCTGCACAGGAATGCGCTCACGGTCAACGGCGAATCCATCTGGAACAACGTCAAGACGGTGAAGAACTACAACCCGAAGGTGATTTTCCCGGTGGACAAACCGTTCAAGAAGCAGGGCGGCATCGCCGTGCTGCGCGGCAATCTCGTTCCCAGGGGAGCGGTGATCAAACCCTCGGCCGCCACGCCAAAGCTGATGCGCCATCGCGGCCGGGCGGTGGTGTTCGAGAGCATCGAAGACTACAGGAGGCGCATCGACGATCCCGATCTGAAGGTGGACGAAACCTGCGTCCTGGTGCTCAAGGGCTGCGGGCCGAGGGGCTACCCGGGATTCCCGGAGGTCGGCAACTTTGCGCTGCCGACCCGGATCCTGAAGAAAGGCATCACCGACATGGTGCGCATCTCCGATGCGCGGATGAGCGGCACGGCCTACGGCACGGTTGTTCTGCACAGCGCCCCGGAGGCGGCGGCCGGCGGCCCGCTCGCGCTGGTCGAGGACGGCGACATGATCGAGATCGATGTGCCGAAGCGTACCCTGCACCTCGATGTTGCCGAGGCCGAGCTGGCGCGCCGCCGCAGGAAGTGGAAGGCCCCCAGGCCGGTCGCCGACCGCGGTTACGTCAAGATCTACATCGATCACGTCAACCAGGCCGACGAAGGCTGCGATCTCGATTTCCTGGTGGGAGGCAGCGGGACGCCGCACCTGCGCGAGTCGCACTGACCAGGGAAGGAGAACCGCCAGGACGCCGGGAAGAAAGATCTGGCCGAGAACACGGCACCGGGAGTCAGAAGTTATCGTATCGCCGGCAGTTCGCCGCAGTTCTCGCTAGGCGCGCAGCACCAGTTCGCGGCGCACCCCGCGGGTCTCCAGCTCAACCTCGGAATCGACGATCGGCGGGCGGGCGAAATGGACTCGAAGTCCGCGCCCTGCTGCCCCCTGCATCCCCGGCACGACCACGGTCTCGAGCAGCTCGCCAATATCCCGGGTCAGGCACAGGTCGGTGTGGCTGGCATCGGACCATGACAGGCCGAGCCGGCCCAGGCGGTCGGTGATCACCCCGACCACGTACTGTAGTTTCCGCCTCATCCCTTCCCCGGAGACGTCTCCATGGGCGACGATCTTCCCGCCCGAATCGATATCCGCCGTTCCGGAGAGGCAGAATGTCGTGCCGGGCTGATCGGAGGGTGCGGCGTAGGAGAAAGCATGTACCGACGGCACCCTGGGCGCATCGAGAAACGGAGTCACATTGGTGCGCGACACCGCACTGAACTCGCCGAAGATCAGTCCCCACTTGCGCAGTTGCTCGATATAAGGTGCGTTGAAAGCGCGGAAACCGTCGAAAGTAAGCTGTTGCGGAATGCGCAGTTCCATCCCGCACACAGCCTGCGCAGGGCGCCCCGCCTGGCGCAGGACAGCCTCGATCGCGCCCCAGGCCCGGTCCAGAGGTACCCAGGGATTGAACAGGACGTGCACGATTTCGTGCCCCGGGAGCGGCAGGGCGCCGGTATTGAACACTGCACCGGCTGGGAGAAAACGGTAACCGCCGGCGCGGTTGTCGACAAGGGAAGGCGCTTCGCCGGCCGCCATGGCCAGCCGCGCCACTCCCGGAATCGGGGCGGCGAGCGCCAAACCCCTGGCCAGGAAAAGACGACGGCTACCGGATACGGGAGAAAATACCTTTGCGATCATGCTCGTCTCCAAGCGTTCTGTTGTATGCAGCCAGCTGATTATAGGTGGGCTGCGAGGCCTTCCCGCGGGTCGAGGCGTATAATTCCTGCCCTGATCTTCAACGGTGGAGCATCAGGCCATAGCTGCCCGGACCCGCGCCACCGGTGACCGAGGAGACTTTCAAATGTTGCAAGCTGCCGACCTGACCATTCGCCTGAACCCTGCCGACGACGTCGTGATCGCCCGCGTCGAGCTTCCGGCCGGTACCGAGATCATCAAGGAAAAGGTTCGCACCGGAGTGACCGTCCCCGCCGGGCACAAGATCGCCACCCGCGAGGTGAAGGTCGGCGAACCGGTGCGCCGGTACAACCAGATCATCGGTTTCGCCACCCAGCCGATCAAGCCCGGCGACCATGTCCACGTGCACAACCTCGCGATGGGCGACTTCCAGCGCGACTACGCCTTCTGCACGGACTACAAGCCGGTCGACTACGTCCCCAATCCCGCGACTTTCATGGGGATCAAGCGCTCCGACGGGCGCGTCGCCACCCGCAACTACCTCGGTGTTGTTTCCAGCGTCAACTGCTCGGCGCACGTCTGCCGCCAGATCGCGAAACACTTCGACGAAGACTTCATGGCGCAGTATCCGAATGTCGATGGCATCGTCCCGATCCATCACAAGACCGGCTGCGGCATGGGCTCGGAAGGAGAGCCGGTCGATCTGCTGCGCCGCGTGCTGGCCGGCTACGCAACTCATCCCAACTTTTCCTCGGTGCTGATGATCGGTCTGGGCTGCGAGGCGAACCAGATCAACAATCTTCTCGCCACGCAGGGGCTGAAACGGTCCGAAAAGCTTCAGGCCTTCACGATCCAGGACACCGGCGGCACCCGCAAGACCATCGAGACCGGCATCGCTCGCATCAAGGAGATGCTGCCCGAAGCCAACAAGGTAAAACGCGAGGAGGCGCCGGCCAGTCACATCACTCTCGGGCTGCAGTGCGGCGGTTCGGACGGCTATTCCGGAATCTCCGCCAACCCGGCGCTGGGCGCGGCGGTAGATATTCTCGTGCGCAACGGCGGCACGGCGATCCTGTCCGAGACCCCCGAGATCTACGGCGCCGAGCACCTGCTGACCCGTCGCGCGATTTCGCGCGAGGTCGGCGAGAAGCTGGTCAGACGGATCAAGTGGTGGGAGGACTACACCACGAGGCTCGGCGGCGAGATGAACAACAATCCATCGCCCGGCAACAAGGCGGGCGGGCTCACCACCATTCTCGAGAAGTCGCTCGGCGCGGTCGCCAAGGGCGGCACGCAAGCGCTGATGGACGTGTACGAATACGCCCAGAAAGTCACTGCCAAGGGCTTCGTGTTCATGGACACGCCGGGCTACGATCCGGTGTCCGCTACCGGCCAGGTGGCCGGCGGCGCGAACATGATCTGCTTCACCACGGGCCGGGGGTCGGCCTATGGCTGCAAGCCGTCGCCCTCTCTGAAGCTGGCGACCAACACCACGATGTTCAACAAGCAGGAAGACGACATGGACATCAACTGCGGCGTCATCGTCGATGGCAAGGCGAGCATAGAGGAAGTCGGGCAGAAGTTTTTCGAGTTGATCCTCAAGACCGCTTCCGGCCAGAAGTCCAAGAGCGAGATGTGGGGATACGGCGAGGACGAGTTCGCGCCCTGGGTGCTCGGGCCGACGATGTAAGGCCAGGCTCGAGGCGCTGGGCACGGAGCGCGAGACAACGGCGTCAGCCTAGAGCCGGACGTGACCTGACAGGCGGCTGCCGGACCGCGTGCTGGCAGCCGTTCTTGTTTTATGGAGGCTGTGATGGCAGAGGATTTCAGCTCGAGAGACTGGTTCCAGGACTTCCAGAAGATGTGGAACCCGATGAACTTTCCGCTGCCCGGGATGTTCCAGCCGACCATGGACATCGCCGAGATCGACAAGAAGATCGCCGAACTGCAGGCGGTCGAGAACTGGCTGCGGATGAACCTGGGCTTTCTCGATATGACGGTCAAGACCCTGGAAATGCAGAAGTCGGCGATGCAGGCGCTCCAGGAGTCGGCGAAGAACCCGCCGGACCGAAAGCCGAACAAGGACGGCCAAGGCTGAGCGGTCTGCGCCCGAGGCCGCGAGCAATGCCGCCAGCGGATATCCGGTGCCACCTCCACCCACCGCGCGTCTTTATCTGCAGGATGAGCACTGCTTCGAGACCGATGCGATCGTCGTAGCGGTACGCGGCGGCGCCATCGCTTGCGATCGGACGTGTTTCTATCCCGGCGGAGGCGGCCAGCCGCCCGACCAGGGCAGGGTCGCGCTACTCGGCGGCCAAGTGCTGGAAATCGGTTCGGTGCATTCGGACGCTGACGAGGTCGTGTGGCACGCGGTCGAGACGCCGCCGACCGATATCGTCGGGCAGTCGGTCAGATTGAGCCTGAACCGCGAGCGGCGCACGGCGCTTGCGCGTTATCACACCGTGCTCCACGTCCTCAATACGGTCGCCTTTCGCGACTACGCCGGGTGGATCACCGGCGTACAGATCGGCGTCGATTACTCCAGGATCGACTTCAAGCTGGAGGATTTCTCCGCAGCGCTGTGCGCCGATCTCGAACGCAAAGTCAACGCCGTCCTCGAAGCCGATCGAGCCCTGAGGGCGTACACCATATCAGAGGAGCAATTCCGGCAGCGTGATGATCTCCTGCGGACGCTGGAGGTCAGGCCGCCGGTCGTGGACGGCCGGGTGCGTGTGGTCGAGATAGAGGGATTCGACGCGCAGGCCTGCGGCGGGACGCATGTCGGCACGACGTCGCAGGTCGGGCGCTTTTCGATATTCCGAACCGAGAACAAGGGCAGGATCAACAAACGGCTTTACGTCCGGTTGGCTTGAGGACATCGACTGTCGCCCGGTGAAGCGGGACATGTCCTGTGCCGCCCTTGGCAACGGCCTGTCAAGCGGACCCTGACAGAATGCGGACTTCGCGTTGCGGGAAGGGGATGGAGATCGCGCTGCCGCGAAACTGCTCCACGATCGCTTTATTGATCTCGCCGCGAGCGAGGCTGTAGTCCGAAACACCCACCCATGGCTTGATGGCAAGGTTGACCGACGAATCGGCCAGCATATTGACCGCGATGAGCGGCGCCGGGTCCTTCAACACCCGGGGATTGCTCTGCAGCACTTCGCTTGCCGCTGCCAGCGCCTTGTTGAGGTCGGAGTCGTAAGCCACGCCCACCGAGATGTCGAGCTGACGGATCTTTCCGTAGTCATGGAGTATTTCACCGACGATCTTGCGGTTCGGCACCACGACCTTGGAGAGATCGGCATGGCTCAGCTCGGTGTGAAACAGCGTGATCGCCTCGACCCTGCCTTCGACGCCGAGCATCGAGACATACTCGCCGACCCTGAACGGGCGCGTGAAGATGATGGTCAGGCCTGCGGCCAGGTTGCCGAGAACGCCCTGCATTGCCAGCGCGATCCCGGCACCCGCCACTCCGATGCCCGCGATGAGCGGCAGCAACTCCACGCCGAGGTTCTGCAGCGCGATGATGCCGAACAATGCCAGCACCATGATGCGCGAGATTCGCACCAGCAGGTCGCGAACAGAGGGTTCCAGCTCGAAATTCCTCAAGCCGACGAGCATGACCCGCGCGAGCCAGCGGCCGACGAACACGCCCGCGACCATTATGGCGATCGCAACCATCACCTTTGGGCCGAACTGGATTGCGAGGTCCAACACCGCGCGCTTGAGGTGCTCCAGCGTTTGGAATTGATCTTCCATGGCCGCTCCTGTCGAATGGGACTGCGCGCAGTGTGCCGACAGGAACGCGCTTGGTCCAGACCATGAGCATGGCCGGCATGCGGGCCGGGCTGCCGGCGCTTTCCGGTGGTAGCATCGCCCGAAACCTACAGGCAGGATCGCCTTGAAGAACCTGGACAGACTGCTGAACCTTGTAGTCGCTTTTCTTGGCTCGGCGGTGCTCGTCTCGATACTGGTAATGGCAGTCGTGGCGGTGCGCACCTCCGCGTTGAACCGGGAGGCGGCCGCCTATGTCGAAGCCAACCTTCCACGGATAGTCGGCGAATGGAATCCTGCCGAGCTGGAACGAAGAATAGTCCCGGAGATGCTTTCTCCCCGGGTCAAGGAAGGGCTTCCCCCACTCTTCCAGAGCCTGTCGGCCCTGGGCCGGCTGAGCAGTATGAGCAAGCCGACGGGAAGGACCGGCTCCGGGGCTTTTCCCGGGACGAGCATCAACGGCACCTGGGCCGACTTCGCGGTCGCAGCCGAGTTCGAGCGCGGCCGGGTGTCAATCGAGCTGGTATTGAAGCGCGTGGCCGACGGATGGCAGATCGCGAGTTTTTCAGTCAGGCCTGTCGCTGCGTCAGCCGCTTCCCCTGCAGCCGGAGAGGGCGAAGAGACGCAGAAAGACCGATAGCAGCTGCTCGGGGCGTGCGTGCGGCCGCGCCTTGGAGGTGAGCGAGTCGCCGGCTGAAAAGCCCCAACACGGCGCGACTCCTCACTGAGCTTTCGAGCGCCTTTCTCCCCTTTGAGGAGAGGGGTTCGGGCCGGGGCGCGGCAGGAGACCACGGCCAGGCGGATTCACGGTGTTCTTCAGCCTCTCCATCGCCGCGACCAGCTGCCCGCAGATGCCGGGTTCCCAGGCCGAGTGCCCCGCGTCCGGGACGACGACGTACTCGGCGTCCGCCCAGGCCCTGTGCAGGGTGTCGGCGGTTTCGATCGGACAGACGATGTCGTAACGCCCCTGGACGATTATTCCGCGAATGCCGCGCAGCTTGGGAACGCCGGCAAGCAGCTCGTTGTCTCCGAGGAATCCTCGATTGGCAAAGTAATGTGCCTCGATCCGGGCCAGTCCCAGCGCCACCGCGTCCTCGCTATAGTGGGCGACGGTAGCGGGGCTTGGGAGCAGCGTCGAGCATGCGCCTTCGTAGGCGCTCCAGCTTCGCGCCGCCGGCATGTGAATCATCGGATCGGGATCGTTCAGTCGCCGCATGTAAGCGCCGAGCAGATCGTGGCGTTCAGCCTCGGGCACGAATCCGGCGAACGCGGCCCAGACTTCCGGGAAGAACCGCCGCATGCCGTGAAGAAACCAGGCGATCTCCCGTTGCGTGCACAGGAAAATCCCGCGCAGCACCAGCGCTGTGCATGCTGCAGGAAATGCCTGCGCGTAGGCGAGCGCAAGGGTGCTGCCCCAGGAGCCGCCGAACACGATCCAGCGCGCTATCCCGAGGTGCGCACGCAGACGCTCGATATCGGATACCAGATGGCGGGTCGTGTTGCCGGCTAGCTCTCCCAGGGGACCAGAGCGGCCGGCGCCGCGCTGATCGAAGACAACGATGCGGTAGACCGAGGGGTCGAAGAACCGCCGATGTGCCGCGCTTGCGCCCGCTCCCGGTCCGCCGTGCACGAACAGCACTGGAATGCCATCGGGGTTGCCCGACGTTTCCCAGTACATGGAATGCAGGCGATCGAGTCGCAGACGACCGCTGGCATACGGCGATATCTCGGGATACAGGTCGCTGCGGATTATGTCGGGCGCGTTCATCCTGTGCGGCTCAGAGCTGTCTTACCCCGAATCCCTTCTTCTTCAGCAGTTCGACGAGACCATCGTCGCCCAGGGCGTGGGCAGCGCCCACAGCGATGAAAGCCGACGTTCGCTCCCGCAGCATGACTTCGATTTTCTGAGCCATCGCGGCGTTGCGCGACGCCAGAAACTTCTGGTGAAACTCCCGGGCGCGCCCGGGAGAGAGTTTGCGTTCTTCCTCTGTGAGTATGCGCTGCAGCCTGCCGAGGTCTGAGGCCATCCAGGCCGACAGCATATCCTTGATGAGCGGAGCGACCTGGTCGCCCTCGATCTCGTCAAGAGTGATGGTCAGCAACTCCTCCTGCAGCCCCGGCGAGAGGCTGTCCATCATTCCGAACTGGCTCGCGGCGGACTCGAGCTGCACGATACGCTTGCCATCTTTCGCCGCGCGATCCGCGAAATGAATGTCCAGTCCCATGGACGCATCGTAGCCATGCTTCACATACTCGACCGAGGTCAGCATGAGCATTGCCATGAAGGGCTTCATCCTCTGCACATGCTCCTGCTGCACACCGATGCGGTTCATCGCTGCCTTCAGTCGCTGCAGCAGCGCTGCCGGCAGGTGGTTGTCGATCTTGTCGGGCGGCGCGTAGATCGCAACGGTTATAGCCGAGTTCAGCGCCTGCACGTCCGTCGAGTCGATCTCCAGCGCCAATATCGGCGAGTCGCGATAGGCCTTCTCCACCGCCTGTGGCAGCGGGTAAAAATCGTTCCGGCCCACGTGAACGGTTCCGAACAGGTACGCCGTGGCCGAGTCCGACCTGATCTCCCAGAGCGGCAGCCTGGCGCCCGGATCGAGTGCGAACGCGTGCGCGCTGAAGATGGCGGCTGCCACGAACGCAAGTCGGATCCACGAGCGCAGGAAGACGGCTGACATGAGATGACCTTTCTGTCGCGACGGCGGAGGAATCGCTGCGCACGCAGCGCCCCGGAGGCGACGGTTATGGACAGGGCGCAGCGTATAATCCGGTCATCGCATAGTCAAACGAGAAGTGGTCAAGCCACGGCGAACAAATGGATGAACAGCTGCGCAGATCTGCGCTCGAATACCACAGGAACCCCACTCCCGGAAAACTATCCGTAACACCCACCAAAGGCCTCACCAATCAGCGCGACCTCGCGCTGGCCTATTCCCCGGGCGTCGCCGCTGCCTGCGAGGAGATCATCAACGACCCCAATACGGCTCCCCTGTACACCAGCCGCGGCAATCTGATCGGCGTCATCACCAACGGCACCGCGGTGCTCGGTCTCGGGAACATCGGCCCGCTCGCGGGCAAGCCGGTAATGGAGGGCAAGGCGGTTCTCTTCAAGAAGTTCGCCGGGATCGATGTTTTCGACATCGAGGTCAACGAGACAGACCCCGACAGGCTTGTAGACATCATCGCCAGCCTGGAGCCGACTTTCGGCGGCATCAACCTCGAGGACATCAAGGCTCCGGAGTGTTTCTACATCGAGCGCAAGCTTCGCAGCCGTATGCGGATTCCGGTGTTTCACGACGACCAGCACGGCACCGCGATCATCGTGGGCGCGGCGGTGCTCAACGGGCTCAAGGTCGTCGGCAAGGACATCAGGCAGATCAGCTTGGTCTCCTCCGGAGCGGGTGCGGCAGCGCTCGCCTGCCTCGATCTTCTGGTCAGCCTCGGCCTGCCGATGGAGAACATCGTCGTCACCGACATCAAGGGCGTGGTCTACAAGGGACGCACCGAGGAAATGGACGACAACAAGGCGCGCTATGCGAGAGACACGAAAGCCCGCGCGCTGGCAGATGTGATTCCCGGCGCCGACGTCTTTCTCGGCCTGTCCGCGGCCGGGGTTCTCAAGGCGGAGATGGTGAAGCAGATGGCGGCGAGGCCTCTGATCCTGGCGCTCGCCAATCCGGAGCCGGAGATACTTCCGGACGTCGCCAGATCGGCGCGCAGCGATGCGATCGTGGCCACCGGGCGCTCGGACTATCCGAACCAGGTCAACAACGTGCTGTGTTTCCCGTTCATCTTCCGCGGCGCTCTGGACGTGGGCGCCACCACGATCAATGAAAGCATGAAACTCGCGGCGGTGCGGGCGATAGCGGCACTGGCGCAGGCGGAGCAGTCAGAGATCGTGGCGCTGGCATATGGCGGCGAAGACCTGCACTTCGGACCCGAGTACCTCATCCCGAAACCGTTCGATCCGCGCCTCATCGTGCAGATTGCGCCCGCAGTGGCGCAGGCCGCGATGGAAAGCGGAGTGGCGACGCGGCCAATCGAGGACTTCCCGGCGTACCGCGACAAGCTGACTCAGTTCGTTTATCACTCTGGCCTGATCATGAAACCGGTGTTCGCCGCCGCCAAGAAGAACCCGAGGCGGGTCGTGTTCTGCGAAGGTGAAGAGGAGCGCGTGCTGCGCGCGGCACAGGTCGTGGTCGACGAGGGTCTCGTCCGCCCCGTACTGGTTGCCCGCCCCGAGGTTCTCGGTCCTCGGATCGAGAAGTACGGGCTGAGGATCCGCCCCGGCCGGGATTTCGAACTGGTGAATCCGAACTCCGATCCGAGATTCCGCGAGTACTGGCAGGATTACTACGAGATCATGCAGCGCAAAGGTGTATCGATCGAATATGCGAAACGCGAAGTCACGCGCCGCACCACCCTGATCGGGGCGCTCATGGTCCGGCGCGGCGATGCCGACGCGATGATCTGCGGCACGAGCGCACAATTCTCGGTGCATATGGAGTACGTTTCGAACGTAATCGGGCGCCGCAAGGGAGTGAACCAGTTCGCCGCGATGAACATGCTGCTTCTGCCGCGGCGCACGCTTTTCATATGCGATACCTACGTGAACCAGGATCCGACCTCGGAGCAGGTCGCCGAGATCGCAATGCTGGCGGCCGAGGAAGTTCAGCGCTTTGGAATCGTGCCGAAGGTTGCGCTGTTGTCTCATTCCAATTTCGGATCCTCCCGTGCCCCATCGGCCGCCAAGATGAGCCGGGCCCTGGAGATGCTCAATGAGAGAGCGCCTCACCTCGAGATCGAAGGGGAGATGCACGGCGACGCGGCCCTCGATGACCAGATCCGCACCCGGCTGTTTCCGAATACGCGGCTGAAGGGCGAGGCGAATCTCCTGATCATGCCGAACCTCGACGCTGCGAATATCGCATTCAACCTGCTCAAGATCACGGCTGGCGAAGGAATTACGATCGGCCCGATCCTGCTCGGCGCGGCCTGGCCGGTGCACATACTTACGCCCACCGCCACGGTGCGCAGGCTGGTGAACATGGCGGCGCTTGCGTCGGTGGACGCGGCCTCCAGCAAGTGACGCGGCTCCTGGTCGCGAGCGAGAGGTCTTTTCTGACGCGGAGAATATCGTGGCAACAATGGATAAGCGCGTCGCCGTGGTTACCGGCGGCAACAAGGGAATCGGGTTCGAGATCAGCCGGCAGCTCGCCTTGAAGGGCTTGCGCGTGCTGCTGACCAGCCGAGACCCGGAGAAGGGCGAGGACGCGGCACAAAGGCTGCGACAAGAGGAGCTGGACGTGCTGTTCCACGCGCTCGATGTCGACAGCGCCGAGAGCGTCGCCGACTTGCGGCGTTTCATCGATCAGCAGGTCGGGCGCGCAGATGTGCTGGTCAACAACGCCGGAATCCTGATCGACAGTCGGTCCACCAGCGTCCTAAAAGAGCCGATAGAGACCTTTCGCCGGACTCTGGAGACGAATTTCTACGGCGCGCTGCGGGTGTGCCAGGCGCTCGTGCCGCTGATGCGCCGGAACCACTACGGGCGTATCGTGAACCTGTCGAGCGGACTGGGTCAGCTTCAGGACATGGGAGATGGCACGCCGGCCTACCGGGTTTCGAAGGCGGCGCTGAACGCGCTGACGCGTATGGTTTCGGTGGCGGTGGGCGGAGACGATGTTCTGGTCAACTCGATGTGTCCGGGCTGGGTGCGTACCGACATGGGTGGGCCGAACGCGAGCCGCGGCGTCGAGCAGGGCGCAGAAACCGCCGTATGGCTGGCGATGCTCCCGCACGGCGGCCCGACCGGCGGGTTCTTCCGCGACAAGCAGCCCATCCCGTGGTGAGGCGGGCGTCAGGCGCGAGGCGTGAGGCGCGATAGGATAAGAGGGTAGGGCGTCACAGAAAACTCTGCTCACAGGTTCCGTACCCTTCACTCCTTCACGCCTTTACCCGTCACCAGTCACAGACAAGGCACAGCGATGAATACCCGCATCGAGCGAGACACATTCGGGGAGATCGAGGTTCCCGCCGACAGGCTGTGGGGCGCGCAGACCCAGCGCAGCCTGGAAAGGTTCCGCATTTCCGGAGAACTCATGCCACGGGAACTCATCGAGGCACTGGCTTTGGTCAAGCGCGAGTGCGCCAAGGTCAATGTCCAGCTTGGCGTTCTGGACGCGGAAAAAGGGCGGGCGATCGTGCAGGCGGCGGATGAGGTTGTCGCCGGAAAGCACGACGGGGAATTCCCGTTGGTGGTGTGGCAGACCGGTTCGGGCACACAGACCAACATGAACATGAACGAGGTTCTGGCGAACCGGGCATCCGAGATTCTGGGCGGCGCCCGAGGACTGCAACGAAAGGTCCATCCCAACGACGACGTCAATCGCAGCCAGTCTTCCAACGACGTGTTTCCCACGGCGATGCACGTCGCGGCGGTTCGCGCGCTTCACGACCGGCTGGTGCCCGCGCTTCGCAGGCTGCGGGAAACGTTGGCGGAAAAGTCGAGGCAGTTCGATCAGATCGTGAAGGTCGGCCGGACCCACCTGCAGGACGCGACTCCGCTGACTCTGGGCCAGGAATTCTCCGGCTATGTTTCGCAGCTCGATCACGGCATCGCTCATGTCCAGAACTCACTGACCCACCTCTGCGAGCTGGCGCTCGGCGGCACCGCGGTGGGCACTGGTCTAAACGCGCATCCGGAGTTCGGAATCCGGGTATCGAAGGAACTGGCTAAAGAAACGAAGCTGCCGTTCGTTACTGCCCGCAACAAGTTCGAGGCACTGGCTGCCAACGATGCCCTGGTGCATGCCCATGGCGCGATTAAGACGCTGGCGGCATCGCTGATGAAAATCGCCAACGATATTCGTTGGCTGGCATCGGGGCCTCGCGGCGGGATTGGCGAGATCCGCATTCCGGAGAACGAACCGGGCAGCTCCATCATGCCCGGAAAAATCAACCCGACGCAGTCGGAGGCTGTGACGATGCTCTGCTGCCAGGTGTTCGGCAACGACGTCGCGATCAACATCGGCGGATCGCAGGGCAACTTCGAGCTCAACGTTTTCAAGCCGCTGATGATCCACAACTTCCTCCAGAGCGTGCGACTGCTTGCCGACGGCGCGGTCAGCTTCAACGATAACTGTGCGGTCGGGATCGAGCCGAACCGGGCGCGCATAGAGGCGCTGCTGCGGGAATCGCTGATGCTGGTGACCGCACTTAACCCGCACATCGGTTACGACAAGGCGGCCGAGATAGCAAAGAAGGCCTACCGCGAACACAGCACGCTGAAGGAGGCCGCGCTGGCCCTCGGCTACGTCAGCGCCGAGCAGTTCGACCAGTGGGTGCGCCCGGAGGACATGGTGGGGAAGCCCGGATCCTGAGATGCGCTCGACACGCGGGAACGCGAGGCAAACCAGGCCGGAAACCCGGATACTGAGCGCGGGGGAAGTGATACTTTCTTCTGTGCTCTGTGGCTTTGCCGTTTTCGTTCCCTTGCTTCCTGCCCTTCGTGGTGAGACAGACTTGCGTGTTGAACCCGGATAGTGAACTGGCGGGACTCATGGGTCGTTTCCCGCGGCCGGGCCGCGTGGAATGGATCGGGGTGCGCCCGCGCCACCGAGTCGAAGTGGTGGCTCTTGCCGGGGTCAACGCAGTCACGGATGTCGGGCTCGAAGGCGATCATCACGCCAGAGCGGGCGGCAACCGCCAGGTGACCCTGATCCAGGCCGAGCACCTGAAAGTAGTGGCGAGCATTGTCGGCAGGGAACAGGTGCAACCGGACTGGCTGCGACGCAACATCCTGGTTTCGGGGATCAGCGTCCATGCCTTGCGGGACCGCCGGTTCCGGATCGGCGAAGCGTTACTCGAAGGCACCGGCGCTTGCGAACCCTGCTCCCGGATGGAAGCGGCACTGGGGCCGGGTGGCTACAACGCAATGCGCGGGCACGGCGGCATCACCGCGCGCATTCTCGAAGGTGGAATGATTCGCCTTGGGGATGCAGTGAGCGTCGCGGCTCTCTGAGGCGGTGCCTACTCGGCGCCTTCTCTGCTTCGGGGCGAAGGCCGGGACTGAGGTGCGACAGAGGGCCGGGGTGGAGCGGGTTCCAGCGATTCCAGCGGCACGTTCTCCCAGTCGAACTCGCCCGTCGCCGGTTTGAGTCCGGCAATGCTTCGTGCCCGGTTGATCAGATCCATCGCGACCTTCTCCTGCTGAACCCAGCAGTGACGGCGCGCCTGAAGTATCACGCCAGCGAGATCCTGGTTCTGCTTGTCGTTGAGGGAAACACCGTGAAGGTTCTCCGCCAGTATTCGAAGCTCGGCCTGGCAGTCGGCGAGTACCGGCGACGCAGTCAGGGCCGCGACAAGAGCCAGTGCGGGTCTCATTAGCTTCGCGCCCGGGCGAAGGCTCGATACGTCAGGGCGATGCCGATTGGCGAAACGAAAGCCCCGCACTGGGCGGGGCTTCTTGCGTCGACAGAGGGCGTTACTGGATACCGAGTATCTTCATGGCCTTCGCCAGCGTGTCCACCGATTCCTGGTGTTTCCCCGCCTTGTGGAGCGACTCGCCTTCGGCGCGCAGCTTCTTGACCTCGGAAAGCTGCCCGCTCGACAGGCTGGGGTTCTTCGCCAGCGCCTCATCGATCTTCTTCATGTCCATCGGACAATGCATCGCGAAAGCGCTTCCAGCCATGGCAAAAAGACCGGCTACGACGAGATGACGGATATTCATGGTAGTCCTCCTTGGTGTTCTGAACGGTTCCTGGCCGCTCCCGGTAGACCGCGACACGCGCATCGGGTTCCGGGGAGAGCAGATTGTAGCGCTGGGCGCCGAACAATGTTGTCGCATTGGAGCGACAGGGATCATGTCTGCCGCCGCGTTAGAATACGCTTCTCGAAACCGATTTCCCGTTCTTCGTGTCAGCCATTTCCGAGATTCCACTCACCCGCGAGTGGCTCGCTCAACGGCTCCAGCGCAACCTCACCCTTCCGGACGATCCCGACTGCCCGCGCTACGTCCACGCGGCCGGACGCGACGCCATCCCGGCCGCAGTTCTGGTGCCGATCATCAATCGTCGTGACGGCCCGAACCTGCTCTTCACCCAGCGCACTGCCCACCTCCACGACCATGCCGGACAGATCAGTTTTCCGGGCGGCAGAGTCGACGAGGGCGATTCCGATCGCGCGACTACCGCGCTGAGGGAGGCGGAAGAGGAACTGGGGCTGGCGCGCAGCCGCATCCAGATCATTGGCCGGCTGCCGGAGTACGACATCATGACCGGGTTCCGGGTCACTCCGGTCGTCGGTTGGATCGAGCCGCCATTCGAACTGAAGCCGGATGAGTTCGAGGTGGCCGACGTTTTTGAGGTGCCTCTGCGCTTCTTTCTGGATCCTGTGAACCATCAGAGGCACAAGCGCGACGTCAATGGGGTCGCCCGCCATTATTACGCGATGCCGTTCGGCGAGCGTTATATCTGGGGCGCCACCGCGGGAATGTTGTTCACGCTCTACCAGGTTCTGAGCCGGCGGGAATAGGATGAATATCCTTGTCAGCCAGGCGGCAGAGGCGGAGAGACCGTGACCGATGACAAGTGGCGGGGAAACGCAAGTAGCGGGCTTTGCTCGCCACTTGTCACTCGTCACTATCCCAAATGATCGAGTTGATCACACTCGGGTTGTTTGTCGTTGGCGGCTGGTTCTGGATGGACAGCATGCGTGCCCGAGAAGCTGCGCTCGACGCCGGTCGACGGGCCTGCGCCGCCGAGAGAGTGCAGTTGCTGGACTGGACCGTTGCCGTACGCAAGATGAGTGTCGCGCGAGACGAAGAGGGCCGCCTGAGAATCCGCAGAACCTACGACTTCGAGTACAGCGATACCGGTGACAACCGGATGAAAGGTGCGATTACGCTGATCGGGAATCAACTGATCGCAGTCCACATTCCGCCGCGGCAGGAGTCGCCGGGCAGTGTCATTCGTCTGCACTAGTCCCTTTGAGCCAGCGCACTACAGTGCGTATCGCCGTCGCCAGGGTAAGCGTCAGGAGCAGGGGATAGATCAGCAGCAGATCGACCCGGATGTTGCACTCGCCGCTGCACAAGATACGCGCCTGAACGAGGGCCTCGTACCCCGCGTAGACCAGCCAGGCGGCAAGGGTCGATAGCGCCAGGGTGCGCAGCTGAAGTCGCACCGTCGAGTAGACCAGCAAACCGGCAAGCCCCACCAGGAGCGGCAACCCGAAGAAAGTCAGCATGCGCGCCCACGCTCTGTACCGGGTTCGAGAAACTCCGCCATCGGCCGGACGACCCTCCCGCCGCTCACGATCCGCACATGGCGGTGGAATGGGGCCTGTGGCAACATGAGGGAAGAATCCGGCAAGGGAGACTGACCATGACCGCAGAACAGCATATAGCAGAGCTGGAAATGCTGCGCGGCGAGATCGAGATGCTCATGGGCGAGCGGCAGAGCCTGTTGCGGGCCGCGGGCGCCGCCGCAGTGTTCGTCGCCCAGCTCGACAGTTCTGTCCTGCCGGAGAACACTTACGCTGCTGCCGACGTGCTGGCGCATGCGCTCAATTCGCTCCAGGAAGACACGTTGAAGGATGCGCTGGAACTGGTGAGGCCCGAAGCGACCACTGAGGGCGACCTCGGCCGCTGACAGAGTGTTCTTGCATGGGCGCCGAACCGCGTCCGTTAGCAGCCCTTGTCCTCACCGGTGGCGGAGCCCGCGCCGCCTACCAGGTTGGCGTCCTGCGGGCGCTTACCCACATCCTGCCGCGGGGTCATCCGAACCCGTTCCCGATCGTGTGCGGCACGTCTGCGGGCGCGATCAATGCCGCGGCGCTGGCTTCTTCGGCGACCGATTTTCACAAAGCGGTAAGGCAGCTGCTGTTGGTCTGGCGGAATTTTCATGCCGGGCAGGTATACCGTGCCGACGCGGCGGGCGTTCTGGCGACCGGCCTGCGCTGGCTGACTGCTCTGCTGCTGGGTGGACTCGGCCAGCAGAACCCGGTCGCGCTTCTCGATAATTCTCCCCTCGGGAAACTGCTCAGGGAACACCTGTACCTGGAAGGCATCCAGGAGGCGATCGACGCCGGGGCGCTTCAGGCGCTGGCAGTAACAGCATCCGGCTACACATCGGGAGAGTCGGTGACGTTCTTCCAGGGTGCCCCCAGTCTGCAGGGCTGGCGCCGTGCGCGCCGCCTCGGCGTGGCTACCCGCATCGGGCCTGAGCACCTCCTGGCCTCGAGTGCGTTGCCTTTCATCTTTCAGGCGACCAAGATCCACAGAGAGTTCTTCGGAGACGGATCGATGCGGCAGATCGCGCCGGTCAGTCCCGCGCTTCATCTCGGCGCAGACAAGGTGCTGATAGTCGGTGTCAGCCGTCAACTGGCGGAGCAGCCCGAACGGGTGCGCAGCGAAGGCTACCCGTCGCTGGCGCAGATAGCCGGGCACGCCCTCAACAGTATTTTTCTCGACTCGCTCGAAGCCGACATCGAGCGCCTTCAGAGGATAAACCGGACCGTCCGCCTGATCCCCGCCGAGCAACTGGCGCGCAACGAGGTTCAGCTGAAGGTAGTGGATACCCTGATCATCCGTCCAACCGAGGAACTCGACTCCATCGCTGCGCGTTTTGCGCACACCCTGCCGACGGCTGTCCGTGGTCTGCTCCGCGGAATCGGCGCTCGCGGCCGGGGCGGATCGACGCTGACCAGCTATCTTCTGTTCGAGAAGGACTATTGCCAGGCGCTGATCGATCTCGGTTATCGCGATACCATGGCCAAGCGCGAGGACGTAGCGGCATTTGTCGGTGTGCACGGTGAACCGGCGCAGATCGACCAGGAAGAAGGATGAGGCGGGGAAGCCCGATCCGAACGGAAGACGCGATCTCTGCAGGTTCGGTCGGCAGCGGGCCCCAATCGGACGGCTTCGGCCGAGGGCGGCCCGTCTAGAGTGATTTGACGATGCCGAGAACTTCGCGAAAGACCCCGTCGTCGGGGTGGCCCAGCCATTCGAACATCACCATCTCGGCAGACAGGATGCTCACTCCCTCGGCACGCAAGCGGTCGATGGCGGCCGCGTGATCCGAAACGTGCCGCGAGCCAGCGGCATCGCCTACAAAGAACGGGCAAAAGCCGTGTTCCGCCAGACCGAGCGCTGCCTGCAGCGCGCAAACGTGAGCCTCCAGCCCCGCGATCACGGCTTGGTCCCGCCCCAGTCCCCGAAGCACCTCGAGGATGCCGCGGTCATCCGTGCAGCAGAACCGCCTCTTTGTCAGGATCTCGCCATCGTTCAGCAGTGCCCGCAATTCCGGATCGACCGGACCGATTCTTTCAGGACAGTGTGCCGTCGCGAACAGCGGCACACCGAGCAAGCGCGCTGCTTGCACCAGAGCGATGCAGCGCGCCATCACGTGGGTGCTCTTGTGGATGGCCGGCACCAGCCTCGACTGGACGTCGATAACGAGGAGGAACGAGCGGTTTCGGTCAAGACGCACCTTTATTCTCCGGCGTACGCCACTTGAGCTTGGGTGGAAACTTTGCCATCTTAGTCGAGCCGCCGCTCGTGCGGCGAATCGAGCGATCCTCGTCCGGTTACAGTGATGGTGTGTGAACCGGCCCACAGTTCTTAACCGGAGGGATGGAAGAATGGAATTGCAGCCAAGGGAGAAGGACAAGCTGTTGATCTTCACTGCGGCGTTGCTCGCGGAGCGGCGCAAGGCGCGTGGTTTGCGGCTCAATTACCCCGAAGCCGTCGCGTATATCACGGCCGGCGTTCTCGAAGGCGCGCGCGACGGCAAGAGCGTATCCGAGTTGATGAGTTACGGCACGACGCTGCTGGCTCGCAGCGAGGTAATGGAGGGCGTGCCGGAGATGATTCCGGACATTCAAGTCGAAGCCACTTTCCCGGATGGAACCAAACTGGTCACCGTCCATAACCCCATTTCTTGATTCCAGTCAACGCGGGAGAGAACAGCGATGATTCCAGGAGAGATCAGGACACGGCCGGGCGAGGTCGAGCTCAACTCCGGCCGCAGGACTGTCACCATCACGGTGATCAATAGCGGCGACCGGCCGGTTCAGGTTGGATCGCATTACCATTTTTTCGAGACCAATGAGGCTTTGCAGTTCGACCGCGAGAGCGCCTATGGTTGTCGGCTCAACATCCCTGCCGGGACGGCGGTCCGCTTCGAGCCGGGTCAGAATCGTCGCGTCGAACTGGTCGAGTTCGGCGGCGGGCGCACCGTGTATGGCTTTCTCGGAAAAGTGATGGGGGTGCTGAAATGACTTCCAGACTGGCACGCGCGGCGTACGCGGAGATGTTCGGCCCGACTGTGGGCGATCGCGTGAGGCTTGCCGATACCGAACTATGGATCGAGGTGGAAAAGGATCACACGAACTACGGGGAGGAGGTGAAGTTCGGCGGCGGCAAGGTGATCCGGGATGGCATGGGACAGAGCCAGCGCCCGCACGCAGAGGTTGCTGATACCGTGATCACGAATGCTCTGATCGTCGACTACTGGGGCATCGTCAAGGCCGACATCGGCATCAGGAACGGCAGAATTTCCGGGATCGGCAAGGCGGGGAACCCCGACATTCAACCCGGCGTGAACATCGTGATCGGCGCGGCCACCGAGGTCATCGCCGGCGAAGGCATGATCATTACCGCGGGCGGCGTGGACGCGCACATTCATTTCATCTGCCCGCAGCAGATCGAGGAAGCGCTCATGTCCGGCATCACCACGATGCTGGGCGGCGGCACTGGTCCCGCGACCGGGACCAACGCCACTACATGCACCCCCGGGCCGTGGCACATCGCGCGCATGCTGCAGGCTGCAGAAGGGTTTCCGATGAACCTCGGCTTTCTCGGGAAAGGCAACTGCAGCCTGAAGGAACCGCTGATCGAGCAGGTGGCGGCCGGCGCCATGGGCCTGAAGCTGCACGAGGACTGGGGTACCACGCCGGCGGCGATCGACAATTGCCTCGAGGTGGCGGACCGGATGGACGTCCAGGTCGCGATCCATACCGACACTCTCAACGAGTCCGGGTTTGTCGATACCACGATTGCCGCCTTCCGCGGACGAACGATTCACACCTACCACTCGGAAGGCGCCGGTGGTGGTCACGCACCGGACATCATCCGCGTGTGCGGCGAGTCCAATGTGCTTCCTTCGTCGACCAATCCGACCCGCCCTTTCACCGTTAACACGCTCGACGAGCACCTCGACATGCTCATGGTGTGTCATCACCTCGACCCCGGTATTCCCGAGGACGTGGCGTTCGCGGAATCGCGTATCCGCAGGGAGACCATCGCCGCCGAAGACATCCTGCATGACCTGGGGGCGATCAGCATGATGTCGTCGGATTCGCAGGCAATGGGCAGGGTCGGCGAAGTGGTGATACGCACGTGGCAGACCGCGCACAAGATGCGGGTACAACGCGGCTTGCTGCCCGAGGAAAAGTCCGATTGCGACAATTTCCGGGTCAAGCGCTACATTGCCAAGTACACCATCAACCCCGCGATTACCCACGGCATCGCCCACGAGGTGGGCTCTTTGGAGATCGGCAAGCTCGCCGACATCGTACTGTGGAGGCCAGCGTTCTTCGGGATAAAACCGAGCCTGGTCATCAAGGGCGGGATGATCGCCGCTGCGGCGATGGGCGACCCGAACGCCTCCATTCCGACACCGCAGCCGGTCCACTACCGGCAAATGTTCGGGTCGTTCGGGCCGGCCTGTCAGGCGACGTCGCTTACCTTCGTATCGGCAGCGGGCATCGACAACGGGATCGGCGATGCCCTCGGCCTGCAGAAGAAACTGGCCGCGGTGCGCGGAACCCGGACTCTCGGAAAGAGAGACCTGCAGCTCAATGGCTTCGCGCCCAGGATCGAGGTAAACCCGGAAACCTACGAAGTTCGCGCCGATGGTGAACGCCTGATCTGCGAGCCCGCGACATCCCTGCCAATGGCACAGCGCTATTTCCTGTTCTGATCACCGGTCCGCGCAGCGCCGGGAGCGAGAGAGCGTGGGTTTGGAGCGTTCGTGCCGAGACCCTCAGTCCGGATCACTGCGTCGCCGATCGCCTCTGATGCGATCGGATTCGTGCGGACGTGACCGGACCCGATCAGGAGCATCCAGAGCCGAATTCTCGCATCGCGAGGGCTTAAGAGGTTCGTTACGGTTCTTAATACCCGCTGTACCCGGTCTGCCCTGGGGCGGCGGGTATCGGCGAAGGCCTGCATTGCGCCGGGAGCCGGCGCGAAAGTCCGGGTCGTAATGATCGCCGCTTGTATTCAACGACCGTAAGGATTATATATACGAGCAAACAAAGGGGGGTCATTAGCACAGGAATCGGTATGACCCAGAAATGGGCGACGGGTCCGTCGGTTTGCACAAACCCGGTGCCGACCCGAGGTACCCGAGGTCTGGTGTAGTAGCGAGCCCGAAAGCGCGAACTCGCGCCGAACCAGAGTCCTGTCCAAATTCTTCTGAAAGCCTTCTGCCGGGCAGGCAGTGCCCGCCCTGGTCTGCCTCAAATCGCCACCGCTTCGTGCATGAACGTTTCTTGCATGAGACGGGTTGGCTTGGGTACTGCGTTACGGTTGGCGAGAAGGCGGAAGCGCACGCAAGCGTGTCCGCGAAAGCGTTGAGTTTATCCGGCTGAAGACAAAATCGTCCAGGCCGAGTAAGGCAGTGGAGCCCGCTGGCCGAAGGTCCGGCCAGTGGTTTCTTTTCCAGTTGCCGCGAGTCGCGGCGTACGTTTCCGACGATAGAGGAGTCAGAATGAGCAAGTTCAACAGGCGGGGCTTTCTAAAGGCTGGCGCTGCGACTGCTGCGGCGGGTGTTCTGCCGGCACCCTTTATTTGGCCCAAGGGCGCACAGGCAGCAGACACCGTGAAGGTAGGCATCCTGCATTCGCTCACAGGGACGATTGCCATCGCGGAGAAATCGGTTGTTGACGCGGAAATGCTGGCGATCGAGGAGATCAACAAGGCCGGCGGCGTCATGGGGCACAAGATCGAGGCCGTGATCGAAGACGGCGCCAGCGACTGGCCGACATTTGCAGAAAAGGCCCGCAAGCTGATCGTCAGGGACAAGGTGGCGTCAGTGATGGGCTGCTACACGTCGGCATCCCGCAAGGCCGTGCTGCCGGTATTCGAGAAAGACAAGGGACTTCTTTACTACCCGACCTATTACGAAGGTCTCGAAGTGTCGCCGAACATCATGTATACCGCCCAGGAAGCGACCCAGTCGGTGGTCGCGGCGATGGAGTGGCTGTACAAGAACAAGGGGAAGTCGTATTACATGATCGGCTCGGACTACATCTGGCCGAGGACAACGATCAAGATCGCCAAGGCGACGTTGGCTCGACTTGGCGGCAAGCTGGTGGGCGAGGGTTACTACCCGCTGGGACATATCGAATTCTCATCCGAGATCAACAAGATCAAGGCTTCCAAGCCCGACGTGGTCCTCAACTGTGTCGTGGGGGGAAGCAACGTCGCGTTCTTCAAGCAACTGACCGCCGCCGGCATCACCGGAAAGAACCAGACGGTTCTGTCGCTGGCGGTCTCGGAAGAGGAGGTGTCCGGGATCGGTTCCGACAATACCGAAGGGACGCTGACCTGCATGGGATACTTCCAAAGCCTGAAAAATTCGGCGAACGACAAGTTCGTCAAGGCGTTCAAGGCAAAGTACGGGCAGAGTCGCGTGGTCGGCGACACCCTGGAGTGCGGCTACATCTCGGTATACCTGTGGAAGATGGCGGCCGAGAAAGCAAAGAGCTTCGATGTCGAGAAAGTGGTGGCAGCATCTTCCGATCTGGCGATCGATGCACCGGAAGGCAAGGTCAAGTTTCACAAGTCCAATCACCACTTGTGGAAGCATGCCCGCATCGGTGCTTTCCGCAGGGACGGCCAGGTCGACATGATTTACGAATCCGCGCTGATCGAACCGAATCCCTTCCCGAAGTTGTGACGTTTGATTGGTGAGTTGCGCCAGGTTGCGGGCGCAAGGATGCCGCGGAAAGCACGTTACCTTGGTGTTTCCCGCGGCGCGTCGTCCTGGGCTGCAAGGAGTTGACTAGACAGGGGCGAACTGCCACATGACTCTGGATATGCTCGCCATGCAGGCGTTCACCGGCCTGAGCATCTTTACCATCCTGATGCTCATGGCGCTCGGGCTCGCCATCGTGTTCGGCCTGATGGGCGTAATCAACATGGCCCATGGCGAGTTGATGGCGATGGGGGCGTACACCAGTTACGCGACTGCTTTTTTCTTCCAGCGCTTCTTCCCGGGATGGATGGACGCCTATATTTTCGTGGGCATCGCGCTGGCCTTTGTCGTTACCAGTCTTTTCGGAGTCTTGCTGGAACGCGGACTGATCCGGTTTCTGTATCAGCGTCCGCTGGACACGCTTCTGGCCACCTGGGGCGTAAGTCTTATTCTCCAGCAATGCTTCCGCCAGTTCATCAATCCCAGGGAGGTCGAGGTGCCAACGGTCTCCTGGCTTCGCGGCGCGTGGCAGGTGACGGAAGGCATTTCGCTGCCGTTATCGCGGATTTTCATCATCTGCCTGGCCATCGTCACAGCCGTGCTGGTTTATCTGCTTCTGTACCGCACGCGCTCCGGAATCCTGATCCGGGCCGTAACGCAAAACCGTTCCATGGCCGGTGCCGCCGGGATCAATACCAAGCACGTCGACGCGTACACGTTTGCCCTGGGTTGCGGCCTGGCGGGGATCGCGGGCAGTTCTTTCACGATGCTGGCCTCGACGGGCCCCACGACGGGTCAGCAGTACATTGTCGATACGTTCATCGTTGTCGTATTCGGCGGTGTGGAGAGCCTCATCGGAACCGCCGCCTCGGCGTTCATCATCGGACAGTTGCAGTCCTGGTTCGAGTTTGGAATGAGCGGGTCAATGGCACGCGCCAGCATCCTGGTTCTGGTGATCGTGGTTCTGTATTTCCGGCCTAACGGCCTGTTCGCAACGAAGGTGCGGAGATGACGGCCGGGGGTGTCCCGTTGGAGCGAGCGGGCGAGGCGGCGGCGGCAGATCGGCACGACCGCGGTATCTGGATTGCAAGAGCCGGACTGGCGATTCTTGCAGTGTTCTTGCTCGCCGTTCTGCCGCTCGCTCTGGATATTTTCCGTCTGGGGCTGGCGGCAAAATATCTTAGCCTGGCGTTTTGTGCGGTGGGAATCGTTCTGATATGGGGTTACGGCGGAATCCTGAGTCTTGGTCAGGGAGTGTTCTTCGGCCTTGGAAGTTACATGATGGCCATGTTCCTGAAGCTGGAGTCAACCTCTGCAGACAGCTCTGCCCAGGCTTTGTCCTCCTTTTTCGGATCCAACCTCCCCGACTTCATGGTCTGGAACAGTGTCGAGACACTGCCCTGGTGGTGGGAACCGTTTCATTACGTCTGGTTCACCATTCCGGCCATCCTGCTGCTGCCGCCATTGCTGGCCTTCGGTTTCGGCTACGCAATATTTCGCAAGCGGGTCGGCGGCGTGTACTTTTCAATCATCACCCTGTCGCTGTCCGCGATCATGTCCATCATGATCATCGGCCAGCAGGGCGTGACCGGTGGCGTCAATGGCATCAACGATTTTCGAACTTTCATGGGGATCGACCTGAACACGGACGCAGCGAAGCGGGCGATGTATTTCATTACCTGTGCGCTCCTTCTCTTGTGCGTTGTCACCGGAGGGTTCATCCTGAAGAGCCGATTGGGGAAAGTTCTGGTCGCGATCCGCGACCGCGAGGACCGCGTCCGATTCTCCGGATACGACCCCGCGCTGTTCAAGGCATTCATCTTTGCCGTAGCCGCATTTTTCTCCTCTCTTGGCGGCGCGATGTACACCATCCAGGTCGGCCTGGCTTCGCCTTCGCTGGTGAGCATCGTGCCATCGGTCGAGATGGTGATCTATGCCGCGGTTGGCGGACGGCTGTCTTTGATCGGTGCCGTGTATGGCGCGATGCTCGTGGGCGCGGCCAAGACCCTGTTTTCCGAGAATTTCGTCGAATACTGGCTGTACTTCATCGGTGGCTTGTTCGTCGTCGTGGTGATGTTCCTGCCTCATGGGCTGGCAGGACTGCTGGACCGAGTCCGCGGCTACCGGAACATCCTGTCCAGGCCGCTCCAGACGGCTGCCGGTGAACGCGGCGGGGTCGCGAGATGAGCGACCTGATTCTGTCGATAGAGAACCTGAGCGTCTCCTTTGACGGATTCAAGGTCATCGACGACCTTGCTTTCTACGTCGAGAAGGACGAGTTGAGATGTGTGATCGGTCCGAATGGCGCGGGCAAGACCACCCTGCTCGACATGATCTGCGGGAGAACCAAACCGTCCAACGGCAGGATCCGGTTCAAGAATCATGAACTGACGAGTATGATCGAGTATCAGATCACCCGCGTTGGCGTCGGCAGGAAGTTTCAGAATCCATCCGTGTATGAGGACCTTACGGTGTTCGAGAACCTGGAGATTTCATACCCGAAAAGGCGCGGCATTCTGGGCTCTCTGTTCTTCAAGCGTGACGAGGAGCTGATTCGCAAGATAGATGAGGTCGCCAACGAGATTTTTCTTCATGAAGTGCTTCGCCACAAGGCCGCTCAGCTCAGCCATGGACAGAAACAGTGGCTGGAAATCGGGATGCTGCTGATGCAGGACCCTGAGCTTCTACTGCTCGACGAGCCTGTGGCAGGGATGAGTCCAAAGGAAAGGGAGCAAACGGCGGAGCTTCTGAATGGAATCTCGAAGGGAAGATCGATCGTCGTTATCGAGCACGACATGGCGTTCGTGCGCATGATCGCGCACAAGGTCACGGTGCTGCACCAGGGCCGTCTTCTGGCGGAGGGCAGCATGGACGAAGTGCAGTCGGACGAAAAGGTAAAGGAAGTCTACCTGGGCCACTGATCGAGAGGGGCAGAGGTGCTTAGTGTAACCGGGCTTAACGTCTATTACGGTGAGAGCCACGTCGTCAGAGACGTTTCCTTCGATCTGAAGGATGGGGAAACCGTTGCGATCATGGGACGAAACGGGATGGGCAAGACCACTTTGCTCAAGTCCCTGATCGGAATTCTGCGGCCCCGCGGCGGCAGGATCACTCTCAACGACCGGGACATCACCAACGCGCAGAGTTTTGAACGGGTAGCCGCGGGAATGGGCTACGTTCCGCAGGGGCGCATGATATTTCCCTATCTTACGGTCGAAGAGAACGTGCTGGCGGGAATGGAGACTGCGGCGACCAAGGAGATTCCGGATTACGTGTATTCCGTGTTTCCTGTTCTTCAGGAGATGCGCCTGCGACGCGCAGGGAATCTTTCAGGGGGCCAGCAACAGCAACTTGCCATTGCGCGGGCGCTGGTAAGCAATCCCAAGGTACTCGTTCTGGACGAACCGACCGAAGGCATCCAGCCGTCCATCATCAAGGAAATAGCGAAGGCGCTGAACAATCTCAAGGCGGATCGCAAGTTCGCTTTGCTGGTGTCGGAGCAGGTGCTGAGCTTCGCCAAGGAGATCGCAGACCGGTTTCTGATCATCGAGAGAGGGCAGTTCGTATACGAGGGGTTCAAGAACGACCTCGATACAAAGAGAATGCACGCGTACCTGACGATTTGACGGAATCAGGACCGATCTGCGACAGGACGATCTTTATCGCATCCGGCTATTGCTGGGCTGAATGCCGGCGGCGATCAGAGGGCAGCTCAAAGCGAGCGTGTGATTAACGAGCGAGTCAAAGGAGAAAGAAGATGCTACACGGAGACATTTCGAGCAGTAAGGACACCGTAGGAGTTGCCGTCGTCAATTACAAGATGCCACGCCTTCATACGAAGAAGGAGGTCCTGGAGAACGCGAGAAAGATCGGGGAGATGATCAAGGGCATGAAAGTCGGCCTGCCCGGCATGGACCTGGTGATCTTTCCGGAGTACAGCACCCACGGAATCATGTACGACAGCAAGGAGATGTACGACACCGCTTCGAGCTGCCCGGGCGAGGAAACAGAGATCTTCGCCGCCGCCTGCCGCGCGGCCAGGGTCTGGGGCGTGTTCTCGCTCACGGGAGAGCGCCACGAGGAGCACCCGAACAAGGCGCCCTATAACACGCTGATCCTGATGAACGACAAGGGCGAAATCGTGCAGAAGTACCGCAAGATCATGCCCTGGGTCCCGATCGAAGGCTGGTATCCGGGCAATTGCACCTATGTCTCCGAGGGACCGAAGGGGCTGAAAGTCTCGCTGATCATCTGCGACGACGGCAACTACCCGGAGATCTGGCGCGACTGCGCCATGAGGGGCGCGGAGTTGATCGTGCGCTGCCAGGGTTACATGTATCCGGCCAAGGAGCAGCAGGTGATAATGGCCAAGGCGATGGCATGGGCCAACAACGTCTATGTCGCGGTGGCGAACGCCGCAGGCTTTGACGGCGTGTACTCCTATTTCGGTCACTCGGCGATCATCGGCTTCGACGGGCGTACCCTGGGAGAGTGTGGCGAGGAGGATAACGGAATCCAGTATGCCGCTCTGTCCAAGGGGCTTATCCGAGACGCGCGCAAGAACATGCAATCGGAGAATCACCTGTTCAAGCTGCTGCACCGCGGTTACACCGGGCTGATCAACTCGCGCGAGGGCGACAAGGGCGTGGCCGCTTGCCCATACGACTTCTACAAGAAGTGGATCACCGATCCGGATGCGACTCGCGAGATGGTCGAAGCCATGACCCGTACCACGGTCGGCACGGACGAGGCGCCGATTCCCGGCATACCCAACAAGAAGGAGCCGGCGCACCGCTGACCGTTTGCCGGACCGGCAGGAGTCGTGCTTCGACACGACTCCTGCCGCACGCCGTGCCTGGGAGCGGCATGCTGAAACTCGAAAACATCATCGGCGCGGCGACCGAGGCCTCCATTGCCGAAAGACTGCACCAGCTCGACCATCGCGGACGCGTCGAGTACCTGACGCTGTCTCAGGAAGATACGCACCGGCATCGACTGCGCGCCACCACCGACAGCGGCACCGAATGCGCGGTGATCCTCGATCGAGCCGCGCACTTGTACGATGGGGCGGTTCTGATGCTTACCGATGAGCGCGCGGTGGTCGTGCGGATGCGCGACACCGAATGGCTCACGCTGGCCCCCCGCGATGCCGCCGCAGCGCTGGAACTTGGCTACTTCGCCGGCAACATGCACTGGAAGGTACGTTTCCGAGGCACCCGGCTGCAGATTGCGCTGCAGGGCCCGGCGCACCAGTACCTCGAACGAGTGGAGCCCTTCCTCAAGGACGGACGAGTCAGTCGGATCGGCGATGCTTGATCTGCACAGCCTCCTGAATGCGCTGCAGAACGGCGACAGTTTCTTCCCCAGCGGAGGCGTAGCCTTCTCGTCCGGACTCGAGAGCCTGTACGCCGATGGCGAAGTGGCATCGGTTGAACAGCTGACCGACTTCGTCGAAGGGCAGTTGAAACACCGCTGGGCGACATGCGATGCCTGTGCACTGATGGCGGCCTATCGCGCCGACGGCAACCTCGCCCGGATCGCCGCGGTGGACGCGACGCTAGAAGCGATGAGCCTGGCAGCGGAACTGCGCGAAGGATCGAAGCGAGCCGGCGCGTCGCTGCTGAAAGTGCACGCCGGACTCGGCACTGCCGGGGCGGGCGATTATCGGGTGCTCGTCGCCGAGCGCAGGGCTTTCGGACACCTGCCGGTGGCGCAAGGGCTTGTGTGGAGCGCGGTGCGCATGACCGAAGATGCCTGCCGGGCGGTCTCGGCACATACGCTGTGCATCGGCTTGATCGGGGCGGCGTTGCGGCTGGGAATGATCGGCCACCTCGACGCGCAGAAAGTGCTGCTGCGTGTCCGGCCGGTGCTGGCCGACCTGCTGCGCCTGCCGGTAGCCGACCTGGCTGAAATCTGTGCCTACATGCCGGCCACCGAGATCGCGGCGATGCGCCACGAAGTACAGGACGGACGGCTGTTCGCCAACTGACAGCTGTTTCCGCTGATCGTTCCAGGCGCCTCTGGCATCGAGGCGCTTTCACTTGAAGGCAAGAAACCTATGCTGCTGACACCGACAGAACTGGAACGCCTGACGATCTACACTGCCGCGGAACTGGCGCGAAGACGTCGAGCCAAAGGCCTCAAGCTCAATCATCCCGAGGCCACCGCGATCATCGCCGATGAGATTCTGGAGGGCGCGCGCGAAGGCAGATCTGTCGCCGAGTTGATCGGCTACGGATCCACCATTCTCTCCACAGACGACGTCATGCCCGGAGTCGCCGAGCTCATGCCGGTCCTGCAGGTGGAAGGCACCTTCCCGGACGGCACCAAACTGGTGACCGTCCATGATCCGATCAGACCGGGCAAGCGCAAAGTCGACGCCAATGCCGTTACTCCGGGGGAGATTTTGACCCCGGACGAGGACATTGAACTCAACGTCGGCCGAAGGAAAGCGAAGGTCAAGGCGAAAAACAGCGGTGACCGCCCGATCCAGGTCGGCAGCCACTATCATTTCTTCGAGGTCAACAAGGCGCTCGAATTCGAACGTGGCGCCGCTTTTGGCATGCACCTCGACGTTCCTGCAGGCACCGCGGTTCGCTTCGAGCCGGGCGAGGAAAAAGAGGTGACACTCACCGAATTCGGCGGCGGCGGGGAAGTATTCGGGTTGAACAACCTGACCAACGGCTCGACTCGCAGCGACAGCCGCAAAAGCAAAGCGCTCGCCGAGGCGAAGACCAAGGGTTTCAAGGGCGCATGAGAAGCCGGCAGTCGTCAGCGAAAAACACCGATCATGCCGTTCCCGGTACCCCCTTGCGTCGGCAATCGCTGCGGCCGCCCGATCGACTGACTGTTCTGGATTCCTGAGCAATATCTGCGGAGGACACGTCGATGGCAACGATGACCCGAAAAGAGTACGCCGCGATGTACGGCCCGACGAAGGGCGATGCGGTGCGGCTTGGCGACTCCTCCCTGTTGGCGGAAATCGAGCACGACCACGCCATTCCCGGGGACGAGTGCCTGCACGGCGGCGGCAAGACCCTTCGCGACGGCATGGGGCTGAAAGCCGGATTCGATAGCGCAGAAGGAGCTCTCGACATGCTGATCAGTAACGCCACCGTGATCGATCCGGTGCTCGGCATCGTCAAAGGCGACATCGGCATCAAGGACGGGAAGATCGTTGCCATCGGCAAGGGCGGCAATCCGGAAGTCATGGATGGTGTGCACCCCAGGCTGATCTGCGGCGTGGCGACGACGGTGCGTGACGCCGAGGGTCTGATCGCCACGCCTGGCGGGATCGACGTGCACGTTCACTTCGATTCGGCTCAACTGTGCGAACACGCGATCGCTTCGGGCTTGACCACCATGATCGGCGGCTCGCTCGGTCCGATCACGGTGGGCATCGATTGCGGCGGAGAGTGGAATGTCGGAAAGATGCTGCAGGCTTCCGAGGCCTGGCCGATCAATTTCGGCTTCCTCGGTCGCGGCAACTCCTCGAAGCCCGGATCCCTGATCGGTCAGCTGCGTGGCGGCTGCCTCGGATTGAAAATCCACGAGGACTGGGGCGCGATGCCGGCGGTGATCGATACCTGCCTGTCGGTTGCCGACGAGCACGATTTTCAGGTGCAGTTGCACACCGACACCCTGAACGAGTCCGGTTTCCTCGAGGACACGCTTGCCGCCATAAAGGGCCGCACGATCCACATGTATCACACGGAGGGAGCGGGCGGCGGGCACGCGCCGGACATCATTGCTGTTGCTGGCAAGAGCAACTGCCTGCCTTCCTCGACCAATCCCACGAATCCCTACACCGTGAACACGTTCGACGAACACCTCGACATGATCATGGTGTGCCACCACCTGAATCCGGCAGTGCCCGAGGACGTAGCGTTCGCCGAGTCACGCATCCGCGCGCAGACCATCGCCGCCGAGGACGTTCTGCACGACATTGGCGCGATCTCCATGCTCGGCTCCGACAGCCAGGGAATGGGCCGAGTAAACGAAGTCATCTCCCGCACCTGGCAGCTCGCTTCGAAAATGAAAGACCAGCGAGGGCGCCTGCCGGAGGAGAAGTCCCGGCTGGGCGACAACGAGCGCATCAAGCGTTACGTCGCCAAGTACACGATCAACGCCGCCCGTACCTTCGGGATCGATCGTTACATCGGTTCGCTGGAGGACGGCAAGCTCGCCGACATCGTGCTTTGGCGCCCGGGATTTTTCGGCATCAAACCGGAACTGGTGGTGAAAGGCGGCTTTATCGTCTGGGGCGCGATGGGCGATTCCGCGGCCTCGCTGATGACCTGCGAACCGTTGACGATGCGCCCGCAATGGGGCGCGTTCGGCGAAGCCGGAAAAGCCTTGTCGGTGAATTTTGCCAATCAGTTGGCGATCGACGCCGGTACCCGGGACAAGCTCGGAATGACCAAACAGCTCCTGCCGGCGAAGGGCACACGCAGGCTCGGCAAATCGCACATGCTGCATAATGACGCCTGCCCGAACATCACCGTCAATCCCCAGACATTCGAAGTCATGATCGACGGCAAGGTCATCACGTGCGAGCCGGCGAAGGTCGTGCCGCTGGCGCAACGGTACATGTTGCGCTGATCGCGGATGCCACCGGTCGGCTGGTCGATGACGCAGAGTTTTCCAATGAGTCGCTTGGCATGAACACGGTGACACCGGTGATCAGTGGAAGGACGGGAGCAGCGCCGCATCCGGGCGCGGCCCGTGTCGGGATAGGCGGCCCTGTCGGGTCGGGGAAGACCCGGCTGCTGGAGCAGCTTATCCCGAGATTCATAGAGCGCGGAACCAATGTCGCGGTGATAACCAACGATCTCGCAACGAAAGAGGATGCCGAGCGCGTGCGCCGCAGCGGATTGATCGATCCGGCGCGCGTGCTCGCGGTGGAAACCGGCGCCTGTCCGCACACGGCGATCCGCGAGGACCCGACTCTCAACATCCAGGCCGCCGACGATCTCGATGCGACCTACCCTAACCTCGACCTTATTCTGATCGAGTCGGGCGGTGACAACCTCGCCTCGACGTTTTCCCTGGACCTGGTGGACTACTGGATCTTCGTTATCGATGTGGCTGGCGGCGACGACATCCCTCGCAAGCGCGGCCTGGGCGTCATTCAGTGCGATCTCCTGGTGATCAACAAGACCGATCTGGCGCCCTACGTGGGCGCCGACCTGGAACGCATGGTGCGCGAGGCCAACGATGTGCGCGGCGGCCGCCGGGTGCTGCTGACCAACTGCGCCAAGGGCGATGGCGTCGATGAGGTCGTCGCGGCCGTGGCGAACCAGGTGCTCTTCGATAGATGAAGCTGCAGGACCTTCCCGCCAGGGGGCTGGAGCCTGCAGGACCTGTCGAATTGCAGGCCGATATTGCGTTTGCGCGCGATGCCGGCGGTGACACCGGTATTCGCCGGCAGCGGGTCCGCTATCCCTTTCATCTTGGCAGGGTCTTGAGGATGGCCGGCGACCCGGCCGGCATGGCATCGGTGTACCTGCAGTCGTGCTCGGGAGGGATTTTTCAAAGCGACGATCTGCGCATGCGGATTGTGGCGGGCGAGGGCGCGTCTGCGCACGTGACGTCCGCCGCGTCCACCGTCGTGCATGGCATGGTCTCTGCCGGCGCGCGCCAGACCGTCGAAATCGATGCCGCCGAGGGAGCCTTGCTCGAATACCTTCCCGATCCGCTGATTCTTTTCCCCCGCTCCCGGCTCCAGAACTGCGTGGAGGTGCGCCTCGATCCTCGCGCGACCGTTATTTTCGGGGAGACGCTGCTTCTTCACGACCCGGCGGGCATGGGAGGGGCGTTCGACTTTCTGGAGTCGGCGACGGTGGTTCGTGACCGGAAGGGAGCGATGCTGGCCTGTGATCGGTTTCGCTGCAGCGGCGGCGACCTGGCGCGTGCGCTTCCGGGAATCAATGGCGCTTACGCCGCGCAAGCGACCCTGTTTGCGATAACGGCGGCGCGTCCTGCGGATGTGCTGGTCGATGCAATGCGGCGGGCGCTCGCGCCGATCGAGGGGGTGTACGCCGCCGCGTCTGCACTTCCCGGCGCCGCCGGCGCCTGGATTCGGGTGCTCGGGCGCGATGCGATCGGCACGCGCGCCGCCATGCACGCTGCCTGGTCGGCGGCACGCAGCGAAATGACCGGCCGGGCGCCGATGCCCCGGCGCAAATGAACCGCGGCGACCCGGGAGCACACCCGGAGTCCGGGCATTCACCACGTGCTCTGATGTCGCACGGCCGGTTTTTTCATCCCGATCGTGCGGGCGTACGATAAGGTCTTGAGCGAGCCGGAACCTGGCCCTGCATCCGGGAACCGTGCCGCATGCCAGGTGGCGAGGGAAACTGATCGGCAGATGCGGTCTCCCCGCCGCGATGGGAGTGGGCGCGGCGAACGCCTGCAAGCGACCGCATGAGGAGTATGGAGGTGACGCAATGAACGCGCCGGCACTGGACAAGGTCATCCAGCAGTACCGCATCACCGAGGAGCCGTACTACCGGTCGATCGGAGACGAGGTGCAGACTTTCGATGCGGCCTATGCGGTGCGCATGCCGATGATGCTCAAGGGTCCGACCGGCTGCGGAAAGACGCGTTTTGTCGAGTACATGGCTTGGAAACTGGGCAAGCCTCTGATCACGCTTGCCTGCAACGAGGACATGACGGCCTCCGACCTGGTTGGCCGCTACCTGCTCGACGCCACTGGCACCCGGTGGCAGGACGGACCCCTTACGCTGGCAGTGCGCTACGGGGCAATCTGCTACCTCGACGAAGTGGTAGAAGCACGCCAGGACACCACGGTGGTCATTCATCCACTGACCGACGCGCGGCGCGTTCTGCCGCTGGAGAAAAAGAACGAGCTGATCAGCGCACATCCTGATTTTCAGCTCGTGGTTTCCTACAACCCCGGATATCAGAGCATCCTCAAGGACCTCAAGCAATCCACCAAGCAGCGTTTCGGCGCGCTGGATTTCGGCTACCCGACACGCGACATCGAGATCGAGATCGTCGTTCACGAATCCGGAGTCGGCGCGGAAATCGCAGGCAAACTGGTGACGATCGCAGAGAGGGCGCGCAATCTGAAGGGTCACGGATTGGAGGAGGGGATATCCACGCGCATGCTGATCTACGCCGGTTCGCTCATTTCGCAAGGCATCGAACCCGTGTCCGCCTGCCACGTCACGCTGATCAAGCCGATCACCGACGATGCCGACATCCGCGATGCCCTTGGGGCTGCCGTTCGCGCCTGCTTCTAGCTACCCGCCTCATGGTCCTGACTCAATCATCGCATCTCCTCACCCTCTCCGCCTCGAGGGGGAAAGGGCCGGGGTGAGGTGGTGGCAAGGCTTGACGATTACAGCGAACTGCTGACCGCCCTCGGGCCGCATGCGCGGGAGATGGTCCAGTCCACCTGGCTGGAGGCCTCGCGCTCGTTCAGTCCGGCCGGCCTGACTCGTTACCTGGAGGGTGCGCGCGAGATCGCCACCGCCGGACTGGGTTGGAGCGTGGTGCTGGCCTATCTGCGGGAAACGCCGGCGATCGCGCGCCAGGTCGGTGAGGACGGCGCGTTTCGGACGATCGATGTTGCCTTGACGGTGTATGCCCGTACCGATGCGCGAACCGGTGAACAGGTCTTCTCGTCCGGCCTGATCGCGGCCCGCCGCCTGGGCGACAGCGGCGTATTCGCGTCCTATCTGGATTTTCTGTGCGAATTGGCCGAAGTCGCGCCCGCCGGCATAGCCCCGATCCTCCATCGCCTCGACCGTCTCCTCCAGCAGCTCAGCTTCGACGGGCTGCGGCGCTGGGCGCTGCTCGGGGTGCAGTCGCACATGCGTGATCCCGGAGCGCAGGTGCGCTACTTTCATCTCGACAGCGAGGAGGGGAGAGCGCTGCTGCAGGCAGAGGGCGACCAGACGGTGTTCGCCGACGTCGAGCGGCGCATGTCGCTTTATCTGCGTGCCCTCTGGGGGCGCAACCTCAAGTTGCGGCCGGTGATCCATACCAAGGGCGCGAACGCCGGCCGGCGTTCAACCATCGACGGAGCCACGATCCGTCTGCCGCAGGCCTATCGGGGCTTCGCCGGTCAGTCGGGTCTGGCGCTCTACCGCGCCGCCGCGGCGCATGCTGCGGCGCACGTCGTGTTCACCACGCAACGCTTTCCGGTCGGCAGCCTGAAGCCGCTGCAGGTGGCGCTGGTCTGGCTGATCGAGGACGCGCGAGTGGAGGAATTGGCAATGCGCCAGTTTCCCGGCCTGCGAGGCCTGTGGAAGACGTTCCATACGGCGCAGTCGGGTGGGGCGGTGACCTCTGCATCATTGATGGCGCGCCTGGCACGCGCGCTGATCGACGAGGAATTCAGCGACGACGATCCCTGGGTGAGAAAGGGGCGGAGATTGTTCTTCGAACAGCGTCCCTACTGGGAGGACCAGTCGATCAGCCGCGCGCTCGGTGGATTGCTCGGCAACGATATGGGCCAGATGCGTGTGCAGTTCAATTTCAAGACCTACGTCGTCGAGCCGGCGTATCGCGATGACAATCAGGGCGTATGGGATTTCGGGGAAATGGCTGAATCCCCGTCAGACGATGACGACATGGTGAGCCAGAGCGCGCGACTGAGTGACGGGGAAAAGGGTCCCGAGCGGGAAGAGGAAGAACAAGCCGAGCCGCCGCAGGAAGAGGAGGAAGTCAGACTCACTGCGCCATCCCGGCATGACATGCAGCTCCAGGAGGAACCGCTCTCGCCGCCGATTCGCTATGACGAATGGGACTATCTGATCGGCCGGGACCGGCCGGCGTGGTGCACGCTGCTGGAAAAATCGGCCGAGGAAGGCGATGCGCGCGACATCGACGACATTCTCGAGCGGAACGAGGACCTGGTCAATCGGGTCAAGGTGCTGGTGAGGGCTGTGCAGGTACAGCGGCCGGTCCGTCTCAGGAAGAGACTGGACGGCGACAGGCTGGACCTGGACGCCTGCATCAACGCCACGATCGATCTGCGCACCGGCGTGCCACCTGATCCCCGGGTGCATGCCATCCTGGGCCGCCAACTACGCGATCTCTCGGTACTGGTGTTGCTGGACCTGTCGCAGTCCACCAACGACATCGTGCCGAGTGCGGGAACCTCCGTGCTGGAGCTTGCGCGCGAAGCCACGGTGCTGCTGGCCGACGCCATGGCACGCATCGGCGACAGCTTTGCGATCCACGGGTTCTCTTCCAACGGCCGGCACGATGTCGGTTACTACCGCTTCAAGGACTTCGAGCGTACCTACGGCGATCTGGCCAAGGCGCGGTTGGCCGGGATGACGGGGCAGCTCTCCACCCGCATGGGAACGGCACTGCGCCACGCCGGGGGCTACCTCAGGGACAGGCGCGCGCACAAGAAGCTGATCCTCCTGGTTACCGACGGCGAGCCCTCGGATATCGACGTGCACGATGCGCAGTACCTGGTGTTCGATGCCAAGAAGGCGGTGGAGGAGAACAGCCGGCACGGCATTTTTACCTACTGCATGAGCCTGGATCCCAAGGCCGACCGCTACGTCTCGCGCATCTTCGGCACGCGCAACTGGACGGTGGTCGATCATCTACGGCGGCTGCCGGAGAAATTGCCCATGCTGTATATGCGGCTGACTCACTGAGCGCTGCCGCAATACGATCGCGCGATAGCTCGATGAGGTATGAGGACGGTTTCTTCGCCAGCGCCGGCAGCGCAAGGATCTATCGTCAATGCTGGCTGCCGGATGACGCTCCGAGGGCGGTACTGCTGCTCGTCCACGGGCTGGCTGAGCACAGCGGCCGGTATGTCAACCTGGTCGACCACGTCGTTCCAGTCGGTTACGCGGTGTACGGTATCGATCACGTCGGTCACGGCAGGTCGAGTGGAGCACGGGCACACGCGGATCGGTTCGAAGACTTCCTCGAGCCGCTGAAGACTTATCTGGAAATGATCCGGAGGTGGCAACCCGGCAAACCGGTCTTTCTGGTCGGCCACAGCATGGGCGGGTTGATCGGCGCAGCGTTTCTGCTGGAGCATCAGGACAGCCTGCATGGAGCAATCCTCTCCGGGCCCAGCGTGAAGGTGCCCGATAACATCTCTCCGGCGGTGGTTCTTCTCGGCCGGGTGCTGTCCGCGGTCCTTCCCGGTGTTGGCATACTCGGACTGGACCCCACGGGGGTGAGTCGGGACCCGGCGGTGGTCAGGGCTTACATCGAAGACCCCCTGGTGCACACCGGAAAGATAAGTGCGCGGCTGGGCGCCGAGCTTCTTCAGGCGATGCGACGCGTCACTGCGCGTGCCAACCTGATTCGCCTACCGGTACTCATTCTCCAGGGTGGCGCGGACAGGCTCGTTGCCCCTGATGGTGCCCGCATGCTGCACGAACTGGCCGGGTCATCGGACAAGACGCTGAAGATCTACCCTGGCCTGTACCACGAGGTCTACAACGAGCCCGAGCGCGGCCAGGTGTTGCGCGACGTCGAATCCTGGCTTGCGTCGCGCTTGTGATGCGGCAGGCGGACCGCGCTGGTCGATTGTAATATCATGACGGGCCGGGCTCATTCCCAGGGCGGTGAAACTCAAGATCCGGCAACTGAACTTGACCTGATACCCGGAGAGGGGCGGATCCATGGCGGAGACGAACAGAACGAAAGTAACCATTCTGACCGCGACCTACCGCATCAAGGGGTACATCGAGCTGGTAGCCGGCGCTCGGGTGACCGATTACATGATCGACTCCAAGGATTTCATCGCGGTCACTGACGCCGAGGTCCGGGAAGGCGATCGCCTGGTGATGAACACGCCTTTTCTCAACGTCAGCCGCCACCACATCCAGATCATTTCCCCTGATCGCTGAATGCGTGTTCCGTTGCCGCCGGGCCAGACAGGCCGGTGCCGAACACGCTCCACAGCCCCGGCCGGACTCGACCGGTCTGGCATGTCGGTTGCACTCAGTCCATGGGCCCTCCAGGGGGTCAGAATGGAGACAGCAATGGAGAACAGCATCGTCCGGATGGCGTCGCGCAAGCGCATCGCGCTGATCGCGCACGACAACCGCAAGACCGATCTCCTCGAATGGGGCCGCTACAACCGGGGCACGCTGAGTTACCACGAACTGTGCGGCACTGGAACCACCGGCGGCCTTGTGGCACAGGAGCTCGATCTTCCGGTGCGATGTTTCAAGAGCGGTCCGCTCGGCGGCGACCAGCAGGTCGGTGCCGCGATAGTGGACGGCCAGATCGACCTGGTTATCTTCTTCTGGGATCCGCTCACTCCGCAACCTCACGATGTCGACGTGAAAGCGCTGCTGCGCATCGCGGTGGCTTACAACATCCCGATCGCATGCAATCGCTCCACCGCCGACTTCATGCTTTCCAGTCCGCTGCTCGATAAACCGTACGACCGCATGGTTCCCTCGGCTGAGCGCTGGGCTTCGGTATAGAAAAGCAGCGGAGTCGCCTCCCCTCGGAAGATCCGCGCGTGCCCTGGTGGGTCGCGCAGTCGACGAAGATCGAAAGCCCCTGAGCGGCGCACCGCTACAGTGCGTCGATCGCCGCGCGCGTAACTTTTCGGGGCGCTCGCTGGTCGACGACGCCGTCCCGGTCCGACTTTTTCTTTGCCGATCAACGGTCGAGGGGATGGCATACGACTTGCGCTCCTGCCTGCCGAGGGGAGCGATCCGCGCATCGCTTCTTATCGTTGTCGGCTAGGGTTCCGGGCTCATCGTGAGCCGGCTGGTCCGAGAGCTGACGGTCCTGCCTCAAGCAGGGCTCCACGGAGGGATAAAAGCCCGGGAGGCCGAGCGCAACAGTTCGTCCTCTCGCGAGACTTGTGTCGAACCCTCTGACAGGAGAGCTGCCGATGAAAACCCTGCTCGCCGCTGCGCGCTTTGCGCTCGCTGGTGTCATCCTCGTATTCACGCTGTCCTCGCCCGCCAAAGCGGAAGTCAAGATCGGTGTCAGCGACTGGCCCGGCTGGGTTGCTTGGTACGTCGCTGAAGAAAAGGGCTTGTTCAAGAAGTACGGCGCGGACGTGAAGCTGGTGTGGTTCCCGACCTACACCGATTCCATCTCCGCACTTTCCGCCGGGCAACTCGACGCCAATTCGCAGACCTGGTCCGACACGATGGCGCCGCTCGCCGCCGGGCTGCCGCTGAAAGTGATCCTGGTCAACGACAACTCCGCTGGCAACGATGCGCTGATGGTCGGCCCGAAGATCAGGAGCTTCAAGGATCTGAAGGGCAAGACGGTCGCGCTGGAGGAATTCAGCATCTCGCATTTCGTGCTGGTGACCGCGCTGGCGAAGAACGGCATGACTCAGAAGGACGTGAAGGTGGTGAACATGACCGCCGGAGATGCCGCGGCCGCCTTCCTCGCCGGTCGCGTCGACGCGGCGGTCGTCTGGAACCCGTGGGTCAACCAGATCCAGGCCAGCGGAAAAGGGAGCGCGCTGTTCACCTCCAAGGACATGCCGGGGCTGGTGCCGGATCTGCTGGTCGCCCAGGAAAAATCCCTTGCCGCAAAGCGCAAGGACTTCATCGGCATGATCAAGGCCTGGTACGACGTGGAGAAGTTCCTGCGCGACAATCCGGACGAGGCGGCCAGGATCATGGCCAAGGTCGTCAGCATGGATCCCGCCGAATACAAGGTTTTTCTGCCCGGCACGCGCTTCTTCGGTGAGAAGGACAATCTCGACGCTTTCGGCCCCGCGTCCAGCGCGCAGTCCCTGCTAGGTGTGGCGCCGACCATCGTCAAGTTCCTGACCGAGAACAAGCTGATCGAAGGCACTCCGAGCGCCGTCAAGGGCCTCGACTCCTCGCTGGTCAAGGAAGTCGCGAAGAAATAGATGGCGGCCATTCGAACGGCGCGCCCCGGCGCGTGGTCGATCCGTGCGCCGATCAGTCGGCGCCACTACTGGATGCTGGCGGCCGTCGGGCTGGTCGTCCCGTTCGCGGCCTGGTGGCTGCTCGCCTCCTGGGAACTGATGCCGAAGGTGTTCATGCCGGGCCCGGGCGACGTCTGGGCGCGCACCAGCATGTGGTTCCTCGAAGACGATCTCGCCGGCGACACGCTGATCTCGATCTCACGGGTGGTCATCGGCTGGGGGCTGTCGCTGCTGATCGCGCTTCCGCTGGGCTTGCTGATCGGCACCTACAAACCGGTCCAGGCGCTGCTCGAGCCGTTGACCGACTTCATCCGCTACATGCCGGCGGTCGCGTTCATCCCGCTGGTGATGCTGTGGATCGGCATCGACGAGCCGTCGAAGATCGCAATCATCTTCATCGGCACGTTCTTCCAGATGGTGCTGATGATGGCGGAGGATGTGCGCCGCGTGCCGCTGACGCAGATCGAAGGCGCGCAGACGCTGGGCGCCTCGCGCGGCGAGATCATCCAGCTGGTCCTGCTGCCGTCGGCCAAGCCGGCCCTGCTGGACACGATGCGCGTAACCATGGGTTGGGCCTGGACCTACCTTGTGGTCGCCGAGCTGGTGGCGGCCAACTCCGGACTCGGCTACTCCATCCTGAAGGCGCAGCGCTTCCTGCAGACAGACAAGATCTTCGCCGGCATCATCATCATCGGCCTGCTCGGCCTGATCATCGACCAGCTGTTCCGCTTCTGGCACCGCAAGGCGTTCCCATGGATGCATCGGAAGTCGTGAACGCGGAACCCAAGGTCCGGCTGCGCGCAGTCGAGAAGATCTTCGGCGAGGCCGGGCATGCGACGGTGGCGCTGGACAAGATCGACCTCGACATCCCGCCGGCGAACCTCACCACGCTGGTCGGCGCCTCCGGCTGCGGTAAATCGACGCTGCTGCGCATCATCGGCGGACTGGACTACCAGACCGCCGGCGAGGTGATCGCCAACGGCCAGGCCGTGACCGGTCCGGGCGCCGATCGCGCGATGGTGTTTCAGCAGTACTCTCTGTTTCCCTGGCTCACGGTGATGCAGAACATCCGCTTCAGCCGGCTGCTGAAGGCGAACCATGGCGACTGGACCTCGGCCGCGGTCGAAGCGGCTTCCGGACGGGCCGAGGCGCTGCTGAACCTCATGGGACTGCGGCGCAACGCCAGCGACTTTCCCAACCAGCTTTCCGGGGGCATGCAGCAGCGCGTGGCGATCGCGCGGGCGCTGATGCCACGGCCGCCGATCCTGCTCATGGACGAGCCGTTCGGCGCGCTCGATGCCCAGACGCGCGAGGTCATGCACGACCTGATACTGCACGTGTTCAACCTGGAGAAGACCACCATCGTGTTCGTCACGCACGACGTCGAGGAAGCGATCTACCTCGGCACTCGCGTCGTCGTGATGGCGCCGCGCCCAGGCCGCATCGACAGCATTCATCACGTGCCGTTGCCGGCGGAGCGCACGCAAGACATGAAGCTCTCACCGGAGTTCATCGCCATGAAGCGCGAGATCGTCGAGCGCATCCGCGAGACTTCCGGCATGAAGACCGACTTTGATCTGCTGGAAAAACTCAGCCGGCAGGCAGCGCTGTAGGAAAAGGAGTCCAGATGCAGGTCATCGTGAACCGGCCGCCGAAGGCGCTCTGGGAGGAAACGCTGCCCGGCGGGGCGCACTGGTCGGGCGTCATGCGCCGCGGAACCGCGCTGCGCCTGACCGATCTCGAGGGCGGCGCCAACGTCTCCGCGCTGTTCTGGAACTTCGAGGAGCGCCTCGAACGCTACAACATGCCCGACACCCTGAAGGCGCAGCACACCGCGTTCCTCACCCGAGGTCACTGCGGTTTCTCCGACATGGGGCGGGTGCTGTTTTCGATCGTCGACGACGCGACCGGCTGGCACGACACCATCTGCGGCCTGATGGACGACCGGCTGCTCAAGGAGCGCTACGGCGAGCGCCGCTTCCAGGAAGCGCGCAACGCCATGTACCGCAGCGCCAAAGAGGGACTGCTCAAGGAGATGGGCCGCTGGGGGCTCGGCAGGCGCGACTTGCACGCCAACGTCAATTTCTTCAGCAAGGTCAGCGCCGACGGGGAGGGCAACCTGCGCTTCGACATCAGCCACTCTAAGGCCGGCGGCACGGTGGACCTGCGCTTCGACATGCATGCGCTGGTGGCGCTGTCGAGCTGCACGCATCCGCTCGACCCCGCGGGCGAGTACCGGCCCACAGCGGTGAAGCTGACCGCGTGGCGGGCCGGTATTGCGCCGGCGGACGACTACTGCCGAACCTTCCGTGGCGAGAACCGGCGCGCGTTCGAGAACACCTCGCGCTACTTTGCGGACCAGGAGTTCTGACGTGCTGGTGGAGAGCAGTCTCGATCCGCGCCATGCGGTCATCGACGAGATCTGCCCCGCGGGGGAGCCGTGGATGAGGCAGATCCGCAAGGGCCAGGTGTTCCGCATCCTCGACCTGGAAGGCAACCAGGCGGTGGACACGCTGTTCTACAACGCGCACGACCCGGAGGAACGCTACAGCGCGATCGACACCATCCAGCGCCAGCGCAACCTCTATCTGACCGCCGGTACCACGCTGTATTCGACCGAGGGCAACCCGATGCTGACGATCGTCGCCGACACCTGCGGCCGGCACGATACGCTGGGAGGCGCCTGCGCGCAGGAAAGCAACACCATCCGTTACGCGCTCGACAAGCGCTTCATGCACGCCTGCCGGGACAACTTCATTTCCGCCATCCACCACGACCCTCACCACGGCTTGAGCAAGCGCGACATCACCCACAACATCAACTTCTTCATGAACGTGCCCGTGACTGCGCAGGGCAAGCTTACCTTCGAGGATGGAATCTCCGCGCCCGGCAAGTACGTCGAGATGCGCGCCGAGATGGATGTGGTGATCCTGATCTCCAACTGCCCACAGCTGAACAATCCCTGCAACGCCTACAACCCGACCCCGATCCGTCTGCTCGTTTGGGATGAAGAATAGGCGCAAGGCACCAGGGGTGAGAATGCCGCCGTCTGCGACCCGCCTTGCCGGCGCGGAACCGATACCCCCAGCGCTCGCGACCGGCTTGTTGGAGGCCTTGCGCGGCGCTGGATACGCGGCCTGTTGCGTTCTTTCCAGAGCCTCGTGCCTCGCGCCTCGTGCCCGTGTTCTCTAAGGTCCTCGTCGCCAACCGCGGCGCCATCGCCTGCCGCATCATCCGTACGCTGCGAAAGCTCGGCGTGAAATCGGTCGCGGTGTATTCCGAGGCCGATCGCGCATCGTTGCATGTGGCGCAGGCGGACGAGGCGGTGTGCATCGGGCCGGCTCCGGCGGCGGAGAGTTACCTCGACGCCGAGCGGATACTGCAGGCGGCGGCTGCGACCGGCGCGCAGGCGATCCATCCCGGCTACGGCTTCCTGTCGGAGAACGCCGAGTTCGCCGAGAGCTGCGAGCGCTCCGGGGTGGCGTTCATCGGACCCACCGCGGCGCAGATGCGCGCCTTCGGCCTGAAGCACACTGCGCGCGAACTGGCGAGGGAGAACGGCGTGCCGCTGCTGCCGGGCAGCGGACTGCTGGCCGAGACCGGCCAGGCGCGGACCGAGGCCGCGCGCATCGGCTATCCGGTGATGCTGAAAAGCACCGCGGGCGGCGGCGGCATCGGCACGCGGCTCATCAGGAGCGAGGATGAGCTGGCGGAAGCCTGGGCCTCGGTCGAACGACTGGCGAAGGCCAACTTCAAGGACGCCGGCATCTACCTGGAAAAATATGTCGAGCAGGCGCGCCATGTCGAGGTGCAGGTGTTCGGCGACGGCGGCGGCGCGGTGGTCGCGCTCGGCGAGCGCGACTGCTCGACGCAGCGGCGCAACCAGAAAGTCATCGAGGAAACTCCTGCGCCGAACCTTCCCGGCGCGGTGCGCGCGCGGCTGCTGGAGACCGCCGTGCGGCTGGCGAAGGCGGTCGACTACCGCTCCGCCGGCACGGTGGAGTTCGTGCTCGATGCGCAGAGCAACGAGTTCTGGTTCCTCGAGGTCAACACCCGGTTGCAGGTCGAGCACGGCGTCACCGAGGAAGTCACCGGGATCGACCTTGTCGAGTGGATGATTCGCTGCGCGGCCGGCGAGCTGCCGCCTCTGGAGGGCACAGGCATCGTGCCGCGCGGGGCCTCGATCCAGGTGCGGCTGTACGCGGAGGACGCGGCGCGCAACTTCCAGCCTTGCAGCGGCACGCTGACCGAGGTGCAATTCCCGGCTTCCGCGCGGGTCGAGACGTGGGTGGAAACCGGCAGCGAGGTGCCGCCGCACTACGACCCGATGATCGCCAAGATCATCGTCACGGCCGGGAACAGGGCCGAGGCGCTGAAGAAGCTGCGCGCAGCGCTGGCGACCACCCGGATCGCAGGAATCGAGACCAATCTCGAATACCTGCGCCAGGTGATCGCCGGCGGGGTTTTCGCCCGGGGCCGGCAGACTACGCGCGCGCTGGCGGGCTTCCACTACCGGCCGCGGACCCTCGAAGTGATCGAGCCAGGCGTACAGACCAGCGTGCAGGACTGGCCGGGAAGGCTGGGCTACTGGGATGTCGGCGTGCCGCCGTCCGGTCCGATGGATGCACTGGCGCTGCGGCTGGCGAACCGGCTGCTCGGCAATCCGCAGGGCGCGGCGGCGCTCGAATGCACCGCGACCGGGCCGACGTTGAGGTTCAACTGCGACACGGTGATCGCGCTCGCCGGGGCGGCGATGGAGGCGACGCTCGACGCAGAACCGGTTCCGTTCTGGACCACGCGTGCGGTGAAAGCTGGTAGCGTGCTGAAGCTCGGCCGTGTCGGCGGCCCGGGACTGCGCGCGTATCTGGCGGTAGCCGGCGGCTTCGACGTTCCGGATTATCTCGGCAGCAAGTCCACGTTCACGCTCGGCCGCTTTGGCGGGCACGCCGGGCGCACGTTGCGCGTCGGCGACGTGCTGCCGCTGTCGAAACCCGCAAGAGCGGCAAGAGCGGGGATCGCACTGTCTGCCGTGCTGCGCCCGGATTATCGAAGTCGCTGGGAAATCGCGGTGCTGTATGGGCCTCAGGGCGCACCGGACTTCTTTACCGATGCCGATATCGAGATGTTCTTCGCCACCGACTGGGAGATTCACTACCACTCCAGCCGCACCGGTGTGCGCCTGATCGGACCGAAGCCGAAGTGGTCGCGCCCGGACGGCGGCGAGGCAGGGCTGCACCCCTCCAACATCCATGACAACGCCTATGCGATCGGCGCGATCGACTTCACCGGCGACATGCCGGTGATCCTCGGGCCCGACGGGCCGAGCCTCGGCGGCTTCGTCTGCCCGGCGGTGATCGCCGACTGCGAGCTGTGGAAGCTCGGCCAGCTCAAGCCGGGCGATCATGTGCGCTTCGTGCGCGCGTCGCAGCATTGGGCCGCGGAAATGTCCTCTGCCGCCGAGCGAGCCATCGACACGCTGTTAGCGCCGGCACTGCCTCGACGCTCGCCGAAGGCCCTGCGCCTCACGCCTGACGCCTCTCGCTTTTCCCCTCCCGCCTCGCCCATTCTCCATCGCATTCGCGCCACGGCTGCCCAGCCGGAGGTGATTTATCGGCAGTCCGGCGACCGGTATCTGCTGATCGAATACGGCCCGCTTGTGCTGGACTTGAATCTGCGGTTCCGCGTGCATGCGCTGATGCGCTGGTTGCAGGCGCAGCATCTGCCCGGCATCGTCGACCTGACGCCGGGCATCCGTTCGTTGCAGGTGCATTTCGACAGCCGGCGGCTGACGCTGAAGCAGCTGCTCGACACGCTGGTCGCCGCCGAGGCCACGCTGCCGCCGACCGAAGACATCGAGTTGCCGGCGCGCATCGTCCACCTGCCGTTGTCGTGGGACGACCCGGCGACCCGGCTGGCGATCGAGAAATACGCCCAGTCGGTGCGCAAGGATGCGCCGTGGTGCCCGAGCAACATCGAGTTCATCCGTCGCATCAACGGCCTCGATTCGATCGACGAGGTGCATCGCATCGTGTTCGACGCCGCCTACCTGGTGCTCGGGTTGGGCGACGTCTATCTTGGCGCGCCGGTGGCGACCCCGGTGGATCCGCGCCATCGCCTGGTCACCACCAAGTACAACCCGGCGCGCACCTGGACGCCAGAGAACGCGGTCGGGATCGGCGGCGCCTACATGTGCATCTACGGCATGGAGGGGCCGGGCGGCTACCAGTTCGTCGGCCGCACGCTGCAGATGTGGAACCGTTACCGGCAGACCGCCGAGTTCCGCGACGGCAATCCGTGGCTGCTGCGCTTCTTCGACCAGATCCGTTTCTTTCCGGTCAGCGAGGCCGAACTGCTGCGGATCCGCGAGGACTTTCCGCTTGGCCGCTACCGGCTGAATATCGAGGAGACGACGTTCTCGCTGAAGCGTTACAACGCCTTCCTGCGCGAGCATGCGGCCTCGATCGCCGCGTTCAAGATGAGGCAGCAGGCGGCGTTCGAGGCCGAGCGGGAGCGCTGGCGCGCCGCCGGACACGCGGAGTATGCGAGCGACCACATGGCCGCCGAATCGGCCGACGACGGCGAACTGGATCTTCCGCCGAATGGACGGGCGATCGCCACGCAGCTTGCCGGCAATGTCTGGAAGGTGCCGGTCAAGGCCGGCGACACCGTGGCCGCCGGCGATCCGCTGGTGATCGTCGAGTCCATGAAGATGGAATTCCCGGTCGCCGCGCCCTATGCCGGCAAGGTGCTGAAGGTCTTCTGCCGCGAGGGCTCCCAGGTTTCCGCGGGCCAGGACTTGCTCGTCCTCGAAGCCGCCTGATCCGCTAAAGGACTGCACCGTCGCCACCGGCCATGGCGAGCACCTTGATATTCAAGGCGGCCCCGGCGCGGCGTGGACCATGGTGCCCGTCCGGAGACAGAAAACTCCTTTGCCAGAATGGCTTGGCAGGTCGGTCGGGGTCGTGCACGACGTCGGGCCAGCCTCGGCGTTCGCGCGAAAACGGTGCCCCTCGGGCGGCGGTTCGCATGACCGCAATTGCGTTCCGCTAGAATTGCCGGGGTGAGGTCGACATGTCCTTTCTTTCGCTCTTAGCCGCACTGCTGATCGAGCAGGCGAAGCCGCTCAACCCGCGTTGCTCGGTGTTCAGGTGGTTCGCGAAGTATGCGAACAACCTCGGCAAGCATTTCAACGCCGGGGAATCGAGGCAGGGCGTGATTGCCTGGCTCCTCGGGGTGGTTCCGTGGGTGCTCGGCGTGGCGCTGGTTTTCTGGTTCCTGGCTTCGATCAACGTCGTGCTGGCCTGGGCATGGAATGTGGCGGTTCTCTACGTCACCATGGGATTCCGCCAGTTCAGCCACGGCTACACCGCGATTACCGAGGCCTTGCGCGTCGGCGACATCGACGCCGCCCGCAAGGAGCTGGCCGACTGGCGCGGGGAGGCGGCGGACGAACTGAGCGGCACAGAGATCGCCAAACTGGCAATCGAGGAAGGGCTGATCGAGGCCCATCGCCACGTATTCGGAGTGATGTTCTGGTTCATCCTGCTGCCCGGCCCTACAGGTGCGGTGCTCTACAGGCTTGCGGCCCTGCTCCACGAGAAATGGGGCACGCCCGGCGAAGAGGAGCTCGGCAGGTTCGGACACTTCGCCCGCCAGTCTTTCGAGCTGATCGACTGGATCCCGGCCCGGCTGACGGCGATGAGTTTCGCCATTGCCGGCGATTTCGAGGACGCGCTGTTCTGCTGGCGGCAGCAGGCGCAGGGCTGGCTGAATCCCCAGCAGGGAATCGTCCTGGCCGCGGGGGCCGGCGCGCTCGGAGTCCGGCTCGGCGAGACGATCCATCAGCACGGCACCGTCAGTTTTCGGCCCGAGCTGGGCGTCGGCGACGAGGCCGATGTGAACTACATGGCCAGCGCGGTGGGCCTGATCTGGCGCTCGCTGGTGATGTGGATGCTCGTAATCGGACTGGTGACCGCTGCCTACTACCTGGGACCCTGATTCGTCAGGACCACGCGGGCGCTTTCCGGGCAAGTTCCTCGGCGAGGGTGCGGTAGGCGTCCCAGCGCCAGCGGTCGATCCTTCCCTCCTCGACGGCCGATGCGATGGCACAGCCGGGCTCGACCGTGTGCCTGCAGTCATTGAATCGGCAACCCCCGGCCAGCGGCCTGAACTCGGGAAACGCGTCTACCAGTTCAGGCTGGGTCAGGTGGTGCAGTCCGAAGGTCTGCATTCCCGGCGAATCGATGATCGCGCTGTCGGAGTCTTGCCGATATAGCCTGGTGCTGGCGGTGGTGTGCTTGCCGGAATCCAGAGCCACCGAGATCTCGCCGATTGCCACCGCAGCCTCCGGTACCAGCGCCTTGACGATGGTGGACTTGCCCATCCCCGACTGGCCGACCAGAACGCTGATATGGCCGGCGAGAGCCGGGCGCAGCGGCGAGACGTCGCGCTTGGCCGAGAGCTGGAGCAGTCCGTAGCCGAGATGGGCGTAGGCCTGCAGCCGCTGCATCGTTTGCGCGGTTTCCTCCACCAGGTCGGCCTTGTTGACCACGATCAGCGCGCGCAGCTTCTGGTGCTCGGCCGCCACCAGGCAGCGGACCAGCAGATCTTCGTAGAAACTCGGTCTGGCCGCGACGACGACTGCCACCTGCGTGACATTGGCCGCAATGATCTTCTCGCGGTGGCGATCGGAGCGGTACAGCAGCGACGTGCGCTCGTGAACCAGATCGATGGCCCCGCGATCACTGCCGGTCCGGTGCACCTGCACCCGGTCGCCGCAGGCGAGATTGCTTTTCTTGCCCCGGGGGTGGCAGTGAAGGATCGAGCCGTCTTCCAGCTCGACCATGTAGTGCCGGCCGTGCGCGCCGACGACTCGGCCGGGCAAAGGGATCGCCAGCTCAGCTCGCCGCGCGGACACGTTGCCGATGAAGCCGGCCACTTGCGATGCGGCTGCGACCCGTTAGCCGCAGGCCCGTTTGCGGGAGCAGGCGCATGAGGCCCCGTTCGAAGCTTGACTGGTCGCAGTCTCTTGGGTCCCTTCCCGCACCAGAGCTGCGCTTACCGGGTCCGGGGCCCGTGGCACGCTTCACCTCACGCAAGCGGCTACCGGGCAACACCGCCTCTTCTTCTCCGTAGAGCAGGCGCAGACGCTGTGAAAGAACGGGCACCGCGACGATTCGCAGCCCCTGCTTTGCTATCGGCTCCCTCTCCGCGTGCAGCCGGGAGAGGTTGGGGGAAGGTGCTTTCTCACGCCTTTGAAAGTTGCTCCAGGCGGGCAATGCGTGCGGCGGCCGGCGGATGCGAGTCGTAGAAGGCCGAATGCAGCGGATCTGGTGTGAGCGTAGAAGCGTTGTCCTTGTACAGCTTGACCAGAGCGCGTACGAGGGCGCGGGCCGGTGCAAAGAGGGCGGCGTACTTGTCTGCCTCGAACTCGTGCTTGCGCGAGTACATCGCGACCAGAGGTTGCAGCGGAAAGGCGAATACCGGCACCAGGAGGAAGAACAGCGTGAGCGCCATTGCATCCGTGGCCGGATACTGGACGCCGAGCCCCTCGAAGAACCACGCCTGCTCCTTCACCGTTCCGAGCACCCACAGCAGGGCCAGGCTGACTGCGAACGTCCATGCCAGCCGCTTGAACACGTGGCGCATGCGGAAGTGGCCCAATTCGTGCGCCAGCACCGCCTCGATCTCCGGGGGTTCGAGGCGGTTGAGCAGCGTATCGAAGAAAACGATCCGCTTGGACTTGCCGAAGCCGGTGAAGTAGGCGTTGCCGTGGGTGCTCCGCTTGCTGCCGTCCATCACGAACAGGCCTTTCGAGGTGAAGCCGCAGCGCTCGATCAGCTGCTCGATGCGCGTCTTCAGCTCGCCGTCCTCCATTGGCGAGAACTTGTTGAACAGCGGCGCGATGAAGGTCGGGTAGATCGCGAGCACCAGCGTGTTGAACACGACCCAGACGACCCAGACATACAGCCACCACTGTTCCCCCATCCGGCCCATCAGCCACAGCACCGCCAGCACCAGGGGAAGGCCGAAGAGCGCGCCCACCGCCGCATGCTTGGCGAGGTCGGCGAGCCACATGGCGAAGGTCATCTTGTTGAAGCCGAAGCGCGTCTCGATGACGAACGTGCGATACAAGCCGAACGGCAATTCGATCGCCGAAGTCAGCACGAACAACAGGGCGACAAAGGCTGTGCCACGCAGGATCTGGTGCGAGAACAGCGCAGCCGCCACGCCATCCAGCCACTGCAAGACGCCGCCGAAGGTAAGCGCCAGCAGCACCAGGGCATCGAAACCGATGGACGCCGCCGACAACCGGGTCTTGGCGCTGGTGTAGTCCGCCGCCTTGTGGTGCGCCTCGAGGTCGATATCGGAAGCGAAGGCCTCCGGCACCCGTTCGCGATTGGCCTGCACATGGCGCACATGCCGGGAGGCGAGCCACAGCCGGGTGCCGGTCATGGCCGCAAGCGCTGCGATGAAAATGATCGAGAACGTAGTCATGGGGCCTGGCAGGTTTCTTGGTCGGGGCGGTCGTATGACACAATAACGCCCGGAAAATTCGACGAAATCACAGGGCCATTATGGCACAGGACCCCAACAGCCTGATCTGGATCGACATGGAAATGACCGGGCTGAATCCCGACTCCGACCGAATTCTCGAGATGGCGATCGTGGTGACGAATTCAAGCCTGGAGACGCTTGCGGAATCACCTGTGCTCGTCGTTCATCAGCCTGACACCGTGCTCGATGCGATGGATTCGTGGAACAAGGCCACCCATGGCAAGTCCGGCCTGGTGGAGAAGGCCAGGACCTCGCTCCTGGACGAGGCGCAAGCCGAACTGCACATGCTTGCCTTTCTCGCCCAGCATGTGCCGGAGAAAACCTCGCCGATGTGCGGCAATTCGATCTGTCAGGACCGGCGCTTTCTCGCCCGCTGGATGCCGAAGCTCGAGGCGTACTTTCACTACCGCAATCTCGACGTCTCCACTGTCAAGGAACTCGCCAAGCGCTGGAAGCCGGGGGTCGCCAAGTCGAACAAGCAGGGCAAGCACGAGGCGCTAGCCGACATCTACGAATCCATCGAGGAGCTGAAACACTACCGCGAGCACTTTCTGAAGCTGTGAGGCGTGAGGGGTGAGGAACGCAAAGCCAAAGTGGGGGAACCCCTGATGGCGCTCCGAGGTCTCCCGCCTAACGCCTAACGCCTAACGCCTAACGCCTAACGCCTAACGCCTAACGCCTAACGCCTAACGCCTAACGCCT
>Ga0187893_10000723_pt1 | contig 84535 bp, 45 predicted proteins | sample MA1701074metaG_FD_139574 | JGI IMG/M metagenome (GOLD analysis project Ga0187893, IMG submission 139574) | White microbial mat communities from a basaltic lava cave in the Kipuka Kanohina Cave System on the Island of Hawaii, USA - MA170107-4 metaG ... | reverse complement strand
TTGGCGCCATGCTTCGTTGCTCCTCGTCGACGATACTCTCCGCCGTATCGCCTCCTCGTCTCGCCTCGCCTGACGCCAAAATCGCTCCGGCAAACCCTAGCCGGACTTATGAACGGGAGCACTCAGCACCGTCCTCCTCCGTCGTCCTCTGCGCTCCTCTGTGTCCTCTGCGGTGAATCGTCCGTCGGAACGCCCCGCGCCTGCTGAGTTACCCCCGAAAGTATGGTAAGGTATCTGCCTCCTCATCGAGGCGAGTCATAGATTCGGAGGCCACGCGACATGCTCCATCTCACAGGCGACGGCTCCACGCAGACGTGCGACGGCATCACCCGCCGCGACTTCCTCCAGGTCGGCGCGCTCGGCGCCATCGGCCTCGCGCTCCCGCAGTGGAACGCGTTGAAGGCCCAGGGTGGGGTCAAGAGCGACTCCGACCGCCGCTCCTGCATCCTCATCTTCAACCTCGGCGCGCCGAGCCAGATCGACACCTGGGACATGAAGCCGGATGCACCGCGCGAGATCCGTGGGCCGTTCACGCCCATCAAGACGAACTGCCCGGACATCCAGATCTCCGAGATCTTCCCCCTCCACGCGAAGATCGCCGACAAGTTCTCCCTCGTGCGGAGCTGCTTCCACACGGCGGCGGCCGTCCACGACACCGGTCATCAGATGATGCAGACGGGCCGCCTCTTCGCCGGCGGCGTCAACACGCCCCACGCCGGGAGCGCCCTCGCTTATCTCCGCGGCCGGCGCTCGGACCTCCCCGCGAGCGTCATCCTCCCCGAGCCCATGGGCCCCACGGGCGGGAACATGCCGCACGGGCAGGACGCGGGCTTCCTCGGCAAGGCGCACGACCCGTTCGCGCTCATGGCCGACCCTTCGAAGCCGGATTTCAAGGTGCCGGACCTGCTCCTGCCCGCGTCGATCGGCGAGGCGCGCCTCGAGCGCCGCCGCAAGCTCCGGAGCATCGTCGATGAGACAGTGAGCCGCTTCGAGGCGAGCGAGAACGCGCAGCTCATGGACTCGAACTTCCAGGCGGCGTTCCGACTCATGACAAGCACGCAGGCGCGCGACGCCTTCGACCTCGCGAAGGAGCCCGAGAGCGTGCGCCAGCGTTACGGCATGACCCGCTTCGGCCAGTGCTGCCTCCTTGCGCGCCGGCTCGTCGAGGCGGGCGTTCCCTTCGTCACGATCAACACCTTCATCACGGTCTTCGACGAGATCACGTGGGACATCCACGGGTCGAAGCCCTTCACGTCGATCCAGGGGATGCGCGAGATCGTCGCGCCGATGTACGACCAGGGCTACAGCGCCCTCATCGAGGACCTGAGCCAGCACGGCCTCCTCGACGACACCCTCGTTTGCAACCTCGCCGAGTTCGGTCGCACGCCGCGGATCAACCCCGCCGGCGGGCGCGACCACTGGCCTCAGTGCTGGACGGTCTACTTCGCCGGCGGAGGCGTCAAGGGCGGGCGCGTCGTCGGCCGAAGCGACGACATCGGCGGCTATCCGGCCGAGCGGCCCGTCGATCCCTCGGAGATCGTCGCGACGATCTACCACAGCCTCGGCCTCGACCTCGAGACCACGCTACCGGGCCCGCAGTCGCGGCCGTTCCCCCTCGTGGACTTCGGAAAGCATGAGATCAAGGAACTGTTCTGATCGTTGCCGGTCGTTTCATCGCCGGCCGTACCGCCGCGGCGGGCTCCTCTCCCTCGCCATTCTGCTCGGTGTCGCGGGCCGCTCCTGGGCGGAGCCTGCCGATGCATCGCTGGCGATCCTCCCCGCGAAGTTCGAGCTGGACGGGCCCGAGGCACGCCAGCGGCTCCTCGTCGAGACGCTCGTCGAATCCACCATGCCATCCGGCCCGAGGCGCCTCTCCGTAGGCCAGTTGGCGGAGGGGGTGACGTTCGCCACGAGCGATCCGTCCGTGGTCCGCATCGAGGGCGGCCACGCCGTCGCCGCGGGAAACGGCACCGCCGTCGTCACGGCCGCGGCCGGAGGGCGCATCGCCTCCGCCGAGGTGACCGTCCGCGGGGTTGATGCTCCGTTCCGCTGGAGCTTCCGCCGCCACGTCGAGTCGGTCCTGACGAAGGCCGGCTGCAACTCGGGCGCTTGCCACGGCGCCGCGGCGGGGAAGAACGGCTTCAAGCTTTCCCTGCGCGGCTACGATCCGATCGGGGATCACGGCGCGATCACCCGCCACGCCCGCGGGCGACGAGTGAACTACCCGGAACCCGCCCGGAGTCTCCTCGTCTTGAAGCCGACGGTCGCCGTGCCGCACAAAGGCGGTCAGCGCATCGAGCCCGGGTCGATCGAGTACCGGGCCCTCGCCGAGTGGATCGCGGCCGGAGCGCCGCCGCCCTCGCCCGATGACCCCGCCGTCGAGCGGCTTGAGATCTTTCCGCCGCAGGCCGTCCTCAAGCCCGGAGCGACCGAGCAGCTTTCGGTTCGCGCGGTTTACTCCGACGGACGCAGCGAGGAAGTGACGCGCTGGGTGCTCTTCACCGCCACCGACGGCGCTGTCGCCCAGGTCGACGAGCGCGGCCGCGTGCAGGTGATGGGCCACGGCGAGAGCGCCGTCACTGCCTGGTACCAGAGCCGGATCGTCGTCGCGACGATCACGGTGCCGTTTGTTCAGGAAGCCCCGGTCGAGGCGATCGCCGCGGCCTTTGCATCGTCGCCGAAGCGGAACTTCATCGATGAGCTGGTCCTCGCGAAGCTCCAGAGCCTGAATCTCCCGCCCTCGCCGCCCGCCGGCGACTCCGAGTTCCTGCGCCGCGCCTTCCTCGACACGATCGGCGTCCTCCCGACCGTCGAGGAAACCCGCGCGTTCCTGAGCGATCCTTCGCCCCAAAAGCGCGACACGCTGATCGAGACGCTCCTCGGGCGGCCCGAGTTCGACGACTACTGGGCGTACAAGTGGTCGGACCTCCTCCTCGTCAGCAGCGAGAAGCTGCGGCCGCCGGCGATGTGGGCCTACTACGACTGGATCCGCCGCCAGGTCGCCACCAACGCGCCCTGGGACCGGATGGTCCGCGCGATCGTCACCGCGCAGGGCAGCACGCTCGAAAACGGCGCCGCGAACTTCTTCAGCCTCCATCAGGACCCGCAATCGATGTCCGAGACGGTCTCCCAGGCCTTCCTCGGCATGTCGATCGGCTGCGCGCGCTGCCACAATCACCCGATGGAGAAGTGGACGAACGATCAGTACTACGGGATGGCCAACCTCTTCGCGCGGGTGCGCGTCAAGGAAGCGCCCGGCGATGGGAACGGCAGCGTCTTCACGGCGGCCTCGGGCGACCTCGTCCAGCCGCTCACGGGCAAACCGCAGCCGCCGCGCCCGCTCGACGGCGAGCCGCTGCCTTTCGATGCGGTCGAGGACCGGCGCATCCCCCTCGCCGACTGGCTCACGTCGCCCGCCAATCCCTACTTCTCGCGCGCGGTGGCCAACCGCGTCTGGGCGAACTTCATGGGCGTCGGGCTCGTCGAAAAGGTCGACGACCTCCGCGCGACGAACCCCTCGAGCAACGAGGTCCTCCTGAGCGGGCTCGCTCGCCACCTCGCGGACAACGGCTTCGACTTGAAGGCGCTCATGCGCTCGATCCTCCAGTCGGCAGCCTACCAGCGCTCCTCGCGCGTCCTCGTCGAGAACCGCGGCGACCGGCGGTTCTACTCGCGCTACTACCCGAAGCGGCTCATGGCGGAGGTGCTCCTCGACGGCCTCTCGCAGGCGACCGGCGCGCCGACGGCCTTCGGCGGCTATCCGGCCGGATGGCGGGCGATGCAGCTCCCCGACGCCAACGTCGCCTCGTACTTCCTCAAGTCCTTCGGCCGGCCCGAGCGGCTCATCACGTGCGAATGCGAGCGGAACGCCGAGACGAGCATGACTCAGGTCCTCCACATCTCGAACGGCGACACGCTCAACCAGAAGCTCGAAGCGAAGGGGAACCGCATCGAGAAGCTCCTCTCGGCGGGGAAGTCGGATGAGGAGATCGTCGATGAGGCGTACCTCGCGGCGCTCAGCCGATTCCCTTCGGCCGACGAGAAGCGGAAAGTGCTCGAGATCCTTGCGGCCGCCGGCAAGGACGGGAGGCGATCGGCGATCGAGGACCTCCTCTGGGGCCTCTTGAGCAGCAAGGAGTTCATCTTCAACTCATGAAGCGAAGCGCCATCCTTGCCGCCGCCGCCGTGCTCCTCGCGTCAGGCCTCCGGGCCGGAGACGAAGAGAAGGCCGCCGCACCCGACTACGCGCGCGACATCTCTCCGATCTTCCGGAAGTACTGCAGCGGCTGCCACAACGCGAACGATCGCGAGGGCGAGCTGTCCCTCACGAGCTACGACGCGCTGCTGAAGGGCGGCGAGAGCGGCGCCGCCATCGTTCCCGGAAAGAGCTCCGAGAGCCGGCTTCTCAAGCTCGTGGAGAAGAAGAAAGAGCCCTTCATGCCGCCCGAAAAGCGGAGAGGGCCGTCGAACGACGAGATCGAAGCGCTGCGGGCGTGGATCGACGCCGGCGCCAAGGGACCCGCGTCCGCCGAGACGCCGGCCGCCGCCGTCGCCGCCATCCCCCAGGTCCTTCCAACGGCGCCTTCGCGCATCGGAGTTCAGGCCGTCGCGTGCGATCCGCGCGGCCGCTGGATCGCCCTCGGCCGCCATCGCGAGGCCGAGCTGCTCTCGGCGCTCGACCGCCAGCGCGTCGCGGTCTTCGCGGGCCTCCCCGCGGCGGTGAACGCGGTCTCGTTCTCGGCCGCAGGCGACCGACTCGTCGCCGCGGGCGGCGAGCCCGGCCTCTCCGGCGAGGCGCGGCTCTACGACGTCGCCTCGGGCGCTCTCCTCAAGGCCTTCGGAGGCCATGGAGACTCCCTCTATGCCGCGGTCCTCTCTCCAGACGGAAAAACTCTCGCGACGGCCGGCTACGACCAGGAGATCAAGCTCTGGAGCATCGAGACCGGCGCCGAGCTGCGCTCCTTGCGCGGCCACAACGCCGCGGTATACGACCTCGCGTTCCGCCCCGACGGAAAGATCCTCGCGAGCGGGAGCGGCGACCGCACAGTGAAGCTCTGGGATGTCTCGAGCGGCGCGCGCCTCGACACCTTCTCGCAGCCCCTCAAGGACATCCATACAGTCGCCTTCAGCCCGGACGGCTCGCGGATCGCAGCCGGCGGCGCCGACAACCGCATCCGCATCTGGCGCGTCTCCTCAAGCGGCGCGGAGGGCACGAACGAGCTCCTCGTCTCGCGCTTCGCTCACGAGGGGGCGGTCCTCAAGCTCGCCTTCTCGCCCGACGGCCGCTCGATCCTCTCATCGGCCGATGACCGGACGGTGAAGCTCTGGGGGGCCGAATCGATGCCCGGGGAAATGCCCGGGGAAATGACTGAGCGGCGGGTCTTCGAGCGCCAGAGCGACTGGGCGCCCGCGGTTTCCTTCACCGCCGACGGAAAATTGGCCGTCGTGGGGCGCCTCGACGGCTCGCTGGGCTTCTACAGCGTCGAAACGGGAAGCCCCGTCCGTTTTGCGGCCGCGGGAAGCGCGAAGTCGGGCTCGATCGGCTTCGCGGGCCTTTTCTTGACTGCAGCGGCTCTGGGAAGTCCCGAAGATAAGGCTAAAGAGGAGAAAAAGGAGCCTGCGAAGCCCCCGAAGCCGGAGCTCTCGGCCCCCGAGTTGAAGGAAATTGTGCCGCGCGGAGTCCAGCGCGGCGTGCCGGCGCGGCTGAAGCTCGCCGGAAAGCACCTCGCGGGGGCGACGGGCGTCAAGTTTCACGACGCCGGAATCACCGGGGCTCTCATCCCGGCGCCTCCAGGAAATCCGCCGAAGCCCGATGAGCTCTGGGTCGATGTCTCCGCCGCACCCGATGCAGCCCTTGGCGCGCACGAAGTGTCCATCATCACGGCGGCCGGCGAGAGCGGGAAGCTCAAGTTCTTCGCCGACACGCTGGCGCAGTTCGCCGAGAGGGAGGCGGGCGATGGATCGAGCGGCGCTGTGTCGAGCGGGGCTGTGGAGCCCGCCGGTGCCTTGCCGCTCGGGATGTGGGGGACGATCGCGACCCCCGGGGACCTCGACCGCTTCGCTTTCGAGGCTCGAGCGGGCCAGACGGTGGTCTTCGACCTCGCGGCTTCGGCGCTCGGTTCCAAGCTGAACGGAGTCCTGACGGTGTTCGACGGCGCGGCGGGCGGATCCGGCCGCGCGCTTGAGGCGACGAACGACCACGAAGGGGCCACGGACCCGCTCCTCGCCTTCACGGCGCCCGAGACGGGCCGTTACGTCGTTCAGGTGGGGGACCTGATGCAGGGCGGTTCGAAAGACCACTTCTACCGCCTCACGATGGGGACGTTCGCGTTCGTCACGGGCATCCATCCGCTGGGGGTTGCGGCCAAGAGCGAGACCGAAATCGAGCTGATCGGCTTCAACGTGCCCGAGCGCACCCGGGTGAACCTCAAGACGGACGGCCCGGGCGAGAAGGATGTCGCGCTCGACCCGGAGCGCTTCCACGCCCGGCGCGGCTTCAAGGTGGTCGTCGGAGAGGGATCCGAATCGATCGAGGCGGAGCCGAACGACCGGCCCGAGGAGGCGACTCCGTTCAAGGCGCCCGCAGCGGTCTCGGGCAGGATCCGTTCCGCCGCCGGCCGGCCCGACGCCGACCTCTTCCGCTTCAACGCGCACGAAGGCCAGCATTGGATCATCGAGACCGACGCCGCGCGGCGCGGCTCGCCGATCGACACGCGGATCGAGGTCCTCGATGAGGGCGGCCGTCCGATCGAGCGCGTCCTCCTTCAGGCCGTGCGCGACTCGTGGATCACCTTCCGGCCGATCGACGCGGGCTCGGCCGAGGCGCGCGTCGGGAACTGGGAGGAGATGGAGCTGAACCAGCTCCTCTACATGCAGGGCGAGGTCGCGAAGCTCTTCCGGGCGCCGCAGGGGCCGGATTCCGCGTTTATCTTCTACACTTCCGCCGGCCGGAGGCGCTGCTACTTCGACACGAGCGGCACGCGCCACGCCCTCGATGAGCCGTGCTACATCGTCGAGCCGAAGCCGCCCGGCAAGGAAATCGGTTCCACGGGGCTGCCGGTCTTTCCAATTTACTTCGAGAACGACGACGACGGAGAGAGGAGGCTCGGCCGCGACTCGCGGCTCGCCTTCGTCCCGCCGCGGAGCGGAACGTTCCTCGTGCGCGTGACGGACGTGCACGGTCAGGGAGGCGACGGCTTCACGTACCGGCTCGTCGTGCGCGAGGCGCGGCCGGATTTCCGCGTGACGCTCCACGGCGCCAACCCGACCGTCGCGGCGGGCAGCGGGCGGAGCTTCACGGTCTCCGTCGACCGCATCGACGGCTTCGATGGCGAGGTGCGCGTGGACATCACGGGCCTCCCGGCCGGTTTCGGCGTGTCGAGCCCGATCGTGATCGAGTCGGGCCACTCGGAGGCCAAAGGGACGGTGAGCGCGGCCGCGGACGCAGTCCAGACGAGCGCGGAGAGCGCGAAGGCCGTGAAGGTGACCGCGACGGCGGTCCTCCTGGGCCGCACGGAGCCCGTCATCAAGGACGTCAACAGCCTCGGTCACATCCAGCTCGGGCCGAAGCCGAAGATGACCGTGAGGCTCGAGCCGATGCCGGGGCCCGACGGAAACATCGGCCCGCTCGAGCTGGCGATCTCCCCTGGAAGCCGCGCGCCGGCGATGCTGCGCGTGGACCGAAACGGCCACGACGACCTCGTCACCTTCCAGGTCGAGAACCTCCCGCACGGCGTGATCGTCGACGACATAGGCCTGAACGGCGTGCTCATTCCGGCGGGCCAGAACGAGCGGCAGATCTTCTTGAACGCGGCCCGATGGGTCCCCGAAACGAGCCGCCCCTGCCACGCGATCGAGTCGCAAGCGGGAGGCCAGACGTCAAGGCCGGTGCTGCTGCGCGTGCGGCGGCGGTAGAGGGCTTCATCCTTTCCTTTGGACTACAAAACTCTCGAAATCGTCGCAGCGTGTCGACGTTTTCAGGCCGACACCGGCACTCCCAGCCTCCGGTGCCGCTGCTCTGCGTCCTCTGCGTTCTCCTCCGCGTTCTCTGCGGTTCCCGTCCGTCCGTCCGTCGTCTCCACCCTGTTGACCCTCCGGCGAATCCCAGTACGCTGTCCTCTCGAATCCTGAGCCTCAACCCGATCATCGCGAGGATCGCCATGCTCACCGCAACCGCCCTGTTTCTTTCTCTCTCGATCCCCGCCGCCGGAGGGGAGACTCCGTTTCCGCCCACCGTCGCACCCGGGGCGAAGCTCGAAGCCGTCCACGACGAGTCCGGCGGCCTGAAGCGCTTCTTCGAGGGGCCGAGCTACGATCCACGGACCGATACGCTCTACTTCACCGCGTTCGGAAAGGACGCCTCGCAGATCCTGAAGGTCGCCGGCTCCGGCAAGGCCGAAATCTTTCTGGAGAACTCGGGCGGCATCAACGGCACGTTCATCTCGCGCCGTGGGGGCATGCTGTGCTGCCAGGGCGAGAAAGGGCGCGTCGTGCGCTTGGCGCTGGCGCCCGCAGGTCCCGGCGAGCCGCAGGTCTTAGCATCCGAATGCGACGGGAAGCCGATCGGCAAGACGAACGACATCGCCGAGGACGCCCGCGGCGGCTTTTACGTCACCTGTCCGGATTTCGAAGCGAAGAAAACGAGCGGTGTCTACTACGTGAGCCCCGAAGGCAAGGTCGAACGCGCTCTGAGCGACCTCCAGCTCCCCAACGGCGTCTACGTTGGCAAGGGCGGGAAGGTCCTCTACGTCGCCGACAGCGGAGCCCTCAACGTCCGCTCCTACCCCGTCGATCCGACGACGGGCAAGGTGGCGGCCGAAAAGGGGATCGTCTTCTTCGACCCGCAAGTCGAAAACAAGAACCCTCCCGACGGAATGACAATGGACGAGCGCGGGACGATGTACTTCACCGGCCGCGGCGGCGTCTGGGCCGTCGAGCCGAACAAGGAAGTGCTCGGGTTCATCCCGGTGCCGGAGTTCTGCTCGAATGTCGGCTTCGGCGGGAAGGACGGCCGAACGCTCTACTTCACGTGCGCCGGCGGCAAGGTCTACCGCCTGGCGATGACGGTCCGCGGCTGGGAGGCCGCATCGCGCCATGAACCGTCCGCCGGAGGCCGCTTCAAGTTCAAAGCGGTCAAGCTCGACTCCGCGTTCCGCTCCGAAGGGGTGGCCATCGCCGACGTCAACAAGGACGGCAAGGTCGACGTCCTCGCGGCCGATGTCTGGTACGAGGCGCCCGCGTGGAAGATCCACGAGGTCCGGACGCCGGGGAACTTCGACGGCTCGAAGGGCTACAGCCAGAGCTTCGGCTGCTTCTCCGAAGACTGGAGCGGCGATGGCTATCCCGACCTCCTCGTCATCCCTTTCCCCGGCGACAAGTGCTTCTGGTACGAGAACCCGGCGGGCAAACCGGGCCACTGGAAGGCTCACGAGGTCTGGCACAGCGCCTGCAACGAAACGCCGCTCTACGCGGACCTTCTCGGCACGGGCAAGCGCGTCCTCGTCATGGGCTGGCAGCCCTCAGGCAAGGAGAACGAGGGCAACATGAGCTACTTCACGCCGCCTGCTGGCGGCCAGACGAATTGGGAGGAGCATGCAGTCGGCGGGCCGAAGTCGCCCGGCACCTTCCGCTTCTCGCACGGCCTCGGCGTGGGAGATGTCAATGGCGATGGCCTCCGCGACGTCATCATTACCGATGGCTGGTGGAAACAGGCGAAGGACAAGGCGGCGGCGGGCCCGTGGACGTTCCACAAGGCTCCACTCGGCCCCTCCTGCGCCGACATGTACGCCCACGACTTGAACGGCGACGGCCTGAACGACGTGATCTCGAGTTCAGCGCACGAGTACGGCGTCTGGTGGCACGAACAGGGACGCGGCTCGAACGGCGAGGCCACCTGGCGCCGCCACCTCATCGACGACAGCTTCTCCCAGTCGCACGCCCTCCACTTCGTCGACATGACGGGCGACGGCGTCAAGGACCTCGTCACCGGCAAGCGCTACTTCGCCCATCAAGGGCACGACCCGGGCGAGTTCGAGCCGATCGTCCTCTACTGCTTCGAGGTGAAGGAAGCGAAGGGGAAGCCGCCGAGCTTCACGAAGCACCTCCTCGACATCGGCGTCGGGATCGGGACGCAATACGCGATCGGCGATGTGAACGGCGACGGCCGCCTCGACATCGCCGTGGGCAATAAGCGCGGCGTCCACGTGCTCGAGCAGGCGGCGCCGTGAACCGCTCCCGGAAAATGTGAGAGAAATCCGCGGAGCTTCCGGTACCATCTCCGTCCACACGGGTGAAACCGGCCTCTCGCCAACGGAGGGCCCCAAGGCGGGCCCGATGGAGGGCACAGTCGCATGAGAGCTTTTCCTATCGCCGCCGTTTCTCTTCTGACTCTCTACGCCGGAAGCCTCGGAGCCGACAGCATCGTCCCGCCGCCGCGCTACTTCCCGCTCGATCCCGGGAACCACTGGGTCTACGTCGAGGAAGGGCGCCCCGAAGGCGACCGGCGCGAGGTCACGGTGCTGAACCCGCAAGGCGATCTTGCCCGCGTGGAGTTCGGCAACGAGGTATTCTCGCTCTTCGAAGTCGGGAACGAGGTCGACATCGAGCTGTCCGGCGAAGGACTCGTCCTCTACTACCGGTTCGATGAAGAGACTTTCATCCACCGGGACTTCGTTGATTGCGACAACGGCCGCAAGATGACCATCGTCAGCCGCGACGACGTGGTCGAGACCCCCGCCGGCCTCTTCCTCAACTGCCTGCGGATCGAGTACACGGAAGGAGGGATTTGTGCGGATTCTGGGACCGCGACCGAGTGGTGGGAGCCCGAGGTCGGGAAGGTGAAGTGGGTCGAGGACTCCTTCGGCGGTCCGCGCGCGTATGTGCTCTCGGTCTTCGAGAAGACCGAAGTCCCCGTCTACTTCCGCCGCGGCGAAGTGGACGGCAACAGCGCTCTCGACTTGACGGATGCCGTCGCCGTCCTCGGCTGGCTCTTCCTGGGGGAGAAGGAGCCGGACTGCCTCGACGCTGCGGACGTCAACGACGATGGTGCGGTGGACCTGAGCGATCCGGTCAATTCCCTCAATTACCTCTTCCTGGGCGGAGAGCAGCCTCCGGCGCCCGGGCCCTCCCAGTGCGGGAAGGACACCACCGCCGACGCGCTTCCGGCCTGCCGGCAGTCGGAGTGCAAGGACGAAGAGGTGCCGCTCGCTCAATGAGGCCGCGGCCGATCTACACTCCGATTCGGTGCCGGTGATGACGAAACCCCGAGCGCTCGATGCAGCCCTGCGGGAGCTGAACCGCGCCCGGTCGCCGCTCTTCGCGGAGCTGCGGGAGCTTATCAAGGACCCGAACTACCTGCGCGGCGAGCCGGCCCACACCTCGTGCACTCGGCCGAAGAACCAGATGCGCATCACGCCTCTCGAGGCCGAGAGCATCGCCCGCGCGCTGAAGACCTTGCCCGAGCTGCGGCGGAAGGTCCCTGCGGTCCTGCGCAGGCTGCGGAGCGAGCTGGCGCTCCTCAAGGACACGACGCGCCGCCAGAGCTTCACCTGCCCGCTCCTCGAGAACGGACTTTGTCTTGTCCACCACGCCGCCAAGCCGATCGGCTGCCTGGCGTGGAATCCGGGAAGGAACTACAGCGACCTGGACTGGCACGCCTTTGCGCGGCGGGACGCGCTGACCGACGCCGCGTACGGCCCCCGCTGGAGCCTTCGGGCGATTCCGCTCTGGCTGGCGCGAGTTTTGGTGTTGCCGCTCAAGAGACGACGGACGAAGCGGCGGACCGAGAGGTCGAAGAAGCCGGGGGTACTCAGCCGACGATCGGCGGGGCGCTGGCCGGCGGCGGAGATGGGCGCGTCGGATCCGGCACGGAAGCGGCCCTCATCCGGCCGTAGATGATCATGCCGATCCCCAGAGCCGCGAGGACGCCTCCGATCCCGAGCGGCACGTAGTTACTCTGCTGCATGGAGATCGCGCCGACCACCAGAAAGATGGTCGAGGCGAACAATATGGACCAACCGAAGACTTGCAGGAACGCCCCCGGGCGGGCGAGGTTCGCTCCGCACTGCGGGCACTTGGTGATGCCATCCTCGAGTCTCATGCCGCACGCTACGCAGTCGGCCATTCTATGTCTCCTGTAGATCGCCCAACGATGGGAGAGGCGCCCGACGAAAGAAAGGCGGGGATCGTAGCGTTAAACGGCGAGGATGTACAGCTTCAGGTAACGCCCTTCGGGATAGGAGACGGGGGTCGGGTAGTCCGGGGGAAGCCCCCCTACCTCGAGGACCCGCGGATGGCGCCCGGCAAGGGCCGCAGCGTGGGCGATCTGCCCCTCCAGGTCCTCGGGCTTGCCGCCGCGGACGTTGGCGGAGACCCAGAGGACTCCGCCGGGCGGGATTAGCGCCAGCGCGGCCGCGATCAGCTCGGGGTAGTCTTTCTTCATCGACCAGTCGGCCGCCCGCGCGGCCGAATAGGTCGGAGGGTCGAGGATGACGAAGTCGAACTTCCGGCCCGCCTCCTTCTCCGACTTCAGGAACCTGAGGACGTCCGCGGACTCGAACCGATAGCGGTCGGGCTCGAGTCCGGCCAGGCGGAAGTTCTCGCGCGCCCACTTGAGGACGCCCGATGAGAGGTCCACGCTCACCACTTCGCGAGCGCCGGCGAGGGCAGCCGCCACCGAGAGGGCGCCGGTGTAGGCGAACGTGTTCAGGACCGCTTTGCCGCGCGCGAACCTTCCGAGCCGCTGGCGGTGCTCCCGCATGTCGGTGAAGAGGCCGACGTTGAGCCCGCTCAGCAGATGCAGCTCGTGGGGGACGCCCCCTTCGTGAACGACCCACTTCTCGGGGGGCTCGTCGCCCCAAACGACCTCCTGGTCGGGCTTGCCGGGGCGGGCGGATTCCTTCGTGCGTACCTTCTGGAGGATGCCGCGGATCGGGGCTCCCTCAGGACCCATCCCGGAAGGACCGACCGCTTCGACGATCGCCGCCGCCAGGCGGCGCCCCCAGTCCTTCAGGCCGCGCGCATAGACATAGGAGACGAAAAAAGGGCCGAACGCGTCGACGGCGAATCCCGAGAGGCCATCTCCCTCGCCGTTGATGAGCCGGAACGCGGACCGGCCGTCGATGAGGCCGAGCGACGCGCGCAGCGCGAGGGCCGCGCGGGCGCGCCGCAAGAGGAATCCGCCGTCGAGGGGCTCGTCGGGATCGCGCGTGAGGATCCGGATGACGTCGTTCTCGGGGTCGGCGACCCCGCGGCCGAGGAGGGCTCCTCGGCTGGTTACGAGATCCAGGGGCCGGCCCGGTTCGAGGGCGGGCCCTGGAGAGTCCAACTCCGATATCGGAACGAGCGGATAGCCGGATGCGACCCGGCGGACCAGCCGATCCGGGACGGTGACTGCGCGTAGCAGAGTCTATAGCTCGCCCTTGCGGCGGCCCTTCGAGGGCTTTCGGCCCTTGTTGGCGCTCTTATTGCGAAACTTGATGCCACGAAGTCTTCTTCGACTCGCCATGCTGATGGCCTCCTTGGGAAAGCGGCCCGGCTCTGCGCCGCGCTCGATGCCAATGATCAGATCGTCGGATGCGTTCTCTTCTTGCTACGAGGCGGAGTTCGCTTGAGCTACCGGCACCGGCACGGGCGGGGGAACCGCGGGCGCGGAGGCTGCGCTCGACTCCCTCTCGGGCAGGACGATGTACGTTCCGCTGCGGGCGTCCTTCTTGAGGCCGATGAGCTTCTGCTTCTCGGCGTCCTCGAGCAGCTTCGAGAACGAGCTGTAGCCGTGATAGTTCTCGTTGAACTGCGGATGCTTGCGCTTGATGGTCTGCTTGACCATCGAGCCCCAGATCACCTCGTGGTCCTCGCGCTGCAAGGCGGCCACCGCATCCAGAAGCAGGTCGAATGCCTCCGCCTGCTGCTTCGGAATGTCGCGGATGTGCTCGCGCTTCGGCCGGACGGTTTCTCGAACAAGGTCTTCGTAGAAGATGAACTCGTCGCAGTTGTCGATCAAGAGCTCGCTGGAGGAGTTCTTCACCCCGACGCCGATCACGTACTTGTCGTTCTCCTTGAGCTTCGACACGAGGGGGGAAAAGTCGCTGTCTCCGCTGGCGACCACGAACATGTCGATGTGCTCTTTCGAGTAGGACAGGTCCATGGCATCGACGACCATGCGGATGTCCGCGCTGTTTTTCCCGCTGTACGCCTTGCGTGGGATGTAGATCAGCTCGATCGCCGCCTCGTGGAACGGGCGTTTGTACTGGGCGTAGGCGTCCCAGTCGGCGTAGGCCTTCTTGAAGACGATCTTCCCCTTTTCGACTAGGCGCGCCAGCACCTTGTTGATGTCGAAGATCTTGTACTTCGCCTCGCGCACCCCAAGCGCGATGTTCTCGAAGTCGATGAAGAGGGCGAGCTTCGCCTCGGCCCGGCGGGCCTGCATTTCATCCTTGATGTCTGTTGCCATTCGTCTCCTTCATCGCCGGCTCGGCGGAGGGAGGCATCCATACCCGCTGGATCTGCCACGAGATGCGGCTGCCGGCTCAAGTTACGGCGCGGATTATAACGTGCCCCCGCCCGAGGCAACACTCAATCTTCCGGCAGGCGAATGATGGCCCTCTCCGTCCCCTCCGATCCGTGTCGTCCGCTTTTACCGCCTACCGGCGGCCCCCCCCTGAGTGCTATACTCTCCGCCGGTCTGGAACAAAGAGGGGGAAAAAGGGGTCCATGGTCGCAGCGCTCGACCTCAAATCCATCCGCAACATCGACACTGTACTTCATGAGAGAAGTCGGCTATCGATCGTCTTCGCACTATGCAGTCGCCAGGAGCTTTCATTCGCCGAGTTGAAGGCACTTCTTGGCATGACCGACGGCAATCTGAGCATCCACCTCCGCACTCTCGAAGAGAGCGGGTACCTGGATACGACGCGGACAAGGACCGCGGGCAAATCGCGCAAGCTCTGCAGGCTGAGCGGCCACGGGAAAAAAGCCTTCGAGGATTACCTCGAGATGCTCGGTCAACTTGTGCGCGCCGTCCGCCATGGGTCGTACCAAGGCGCTGCCGGCTCCGAAGGTCGCCCGCCCACACGAGACTGAAGAGTCCACCCGGACTCGAAACCCTCGCCACTTTCGGATACGCTGTTCGCCGTGGCCTTCCAGACTCCTTTTGAAATCGCACAGAGCCAGCTCCAGCGGCTGGCGCTCTCCTCCGTCGAGGCGCGCGAGATCGTGGGGGGAATCCTCCCGTTTTTCGATGAAACGGGCGCGACGCATTTCCTGGTCATCGACACGCTGAGCGCCGGTCGCTCCGACAGCGACGGCGGGCTCTGGGTCGTCGAGGAATTTCCGCTGGAGATTCGCCTCCACAAGGCGATCTATCCGCGCCCGATTGCTCGGTACCTGGCCCTTGCGGACCTCGAAGCGGAGGCCTTCGGGGGGCTCTACCACTTCGACCCGCGCGATTCGCTCGCCCGGCAGCCATCCCTCCATCCTCAGGTCGGCGCGACACTGGCCGCCCGAAACCTCGCCACGCGCCACCGCGGGCGGGAGTGCGTTCGGGACATCTTCTACACGCGCGACCTCCGGCGCGTCACGGGTGGGGCGAGCCGATCCGGATTTCTCTTCCGGCGCCGCCTCGAGCTGGCTGCGCTGCGGAGCTTCATCCAGAGCTCCACTGGACCCGGTTTCACGATACACGGGTCTCCCGGTCCCGCAGTGGCCGAACCGGAGCAAAAAAGGGGAAACGGCAGCACGTCGAAAGCCGGGTAGTACCGTCACGGGGAGCGGCTTGCGGGCCGGTCGGATCGGAGGGCGTCTACTCCAAGGCCGACGCGAGCGACATCGCGAACTCTTCTTCCTCGACTGGGCGCGCAGCGGGGAGATCCGCAGGCGCGATGCCATCGGCAAGGCCGTCCAAACGGAGCTGAGACTCGATGGCGAACCGTCCGGCGAGGGCGACGTCCGCGGAGTGGACGGCAGAGTCCCTCAGGGCGGAGAAGGTCGCAGCGGCCTCCTGAGTCCGGCCCGTGTTGAGCTGAACGAAGCCCAGAAGTAGGAGTTCGTTCGCTTCGGACGGGTAGAGTTGTACCCGATCCACCAACATCCCGTAGTGCAGGTCGAGGTCCTTTTCGCCCGCCTCCGCGGGGGCGTAGAGCCTCGAGAGGGGGAATGGACGGCTCGCGAGATCGGGCCGCTCCTCGAACGCTTGGCGGAGGTAGTCTGCGGCGAACGAATATTCTCCGATCGCGAAGAGCGCCTGGGCAAGGTAGACCTTCAGCTCGTTACTCCGCGGCTGCGCCTGAGAGGCGGCGAAGAGGCTCTCGGCCGCTTCGCTATAGAGACCGGAACGGAACTCGGAGAGTCCGGCGAGGGCGAGCTGAGCAGCCTGCGACGCCGCCGGCGGTTGCTCGGGTGCAGGCGCTGGGACCATCTCCGCGGCAGGGATCGGGGTGATGTCGTCGGCAGGAGTGGTCCTCTCCGCCGGTCGCGGCTTGGACTTCCCTTCGTCGGCCGGGGCCGCGACTGCGCTCTCCTCGGCAGGCTTCTGGGACGTGGAGTCGGTGTCGTAGTAGTAATTGTTCTCTACATAGGTTGGTGAATCGGGATACCCGACGTAAACGCCGTACGAGTAAGAGTACCGATGGTAGTAGTACGGAGAGTAGTAATACGGATAGCCCGAGTAGTAGAAGGACCAGTAGGGGAACCCGAACGCAAAGCTGAATCCATAGTAGGGGCTGCAGTAGCCCGGGTAGTAGTAGTACGGGTGGCAGTAGTAGGAGGAGTAATACGGGTAGCACCCGTACCCAGGGTATGCATAGCCGGGATAGGCGCTCGAGTGCAGGTACCTCCCGCCGTAGGAGGAGGTGACGTAGACGCCACGGTAATAGCCGGTCTGAGGGACCGCGCCGGAGGACGCGGCGACGTTTGGGACCGCCCCCGAGGCCCGAACGGCCGAGGCGGACGGGACCGCCCCGGCTGAGGTGATTGTGGAGGTCGCGGCCCTGCCGCGGGCATAGCGATCCGAGAACGTCGGGATTCCGCGGTTTTGAGGCGCCACCGCCGTCGATGTCGCGGCGAGGCTGGTCGTCGCGCCTCCGGGGCGTCCCGTCAACGAGCGCGCCGTCGTCGCCGAGCGGCTCGTCGCGGCCGGCGCCGTCAGGTCGCGCAACCGAACAGGCGCCGCCGCGCCTGCGGTGCTGCCTCGGGAATACGTCGTTGCCCGAGAGAGGCTCGACGAGTCCAGACTCCGCTGCGATGAGCGCCACGGGGAAGTCGTGGTCGATCGCGAAGAAGTCGTGCCGAGTGGGCTCCCGGTTGTCGCTCCGGGCGTCCTCATGGTCCGGGTCTCGGTCCTCGGCGTGACCGGCTGAATGTTGTTTCTACCAGTGAGTCCCGTGCTCCCGGGAGTAGGTGTCGCCGGACGGGAGAACGAACCCGGTGAGTTCAGGGACCGCGGCGCCCGCGGCGCGATCGATGGGCTTGCCTGGGATCGCGGAGCCGGAGTCGACTGAATCCGCGCCGAGGGGGCGATCCTAGCCGCCGGAGCGGGCGTCGAACGTGAAGTCGAGGGGGCTATGGACCGCGGCGCCGAGGGCGTCGAGAACGACCGCGGAGCGCTCGGTGTCGAGCCCATGCGCGGGCCCGATGGGGCGACCGACGCGCGCGGCGCGGATGGCGCCGAGAACGAGCGCCCAGCCGAGGGAGCGGAGGAAGACCGCGGGGCCGCCGATGAGCTCGATCGGAATCCTCCGCCGCCGCCAAACGAACGCGACCCGCCCGACGACATCGACGGCGAGCCACCGGACCTCCCCCCTCTTCCGCTCTGCGCTTGGGCGACGCTCGCTGGGCTCGTTGCGATCAACAGGATTACAGAAAGGAAAATCCATCGATGGAAGGGACGCTGAAGAAGTCGCGCGCTGGTTTTCATGAGTACCCCCTAGGATGTTTCAAGCGGGCGTTCGTATGGAGATTATATGCAGAAAGACGAAGCGCTTCCTGGATTTATTCAGCCTTGGAGCAGAACGGAGAGCCGCCACGAGAGAGGAACTTCCGGGCGGCCACGGGTCTTTTCAGGTGAGTCTATTCACAAAACTCTTCCAAAACGCGACTTAAGCACCGCCTGACAAGCTTCTTGTTACCAACCACATGAGCGTGGGATACTCAGGCTGACGACAATTCACATGGAGCAGCCCCACAGAAACATCGCCTCCATCGGGCTCGAAGGCCGTTACCGCATCCTCGGCACGCTCGGGGAGGGAGGATCCGGCACGGTCTATCACGCCGTCGATCTCGTGGATCGCCGCGAGGTCGCGCTGAAGATTTTGAGTACCGCCGCCGCCCCTGGAAGAGGTCTCACTGCCGAGGAAAGCCCGAAAGCCGACGAGGAGTTCCGCCTCCTCGCTTCGCTCAGTCATCCTCATCTGGCGGAGGTCTATGACTTCGGAACGACGGAGCGCGGCGAGCGCTACTTCTCGATGGAGCTTTTGACCGGAAAGGACCTCCGCTCCTTCCTTGATGCGCGAAAGCACACGCCCGGGGAGAGGGCGCAGGACCCTCTTTTCCGCGAAATCCTTCTCCAGATCCTCTCTGCGCTCGACTTCATCCACACCCGCAAGGTCGTCCACCTCGACCTCAAGCCCGCCAACATCGTCATCCAGCGGCTCGACGCGTCCGGAGAAGGCGCCGCGGAGCCTCCGGACCGCTCCATCGGCCGCGTGCGGGCCCGTCTCATCGACTTCGGCCTGGCGAGACCCTTCGAGAGCGGAGACTCAAGCTTGAGCGGCACGGTCGAATACATCGCACCCGAACGGATCCGCGGCGCGGCCGGCGGCGCCGCGTCCGACCTTTACTCCTTCGGCGCGATCCTCTTCGAGGCCTTCACGGGCCATCCGCCCTTCCGCGGCGAGAGTCCACAGACGGTCCTACGCTCCCATCAAGAGGATGAGCCGTCGCGTGAAGAGCTGGCGCGCATTCCCGAGCCGTTTCGCGGCGTGACGGAGCGGCTCCTGCGAAAATCGCCGTCCGAGCGCTTCTCGACTGCATTCGAGACCGCTCAGGCGCTCTTCGGTGCTGAAAACCGCCTCGCCAAGGCCCTCCCGGCCTTCTCCGCGTCGCTCGTGGGCCGCGAGCCGCTCCTCGAACGAATTCGCGGCCGCTTTCAGGCCGTCGAGGGCGGTCGTGGGGCCGCCTTCCTCTTTAGAGGGGAAACCGGCGTCGGAAAGACGAGGCTTCTGAGGGAAATCCGCCACCGACTCCAGATCCTTGGTGCCCCCGCCGTCGTGGCATCCTGCCGTGAGGAGAACGGCCGGCCGGGCGAGGTGCTCGAGCGGATCGTCCGCACCCTCGCCGTCAAGGAGAAGTCTGCAGCCGCGCCGGTCCTCGAACTCCTCGCGGAGTCCTCGGCGGCCGAGGGCGCGAGCCGGTCGGCCTCGTTCGGCGACGAGGCCGCGCGCGAGCGTCTCATATTCAAGGCCTGCGAGCTCGTTTTCGCCTCCGCTCCGGCCACGGCCGCACCCATCCGTCCCCTCGCAGTCCTCGTCGACGATGTGCAGTGGGCCGACACGCTCGACCTCCAGTTCCTCGCGAGCCTGCTCCGCCGTCCGGCGCCGGAGACCGATCGTCCGGTCTTTCTCTGTTTGGCGGCGCGGAGCGAGAGGCCCGAGGACGAGAGGAGCGCCGGCGAGATCGAGGCCGCCGGCCGGGCCGGTTTGTCGATCGAATCGGTGAAGATCGAGGGTTTCTCAGAGGGCGAAATCCGATCCTATCTCGCGGTCATCCTCGGGGGGCCGGAGGCCTTCCCGGACGATTTCCCCACGACGCTCCAGAGGGACACGGGCGGCAATCCGTTCTTCATCGAAGAGTCCTTGAAGCTCCTCGCCGAGCGCGGTGGGCTCGTGCGCGAAGGGAGCCGCTGGCGGATCGCGCCGGGCGTCGGCGTCGAGACGCCCGGATCGATCCAGGAGGCGATCCAGAGGCGGCTCCTGCGCATCCGCGGGCTCTCCCGCGAGATCCTCCAGTGGGCCGCGCTCCTCGACGAGCCGTTCCTCGCGGAAGAGATGCAGTCGTGGCTTTCGGTTCGAACCGCCGGGGGGGCGGGTCCGGAAACCCACGTCCCGACCCAATCCGCTCTGGAGCAAGCTCTCGGCGAACTGTTCCTCGCCCAGCTCCTTCAGCGCGAAGGCTCCCGCTACGCGCTCATCCACCGGCAGGTCGGGGCGGTCGTCCTCGAGTCGATCGCGGGTGAAACCCGCCGCGAGCGCCACCGCCGGATCGGCGAGCGGCTCCTCGAGGAGGGAGATCTCCTCTCGGGGAGGCGCCTCGAGCGTGCCGCGCATCACCTCTTCCGCTCGGACCACCCCGAGCGAGCGCTGGAGCACCTTGTGCGCGCTGGAGAGCGCGCGCAGCGTTCGGGCGCGCTCCGCGAGGCGGCGCGGAATTTCGGGCGCGCCCTCGAAGTCGTCCGCGACCCGAGCGAGCGTGCCCGCCTCCTCCTCCAGCGCGAGCAGACCTGGGCGCTCCTCGGCGACCGCGAGCATCAGCTCGCCGACCTGAGGGAAGCGGCGGAACTGGCCTCACGGCTCGGAGATCCGCGCCTGGCGCTCGAAGCGATCTCGCGAGAGGCGGCCTATCTCGATGCGACGGGCCGAAAGAAGGATTCGCTCGCCAAATACGGCGAAGCTCTCGTCCTCGCCGACTCGATCGGCGACCGAGCCGCCCGCGCGCGCGTCTTGTGCCGCCGCGCGATGGTCGGTCTTCTCCTCGGCGACTTCGATGGCCCATTGCGGGAGCTCGCGGAGGCTCATGCGATCGGCCAGAGCGCGGGGGATCGTCCTCAGGAGGCGGAATGCAGCCAGCTCCTCGGTGTCGGCCACTACCTTCGGGGGCAGTACGACGCCGCGCTCGCGCGCATGGAAGAGGCGCTCGCCATCCGGCGCGACCTGGGAGAAGAGCACCGAGCCGGCGCCCTCGAATCGAACATTGGTCTCATCCACTTCGATCGAGGAGACTATGAGGCGGCCGAGGAGCGCTTCCGCAATTCGCTCAGGACTTCCCGCTCCATCGGCTTCCGCCGCGGCGAGGCGGTCAATCTGGTCAACCTCGGTCTGACCCATTCCGAAATGGGACGGTACGAGCGGGCGATCGACTTCATCGCGGCGTCGCTGCACATCCGACGGGAGCTGGGCGACCGATGGGGCGAGGGGACCGACCTCGGCAACCTGGGTACGGTCTACATGCGGCTGGGCCGCTTCGAGAAGGCGGTGCCGCTCCTGGAGCGGGCCCTCGCCGCCGCCCGCGAGTGCGGCAACCGGAGCAGCGAGGGGCACAACGACTCGAAGCTCGGCATCGTGGCCATGCACCGCGGCGACCTCGCAGGCGCGGCGGATCGACTCCGGCGCGGCCTCGAGACCGCTCTCGCGTTGCGCGTCGCCTCGCTGGAGCTTCTTACCGGATCGAGCTTGGCGCGGTTAGCCCTCCTCGAGGGCGATCCGTCGCGCGCGATGCAAATCCTCGACGGGCTCGTCCGAAAAGCCCAGGATCTGCAGATGGCGAGCTGGCTGATCGAGTGCCTGGCTCTCCGGGCATCGGCGCTCCTCGCCTGCGGCCGGCCGCGCGAGGCGCGAGAGGCCTCGATCGAGGCGATCCGCCGCCTCGGGACGTTTCGCGGCTGGATGGAACGGTCGCACGAGGTCTGGTTCATCCACAGCCGCGTCCTCGCCGCCTTCCGCGAGGAGGGCGCCGGCGGGATCGGCGCAAGCCCGGAAGGGGGCGCGGAGGGCGACCCCGGCGAAGCGCTCCGGCGCTCCCATGCGCTCCTCGAAGAGAAAGCGGCCGCGATCCGCGACCTCGACCTGCGCGAGAGCTACCTGGAAAACATCCAGCTCCATCGCGAGATCCGCCAAGCGTTCGCCGCCGGCCAGGAGGCGTTCCGCCAGGACGCGCTGCGTCGGGCGCGCTCGTTCTACGAAATCGCGCGGAGCATCAACTCGATCCTGGAGCTCGAGCCGCTCCTCGACCGTCTCCTGGACCTCGCGGTGGAAACCACGCGGGCCGAAAAAGGGATGGTCCTTCTCTGCGACGAGGCCGGCCGGCTGCGCGTGAAGGCCGCGCGGGACATGGCGCAGGAATCGATCGCCGACGCGACCGAGATCTGCCGGAGCGTCATCTCCGACGTCTCGCGGCGCGGGGAGTCCATCCTCGCGGCGGACGCCGCCGCCGACGAGCGGTTCCGCGAGCGAAAGAGCATCATCGCCTTCCAGATCCGGGCGCTCATGTGCGTGCCTCTCGCCGTCCGTGGCGAGAGAATCGGCGCGGTCTACGTGGACAGCCGTGGGGCGGGCTCGTTCCAGCCCGAGGACCTCCTCTTCCTCTCTTCGTTCGCTCACCTGGCGGCGATCGCGATCGAAAACGCGCGTCTCCTGGAGCGGCTCCGCCAGGAAAACCTTCACCTGCGCAAGGAGGTGGAGACCCGCTACCGATTCGAGAACCTCATCGGAACGTCGGGGGCGATGCGCCAGGTGTTCGAGACGATGGAGAAGGTCGTCCGAACGCCGGCGAGCGTCCTCATCGCCGGCGAGACCGGCACGGGGAAGGAGCTGATCGCCCGCGCCCTGCACTACCACGGGCCGCGGGCCGAGCGGCGGTTCGTCGCGGTCGACTGTGGGGCCCTTCCCGAAAACCTTCTCGAGAGCGAGCTTTTCGGCCACAAGCGCGGCGCGTTTTCGGGGGCAATGCACGACCGCGTCGGGCTCTTCGAGGAGGCCGAAGGCGGGACGGTCTTCCTCGACGAGATCTCGAATACCAGCCTCGACCTCCAGGCGAAGCTCCTGCGCGTCCTCCAGGAAGGGGAGATTCGCCGCGTCGGCGAGAACCACTACAGGAAGGTCGATGTGCGCGTGATCGCCGCCTCGAACCGAAATATCGAGGACGAGATCGCGGCCGGGAAGTTCCGCCAGGACCTCTTCTACCGCTTGAACGTCGTCCCGCTGCGCGTTCCGCCCCTGCGCGAACGTCGCGAAGACATCCCCGCGATGGCTGAGCACTTCCTCCACGCCGCCGCCGAAAGGCTGGGGCGGAAGGTGGGAGGGTTCACGGAGCAGGCGATGGCCCTCCTCGTCCGTGCCCCGTGGCCGGGGAACGTCCGCCAGCTCCAGCACACGGTCGAGAAGGCGCTCATCCTGGGCGACCGCGACCGGATCGGCGTCGAAACGCTCGGGGAGCTGTCGGGCGCCGCTTCCCGGGGGATGCCGGGAAAGCTACCGGCGGAGTCCGATCGCGGTCCCGTCGCCGCAGTCGACTTCTCGGACCTGAGCCTGGCGGAGTTCGACGCGCGCTGGCTCGAGATGGAGGAGGCATATCTGCGCCAGCTCGTGGCCCGCGCCGGAGGGAATTTCTCGCGCGCGGCGCGGATCGCTCGGGTGCGGAACCGTAACACTCTCATCGCCAGGCTCAAGCGGCATGGGATCGAGCGATGACGACGAATTCGTTCAACTCGCCATCCTCGCGCGGATGACGAAAAGAACCGCCAGCCCCAACACGGCGGCCATGCCCAGAAGCATGATCGGGAACCCGTCGGGCAGCGAGGTACCAGGCCGGGGGTATTCCGGGACCGGGTGAGACTTCGCAAGGAGCATCATCCAATCGTCCCGGTATTTCCCCGTTACCAGCTCTGCCCATCGGCCTCGATCGAAAGTGAACCGCTGGAGAATGCGGCGGACTGGGTGGCCGGTTTCGCTGACGTGATCCGCCTCGATGGCGAGCCGGAGTCGCGAAACATCCGGGCAACTCTCGAAGAGGCGCGTCGCGAATTCCGGCAGAGGGCGGAGCGCCTCCTCCGCCGCCTCCGGATCCTTCGTTTCTTCGGGAACGAGCGTCGCGGGATCGAACGAACGGACTTCGACGTGAAGCTCCCCGGCCGACGGCGATTCGAGGAGCTTGACATCGGCCTGCATGAGCCCCAGATCCTCAGCCAGAGGGGAGAATCTCGTTTCCACCCTCGCGAACGCCTGGAGCTTCGCTTCGCTCAGGAGGCGATCGGCTTCGGTTTTCTCTCGGAACCATCGCGATCTCTTTTCGAACGCCACGGATCGCTGCTGAACCACCTCGACCTCCCGGTCGAGTCTGCGCAGCTCGCCGGAGAAGCCTTCGAGATTCTCGCGGAGCGCGTCGGCGCGGTCCAACTGCGCGGAGATGATCTCCGGCGGCAAGGGGGCCGGCGATGCGTCGAGTTTCTCGAGGAGCCCCGCGATCTCCTTTTTCCAATTCACCGCCTCGAGCAGAAGGCCGTCGATTCGTTCGCTCGCCTCCTGGAGCGTCTTGCGAGAGCCTTCGCACTGCCTCCCCTGCGCCTGGAGGCCTTCCCTCTCCGCTATCATGGCCTTCGGGATCTCCCCCGCGTCGCTCATCGCGTCGACCCGGGCCTTCGCGGCGTCGAATGCGGCGAAGACTCTCCGCGCCCGCTCCTTGTGGCCTTCCCAATCGAGCTCGCATCTCGTCAGCGACCCACGGATGGCCCGCAGGCGTTTCGCCTGACCGCCGGCGGCCTCGGCAGCGATCCCACGCTCGATTCTTATCTGCTCCTTGGCCACGGGGTCGTCGACCTTGCCGGTGCCCCAGCAAGCGGAACACCGCGTACGCCGCGCCCCGCCGCAGCCGGGGCAAACCGCACGGAACGTGCGGTTCCCTTTGCAGGTCTTGCAGTACACGGTGGCACTTCCCTTGCACTTGGCGCACGAGATGTCCGGCCGGCAGCGAGCCCACTCGGTTCCGCCGCCCCTCCCGAACGTCTTGACCTCGACGCGGCCCGTTCCCTTGCAGCGCGCGCATCGTTTCCGTCCCGCGCCATTACAGCCGGGACAGCGCTCGACTCCGCTCCCTTCACACGCCGCGCAGGGCTTCTCAACGTCGCCCTTCTCCATGCACTCTCCGCAGGGGAAGCCGCCTGCGCCCGTGCACTTCCCGCAGGGAAGCTGCGGGATGGACGGTGCTCCTTCCGGCGGAGGCGTTGTCCCGAGCGACGGCGACTCCCGAGCAGGTTTCGACTGCCGCTCCTGTGCGGCAGCGGCCTGCGGGTGGCAGATGAAAGCGTAGAGAAAGACGACGCACACCGCCGATCGATCCATCGCCCACCTTTTCCGTTCCTTCAAAACGTCGGGAGCTGGGAGCGGTTTCCTCCGGCCACGCTCCTCGCCAACACCAGAGGCATTATCGTGGAGAGGTCCGCCTGCCTTCAAGGGTTTCGAGATTCTTTCGCGCGGGCACACCAGGCGATCCCATCGCTCGCCCCGAGGACCACGAGCGGATACCATTTGTTGCGGATCGGGGCGTCGGGCCCCGGCGGTCAACGGGTCTTGACGAGAGGGTCACATGAAGAAGCTCACTCCCATTATGCTCTCCATCGCCGTCGGGTTCGCACTCGGTGTCCTCGCCATGGAGCTTCGCTCCGGGGCGATCGCCGGTGCGGCGGTGGAATGTGCCGCGAAGAACGGCGACGTCAATGCTGACGGGAAGGTTGACCTGAGCGACCCGATCGCGACCCTTGGATACCTCTTTCTCGGCAGCCCGACGGAGCTGCCGCCCCTCTGCGCGCCGCCCGCGGCCCGCGGGGACCTCCCTGCCACCGCGCAGACAACTTGCTCGAATTTCGTCGACGGTCTATGGGTCGAGGTTCCCTGCGTCGACGCCGTCTGTCCCGGCCAGGACGGGATCTACGTGAGGGGCTGCCCCGCGGAAGGGCGTTTCGTGGACAATGAAGATGGAACGGTGACGGACTCCTGTACCGGCCTCATGTGGCAGCAGGACACAGCGGACGTGGACGAGCTGTTTGCCGATACGCTCGCGTGGTGCGAGGCGCTCGAATACTGCGAGAGGCTGAACTTCGCGGGCCACGAGGACTGGAGGCTCCCGAATATCAGGGAGCTTCAGAGCATCGTCGACTACGGGCGCAAGGAGCCGGCGATCGATCCCGTCTTCGGCGCGCTGCCGCAGTATTACTGGTCGTCGACGACGAACGTCGACACCTCCAACGACGCGTGGGGCGTCGGCTTCAACGTCGGCTACGTCGGCGTCCGCCCGAAGACCGGCGACCTCGACTTCAGCTTCAACTTCATCCGCGCCGTCCGCGGCCCGTGAGGCGATCGGCGGTCCGACCAGCGGCCGTCTCGCGGGACCGAAGCTCAGTTATACTGCGCGAGCACGTCCCCCAGCCGCTCTCGCGCCGCCGCGCAGAGGCTGGCAAGATTCTCGTCCGTGATTCGAAGCCGCTCCTTCGGCCCGGGTAACAGCACCCGATCGGCCGGGGCCGATGGGTTCTCCTCGATGTTCTTGGCGACGACGTTCGCCAGGTGCACGACGTCGCTGACGGCGTCGTTCCCCTCATCCGGCGTGTGGTGGTGGGTGATGCCCCTCGCGATCCCTGCGGGAAGGGCCCAGTTCTGGGCGATGAGCCCTCCCAGTTCGGCGTGGTGGACTTCCAGGACCTCCGACTCAGCCCTCAGGCGGTCGAGCCCGCCGAGGTGCTGCGCTCGGTCGAGGACATCGAGCACCTCGGGGCTCAGGAATCGCGCCAGGAGGAGTTTGCCGACGTCATGGAGGAGGGACGCCGCGAAGGCCTCTTTCGGAATCGGGACGCCGCAGTAGGCCCCCGCCATTTCCGCGGCGAGGGCAGCCGCGACCGAATGAGTCCAGAGCTGACCTTCCCGGAGCCCGTACTGGGGCACGGGCTTTTGCATCTTGTCGCGCACGCGCGAGCCGATGGCCAACGAGAGGACGCTGCCGGGACCGAGCCGCACCACCGCGTCGCGCACGTTGACGATGGTGGACCGGCTGCCGCTGGCGGCAGAGTTCGCCATGCGCAAGATGCGCGGCGTGAGCGCCTGGTCGAAGGCGATCACGTCAAGGAGATCGCCCATCTTCCAGTTCTCTCGGCTGATCAGCGATGCGAGCCTGGTCGCGCTGGCTGGAAGTGGTTCGAGTTCGCTAGCGGAGCTGATCAGGGCCCGGAGGTCTATCATCGTTTATCCTTCGGCAGGAAGGTGGTGGCGCCTGAATTTCTCCGTATCCTTTGTTTCGTAAAGCTGTTAGGGATAACAAATTATTTGTCCTGACCGCGTGCTGCGGTTTGACAACTAAATTGTTGGAGCTCTCCCGGTGGATCCGTAAGTCCTTCAATTACTGGGAGCCCCAAGCAAAACTCCGTTGGCACGCGAAGTGTTAAAGGAACCTGAGACATAGAACAGTCCCGACGGCTCCGTGGGGGCATTGCTCCTTCGAGGTCGTGGGTTGCCTCCGTCCGACTCGGGAGTATCCAGCGAGGGCGGAGAGGGAAAAGTTCGTTTCCGGATACGGTCACGGACACAGGCCCGACGTCACAGTCGTTATCTCGATCCGTCCTCGCTGGAGAGTCCCGTGAAACCTGAAGGTTTTCCCCAGAGCTAGAAGGCCTCGGCTGGAGCGGCTCACACCGCGGAGAAGCGGGTCCGCACCGGAGCGGCACGGAATTCAATCCCGTCCCCGCCCCGCCCTACCCACTTCGAACCTCGGGGCGGGGACGAGCCTTGTCGACAGGCGGTTCCGTGCGGCTCGCATCGAGACGGCTTTCGGGAGGAGTGGGTTCGAAGGAGGCCTGCAGATATCTGGTAAGATCCGAGGTCTTGACAGGTCGCAGGGGAGGGCGTTGGCCCTGAGATTGGCCCTGGAACTTGACGAGGAAGAAGCCCGTTTCGACCTCAGCGGGTGAACTGCGCTTATGAGAGGGAACTTGCCCGGCCAGGGCGCCCTTCGTCCAGGTGGGCGCCGGCTTTTGCTTGGCATCCTGATTGCCTCGGCGGTTCCCTGTCTTCACTTTTGCCTGCAGTTTCCCGCTGCTTTCGCCCAGTTTCCTCCGTTCACGATCCTCGATCGCGAAGATGACGCCACGACGGCGTACCTGGGCTCCGAAGCCGGGGATTTCGCTGGAGCGGGAGCCTCTCTCGCTGGCGGTCTAAACGCCAACGGCGACGGCCTGCCCGACTTCCTTGTAGGGGCGCCGGACGGCGACGGGGGGCCGCAGGGGCGAGTCTTTCTCGTCTTGACCCGCGCCGAGAGGCCTCGGGCGGTCTCCCTCGCCGTCGGTGATGGGATGGTCGATTTTTCATGGGGAGGCGGCCATTCGGACCGCTTCGGCGCGTCGGTGGCGGTCGCCGGAGACGTCGATGGCGACGGGGCGGACGATTTCCTCATCGGCATTCCGGCTTTGGGGGAAGCGCCGGGCGGCGCAGCGGCGCTCATCTTCGGCCGCCGCGAATACCCCTCGCGCGTCGTCCTCTCGTCGGATCTCCCGAGTTTCGGCCTTCTCTTCTTCAGCGCTCGGGAAGGCGACGAAGCCGGGTCCTCCGTCGCAGGCGTAGGCGATGTCAACGGCGACGGTTTCGCCGACTTCGCCATCGGCGCTCCGAAGGCGGCCGCGGAAGGCAGAGGAAGTCCGGGGCGCCTTCACTTGATCTTCGGTGGGCACGGCCTCAGGCGGCTGTTCGCCGGCGGAGCGCAGCCGCTCGACCTAGCTACGCTGGCGCCCGAGGAGGGTCTGGCTATCGATGGTCCCGTCGATGGGAGCCGCTTCGGGAGCGCCGTCGCGGCGGCGGGGGACATCGACGGGGACGGAGGCCCGGATTTCGCCGCCGGAGCGCCGGGAGTCGATCCCGGCGGCGCGGTGTACCTCCTCTTCGGCGCGAAGCCGTTCGGCCCGGCGCCCGACCTCGGATCTCCCGACGGGGATCGGGCCGTCCAGGTCGCTCATCCCGGCGCCGGGACGGAGCTGGGCGCCGCGCTTTCGGGTGGGAGCGATGCCACAGGCGACGGGAAGCCCGACCTTCTCGTCGGCGCACCCGGCTATGGGAGGGTCGACCTCGCCGTCGCCGGCTCCGCTGTCCTCTTGAAGGGCGGCCCGGGAGTTCGCGGCGAGCCGAGGATCATCCTCGTGCCTCCATTCGCCCGGGCGATCTACCTCCTCGGCGGGCGCGACGACGGGGCCGGTGCCGCGGTCTCTCTCATCCCCGACACCGGCCTCGACGGGATCGCGGACCTCCTCATCGGCGGCCCGCGGGCCCGAGGGCGGCGCGGGATTGCGTACCTGGTCAACGGCGGGAGCCTTGCGCCCTTCGTGTTCCTCGATGAGCTCGGCGAATCGAAGGGGGCGACGTTCCTCCATGGCGACGAAGGGGCCCGCGCCGGTGCGGCGGTCGCCGGGCTCGGCGACCTCGACGGCGACGGCAGAGGGGAGATCGTCGTCGGCGCTCCGGGTGCGCCGGTCGAGGAGAGGGTGGGAGCGGGCGTTGCGTACGAGGTCCGCACCGAGCGAGAGGAGGTGCCGCAGCGCCATCCGCCGCGCGACCTCGTTTGCAAGGAGAAGCCGGTCCGAAAGGTCTTCTTGAGCTGGATCAACGGCAGCCGCTACAGCGCCATCGAGGTGCTCCGCGATGGCGTGCCGATCGCGGCGCTGCCCCCCGATGCTCTCTTCTACCTCGATCAGGAAGTACCCTCCGGAGAGCACACCTACCTGATCCGCGCCAACCGCGACGACCGCCTCGTGTCGAATCCCTGCAGGATCCTCCCCGCGTCGCTGCCGGTGCGCGAGCTTCAGTGCGGGCAGATCCCCGGCACGACGAAGGTGAAGCTCACGTGGCGGCTCGGCGACGAGTATCGCCGGCTCGCGGTCCATGCCAACGGCAAGTCGATCGAGGACGATCTCCCGGGCGAGGCGACCTCGTTCCAGGTCGACCTCGGGCCTGGATTCTTCTCGTTCCTCGTCTACGATCCCGATCGAGGGCGGATCGCATCGGCGCCACACTGCGAGTTGAGGGTCGTCTCTTCGGAAGCGGGCCCGATCGCGGGCTTCACCTGCAAGCTGGTGGCCGAGGAAGGCCAGCGCGCGGTGGAGCTCCGCTGGAACCGCGATCCCGATTACACGCACTACGAACTCTTCCGCGACGGAGTTCCTCTCGAGTCGTTCGATGCGGACGCGAGCAGTTTCCGCGACCGCGAGCCTCCCCCCGGCCTCCGCGCGTACGAGATTGTGGGCTTCGCCGAGAATCTCCATCCGAGTCCTCCCGCGCGCTGCTCCGTGACCGTTCCCGGACCCGGCGGACGCGTCGTGCGGGGGCGCGTCCACTTCGCCGACGGTGGGGCCACTCCGATCCGGCGCGGGAGCGTGTCGGCCCTCGATGCCCAGGAGCTCGTCCTCGGAACCGGGCAGCCGGCCGGCGACGGGAGCTTCGAGATCCCCGTGAAGGACGGCAGGCCCGCCGTCATTCGCTACGAGGTGCAGGTGCCGCCCCTGGGTGGCGATGATCGCCTCCCCCACAAGATCCGCGTCGAGACGGGAGCGCTCGCCGAGCGCACCGACATCTCCGTGCCGGTGCCCACGATCGCGGTCGCCGGCCTCCGCGAGCCCGCTTCGCGCTGGGAATCGCTCGCGACGTACCTGGAAAGAAGCCGGCGGGGGGCCGATGGACGTCCTCGCGGCGGCTTCGCATTCTCCTTCGCGGGCCAGGGAGACCTCCTGCGGTCGGTCGTGGCTTTCCGGGCCGCCGTCGTGCGGGTCCGGCTGCAGATGCTGACCTTCCTCGCGTCGGAGCCGGAGCAGGTCGACATCGTCGCGCACGGCTTCTCCGGGCTCGCGGCACGGGTCGTCGTCGAGACGCTCGCGCTCGACGACAACCGCCGGCCCGTCGGGACGCTCATCCTTCTGGGCTCGCCGCAACTCAGTACAAGCTTCGCCGGGCTCGATGCCCTCGCTGCGCTGCCGAAGAGGTCCTTCTTCGACCGCCACGAAGGCGAGGATGAAGAGGACGACACGTTCCAATCGGCCCAGCAGCAGCTTCCGGACTTCCTCGCGGGCTTCAACCGCCGTTTCCGGAGCCTCCACGGAGCCAAAGCGCACCTCGTCGCGGGCACCGGGGGCTCGGACCGCCTCGATACGATCCTCGGATGCGCGGACCACGACGGCCGCGTCTGCACCTCGAGCGCCCTCGGAGCCCTGCCGGGCGCCGGCCGGCACTTTACCGCCGACACGCACGAGTCGCTCGGGAGAAGTCCCGGCTCCCTCGACTTGATCGGAAGGATCCTGCTGGACCCGTCCCTCCCGGGCGCCGGCGGTGGGGCGGGCGGGAATCCGGCCGCGGCGGCGCCGGTCGTTCGGGCCGCCGCCCCGGGGGGAGGCGCCGAAGACCCGCGCCTGGCTTCCGGAGAAGTCTACTCGAGCGTCCTTGCGGCCAATTCCGGCGGCGAGCTCCAGCTTCTGTCGGACACGAGCGGCTCGATCATCGTCATTCTCAACAACCAGCTACCTGGAGACGCCGAGTTCCGGATCCGCACACCCGCCGGCGTCATGATCGATCCGGCCGCGGCCGGCGCGCTGCCCGGCGTCTCCTACCTCAAATTCACCGACGGCGAAGGGCATCAGGTGCAGGCCTACACGTTCGACACGGGAGAACTCGGCAGCTACACCGCGATCGTCCAGAACCCGTCCGGGACGGCCGAGGTGGCCTACTCGCTCCAGATCTACCTCGACTCGCGTGTGGCCGTCGACGCGAAGATCGAGCCGATCGAAGTCGTCGCCGGCGCCGGTGTGCTCATAACCGCGGCGGTAACCTTCAACGGCGCTCCGGTCCTCGGCGCGGCGGCCGAGGCGCGCATCAGCCGCCCGGACGGCGTCCTGCAGTCCATCACTCTGCGCGATGACGGCCAGGGGGGCGACACGTCTGCCAGCGACGGCGTTTACGCGGCTCCGGTGCCCAGCACGACGGTCCCCGGGCTCTACCTGGTGACGGTACGCTCGAGTGGAACGGTTCCGGTGCCGTTCCTGCGCGAGGAGAAGCGTGAGCTGACGGTCCGATCGGGCGCCGCGAAGCTCGCCGGCGCTTTCACCTCGGGCCTCTTCGACCGCGAGGGGGACGGCAGGTTCGAGGGGCTCTGGATCGAGGGAACGATCGATGCGATCGAGAAGGGCAACTACCTGGTCCTCGGGCGGCTGACCGATCTCGCGGGCAACCCGGTGGCCGACGGCGGCGTGATGTTCAACGCCGGTGCGGCCGGTACGCTCGGCTATCAGATCTTCTTCGAGGGGGCCGAGATCAACGCCGCGCGGCGCGAAGGGCCCTACCGCCTGGCCGAGGTCGAGCTGCTCGACGGCGAGCTGGGCTTCGTCCTCTGCGAGAGGCGGACAGACGTCCTCGAGACGCCGGCCATGGGCTGGAACCAGTTCGCGACGGGCGGAGAGGTCCTGCGGCCTTTCATCCGCGGCGACGCGAACGCCGACTCGCGGATCGACCTTACCGACGCGACCACCGTCCTCTCGCACCTCTTCTCGATCGGCTTCGAAGTCGAGTGCGCGGACTCGGCCGACGCCAACGCGGACCGCAAGATCGACATCACCGATCCGATCTTCCTCCTCGGCTTCCTCTTCATGAATGGTCCGCCCATCCCGGCCCCCTCACCGGCCTGCGGCACCGCGCTGGCCCTGGGCTGCTCCCTCTTCAACACGTGCCCGTAGTTCCTCGGCGCTGGTTTTCACCACGGGGGCACGGAGACACGGAGGACCATGCGGAGGCTGGAACGGCACCGCTCACCCTGCGGCGGCCTTCGCTCGAGCCGGCGCAGGCATCTCGGCCAGCGAAGCCTTCAAGATCGAGAGGAAGAACGCGACCGACACCGCGAGCCAAGCTATCCCGACGAACTGCGAGGGGATTCCCGTGAGCGACGCGAAGACTTCGGCGTCGTTGACGAGAATGTCGCTCCGAGCGGTCAGGGTGTCGCTGTAGATGTCGAAGATCGCATAGAGGCAGCTCACCGTTCCGATGCCCCTCAGGACGATCGCTCCGATGAAACCCGGGGCGATGAGGCCGAGGAAGATGAAGCTTCCGGCGAGGGAGAGCGCGAAGGTGCGCGAGTACGGATCCTGAAGGACCGTCACGGCCGCACCGAGGACCAGCAAGGTCAGGAGCGCGTAGATGGAGGGGACAGCGCTTCCCCCGCGCGCGGAGCGTAGGATCATCCCGCCGAAGAAGATGCTTCCGAGATAGCCCGCACTGGCGACCAGGATCGCGTTCCCTCCCTCGGAGCGGCACGCGCCGCCTTCATCGGGCGTGATGAGGATGGAGTGGACCGTCCCGCCGCTCGCCAGAGCCATGAGCCCGTGGCTCATCTCGTGCAAGAGGACCACCATGAGCTTGATGGGCTGGATGAACGGGTGCGTCCACCAATAGAAAGCCGCCGCCAGGAGACAGATTTGGAGCGCGATGCGCGGCAGGGAGAGCTCCCCGCCCCGCTCGGGGGTGCCCATGTTTTTCCTCGTTCGATCTCAGACCGGACGGGGAAAGATAACTGGGCCGGTCCGAATCGTCGTGTCGCCCCGCTCGATTCGGGCGCGAGGGCTTTCGGGCAAAGGTTTAGGAGAGCTTCCGAAGCGGTCCGTGCGCGGTCTCGGCAGGGAACGCGAGGGGTTATCGGAAGCAAGGCGGGGAATCTCCTTGTGAGGCGAGTTCTCCCAACCTAAGATCCTGACCCATCATGAATCGCAACGGCTTCCACCTCAGTCCCGGGCTGGAATGGGTGGTGTTCCTGAGGAGATTCGTCAGGAGCCCGAGGACCGTCGGAGCGATCGCCCCGAGTTCCCGGAGCCTCGCCGATCGCATGGTCGAGGATGTCGAGTTCCTTCCTGGAGTGAAATTGGTGGAGTTCGGCCCCGGAACCGGCGCTTTGACCCAAGCGATCGTCGATCGCCTTCCCGCCGAAGGGAGATATCTCGGCATCGAGCGCGATCCGGTCTTCGTCGAAGTCCTCCGCCGGCGATGGCCGCACCTCAACTGCGCCTGCGACTCGGTGGAGAACCTCCTCGCGATCGCCGAGGGGAAGGGGTTTCTCCCGGTCGACCACATCGTATCGGGGCTCCCGTTCGCCAGCCTCCCGGCCGCGACGACGGTGTCGATCCTCGACGCCGTCCGCGACTCGCTGCGTCGAGGGGGGACCTTCACGACGTTTCAGTACGTTCACGCCTATCCAATGCGATCCGCGGTGGCGTTCCGCGGAGCGATGAAGTCGAGGCTCGGCCCGCCGATCCGGCGGCGGCTCGTCTGCGTCAACCTTCCGCCGGCGTTCGTCATCACCTGGAGCAAGAGGAGTTGAAGAGGAGGCCGGCGATGCGCTTGGCAAGATGGAGGGCGTCGCGGCTGGCGGTCTGGGGCTTGGCGATGTCGCTCTCCGCGGGCTGTGCGGCTCCCACATTCCACTGGTCCCATCGCGTCCGCCTCAACGGCCGTACGTTCGTCTTCAGCCGGATCGATTCGCTCCAGGAAGGCGCCGAGGGCCACAAGATCAGCTACGAGAGCGGCGACTTCGCCGTGGATGGCGCGGGCGCCATCAAGGTCAACGGATTCGAGATCCGGACGTTCGATGGGGGAGTTCTGCTCGCCGATCAGCGCGTCGTGCTCTCGCCGCAGGACGAAGTTCACTTCGATGGCGGCATGAGCTGGAGAGTTCGCTCTCCACCGGCACGAAGCGCGCCGCCGCCCACGCCGCCGTCCAGGCCATGAATGCGCCCGCAAGCGGCGGCCCGCTCCGCTACGGCGTCGCCTGCTGCCAGACGGATTTTCCCTGCCCCCAAGGCCGCAAGGAAATCGTGGCCCGCGTCGACCGCATGCTCGAAATGGTCGAAGCCGCCGTCACCGGCTACCGCCCGTTCTTTCCGGTCAAGCTTGTGGGCTTCCCGGAGTTCGCCCACGCGGCTCCGGTCTACCTCACCGCGCGGGAGCTGCGGCAAAAGCTCGCCGTGGAGCTGCCCAACGAGCACACGGAGCGCTACCAGGCCTGTGCGCGAGCCCACGGCGTCTACATCCAGACGGGGTCGTTCATCGAAGTCGACCGCCGCTGGCCGGGCGTCGTCTTCAATACGACGTGCCTCGTGGGGCCCGGCGGCATCGAGACACGGTACCGAAAGACTCACCCTTGGATCCCGTGGGAAGTGCACGCGAGCCCCCACGACATCCCGGGCTACGACGAGGAGCCGTTTCCGGTCGCGCGAACGCCGATCGGCAACATCGGCGCCGCGATCTGCTACGACTGGCTCTTCCCCGAGGCCATCCGACAGCTTGCAGCGAACGGGGCCGAGGTCCTCATGCGGGTTTCCGCCTACATGGATCCGTGGGGGGCGACTCCGCCGATGGACTGGTGGACTCTTGTGAACCGCTGCCGCGCCGTCGAGAACCTCGCCTACGTCGTGGCGACCAACCAGGGGGCGAGCCTGAAGAACTACCCGCCGTTCTCATGGCCCGGAGGGAGCATGGTGATCGATTACGACGGACGCATCCTCGCCCAGGCGGACCCCGGCCCGGGAGAGAGGATCGTCGCCGCCGAGGTCGACCTCGCGGCGCTTCGCGCGGCCCGCGCGGGCCGTCTCGGCCATCGCGGCGTCGAACACCTGCGGCCCGAGATCTATCCCGTCTACCGCTCCCCGCAGTACCCGGCCGCGCAGTTCCCCGCGTCGGACCCTGATGGCGACCGCACCGTAGAGGAGAACGAAGAGGTCACGCGGCGGCGGATCCGGGATCGCCGCCCGTAGGCGCTTCTTCTCGACCCAACGCCGCTCTATCCAAAGGCGAGGCGGCCGACATCGCCGGCCGGAACTCCTTCCGGAAGCGGTTGAGGTGGAGCGGCGGATTTCCCCCGGACCAGGAAGGGCCCATCCTCGCCGATGCCGAACCGGTCGAGGCTCCGGAACAATTCATCGCCCTCCAGGCGAGTGACGAGCTGGACCTCAGGCCGCGTCAGACGTTCGTGAATCGCGAAGAGGCGGTCCCAGTCCGCGGCGGCGTTCTGGAAGCGCCGGCGGTCTTTCAAGGAGTAGCCCATCTGATTGAACCCTTGAAGCACTTCGCCGTACGTCACGAGACCCTTCAGGATGAGCGGCGGATCGTGCGGGTGCTTGCGGAGTACTAATGTCGGGAATCCGAAGCGATGCTCGACGGCCTCGATCCTGTCCCGCTCGAAAAGGAGGCTGGCGCGGCCGTTGTCGAGCTGTTCGCGCACGATCTCGGGATCGATCCCGGCCGTTTTGACGATGCGGAGGAGAGTCTCTCGTTCGTCGATCGCAACCGCTTCCACGAGGAACGCTTCCCTCAGGCGGCGCAGAACACGGTCCGCCGCCGATTGTCCTTGCGTCAACGCCGCCTTGACCAGCCGACATGCGTCGAACGTCGTTTGAAGGTTCTGCCGGTCCCAGAACGAGAAATTGAACGGCATCCCCGAGACGGCGGCCGCGGTCCGCCAGTGGCGGGCGAAGAAAGCAGTGTCCTGGACGGGACGGTCGCGCAGACCTCCCATGACCCTCCTCAGACGGACCGGACGTCCGCCGCCGGAGTCGATCAACTCGAACTCGATCGCCGTGACGACGGGCTGGAATGCCCAGCACCAACCGCACGCGGGATCTTCAAGAAGGGTGATCTCCATCCTTCCCTCTTCACTTTTGTGCGCGGCGTAGCCCAGACTATACTTCGGCGCCCGGGGTCCTGACAAGATCCGGTTGAGGTAGGATTTTTTCTGAGTAGATTGAGCGCCATGACTTTTGGGAAGGAGATCCGCTGGCGCAGGCTGTTTCACCGGGCTTCGGGGAGGATGGTGACTCTCGCCATCGATCACGGCACGGCGTACAAGTTCGAGCTGCCGCCCGCGCTCGCCTCCATCGCGGAGACGGTGCGCATGTTTCTCCAAGAGCCTCCCGATGCGATCGTCGCCCAGGAGGGGCTTTTCGGGGAAGTGCTCAAGCCGTTCGCGGGCAAGGTCCCCCTCATCCTTCAGACGATCTCGATCACGCCGTCGGCGCCCGACGACTCGTACGTCGTCTCGACCGTCGAGGACGCCGTGGCGCTCGGCGCCGATGCGGTCGCGATGGCGGTTTCGGTCGGCGGCGCCGCGCAGCGCTCCGCTCTCTCCATGCTCGGGGAACTGGTGCGGCGGGCTCGCCCGCTGGGACTTCCAGTGATCGCGCACGTGTACCCCCTCGGCGAGGCCTTCCGGGGAGCCGAGTACAGCCCGAGCGCCGTCGCGTACAGCGCCCGGGCGGGAGCCGAAGTTGGGGCCGACGTCGTCAAGGTGCACTACACCGGAGACCGCGAGTCTTTCGCCAAGATCGTTCGCGACACGCCGATCGGCGTCGTTGCGGCCGGCGGACCGAGGCTCGAGTCCGCGGGCGCCGTGCTCGCCATGGCGCGGGACGTCGCATGGAGCGGCGCGCTGGGCCTCACGATCGGGCGGAACCTCTGGGAAGATCCGCGGCCCGCGGCGCTCCTCAAGGCGATCCACTCGGTGGTTCACGAGAATGTCTCCCCCGAGGATGCGGAGCGGACGTACCGGGGAAGCCTGGATACAATCAGGCCCTCCTGAGGCCATTGGAGATGCTCGATCCGGGAGGAAGAGAAGATTCGAGGGGATGGTGAACGATGCCGACCGTTGATTATCAGGGGGATCCGCAGTTCCGTTCCTGGCTGGAACGGATGATCGAGGACAAGGTCACGGAAGTCCTCGGCGCCGAGCGGGACGCCCGCTTCCGGGAGTCTTTCGCGCTCATTGCGGCGCGGCGGTCCGACCCCCTGGCGAACAGCATCGGACGCCTCCTGGGCAAGCGCCTCGTCGATGTCGACATCCTGACGTTCGGCGACGGCGAGAAGAAACCGGTTATCCAGGAGAACCTGAGCGGGAAGAACGTCTTCGTGATCGCAACCGTGGCGATGGGCGAGGATCCCGACGTCTCTTTCGCTAACGCCTGCCGGATCGTCTCCGCGCTGCGCCGTACCTGCAAGGTCGGTCGCATCACCGTGATCGCCCCGTGCCTCTGGTACCAGGCCCAGGACAAGACGCACGCCCGCCGCGAACCGATCAGCGTCCGCGACGTCGCGGACGACATCACCCGGCGGGGTATGGACCACATCATGGTCATCGAGCTGCACTCCGAGCAGATCGAGATCGCGTTCAACAGCTTCGACCACCTGAAGGTCACGCCGCTCTTCGGGGACTATCTAACCCGCCGGTGCCAGGAGCAGGGAGAGAACGTCGTCCTGATTTCCCCCGACGACGGCGGCGTCCGCATGCGCGAGGAGCTGTTCAAGAACATGAACCCCGAGTGCATCGCCGGGCAGGCCTCCGTGCATCAACTGCGGGTGCGGGGGAAGATCGACGCCAAGAACGTCCTCGACTTCGTGGGGGAAGTCGAGGGCAAGGTCGGGATCATATTCGACGACATGCTGCGCTCCGGCACGACCATGTTCCAGGCGGCCATCGAGGCGAAGAAACGCGGCGCCAAGAGAGTCGTCGGCGCCGTCGCGCACTTCTTCGGCTTCGGCTCGAAGGGGAAGACGTTCGAGGAGAAGCTCATCGAGTCGGAGCTTGACGAGCTGATCATCACCAACACGCGCCCCGACTACTTCCAGAAGGTGCTGGACACTCCCGGGTTGCGCTCTAAGGTCACGCTCCTCGACATTTCGCCGTACCTCGCCCGCGCGATCCGAAACTACCTCACGGGCGGCACCGTGAAGGACATGATCACGCGCGTTCCGGACCGCCGGGAACTGTATCAGATCCTCCACTCGATCGAGCCCGACCGAAATCTCCGCAACAGGAAGAAATTATAGGCCGATTCGCGCCATCGACCGGCCCGGAGCCCCGCCGAGGGCCTATAACTCGTTTCGGGATGGGCTCGGCGGAAATGCAACTCCGACAGGATTTGTCCTCGGCGCAGGCATGTGGCTTGCCATACCTCTGACGGAATTCCGCGATCAAAGACAGTCCACGAAGGGTCGTTCGAACCATGTCATTCGTCGCACGAGCTTCACCTCCACCCCCTGAGCCTCTTCCTCCGACCGATGAAGAGCGCGTGCCGGGCAAGTACTACCTGCTGGCGACGTTCGGCCTCGCGGGGCTGTACTACACGCTGATCTTCATGATCCCGGGGCAGGAAGCGGGCGATGCGGGCTCCGCGTGGAGCCTGGTTCTCTCCGCCGCGCGCGCCGCCGAGGCGCATCCTGTCCTCTTCGGGTCGATCCTCCTGGCCACGCTGGCGCCGGCGGCGATCTTTCCCTTCCGCGCCCGCCCGTACTTGATACGGCTCGCCCTCCTCGTCCTCATCCTCTGGGGAGGCCTTTTCGCAGCCCTCTTCCAGCCCCAAGCGAGCCAAAGGGTTGAAGCGCTGCTCCATCAGCCGCGCGACCTGCCGGAGACGATCAAGGAACGGCCGGAGCGGGAGCCCTGAATTTCCTTTCTCTCGCTGTTCCCCCTTCCCACGGCTACGCCTTTCGGTGTAGTAATCCTTCCCTTTTGGGGAGGGATTGACCCCAGTAGGACGATTCGCGGCACTCGAGGTCGATGGAAGGATAGGAGGAACGCGCGCCCATGCAGTCGCATGCCCCCGGGAGATTCCCGATCAAGCTGTTCATCATGATGGTCCTGGAGCTGTTTATCTGGGGCGCCTGGCTGCCCCTCATCTGGGACTACATGGGCGGGCTTGGGTTCTCCGACTTACAGGTTGCCCTGGTCGGCAGCGCCTTCGCGATCGCATCGGTCGTTGCGATCTTTTTCAGCAACCAGTTCGCCGACCGGAACTTCTCCGCCGAGAAATTCATGGCGTTCAGCCATCTGATCGGCGGGCTCTCGATGCTGGCGCTCTTCTGGACGAAATCTTTCGTGCCTTTTTTCTCCCTCATGCTCGTTCACTCGATTTTCTACGTGCCGACGATCTCGGTCGCCAACTCGCTCGCCTTCGCGCACTTGAAGGATGCGCAGAAGGAATTCGGTCTCGTGCGGATGGGCGGCACGATCGGATGGATCCTGGCCGCGTGGCCGCTCTACTACGTCTTGAAGGGGTCTCAAGGCGAGGGGCTCCAGGAGGCGCGGAGCTACATCTTCGTCGTCTCAGGCATCGCTTCGCTTTTCCTCGCGTTGTTCAGCCTGACGTTGCCGCATACTCCGCCCAAGCCCGCGACCGGCACCGAGGATCGACTGGCCTGGCTGCGCGCTACGAAGCTCCTGGCCATCCCTTACTTACTCGTGCTCTTCATAGTGACCTTCATTGATTCGACGATACACAACGGCTATTTCCTACTCAGCGCCGGCTTCCTTGGGGCGATCGGCATAGAGCCGGAGAAGATCATGCCGGTGATGAGCATCGGTCAGGTCGCCGAGATCCTGACCATGGCCGTACTTGGGTTGGCCCTCAAGCGGCTCGGCTGGAAGATTACGATGGTCCTCGGGATCCTCGGTCATGCGGCCCGCTTCGGCGTCTTCGCCTTGTTTCCGGGCCAGCACTCCCTGATCGTGGCCGTGCAGGTGCTTCACGGCATCTGCTACGCCTTCTACTTCGCCACCGTCTACATCTTCATCGATGCAGCCTTTCCGAAGGATGTGCGGGCCAGCGCGCAGGGGCTCTTCAACCTGCTCATCCTGGGACTCGGGGACCTGACCGCTAAGTGGCTGTTCCTGCCGCTGCGCGGCAACCTGACGACGGACGGCGTGACGGACTACAAGACTCTGTTTCTCGTCATGAGCGCCATGGCGGTCGCGGCCACGGCGATCCTCGCGTTCTTCTTCCGCCCGCCGCGGGAAGTAGAGGTCTCCGCTGTCCCCGATGGGGCGTAGCGAGGATCGCGTGGGTTTGACTTTGCGGGCCCGAGTTACGGGGCCTGAAAGTAATTTCCACGCTTGCAACCAAACCCCGTTTGCGGTGTAATTCTTTCTTGAGACTGGGCAACGGGCTTGTGCCGAGTCCGCGAAAGAAGGTTCTTACGGTCCGTCTGGGGAGATTTGAACCGTGGAGCCCTTCGCGGACAGAGTCGTACGTCGGGTCAGCGTGTACGAGAAAGATGGTCGAGCGCCTTCGGAGCCCAGCCGTATCCCCTCCGCAGGCTACTGACCCAAATCATAGGCACTTTTTTGAAGGCGTGAACGATATGAAGAGGCTTTGGAATTCTCTCTGTCTCAGTCTCGTTTTCGCGTTGTGTACAAGCGCGAGAGCCGATTTCGGCCCCTTCGGAGGGCTTGAGAACTGCGAGGCTCTCGCCGACCACGTCTACAACGGATGCAAGGCCGCCGGAGGCTCGGACGAGCAGTGCGCCAAGGTCAAAGCGGACTTCCTCGAGAAGTGCCGCAGAGACGACGATCCTCCGCCTCCGCCGACCTGCGAGGAGGAGTGCAGAAAGCTGGCCGAACGCGTCAAGGCCGAGTGCCTCCGTGCCCATCCGCACGCGGGAAAAGAGTGTGCGGCCCGCGCCGCGGGCGTTCTCAAGGAGTGCCTCGAACGCTGCGACCCGCCGACGCCGCCTCCTCCGACTTGCGAGGAGAAGTGCGCTGCGCTCGCCGAGATGGCCGCAAAAGACTGCGTCGCCAACGGTGGCCTCGAGGCCGACTGCGCCGCCAAGGCCGGCGAGCTGCGCGACGCCTGCATCAAGGAGCACTGCACGCCGCCCCCTCCGCCGCCGACCTGCGAGGAGAAATGCGATGCCCTAGCCAAGATGACCTTCGAGGAGTGCACGGCCGCCGGGGTCGTGGAGGAAGAGTGCGCCGCGAGGGCCGCCCGGGTGAGGGAAGCCTGCATCCAGGAGAACTGCAAGGAGCCGCCTCCACCCGAGAATTGTGAAGAGCGGTGCGCCGCCCACGCCGCCGAGGTCTTGAAGAACTGTCTTGCTGCGGGAGTGAGCGAGGAGGAATGCGCTGCCAAGGCCGAGCGAGCCCGCAGAGCCTGTATTGCGGAAAACTGCAAGGAGCCGCCCCCGCCGCCTCCGACGTGCGAGGACGCCTGCAAGGTTCTCGCCGAGAAGGTCAAGGCCGAGTGCCTCCGCGCCCATCCGGACGATGTGGAGGAATGCGCCGCTCGCGCCGAGAACACCCTGAAAGTCTGCCTTGATCGCTGCAACCCGCCGCCTCCGCCGCCCACCTGCCAGGAGCGGTGCGCCAACCTGGCCCGCGAAGCCTTCGAGCGCTGCCGAGAAGACGGCGGAACCGAAAGGGAGTGCGCCGCGGCGGCCGAGAAGGTGAAGATCAACTGCATCCACGAGCAGTGCGATCCTCCGCCGCCCCCCCCGCCCGCGCCGACCTGCCCGGAGCGGTGCAAGAGGGCCTTTGAAGAGCTGATCAAGCACTGCGACGAGATGGAAGGGGATGCCGGCGAGGGATGCGAGCGGAGGGCGAAGGCCGCCCTCGAGCTTTGCCTCGAGCATTGCGACGAGCCCGTTCCGCCCCCGGTGGGGTGCATGGACCGCTGCGCCAATGCCGCGAACAGGATGGTCGAGGCCTGCGTTGCGGCCGGCGGAAGCGAAGAGGCGTGCAAGGAGAAGGGCGAAGACTTCCTGAAGCACTGCCTCGAAGGGTGCGAGAACGTTCCTCCCCCCTCCTGCCGCTCGCGCTGCCAGGAAAAGGGTCACGAAGTCTTCAAGGACTGCCTGGCCGGCGGCGGGAACGAAGCGGACTGCGAAACGAAGGCCAAGGCCGCGATTGAGGAGTGCCTACACGGCTGCGAGCCGCCGCCCCCGCCTCCCCCGACCTGCGAAGCGCGCTGCGCCGGGAAGGCCAGAGAGGCCTTCGAGGCTTGCCGAAGGGACGGCGGCAGCGAGGACGACTGCAAGGCCAAGGCCGAGCAGGTCCGCCAGGAATGCATCAAGGAGAACTGCCCGCCGCCCCCGCCGGCCTGCGAGGAGCGATGCGCTGCGGCCGCCCAGGAGGTCCTCAAGGCCTGCAAGGATGCAGGCGGGACCGAGGAGGAATGCGGTTCGAAGGCGCGTGAAGCCCTCCAGGCCTGCTTGAAGGAGAACTGCGAGAAGCCGAAGCCCCCGACTTGCGAGCAGGTCTGTGCGCAGCACGCCGAGCGAGCGTTCAAGGAGTGCGTGGACAAGGGCGGAAACGAGGAAGAATGCCGGGCGAAGGCCGGCGAACTCCTCGAAGAGTGCGTCGATCGCTGCGAGCACAAGCCGCCGAAGTGCGCCGAGGAATGCCGCGAGGCGGCCGAGAAGATCTTGGCCGACTGCCTGGAAAAGGGCGGCGATCCGGAGCGATGCGAGGAGGCCGCCAAGCACGCCCTCGAAGCCTGCGTCCACCGCTGCGAGCATCCGCATCCGGCTCCCTGCAAGGAGCGGTGCGCTCTCCTGGCTCGTGAAGTCCTCGAGAAGTGCAAGGCGGAGCAGCCGCCCGCGGGCGGCCACGAGAACGGAGCCGACGAAGGGGAAGCCGATGAGTGCGAGGCGAGGGCGAGGGAAGTCCTCGAGCACTGCATCCGCGCCTGCCCGCCGCCGCCGCGTCCGAAGTGCGAGGATCGGTGCAAGAATGCGTCGAACCACATTTATGACCTCTGCCGCAGGCTTGGCGGTACTCCCGAGGAGTGCCGAGAGAAGGCCGCCGGCTTCCTCCGTCGCTGCGTCGAACACTGCGATCACCGTCCGCCACCGACCTGCGAGGCCAAGTGCACTCACGAGGCCCGGCGCCTCTTCGCGGAATGCGTCGAGGAGGGCGGCGACGAGGAGGCTTGCCGAGGTAAGGCGAACGAGTTCTTGAAGGAGTGCTTCGTGCGGTGCGACCACCGCCCGCCGTCCTGCAAGGAGAAATGCGCCCACGGCGCCCGCGACCGCTACGCCGAGTGCTTGGCCGCCTCCGAGGAGGCGATCAAGAAGTGCGTCGAGGAGGGCGGCACCGAGCAGGAGTGCAAGGACAAGGCGATGCGAGCCTGCCGTGAGGCGGCCAACCAGTACCTTGCCGACTGCATCAAGGAGAACTGTCAGCCCGAGCCTCCTCCGGTGCCCTGTCCCGAGCGGTGCGCGAACGCCGCCGAGAAGGTCGCCGAAGAGTGCAAGGAGCGCGGAGGCACCGAAGAGGAGTGTGCCAAGGTGGTCGAGGAGTTCCTCGCCCGCTGCAAGCGGCACTGTGACGGCCAGCCGCCGAAGCCTTGCGACCTCCAGTGCGAGGACATCGCCGCCAAGGTCAAGGAGAAGTGCGTGGCGGCGGGCGGCGAGGATTGCGACAAGCAGGCCGCGGACTTCCTCGAGAAGTGCAAGGCCCGGCTTGGGATGATCTGCGACGACGAGGAAGTCGATGCCGTGGCCGCCCCGCAGGCGTTCCACCGCGGCGACCTCAACCGCGACCGGAAGGTCGACATCTCCGACGTGATCTCTTGCCTGTCCGGGCTGTTCCACGGCGCCGTGGAAGCTCTGAAGTGCGAGGACGCGGCCGACATGAACGATGACGGCCAGATCGACATCTCCGATGCCGTGAGGGGGATCATGCACCTCTTCCTCGGCGGCGGCGCGCTCCCGCAACCGATCGGCGGAAACGGCCACGACGAGACGGTCGACGCGCTCATCTGTAACGGTTAACGCCCGAGCGAAAGCTCGGGCTGCGTCGAAGTGGCGCGTGGAGGCGGCGCGTGGAGGCGAACAGCCCCCACGCGCCGCTTCTTTCTTTTGACTCAGCCGCCGGCGGGCGCGGTCCTCTGACTAACCTCCGGCGGGGGTGGTGTTCTGCCTCAACCGGGAGGCTCCAAAGCAGTTTTGCGGGTAGATGCGGGCCGTTGACGTCCCAGGCGGGTTCGGCTCTTCTTCCCCGACGGAGAACCCGCATGGACACGGCTTCACGGCCCTCACGACCCAACACCCTCGGTGGGCGAAGTCTCGCGGCGGTGGGTCTCCTCGCCCTCGCCGTCCGGCTGGCCCTCATCTTTCTCGTCGTCGACCCGGGACGGGCCGACACCGCCTTCGAGAACGGCGAGATCGCGCGGGAGCTGGCGGCCGGAAACGGCTTTCGGTTCTCCTTCTTCGGCCCTCCCGAGCCGTCGTCGCATCAGGCGCCGTTCGTCCCGTGGACGCTCGCCGCCGCCTACAAGCTCTTCGGAACCGGCAGCCCGGCGGCGCTGCGGGCTTGGAGCGTCCTGGCAGCCGCCGCGGGCGCGCTCGCCTGCGTCCTCGCCGCCGCACTCGGGGCTCGGCTTGTTCGGCCGGCCGTCGGGCTCTGGGCTGGCGCCGGGGCCGCGCTCTATCCGCCGCTCGCCTACGCGGCGACCCGCGTCCAGACGATCAACTTCACGATCCCGTTCCTCCTGGGCCTCGTCTGGCTCGCCATGAGGTGCCGCGAGAGGCCGACCAAGGGCCGCGGGCTCGCCTTCGGAGTCCTCGGGGGCCTCGCGCTCCTCTGCGACCCCATCACGGCGGCGGCATTGGCCGTCCTGACCTGCTGGACCGGGCTCTCGATCGCCCGGGACTCCTCGCAAGGGGCTAGATCCGCGCTCCGGGCGTGCGGTATCGCGCTCCTCGGCGGCTGCTTGGTCCTCGCCCCGTGGACGGTTCGCAACTGGAGCGTCCACGGCCGCCTCATCCCGGTCAAGAGCAGCTTCGGGTACGTCTTCTGGCAGGGGAACAACCCGAACGCGACCGGTACAGACAAGCTTCCTCCGAGCGGTCCGCCCGCCGGCGCCGACCCGCCCGCCGTCCGCGATCCCGCGCGCGAAGAAGCCGAGCTGGACCGCCGGCGGCTGGAGGTCCGTTCGGTGGACGAGACCATGCCCGAAGACCTGCGCGCGGCCCTCCGAGCCCAGCCGGACGAGATCCGCCGCATGGACATCCTCGAGGAGCGCGCCCGGGAGTGGATCCTCGCCCATCCGGCGGACTACGCGCGCCTTTGCCTCAAGCGGCTCGCGTACCTCCTCTGGTTCGATCCGACCAACCCGCGCAGCTCGTCTCTTTACTACCGCCTCTCTTATTTCCTCCTACTGGTCCTGGCCGTGCCGGGGATCGTCCTCTCGGCCCGCCGTGGGGGACCCTGGGCCCCGCTTTCCATCGCCGCGCTCGCGCAGGCCGCGGTGCACGTCCTTGTCATCACCTCCGCCCGCTTCCGCTTGCCGCTCGAAGCCTGCCTGCTGCTTCCCGCCGCGCATTTCGCGGGCTATTTCGCGGCCCATTTGACGGCTTATTTGACTGCGGAGGTCTCGGCGCCTGACAGCTACCGCAGGATGGAAGGTCGAGGAGATCAGCGGAGCGCGTGAACGCAGTCGCGCCGGAGGATCGTGTGCGAGCCCGCCGGCCCGGTGACGGTGAGGCTCACGTCGTAGCGGCGCGGCTCGCGAAACACGTGCGTGGGCTCTCTCTCGGTCGAAGTCGCGCCGTCGCCGAATTCCCACTTGAAAGATTCGACTCCTCCGGCCGAGAGATTCAGGAACTTCGCGGCGAGCGGCGCGGCCCCGAGCGGTTCGGGGCACTCGAAGTGGGCGTTGATGGGCGGCCCGACGGGATAGCCGAGGGATTTCAGCTTTTCGCTCAGGTACTCGAAACGGTGCTCGATCCAGCCGACCAGCTCGTCGACGTCGCTATCGAAGCTCTGGCGCTTTCCGCGCGGCGGCCAGAGCTTTCGGTCCAGCTCCACTTCCGCTCGGAGCTGCTCGCGCAGCCTCTCGACCTTGGGGACGAGGACCTCCGGATGGTAATGGCGGGCCAGAAGCTCGGCCGTTCGCCGGTAGTAGGCCGGCCGATGGGCTTTCGACTTGACGAGGAAGGCGTCGATGAGTCCGTTGACCCAGCCGTCGCACTTCGGGTGGCTCCGCGTGCCGAAGAGCAGCTCGCGGTCGCCGTTTTCGCGGTCCCAGAGGTCGTGGCGGATCGTGTCGTTCCAGATGCCGCCGCCGGTGCATTCGAAGTTCCGGCCGTGGGTCAAGTCGAGATCCCAAGGGAGGAACGTGACCTTCTTTTCGTGGCTCGCGTAGATGAGGTAGTTCTTCTGCACGTGGTCGGCGCTGTGGATGAGCTGGCAGCCGGCGAGGAAGTCGACAAGGGAATCGACTTGCACGTTCTCCTGGAGAAAGCTCTCGAGCGGCTTCCCCGATCGCAGGTTCACCTGGCCGATGAACCCGTAGAGCATTGTCTGGGCGGTCTTCGGATCGCCCGCCTTGAGGTCGTAGACCGCAAACGGACCCCGCATCTCCCCGTAGGACTTCCAGAGCCAGCCCTCAAGGAGCCGATTTCGCTCCAAGTACTCTTCGCCCGGGTTCTCTAGATGCAGATAGAGGCCAAAGTAGGCTCCGTTCAAGTAGAGGCGCGCGTGCCACGACTCGCAAGAAGCTTGCCCCATGTCGCGCCAGAGGTCGTAGCCGAGCTTCTCGCGCATGTAGGATTTCTCGCCGAAGAAGCTGTTGAGGTTGATGCCGCGGACCTTGTGCCGCCCGGGGCCTGGGGTGGTGAAGGGCTGGTCCTTGTTGAACTTGACTTTCCAGTGGTGCTTGGGGATGAACCGCGACGTGTGGCCGCGGTAGCGGACGCCGACGTCGCTGAAGACCTCGCCGCCGTGAATGAACGTCGCCGGACGGTAGACATCGGAGAAGGGATCCGACCGAAGCTCGTTGAGCGCGGCGTCGCTCATGAAGATCTGGTAGACCTCGACGGCCGTCTGGATCGATGGATCCTGGACGTAAAAGCCCCGCGAGCGCGTGGGGTTGCCTTCGAGCGGAAACACCGCGGCGCCGCCGGCCGCATCGCGGGCCGTGATGCGGTAGCGGACGACCGATTTCGCGGGGAAGGGGCCGACCCGAGCGATGTAGAGCTTGGATCCGACCGGCGATCCGATCGGCGGTGCATCGGCCGATGGCTCGAAACCGCTCGTCTTCTCGCCCTTTCCGTCGTCGTAGCGAAGGACCGGCGCGATGGGATCCTTCTCCGTCCAGATAGCGGCTCGTATCTCGATGCGATCGGCGGCCCCGGGCGCGCGCGGCGCGTGCGTGACGGGGTGAATGAGCGGCGGGATCGTCTCCGAGCGTATCGAGTTGATCTCGCCCGGGGTCGCCGCGGCCCCTTCGGTCGTCTGGACCGAGAGGTCCGAGCCGGTCCGCGCGCTGTTGGAGAAGCGAGCGACGAGCGGCGTACGGGAGCCGGCGGAGTCGACCCAGAACTCGACCGCGCACGGCTGGCCGGGTTCGAGGCCCGGGATGTCCAAGGTCACCGAGTTCGCCCGCGACCCGCCTTCCCCGGTGGAGACGATCTTCAAGCTCCGTTTGCCGGACCGGAACCGCTCAGCGACCGGCGAGGAGCCGGAGTGGTTCCCGTTGGGTCTCCATTGGATTCTTGCCTCTTCGAAGCCGCCCGAGAGGGCGAGGTTCTTTCCGTCCTGGTCCACACGGACCGTCAAATCGTCCACGTAGACCGCTCCGGCCCCGAGGAGGTAGAAGTAGAGGCGGTTCGAAGGGGCCGTTCCACGAAACTGCACCTTCGTCCAGCCGCCGGAGACGGAGGCGCCCCAGTTCGCCGGGTTGTTCGCGGTGCGGTGCGGGTCGCGCCGCTCGAGAGAGCTGCCCGAGCCGTCGGCCCGGACCGGAAAGCCGTTCGAGTCGTCGTACGCGAAAGCTTCGACCTCGATGCCATCGCGAGCGGAGACAAGCCGGATCGTCTCGCCGCCGTCCCCGAGGTCGCCCTGCCACCCTCCGAGGGCGTTCTCGACGCTGAACGCCTCGCGGATGCGGGCCGCGTCGGCGCCGGCTACAAGGAACCCGCCCGCCTCGATCCGCGCGCCGGCGGGAAATGTGAACTCGACCGCGCCGGTGAGCTTCCAGCCGGCGAGGTCCACGGCCACCTTGCCGCGGTTGAACAGCTCGATCCACTCCTCGCACGGGTCGTCGCTCGCGGGGTGGTACTGCACCTCGTTGATGACGACGCTTTCCTCGGCGGTCTTGTACTCTCGGACGGTTTCGGGAGTCGCAGCCGGATCCGCGGCGGCGCTGATGCCTGCAACGAGCCACAAGGCGGCGAGGATCGTGTTCACAAGTCGCATCTCCTTTGCTGCTTCAGCAGCGGGGGATCATAAGGGAACAAGACGGCGAGGCACAGCGTTCCTTTCAGTCCTCTTCTCCGCATCGTCCGCAGTTCTCGTCGTTTCTCGGTAGGCTTGACTGGAGGAACGTAACTGCAAATGCTCCGATTCAACGATACGAAGAGGAATGACCGCAGAGGACGCAGAGGGGAGCGGCGAGCAATGCGCAGCCGCGCAAGGCCGGAGGAACCGGGTACCCGCGAGGCGGGTGGTTCCGAGGCGTGGCCGGAGGCCTTGCGCATCAGCGCAAGGACCGGAGGCCGCGGAGGAGCCGATTCCACCCCTCTGCGTACCTCTGCGTCCTCTGCGGTGAACTTCTTCCTCGGTCCCCCAAGAGAAGGGAGGTTGGCGGGTCCGTTCCGTTTGTGCATCGGGTAGGCCATGGCTGGCAGGGCCTGTTCGCTTGCGCTGTGCGAAACCGGGTGATATCACTGTCCGCCCTCATGAAGCGGACTAACCCCCGGAGCCTGAGCCCCGCCCAGCGTTCGGCCGTGAAGACGCTGGCCGCCATGCGGGAGCTGGCCGGGAACCTCTGGTGGGCGGGCGATGCCCAGGCGATCGGGTTCTGGGAGGATGTTCACGCGCTTTTGAGGTGCGGACCTTTCGATCGCGAGCGGGTCGAAGAGGGGAAAGTCCCTCGAATATGGCGCGACGGCCCCGCCGGCCCGGAGCCGTCCAGCCCGCTCCGCCTTCTCCGCCGCGATTCGGCGAAGCTCCTCCGCCTCCTGCCCGATCGACCCGAGCTGCGGGAGACCGCGCTGGAGATCCACCAGAGGTTCCGCGCGGCGGTCCAGGCGCGGCGGCCCCCTCCGCCGAAATTCAGGATCGGCGGCCCCGTTGCCTATTTCTCGATGGAGTTCGGAGTCCACGAGTCGCTGCCGATTTACGCCGGCGGCCTCGGAATCCTTGCAGGGGACCACGTGAAGTCGGCCGGCGACCTGAGGCTGCCCCTCGCCGGCGTCGGCCTCTTCTATCACCAGGGGTATTTCCGCCAGGAGGTCGATACCCGCGGCCGGCACCGGGTCAAGTATCCCCGAGCGGACCTGCGGGACCTCCCGCTGCGGGTCGCCCACGACCCGAGAGGCCGCGAGCTGCGGATTCCAGTCGAGCTGCCGGGCCGCAGCGCTTGGTTTCGCGTGTTCCTGGCCCCGGTCGGCGCGGTGAACTTGATCCTTCTCGACGCGAACCTCCCGGAGAACCTCGCCCGCGACAGGAGAATTACGGACCGCCTCTACATCGGCGACCGGGAGATGCGGATCGCGCAGGAAATCGCCTGCGGAATCGGCGGGGTCCGCGCTCTCCGCGCACTCGGTATCAGGCCCGCCGTCTGGCATCTGAACGAAGGCCACGTCGCGTTCCAGGCTCTGGAGCGCATCCGCGAGCTGACGGGCCGGGGCGCGGTCGATTTCGCCGAAGCGGCGGAGATAGTCGCCGGCGACACGGTCTTCACGACGCACACCCCAGTGCCCGAAGGCAACGAGGCCTTCACCCTCGACCTGGCGCGGCGCTACCTTGCGCCCCACTGCGAACCGGCCGGCGTTCCGGTAGACGAGTTCCTCCGGCTCGGTCTCGATCGTGCGAAGGACGGGAGGGTTTTCTTCAGCATGACGGTCCTCGCCCTCAGGCTCTCGCGCTTCAGGAACGGCGTGAGCCGGCTCCACGGGCAGGTCTCGCGGAAGATGTGGAACCACCTCTGGCCCGGCTTCGCGCCCGAGGAAGTCCCGATCGACTCCATCACGAACGGAGTCCACGTTCCGACCTGGGTCTATCGGCATTTCAGCGACGCGTTCGACGGTCACGCCGGCCGCGGCTGGGCCCATCGACTCGAGCGGGCTTCGACCTGGAAAGGGATTCGCCGGGTTTCGATGGGAACCCTGTTCGTCCTCAAGAACGCCGCGAGGCGGCGGCTCGTCAATTTCGTCAGGGAGCGCTGGGTCCGGGACGCGACCCGGAGCGGCCGGCCGCTGGAGGCGGCGCGGCGCGACGGGGAGAAGCTCCTCGACCCCGATGCGCTCACGATCGGCTTCGCGCGGCGATTCGCCCTTTACAAGCGCGCTGCGCTCCTCTTTCGGGATCTCAGGGCGGCCCGGCGGCTCTTCAACGACCCGGAGCGGCCCGTTCAAATCATCTTCGCTGGAAAGCCCCACCCGGAGGACGCGCGAGGTGCTCAGCTGTTCAACAGGATCGCCGCCATCGCCCGGCGCCCGGAATTCTCCGGGAAGGTCGTTCTCCTTTCAAACTACGATCCGGGGGTCGCCCGCAGGCTCGTTCAGGGGTGCGACCTCTGGCTCAACAACCCCCGCCGTCCGCAGGAAGCGTGCGGCACGAGCGGCCAGAAGGTACCGATCAACTGCGGCCTCAACCTGAGCATCCTCGATGGCTGGTGGCCGGAGGGCTTCGAGGTGGGGGAAACCGGCTGGGCGATCGGGAAGCCGATCGACTACGCGGACCCCGAGCGGCAGGACCGAGAGGACAACAAAGACCTCTACGGCGTCCTTACGAAGGAGGTCATCCCACTCTTTTACGACCGCGACAGGCGGAACGTCCCCACCCGCTGGCTCGAACGCGCGGTCGGAGCGATGGAGGCGCTCGCGCCGCGCTTCAGCTCCGCACGAATGGTGGCCGAGTACGTGCGGAAGCTCTACCGGCCCGCCGTGGAGAACGGCCGGAGGCTGCGAGCGGGGGGAGGTGGTGCGGCCCGAGAGCTGGTCGCCTGGCGCCGCCGCGTCGAGCGGAGCTGGCCGCTCATCCATGTCCGTCGCTCGCTCCGGACTTCGGCGCGGGCGGGTGAAGTGGAGATCTTCGCCGCCGGCCTCGGACCCCAGGACCTCGCCGCCGACGCCCGGGTGATCGGCGCACGAGTGGCCGACGTACGGATGGGAGCCGCGGTACGCTCCGTCGCCCCGCCGCCTGCTTTCGGCGAGGGGATCCTCCGTTTTCGATTTCCGCTGGCGGGCTCCTCCCCCGCGTGCTTTCGCGTCTGGCCGCGGAGCCGCCTCTTGCCCCACTCGAAGGAGCTGGGCGTCGCTCTGGAAACCACCGTCTGACAAGTAGGCTGAGGTAATGGAACCGCTCCGCGAATTCTGGCGCGAACGGGTGATGGTCCTCGACGGGGCCATGGGCACCCAGATCCAGGGGGCGAACCTGACCCTGGACGACTTCGCCGGCCACGAGAACTGCTCGGAGATCCTCAACGAGACCCGGCCGGAATTCATCCGCGGCGTCCACCTCGCCTACCTCGCCGCCGGCTGCGACGCGGTCGAGACGAACACCTTCGGCTCGAACAAGATCGTTCTCGCGGAGTTCGGCATCCAGGCCGAGACGTACAGGCTGAGCCGTCTCGGGGCGGAGCTGGCGCGAGCCGCCTGCGACGAGCACGCGCGGCCGGGGTCGCCGAAGTTCGTCCTGGGGTCGATGGGGCCCGGCACGAAGCTCCCGACGCTCGGCCACACGGACTTCGACACGATCGAGGATTCCTATGCCGAGGAGCTTCGGGGTCTCATGGACGGGGGCATCGACGCCGTCATCATCGAGACGTGCCAGGACCTGCTCCAGACGAAGTCGGCCCTCGCGGCCTGCCGGCGCGTCTTTGTGGAGAAAGGGAGGACACTGCCGGTCATCTGCCAGGTAACCATCGAGACGACCGGCACCATGCTCGTCGGCAGCGAGATCGCCGCGGCGGTCGCGGTCCTCGAGCCGTACGACATCATCGACGCCATCGGCATCAACTGCGCGACCGGACCTCAGGAGATGAGCGACCACGTGCGCTTCCTGGGCCGCCACTCGCCGAAGCTCGTCTCGGTCGTTCCCAACGCCGGCCTCCCTCAAGTCGTCGAGGGGAGGGCCAGCTATCCCCTCACGCCGCGTGAGCTTGGCGAGTGGCTCGTCCGTTTCATCGAAGAGGACGGCGTCGGGATCGTGGGCGGCTGCTGCGGGACGACGCCCGAGCACATCCGCGAGCTGGCGCGCGCCGTGGGCCGGAGGAAGCCGCGCCCGCGCTCGCCCGTTCATCCACCCGCTCTCGCGAGCCTCTACTCCGCCGTCCCGATCCAGCAGGACGCCTCGTTTCTGATCATCGGCGAACGGACGAACGTCCTCGGCTCCGCGAAGTTCAAGCAGAGCTTCTTGAGCGGCGACATGGACGGGATGGTGGGCATCGGACGCGAGCAGGTGAAGGAGGGGAGCCACGTCATCGACATCTGCGCCGATTTCACCGGCCGCGATGTGACGAAGGACCTCCCCCCGATCGTCCGCTCCTTCGTTACGCAGGTCCCGGCGCCGATCTCGATCGACTCGAACCGCTGGGAGGCCTTCGAGCCCGCCTTGAAGCTCATCGGGGGGCGGCCGCTCGTCAACTCCGTGAACCTCGAGGACGGCGAGGAGAGGTTCATCGAGGTCCTGATGCTTCTAAGGAGCTTCGGCGCAGCGGTCGTCGTCGGCACCATCGACGAGGAGGGCATGGCCAAGGAGGCCGCTCGAAAGGTCGAGGTCGCTCGCCGCCAGCTCCGCATCGCCGTCGAAGTCTGCGGTTTTCGGCCGCACGACATCTTCTTCGACCCGCTGGCGCTCACGATCGGAGCAGGCCAGGAGGCGGACCGCGGTCTCGGCGCCGAGACTCTCGAAGGCATCCGGCGGATCAAGCGCGAGCTTCCGGGCGCCTTCACGACCCTCGGGCTTTCGAATATCTCCTTCGGCCTCTCGCCCGCCGCGCGCCACGTCCTCAACTCGGTCTACCTTCACCACGCGCGCGAGGCGGGTCTCGACTCGGCGATCGTCCACGCCGGAAAGATCACGCCGCTCTTCAAGATCGACCCGCGGAGGCGCGAGGTGGCCGAGGACCTCATCTTCGATCGCAGGAGGCCGGGCTACGACCCGCTCCTTGAGTTCGTGGGCCTCTTCGCCGGCGCCAAGACCGAGGCCCAGAGGGTCAAGGCTCCCCTGGCGACGGTCGAAGAGCGCCTCCAGCAGCGCATCATCGACGGCGACCGCACGGGCCTCGAGACGGACCTCGACGCCGCGCTCGAGAAGATGCCGCCTCTCTCCGTCATCAACGACATCCTCCTGGGCGGCATGAAGGTCGTCGGGGATCTATTCGCCTCGGGCGAGATGCAGCTTCCATTCGTCCTCCAGTCGGCGGAGACGATGAAGGCCGCGGTGGCCTACCTCGAGCGATTCATGACCCGCGTCGCTGGGGAGTCGAAGGGTCGCCTCGTCCTCGCCACCGTCAAGGGGGACGTCCACGACATCGGGAAGAACCTCGTCGACATCATCCTCACGAACAACGGCTACAGCGTCTTCAACCTCGGGATCAAGCAGCCCATCGCGGCCATCCTCGAATCCGCGAAGGCCCATGCGGCCCATGCGATCGGGTTGTCCGGCCTCCTCGTGAAGTCGACGGTCGTGATGCGCGAGAACCTCGAGGAGATGAACCGCCAGTCCATCGCGCTGCCGGTGATCCTCGGCGGCGCGGCCCTCTCCCGCCGCTACGTCGAGGACGACTGCCGCGCGGTCTACAAGGGGCGCGTGGATTACGCCAAGGACGCGTTCGAGGGACTGCACCTCATGGATGAGATCTGCGGCCAGGGGGCGCGGCGGCGCGAGGGGCGCGCCGAGCCGGCCGCAAGGGCGGTCGAGGCGCCGACGCGCGAAGCCCCAACCCGCCCAGTACCGTCAGGCCCAGTACCGTCAAGCGCACTACCGCCGCGCGTCGAGAAGCCCTCGCCGGGTCGCGAGGCGTCTCCACGGGCCCCCGCGAAGCCCGAGATGGCCGGCGAGCTGGCCAGCGAGTTGGAGGCGGAGATTGCCGGCGGCCCTTCGATGCCGCCCGCCCCTGGCGCCGGTACTCGACGCCCCGCTCCCGAGCCCCAGGCCGCGATCCCGCACAGGCGGGACATCCGACGCGACGTCGAACCGCCTGTGCCGCCCTTCCTCGGGAGCCGCGTCCTCGAGAAGGTCCCCTTCCGGGCGATCCTCCCGTTCGTCAACGAGAACGCGCTCTTCAAGGTGCAGTGGCAGTTCAAGCCGAAAGGGCGCGGGATGGAGGAGTACCACGCGTACCTCGATCGGGAGGTGCGGCCAATTTTTCTCCGTCTGGTCGAGCGGTGCGAGAGCGAGGATCTTATCCAACCGCGGGCCGTCTACGGTTACTACCGCTGCCAGAGCGACGGCGAGGATCTCATCGTTTACCGCCCCGGGACCCGCGACGAGCTGACGCGGTTCGCTTTCCCGCGCCAGAGGGGGAAGAAGGAGCTGTGCATCTCCGACTTCTTCGCGTCCGTCGAGTCCGGGCGTCTCGACGTCGTGGCCTTCACCGCCGTCACGGTGGGGCCGCGCGTCTCGGAGGTGGAGCGGAAGTGGTTCGCGGAGAACCGCTACACGGATTACCTGTATCTTCACGGGCTCGGCGTGGAGTCGGCCGAGGCCCTGGCCGAGTACCTCCATCGCCAGGTCCGCGCCGAGCTGGGCATCGGCCGGGAGGACCACCGGGACATCGTGAAGCTCTTCCACCAGCACTACAGGGGCTCACGCTACAGCTTCGGCTATCCCGCCTGCCCGAGCCTCGAGGACCAGGAGAAGCTCGTCAAGATCCTCGAGACCGAGCGGGTGGGAATCACGCTCAGCGAGGAGTTCCAGCTCGAGCCCGAACAGTCGACCACGGCGCTGGTGGCGCACCACCCGCAGGCGAAGTACTTCAACGTTTGACCAGGTTCCGGGAACGTTCGACCCGCACATGCCCGGGCACGACCTCCAGGCTCCTCCGGAGCCCTTTCCCGACAAGTCCCCTCGCCCCTTCGGTCGAAAGGAAATGGGGGGGGCAGCCCTATCCTCCGGGACCGACTTCAGCGCCCGGAGCCTTGCATGGCCATCAGCGAAGCCGATTTCCAGACCGTCCAGCAGTTCGTCTACCGCCAGGCCGCGATCGTGCTTCAGCCGGGGAAGGAGTACCTGGTCGAAGCGCGACTCACGCCGCTTGCGGCGCGTGAGGGATGCAGCTCGCTCGCGGATCTGGTGAGTCGGATCCGCTCCCGGCCGCCGACCCCCCTCCACAAAAAGGTCGTGGATGCGATGACGACCAACGAGACGAGCTTCTTCCGCGACACCACCCCGTTCCAGGCTCTCGAGAAGGTCGTTCTGCCGCAGCTCCTGGCGTCCCGGGCGAAGGAGAATGCCATCAACATCTGGTGCGCCGCTGCCTCCAGCGGACAGGAGCCTTACTCCATGGCCATGGTCATGCGGGAGCGGTTTCCCCAACTGAGTTCCTGGACCGTACGCTTTCTCGCCACCGATATCTCGCGGGAGATGCTCGATCGCTGCCGCACGGGTACGTACAACCAGCTCGAGATCAACCGCGGACTCCCCGTAGAGCTGCTGGCGAAGTACTTCAAGAAGCAAGGGATGGAATGGCAGATCGACGAGTCGCTCCGCAGGTCGATCGACTTCCGCGAGCTGAACCTTGTCGGCCCGTGGCCGCAGCTCCCGCCCATGGACGTCGTCTTCCTGCGCAACGTGCTCATCTACTTCGATCCGCAGACCAAGAAATCGATCCTCTCGAAGGTGAAGACCCTGCTCAAGCCGGACGGATACTTTTTCCTCGGGACTTCGGAGACGCTGGTGCAGCTCGACGACGGCCTGCGGCCCATCGCCATTGCGCGTTCGGGCTGTTACCAGCTCGATCGGCAACTCGATCGGCAAACCGAGCGCCGGACGGCGCTCGTCGGCTGAATCAACCTCACTTCATGGACATGGACCCGGGCTGTCGCAGCCCAGGTCGCCTCCCACTCCCTGATCGGCGGTCGGATCGCGGCCGCAACGATTGGGACCGGGCTCCGGCGGAATCGGCCCGGCCAGGAAGAGATAGCCGAGGGCGAAGATGGGATCGGTGATGTTCAGGTCGCCATCGTCGTTGGCGTCCGCGGCGTCGAGGCAGCCGGCCGGCTCGTCCCCAAGGAAAAGGAAGCCGAGGATGTCGATCGGATCGGAGATGTCGAGGGTCCCGTCGGCGCTGGAGTCTCCTCTCACGAACGACGGCTGCGGCGCATTCGACTCGAATGCTCCAAGGTCCGGCTGAGGCTCGCCATCCCCATCTCCGTCCGCGAGCCGGGCAAGCCCCGCCAAGTCGAGGTCGAGCCCCATGGCCCCCGACGGATCGCCCGCGTCGATCGCCGGAGAGTTACCCCGTAATCCATAGTCTCCGCCCGCGGGGTCGATAAAGCGCGGGTCCTCGGAGAAGTTGCCGCTCGTGCCCGAGAACGGATTGACCTTGATGTCGCATGCCTTCACTGAGCCGGAAGCGCCTCCCGCGAGGTCCGGTCCGCTTGCCGCCAGGTTTCCCCACAGGATAGAGTTGACCAGGAGAGTCTCCGGCGTGAACGCAATCCGAACGCCGCCTCCGCTCTGGCCCGCACTGTTGGCGGCGATCGTGCAGTGGGCGATCGCCGCTTGGGGAGGAGGCTCCTCGAAAGCGGCCATGCCGCCGCCGGATTGGCCGGCGGAGTTTCCGACGATGAGAGAATTCGAGACTCTGCCGTTGGCCAGGGCACCGATCAGAATCCCGCCTCCCGATCCGCCGAGGCATCGGTTCGCGGAGACGATGGTTCGGTCGATCTCGAAGCTCGCCCCCTGTCCGATGGTGATCCCGCGCCCCTGCGGCCCTTCGTTTCCGCTCACGACGAGGTCGTGGAGCCCAACTCGGGCCCCGAGGCCGACGAGGACCCCACTGCCCTCCGCTCCCCGGCCGCCTTTTACCGTGAATCCGCGCAATACACCATCCCCATAGGGGGCGATTTTCACCACGGGCCCGTCACCGCCGCTCCCGGCGATCGTCGTGGCCGCCGGACCCGCGGCGGCTCGAATCTCGATCGGCTTGCCGCCGAGGTCGATCGACTCGGGGTAGACTCCGGGCTCGACCAGGACCAGGCCTCCCGCTTCGGCCGCAGCGATCGCGTCCTGGATCTTCGCAGCCCCCGACGGAACGGACACCGCGGGCAGGTAACGGAAACCGCCGCGCAGGACCGAAAGCGCTCCTCCCAACCGTGCCGAGACGTCCACCGGACCCCTCGCTCCCGGCGGGACCTTTACCTCGAGTACGCTATCGGACACGAAGAGCACGCCGGCGGCCTTCGTCGCTCCAAAGTGAACCTCCGCCGGCGACTCCTCCGAGAAGCCGGTTCCGACGAGCCGCACATAGCCCCCTCCTCCGGCGGGACCGGTTGCGGGGATCACGGCGCGCAGGTACGGCGCATATGTGAAGCCGGCCGCCAGGCGGCCGCCGCCGGCCTGAGTCAGCACGTAGACATTTCGTGGACCCGGCGACTCTCCCGCCGGAGCGATGGCCCGAATCTCGACATTGCTCGCCGAGACGACCTGAGCCTCGTTCGCTCCGATGAACACCTCCGGAACTGCGCCGAAGCCGCTCCCCGCGATCGTGATCGCCGTCCCGCCTGCCAGCGGGCCGGACGAAGGGACGACGCCGGCGATCGCCACCGGACCGCCGCCCGCGATGACTAGGCTGTTGAGCGCGTGAGACCCGCGATTCCCCTGGGAGCTGGCCCCCACGACGCCGGCAAACCCCTCGATGGGTTCGTAGCCGAGGATCCTGTGGCTCAGGATGGGCTGCCGCGCGGCTCCGCCGGCGGGGCCCACGAGGTAAGCGCCGACCGTACCGCCCGACAGCTCCACCTCGAAGTGGAAGACCCCACCGGCCGGAACGGCCGGCAACGGGACCGTCGTTAAACTGGGGAGCGCCCGTCCGGGAGCGGCTGGCACTCCCTGGGGGAAGTAGTCGATGCCCACGTGGGCCACAGGGGGATCGCCCGTCTCGCCGGCGATGTCGATCTCGATGGCCAGCGTCGGATGCTGGATGCCCGCCAAACCCAGCCCGCCCTGGGCGGCGCCGAGGTTGAACGGTGATGTGGGCGCCCCCACGATAGCGATGCTCACGCCATCGCCGTGTCCTCCCGCTCCGGGGAGGATTTCGAGGTCAAAAGCGGCGAAGAGGAACGTCCCGTCGATCCGCTCATCCCGGAAGAACCCTCCCACGCCGCTCTGATCGTTCGTGGGAAGCAGAAGCCTTCCATCCGCCAGGGCGGCCGAGCCAATGACTCTGTAGCCTGCGATCTCGGAGAGGTTGCCCACCCCCTGGAAATTGATCGGATTCGGAAGCGCCGGCGTGACGCCGGGAGCCGCCGGGTCGCCCCCGAAGCGGGATTCGAGGCCGTCTCCGTATCCATCGCCATCGGTATCAGCGACAAGGATGCCGCCGCCGAAGAGGGCCTCCTCGCCGTCGTCGAGCCCATCGCCATCCGTATCGCTCAAGAGCGGATCGGCTCCGGCGCCCGCTTCCGCGCCGTCCGCCAGACCGTCCCCGTCGCTGTCGGGATCAGAAAGGCCGGTGCCTTGGGCGTACTCATCTGCATTGGAGACCCCATCGCCATCGAGGTCGGCCGCGCCATCGTCCGGGTTGCCCGGGTTGAGCCCATGCCGGACCTCCACGACGTCGGGGATGCGGTCGCTATCTGAGTCAATGCTCCGGGCGAAGGCGAATCGGGCCTCCTCCGGCGTCGTCCCGACGGCGTAGATGATCTCGAACTCCACCGTTTGACCGGGCGCGAGGTTGCCGGCGTTGAAGGCGAGGTTGAGCGCCAGGTCCCCCCGCTGAAGGTTCGGATCGTTGGGCGATCCCAGGACCGAGTCCGGGTCGGCGACCTTCTGTCCTTCGACCGATGCGATCGCGAGACCGCTCGATGTGCCCATCACGAGGGAGGCTCCGGAGGCTCCGCTCGCGATCATCATCATCGGCTGGAAGATGTCGTTGTACGTCGGCTCATCGCCGATGGTCGGATCGATGTTGCGGAGGTACTTGACGGTTTTCAGCTCGGTGCCGCCCATGTTGGTCAAGGCGAGCTTCAACCGGACGAACGGTTCGCCCGGGTCGAGGCGCACCTCCTGCCGCACGGCGAGGCTCCCCGCGTCCCCGACCGCCACCACCCGTTGGATTCCTCCTCCGCTTCCGTCGAACGGGCGGAAGCTGACCGGGAGACCCACGAGGCCGTTGATGAAGAGAGAGACATCCGCGCCCTTCACGTACTTGATCGAGAACATCTCGTGGGATCCGGCGGTGGCCAGGAAATTGAGGACATCGGCGCCCGTGGCCGGGTCCTTCAGCACCAGGCCTCGGCCGGAGCCTCCGGCCATCGTGTGATCGGGGTTGAGGCCGCACTCGAGGCCGCCGCCCAAGAGGGAAAGGGGCTGGTTCTCGGGAAGGGCCGGAGGATTCCCGCCGGCCCGAAGTGGGTCCGTCCCGAGCCGGACCTCGATCCCATCGGCGAGACCGTCCGCGTCTCCATCGGCTTCGAGCGGATCCGTCCCCGTCTGGAGGAGGCCGACGAAGATCCCTCCATCGTCCTCGACGCCGTCGATGAGGCCGTCCCCGTCGGTGTCCGCCCGGTCCGGCAACGTTCCCCGCTCGACCTCGCGCGCGTTCCTGCTGAGGTCGGCGTCGTCGTCCCCATCGGCGCTCAAGACCCTGACGACGTGGAAAGGCGGCCCCACGTACTTCTTGAAGACCTCGATGGCGGAGATCTTCGGGTTGACGTGACCGGAGTTTCCACCGAAGAGGAAGAGATCCACGGTGCCATCGAAGATCTGGAAGTCGAAGGTCCGCGTGCCCGCCACCCTCCAGCCGCCCATCGCTTCGGTGATGTTGAAATCTTGAAGGACCCAGTTCCCTTCGATCAGGACGTTGAACAGCCGAGGCGGATTGGGCGGCCTCACCCCATCAAAGACCTCGGCGAAGTGGAGGACGATCTCGTGGCGCCCAGGCTCCACGGGCAACGCGTAGGACATGGACTGTCCGGCGAAGGCATCGGCCCACCGCTCGGTCCGGTAGATCGTCGGGTCGTCGGTGCCAGCGATGGTGACGGCTCCGAAATTAGCCGCAGCTCCGCCGGTGAAGAACCGGTCCTGCGACCAGATCCTTCCCTGCTTGTCGGTGTAGCGAGCGCCGTAGCCGCAGTTGATGCGGTGGACGACGTCAAGCTTGACGAAGTCATCGATCCCGATATCCGCGCTGTCCGAAGCGATGATCTGGAGGTCTCCCACTTCGTTTGGAATGAAGGCCAGGGCCACGACGCCCGTGGCGGTCTCGACGACCGCTTCACCTGTCCCGCCGCCGCCGATTAAGGTCCCCTCTTCGGCGCTCGCGGCGAACCCGCCGCCCAGGCTCGCGCTGAGCGTGAACCGGATGGTTCTTCCGCTCAAGAGGCCGCCCTGGGGGTCTCTCAGCTCGACCCGGATGAGGGTCGCCTTGCCGGTGACGCCGACCGCGACTCCCGAGAGCCTCAGCTCGACCTTGAAGAGCGGGAACGGATCCGAGCCGTCCGGCGTCCCATCTCCGTCGGTGTCGGAGTTGAGGGGGTTCGAGCCGGCGGCCACCTCGGCTCCGTCAAGAAGGCCGTCGTCGTCGGTGTCCGCGTCGTCGAGGAGGGTCTTGAGGTCCGCCTCCCGCGTGTTGGTGAGCCCATCCGCATCGAGGTCGCCCGCGCCGTCCGCTGGATTCGCCGGGTCGAGCCCGAGGCGCCTCTCCAGGGAGTCCGAAATGTGGTCCCCATCGGTGTCCCGGCCGAAGTTCTGCACTTCGTCGAACTTCGCTTGCGAGATGAAGTCCAGGGCCCTGCCCGCGAGAGTGGTGAGGGACCGGGCGTTCTCGATAGCGGAGTCGATGTCCGCGCTCTGGGAGGCGAAGGTGAGAAGGGCGACCGTCTCGCCCGGCGGCACGACGAGATTGAATTGCCAGTAGAAGTAGCCGTTGTTGTTCGTGAGGACGGTTGAAGGTCTCGCCGGGCCGAAATCGCCGGCGAAAACGACGGTCACCTCAGAGCCCCTATTCAGGCGGTCGCCCACGACGATCCAGTCGTCCGCGGGGCTGAGGGCGAGATCTCCGCTCGAGGTGGCTCGGACCCGTGTATCCGATCCCCAACGCGTATACCCATAGACTCCCACGAAGAATTCGAGGGTTGAGCCCGTCAGGTTCTTGAACTCGTCCCGATAGCGGATGAAACGGCCCGACGAGCCGGGCACGAAAACCGATCGGGTCACTTCGAAGGGTCCGAGGATCGCCGGACCTACCTTGAGCTCCTCACCTCCCCGGCCGAGCCGAGCCGGGAAAGGGCTTCCGAACTGAATTCCACTTACCTGCAAGAGGAACATGCCGCTGAAGGTGTCATCCGTTCCGGACCCGATGTTTCCGTTGTGGTCGACGATATCCCAGTTGAAGCCCTCTCCGTCGGTGAGCACCAGCGGGAGCGCCGAGATGGGCAAGTAGTCGTCCGTCGGGTCGAACGGGCTCGTGCCTTCGTCTATCTCCTGAGGATCCCAAACCCCGCCGTCATCGGTATCGCCCTTAGCCGGATCCGTTCCCGTGTCGCTCGCATCCACGAACACGCCGGTCGCCGTCTCCACGAGATCCCCGAGGCCGTCGTCGTCGGTGTCTGCGTCGCCGGGGTTGCTCCCCCGCGCAAATTCCCCCGCGTTGGCCAGCCCGTCGGCGTCGAAATCGCCCCCCGGGGCCAGATAACGAAACGCCCCCGGCCTGGTATGCGTGCCGTCGGCGTTTGCCACGCTCAAGTCCACGACGCCGGTCCCTGCGGGAACGGTGACCCTCATTGTCTCCGGACCCTCCACGGTCACGCCGGCAGAGGGAACGGCACCGAATTGAACGGTCGTGCCCCCGAGGAAGCCCAGGCCGGAGATTGTGGTAGCGGTCCCTCCTCCCTCAAGCCCGTAGCGGGGCTGCACGGAGCTGATAAAGGGCGTGTACAAAAACGCCCCGGGCAGACCCACGGTGAAACCGGGGATCGACACCTGGACCGCGGCAGGTCCCGATGCGTGGGCCGGCGTCAACGCCCGTAGCATTGTCTCGTCGACGAACGTCACGCTCTGGGCCGGCACGCCGCCAATGGACACCTCCGTGTCCCCATCGACGAATCCGAAACCGCGGATTTCGATCTCCGTTCCGCCGGTCCCGGGTCCCGAGGCTGGCTCCACTGTCGATATCGACAGAGCCCTCGCGGGGACGCGGAGGTTATCCACTTCTTGCCGCTCCCAGTCGGCGCCGGTCGAGGCGGTGAAGCCGAGATAGCCGCTGAAGGGGACGAAGTCGGGGATGTCGGCGTCGATCGCGACGAACTCGGCTCCGCCGGGGGGCGTCACCTTCACGGTCGCGTGGCCGCCGGAGAGCAGGAACTCCACGTGGTAGAGCCGCCCGTCCCTCAAGTTAAACGGCGCGGGATTCTGGATGAATCCGGGCAGGTTGTCGGTGTTCGGAACGCCTCCCGGGTAGTAGTGCATCTCGAAGTGGTTGTCGCTGATGTCGGTCGCGTTCTGCCAAGTATCGGCGGCGAAGGCTACGGTGGGCCACGGCAAGCCGCCGATGCCCAGCGCTCCCCCCGGCGCGCCGAGGAAGAACGGACCCGGGGCCGCAATGATTGCCAGGGCAATGCCATCGGCGCCTGTTCCCCTGACCTGCCCGCCGGGAGAGGAGATCCTGAAATCGAACCCAACTTCGAGATCATCCGTCGTGACCTGGTTCGCCAGGACGGCGTTCCCGTTTTGGTACGAGATGGGCTCCGTGAGAACGAGCGTCCCGGCCGCGGCGTCCCGCGCCGCGTTTCCGTTGAGGACAAGGAGGCTCGGATCGATCTCCGTGCTGAAGTCGATGGGAGCTCCAGGAACAAGGGTCGGAAGACTCAGAGGGTCCGTGGGATTCGACCCGGCGGCGGTCTCGGCGCCGTCCAGGGCGCCATCGCCATCCGAGTCGGCCACGAGAGGATCCGTCCCGGCGCTCGAGACATCCACAAAGACGCCGGAGCCCGTCTCCGCGCCGTCGGCGAGCCCGTCGCCGTCCGTGTCGAAGGAGAATGGATCGGTGCCGCGCGTGGATTCATCCGCGTTCAAAAGGTCGTCGCCGTCCTCATCGTCCATGGGCTCGATGAAGCTCACATACGCCGGATCGGAAAACATGCCGATCGGCTCGCTGTCCGTGGCTTCGATCACGACCTGCTCTGCCAGGAGGTCGCGCACTCCAAGGTCGAGGGCTCCCGCGGAGGCCTCGACGAGCACGCCGTTCGTTCCGCCGCCGGTGATGACGGAGCCGGTCGATGCGGCATTCTCGAAAACCGCCGCTCCGCTGGCGGTGAGGGTGAAGCGCAAGGCAGGGGGCGAGGCAACGATGTCGCCGTTGGGATCCCTGAGCCGTATGTTGAGCATCGCCGGTTGCGAGGTCAATCCGTAGAAGAGCACCGGAACGATCTCGATATAGACGGGGTAGGCGGGAACGGGATCGATGCCATCGCTTGCGCCGTCGCCGTCGGTGTCCGGGTTGACTGGATTGAGCCCGGCGGCCACCTCGGCCCCGTCGCCGAGCGTGTCGCCGTCCGTATCGACCTTGAGGGGATCGGTCCCCGTGTCGCTCGGACCCTGGAAGTTCCCGGTGTTCGTCTCGACGCCGTCGGCGAGGGCATCGCCGTCCGTGTCTGGGTTCAAGGGATGGAGACCCCTGACCAACTCGGTCCCATCCGCGACGCCATCGCCGTCGGTGTCCTGCTTGAGGGGATCGGTGCCGGTGTCCGTAGCGTCGACGAAGACGCCGGTGCCGGTCTCGACTCCATCGCCGATGCCATCCCGATCGGTGTCCGCGCGAAGGGGGTCGGTCCCGTTTGCGTACTCATCCGAGGTGGAGATGCCGTCGCCGTCGTAATCTCCAATCGGATCCAAGAAAATGAGCCGGCTGGCGAGTTCCACTTCGATGTCGTCGATGAACCAGCCTTCTCGAACGTTGCAGTTGCCGCAGTCCCAGCCGACGTGGAACCGAATCTGGATTTGCTCGCCCAGAAAGCCGCTCAGGTCGAACTCGGCGTGGAGGAAATCATCGCCGGAGGAGTCGCTGTAGGCGCCGACGGTCCCGGGGGGGCCCAGGGGGTTTGCACAGGGGTTGTTGAGGACCTTGGGATAGTCGCCCTCGGGCTCGATCCGGTTCCACGGGCCATCCGGCAGGATGCGGACCTCGACGACTCCGCCATCGGGCAGGAAGTTGGGGTCGTTGCAGTTGTCGAAGGCATACCAGTGCCGGAATTCAAGGGATGACCGCTGGCTCCCCCGCAGATCCAGTGGGGATGAAACGAGGACCGCATCGCCCGTTCCGGGAGCCGACGGGCCGCTGTGCCAGCTATGGCTCCCGCTCGATTTGCGGGCCGTGGAGAGGCTCCAGTCGGAAGCGGGTCCCGACAGGACCTCATGGGTCCAGTCCCCTTCTCCGCCTTCGACGTCATCCAGAAGGCCCGTCCCGGCGAGTTTGAGGCCGATGCTCGATGTGTCGGCGAGCGAGAAACTCACCGATTCCCCGACCCCGTCGGAGATCTGGATCTCGACCAGCCCTCCGGCCGACTCGAGGACCACCGACGCGGTACCCCCGCCCGAGACGACCGCCCCGACCGCCGCCGTGGCGGCGAAGGTCGCCGCGCCCGAGGCGGAGAGGTTGAACTGGACCGGAGTGAGGACCAGACCGCCCGTCGGATCTTCGAGCCGGATGCGGAGCGTCGCCGGCGTCGAGATCAACGCAGCGAACGGCTTCTCGATGACGACCGCGAGGATGAACTGCGGGACCGGGTCCGCATCGTCCCGGAATCCGTCGCCGTCCGTGTCGGCCTTGAGGGGATTTGTCCCCTTCTCCTTGACCTCGACGGCGTCGCCGAGGCCGTCCATGTCCGTGTCGGCCTTCTTCAGGTCCGTCTTTGCGATGTACTCCTCGAGGTTCGTGAGGAGGTCACCGTCCAGGTCGCCGGCTGCATCCGCGGGATCTTCCGGATCGAGGCCGTTCTCCGTCTCGACGCTGTCGGGGATCCCATCACCGTCGGAATCGCCCCGACAGTTGAAGGCATAGCGGACGATGTTCGCGCGGAGCTGCTCGCCCTGCGGCTGGGGTGAGTGGAAATTGCTCGTGGTCATGCCGCCGAAGAGGACGCAGCCCCCTCCGACGAGCTTCTCGGCCAGGGCGATCTGGTCCCCCACCGTCGAGACGATGATCGACTTCAACCCGGCCCCGCTGACCCTGGCATGGGCGAAGGAATTCCCCGAGAACTGGGTCCCCGTCGGGATCGGATCGTTGAAAACCGGGTGAGCCGCATCGGCGGCTTTCACGGCGTTGATGGAGGTGGCCGGCGGCGAGTAGGTTAGCGTGACCCCGAAACCCATGCTGAAGGACCCCCCCACGTTGGGGGCGGAGTTCAAGATGAGCCGCCCGCCTTTGGTGACCCAGTTATCGATGGCGGTCCGGTTGGCAGTCAGGTAGCCGCTGAACTCGACCGCCGTGCCGTCGCTGCCATCGAGGAAGAGATAACCGTAGTCGTTCCCAGTCCCCACGGCGAAGGGACCGGCGCCGCCCGCAAAGCGCAGGTCGGACCAGTTGCCCGCTCCGAAGACCGAAGTCATCGCCGTTTCGTTCGAACTGCTGCTCCACGGAGGCGAGCTGCCGCGCATGTAGCCGACCCGTTCTCCGGCGTGCGCAGTCCCGATGGCGATGGGCCCGATGGCGATTAGAACACAGAGCGACAGCCAAGAAAGCGGAGAACACCTGCCCATGCAATACCTCCAACCCTGAGAGGTTCCTACCATGCCTAGAAACGGCTTCCAGAGCCACAACGCCCAGTGGAAGGGCTGGCAGGATATCCACAGCGGAGATTAGCTTCAACGGGAAAGTCGCCTGTTTTCGCGAGGTCCTCACCCCCTCGAATCGCCAAAATGCCCGTGGTATAACCGCAACCGCTATCGCGAAGCGGATTTCCCGGCTTGGACCTATTCAAATGACTTTTTCCCCTCCTCCGCCGGAACGAGCTGGGGTGCGCATTCCGGACGATTCCGAACGGGTAGCGGCGATCTCGCAGGCTTGCCAGCGGCTCATCGGCGAGCTGCGCAAGGTGATCGTCGGGCAGGAGCGGGTCATCGACCTCATGATGATCTCGCTCTTCTCGGGGGGGCACTGCATCCTCATTGGCGTTCCGGGGCTCGCCAAGACGCTCCTCGTGAGCACGCTGGCGCGGCTCCTCGCGCTGTCCTTCAAGCGCGTCCAGTTCACGCCGGACCTGATGCCCTCGGACATCACCGGCACCGAAATCATCCAAGAGGACCCGGAGAGCGGCCAGCGGCGCTTCAAGTTCCTGAAGGGCCCTGTCTTCGCCAACATGCTCCTGGCCGATGAGATCAACCGCACGCCGCCAAAGACTCAGGCGGCCCTCCTCGAGGCCATGCAGGAGCGTCACGTGACGGTGGGCGAGCAGACTCTCCCCCTCCCGGAGCCTTTTTTCGTTCTGGCGACGCAGAATCCGATCGAGCACGAGGGTACCTATCCTTTGCCGGAGGCGCAGCTCGACCGGTTCATGTTCTCGATCCAGGTCCGCTATCCCTCGGAGGCCGAGGAGCTGGAGGTGATGAAACGCGCCACGAGCCCCTACCAGGCCGATCTGAAGCCGGTCCTGAGCGCCGCGGAGATCCGCGAGCTCCAGTCCCTGGTTCCTCGGATCCCGGCAGCCGACCACGTCTACCAGTACGCCCTCCGGCTCGTGCGGCTGACGCGCCCGGAGGAGCCCGAGGCGCCCGAATTCGTCCGCGAGAGCCTCTCGTGGGGCGCCGGTCCGCGCGCGGCCCAGTACCTCATCCTCGGGGCGAAAGCCCGGGCGCTCCTGCGCGGCCGCGCCTGCGCCACGACGGAGGACGTGGTCCACGTCGCGCCGCCGGTGCTTGCCCATCGGCTCGTGACGAACTTCAACGCCGAAGCGGAAGGGGTGAGCGCCGCCTCGCTTGTCGAGCGGCTCCTGGCGCAGGTCCCGCGCGGCGCCGCCGAGAAAGTCTGAAAGGCCCCGGCGGCGGCATCCATGGCCACCCCGAGCGACCTTCTCGATCCGGGCGCGCTGGCTCGGATCGGGCACCTCGAGCTGATTGCGCGCGAGGTGGTCGAGGGCTTCCTCCGAGGCCTCCATCGAAGCCCGTTCAAGGGCTCTTCGGTCGAGTTCGCGGAGCACCGGCCGTACGTTCCGGGGGACGAGATCGCCCACATCGACTGGCGAGCCTACGCGCGGACCGACCGGTTCTACTTGAGGGAGTACGAGGACGAGACGAACCTTCGAGCGACGGTCTGTCTCGACGCATCCGCGTCGATGGGATTCGGCAGCGCAGGCTTGACCAAGTTCCGCTACGCCCAGTGCCTCGCGGCGGCTCTCGGGATGCTGCTGACGAAGGAGCTGGATTCCGTTGGACTCGTCGTCTGCGGCCCGATCGAGCGGCGCTACCTGCCGCCCCGTTCGAGCGCCGCCCATCTGCGGGCGTATTTCGCCGAACTGGATCGCGCGCGGCCGGAAGGCGGGACGGCCCTCGGTCCGGCCCTCCTCGCCGCTGCCGAGCGGGTCAAGCGCCGCGCCCTCGCGGTGGTCATCTCCGATCTCCTCGACGACCCGGGCGCCATCCTGCGCGGGCTCGCGCGCTTTCGGTCGCGCGACTCGCAGGTCATCCTGTTCCACGTCCTCGATCCCGCGGAGCTGGAGTTCCCTTTCACGGGCTGGACGATCTTCCGGGACATGGAGCCGCCCGGACGCAAAGTGAGGCTCGATGGCCGCGCGATCCGCGCCGCGTACCTGAAGAACCTGGAAGCCCACGAAGAGCGGATCCGCAAGGGATGCGGCTCCATGAGCCTCGACTACTGCCGCATCGACACGCGCACGCCGTTCGATCGGGCCCTCGCCCGGTTCCTCGCCCACCGGCGTCACTGGGGGCGATAGGTGCGCGCTCCGCTCCCTCTCGCCGTCTGGGAGTTCGCCGATCCCACGCTCGGCTTCGGTCTTCTTCTCGCGGCCCTTCCCATCGTCCTCTACATCCTGGAGCGGCGCCGCACGCCGGCCGTCGACTGGCCCGCGATGCGCTTCTTCCTGACCGATCTCCGGCGGGCCATCCGCCGGATGCGGTTGAGGGAGCTTTTGCTCCTCTGCATCCGAACGGCGCTCCTCCTTGGCCTCGCTCTCGCGCTGATGCGGCCGGGCCGGGGCATCGACCGGGGCATCGAGCGCCCCCAGGGCGGCGATGGAAACCCCATCGACGGCCTGGCGATCCTTCTCGACAACTCCATCAGCATGGCGGGCCGTGGGCCGGGCGATCGGACGGAATCGCGCTGGGATGCGGCCCGGGCCGCTGCAATCGACCTTCTCGGCCGGCTCTCGGCCGGCGGGAGGGCGCAAGTCGCCGTCCTTGCCGGGAAGGCGGCCCCGCTCTCCGCGGAGCCCTTCCGAAGCCGGGAGGACGCGGCTGGAGCGGTCCGCGAGGCCACGCTCGGTGGCGGGGAGGCTTCGATCCCGGCCGGTCTCGATCTCGCGGCTCAGTTATTCTCCACTCCGAACGCGCCGATGCCCGGGCCTCGGCGCGAGATCTACATTTTGACGGATATGCAGCGGCGCAGTTGGTCCTTGGAAGACGGAGAGCGCTGGGCGTTCGTCCTCGGGCGGTTGGCCCGCCTCGATCCGCCCCCGCGGCTCGTCGTGGTCGATCTGGGCGACGAGCGGCCGTCGAACCACGCCGTCGTCGGCCTGGCGGCGCTCTCTCCGCTCGCGATCGCCCAGAGGCCCGTCGAGATCGTCGCGCGCATCGCCTGGTGGGGGGGCGCTCCGCCGACTCCGCTCTCCGCCTCGCTCTCGATCGATGGAGCCGTCCAGGAGACGCGGCCGATCGGTCGAGGGGACGGTATGGGCAAGGGCGACGGCGAACCGTCGGAAGTGCGCTTCCTCTGCCGCTTCCCGGCGCCGGGGCACTACCGTATCGAGGTGCGCACCGAACCGGACGGCCTCGCAGAGGACGACCGGCGGCTCCTCGCGATCGAAGTGCGAGAGCGGATCGGGGTGCTGATTGCCTCCGAGGACCGGATGGCCTCCTCGGGCCGCGCGGCCGGCGGTGGCTGGCCGCTGAGCGGGGCGGAGATGATCGCCCTGGCCCTCGCTCCGGAGAGCCGCCTGGGTTCTCCGACCGAGATGGCATTTCTCCCCCGGGTCGAGGGGCTTGAACGGCTGGAAGGTCTGGCGGAGGTCGACCTGGAGGTGTATCGCGCGATCGTCCTGGCTGGCGTCGGCGCGGTCGAGCCGCGGACGGTCGAGGTTCTCGAACGCTTCGTCCGCTCCGGCGGAGGACTCCTCATCATGCCGGGCGAGCGCGCCGGCGCCGCCGCGTACAACACGGACCTCTTTCGCGGTGGGCGGGGGCTCTTACCCTGCCGGCTCGTCGAGATCGAGGGTGATCCCGCCGCCACTGGGGGCTTTCTTTCGCCCGATCGCCTCTTGACCGGCCATCCGGCTCTCGCCGAGCTGGGGAGCGACGCGCGCGCGGAGCTCGGGAAGGTTCGGGTACGCCGGTGGTGGCGGACCGGCCCTCTCGTTTCGAGCTCATCGGTCATCGCGGAGCTGCGCGAAGGCGTCCCATATCTCGTGGAGAGGTCGTTCGGCCGCGGAAGGGTCATCCTCGTGACGACCGGCGAGCCGGTCCAGGGCTCCGACCTCGCGCGCCACCCGGTCTTCGTCCCCTTCCTTCACGGGATCGCGTACCGGCTCGCATCCGCCGGCGAAGGGCGCCGCAACGTCCTCTGGGGAGAGCCGCTCGTCGAGCCGCTCCCCGCGCGCTGGGCGGCGGCCGCCGTATCCGTCACCGGGCCATCCGGCTTGCCCCTCCCCGCACGCATCGGACCCTCCCTCGATGATGAGGAATCCGCCGGCGGCGACCGAGCGGCGAGGACCGAACCCGTTCCCGAGCCGGGTTTCTACACGCTCGATCTGCGCGGCGACCTCCGCGGCGGCGCGCGAGGCGAGGCGAGATCCGTGCTCTTCGCGGCCAACATAGATCCTGCGGAGTCCGACCCCCGGCGGCTCGAAGCGGCCGAGCGGGATCGCCTCGTGAACGTCTATGAGATGACAGTGACGCGGACAATCGAAGGACCGCGCGAGGCGGGATCCACGGAATCGATCCGCGAGGAGTGGTGGCGGCCCATCCTCGCCGCCGTCTTGGCCCTCGTCGCGCTCGAAGTGCTCATCCATCGAGCGGGAGGGCCGACGATTCCGGCCGCGGGGCTGGCGGGGCCGGCTGTTGGGCCGCCGAGGCCGGCCCGCGGATCGGGTTCCGTCCCGCCAGCACGACGAGGATGAGCGCGAGGGCGATGGACCCGGCCGCCGCCTCGAAGACGCGCGGGAGCCCGTGGTGCGTGGCGATCAGGCCCGCGGCCCAGCTCCCCGTCCCGCCGAGCCCGAAAGCGAAGATGAACTTCGCGCCGTAGATGGCCCCCTTCCACTCCGGCGGACTGGAGCGGGCCAGGAGCGTGTTCTCGATCGGCTGGAGGGCGAAGATGAGGATCGAGCCTCCGCAGGCGGCCGCCAGGAGAGCGGCCCCCGTGAGATGGCCGAGGAGGAAGACCGCAGGAGCGACGAGCGCAAGCATCGTGAAATAGAGCCGCCGGTTTTCGAAGCGCTCCGCGAGGAATCCGGCGAGGAACTGCCCCACGATGCCGAATGTGAGGGCGATCCCCGCCTTGATGCCGCTCATCTCCATGTCCCCGATTCCGAGCGGAGTCGCGGAGAGCACCTGGGGGAGCATCGTCGTGACGAGCCAATAGTTGAACCCCGCGCAGGTCATCGCGGCGATGAGGCAGACGAGGAACCGGAGGAGGCCCGACTCGCCATTTCTGCCGGCGAGACCGTCGGGCAAGGAATGCGGAACGACCCGTGTCGGGGGAGCAGACCGCGGGTGCGGCGCAGCGGCGGGGCCGAGATCGCTCGCCCAGATCCAGAGACCGAGGAGGATCGACGGCGCCGCGAGAGCAAGAAACGCCCACCGCCAGGAGGAATGAACGGCAACGAGCGAGGCGTACGCGGGTCCCAGGCCGACCCCTAGGCTGCCGCCGATGCCGTTGATCCCCATCGCCCGGCCCGGCCGCCGGGCGCTGCGGGCTATGAGCGCGTTCGAAACCGGATGGAAGATGCTGCTGGCGAGGCCGAGGGTGACCGCGCCCGCGCCGAGGAGGGCGTGGCTCTCGGCCAAGCCGATCATGGCGCCGCCGAGCGCCGAGCCGAGAAAGAAAACGACGAGGAGCGGCTTCGCCCCCACGTTGTCGCAGAGCCAGCCGGCGGGGACGGCCCCGATGCCGAAGAACACCGCCGCCAGCGTGGAATAGAAGGCGATCCCGGCGACATCGAGGCCGAAATCCGAGCTCATCAGGACCAGAAGCGGCGCGAAGAGGATCATGTAGACGTGGTTGAGGGCGTGGCCGACGAAGGCGAAGAGGGTGATCCTCAACTCGTGATCGGGCGTCTGCGACGGCGGTGGATGCATTTCCTGCTCGCTTGGTTTCCGCGGGGGCGGGGTCACCCTCCCAGGGTGAGCCCTCCGTCGCAGATGATCGTCTGGCCCGTGATGTAGGCCGCATCGTCGCCGGCCAGGAAGGCGTGAACGGCCGCGATCTCGTCGGGCCTCCCGAACCGGCCGAGCGGGATCCGCGCGATGAACTTCTCGCGCACCTTCTCGGGGACCTGGGCCATCAGGACCGTGTCCACGGGGCCGGGCGCCACGCAGTTGACGGTGACGCCGTCGCGGGCCAGCTCGAGGGCCAGCGTTCGAGTCAACGCGATCACGCCGGCCTTGGAAGCCGAGTAATTCGCCTGGCCGCGGTTGCCGAACGCGGAAGTCGACGACGTGTTGATGATCCGGCCGCTTTTCCGCTGGCGGAAGTGGGGGATGACGGCCCGGCAGGGGATGAAGCTGCCGGTCAGATTGACCCGCAGGACTTCGTCCCAGTCCTCCAGGGTCAAGTTCGCGGCGAACTGGTCGCGGATGATGCCCGCGTTGTTGATGAGGATGTCGATCTTCCCTTCGCGGGCGATGGCGTCCTCAACTGCGCGCGCAACGGACTCCGCGTCGGCGACATCGACCCGAACGAGGCGAATCGGTTCCCCCCGACCGCCTGCCAGATCGGGAGGAAGCGTCTCACTACGGTCCCAGACGACCACGCGGGCCCCCTCGCGGGCAAGGCGGCGGGCCGTGGCGGCGCCGATCCCTCCGGCTCCGCCGGTCACGATCGCTACTTTCCTATCGAGTCCTCTCATGCCTCACCGCTCTTGGTCCAGCGTCCTCGCCCCGCGGAAGAGATGGCCGGCGAAGGTGCCGGCGGGGGAATGCCGGGCGTGCACATCCCGCGCCGCGGCGATCCGTAGGGCGGAATCCTCGCCGGTCGCGATCGCATCGAGAACCGCCCGGTAGGCGCCCGCGATGGCCCGGACGGCCTCGGGGCTCTGGTGAGCGAGGTCGAGCCGGACCGAGTCGACGCGGCCCGCCAGCGCGGGGAGCGCCTCGGCTCCGACCAGCTCGCGCGCCTCGTAAAGCGTGGTGATGCCCGGCGGCCCGGCCTCGAACCGATACGCGTGTCCGTGCTCGCTCACCGCGAGGAGCCGCTCGTCGTTTCCCAGGCCGTAGCTCTGGCGCGTGAGCATGCTGAAGACCCCACCGCCGGCGACGACCTCGATCTCGACCGCCTTCTGCGAGCGCGCGGCCACGCGGGCCGCCTCGGCCGCGTCGACTTCGAGGCTGAGGGTCACGCGCGAAGCGCCGGCCTCGTGGAGGATCCGCACGGTGCGGTGGTTGTAGGAGTTCAGGTACAGGTCGCAGGCGGCCGGGGTGCCCGCCCGGCGGGCGCGCGAGAGCTGGCCAAGGTGCCCCGCGACGGTCCCGGCGCTCGGCCAGCGCTCACGGAGGCGGGCGATGGCCCGCTCATCGCTCTCCTCCGCGTGCACGATCGGCGGCAGGCGGAGCCAGACGCAGGTTCCACGGGCGCGCACGCCCTCCCAGAGGCTCTCGCGGGCCGGATCGCCCTCGATCAGTCGCGCATCGTCGATGACGACGCGCCCCGCGCCGGCGGCGAGGGCCGCATCGAGCGCATCGGGGCTGCCCACGCAGACCGACAGCGCCGTCGATCGGGCCGTGGTCCCCTCGGGCACCTCCAGACAGGAACTGGATGGAGGCGAGGCCGGTCGCCGGCTCCGTGAGGGGCCGAGCGCCTCGACGAGGGCCCGGCGCAGTGCGTGCAGCTCGGGGAACGGGAGGAAGGTTCGGGCTTCGAGGGACTCGACCTCGATCGAGGCGAGCCGATAGCCGGTGCCGCCGAGCCTCCCCAGATGCTCGTGGAGGAGTCCGGGATTGAGGGGATGAGCCCGAGCCGCTTCGAGCGGCGCGCGACTCTGGACCTCGGCCTCCCTGCCGTCGGGCGCCGTCCCGCGCAGAGAAAGCGGCTCGCCGATCTTGCCCCGGATCGCCATCCGCAAGTCGACCTCCGGATCGGTAGTGGAAATCCGAACCGAGGCGACGAGCCGGCCGATGCGCGCCTCCAGCTCGGGATCGTCGTTCAAGTAGAGCCCGAGTCCGACCGGCAAGGGCGGTGGCGCGGCGCGGCGTCCCTTCGCCCCCCGGCGGTAGCGCCGGCCCGATGCCTCGGAGCCGAAGCGGACGCGCACATCGATGCGACCGCCCCCCGACGCACGTGCGTCGGTGACCCGGAATCCGCTCCGGTAGCGGTCGTGGGTGTAGCGGTAACCCTGGCCGGCCTTGACGGCGTGCCCCTCGCGAGGCTCGAGGACGAGGTGGCCGCTGTGGCGTTCGGCCGAAAGCACTCGCGCGTCCGGCTCGCCTTCGAGCGAGCGCTTGTCGCCGCGCATCGAGCCATCGATCCGGCCGCTCAGGTAGCCGTTCGTGAAACCGCGCGAGAACACGCGACCGGCCGCGCGCTCCGCCTCGACCGCGGAGAACGGCCGGCGCGCCTCCCAGGCATCGAGGGCCGCTCGGTAGAGCCGCACCACCTCGGCCACGTATTCGGGCCCCTTGAGGCGGCCTTCGATCTTGAACGACGCGATCCCCGCATCGGCGAGGACGGCGATGCTGTCGAACGCCGCGAGGTCCTTCATGCTGATGAGCTGAACGCCCTGCCGCGGGACAAAAACGGGAAAGTCGCGGAGCGGTTCTCCGCAGGCCTTGGCCGGCCGGGGCGGCGTGGCCGCGAAGTCGAATCGGCAGTTCTGGGCGCAGATGCCGCGGTTGGCGCTCCGGCGGCCGGCGAAGTTCGACATGAGGCACTGCCCCGAGTAGGCGAAGCAGAACGCGCCGTGCACGAACACCTCCGCTTCGGCCCCGAGGGGCGCGAGCCGCTCGGCGATGCGCGCGCACTCCGCCGCCGAGCACTCGCGGGCGAGGATGATCCGCCTCAGCCCGAGGCGCGACGCCGCCTCGGCGGCTTGTTCCGGCGCGTGGATCGTCATTTGGGTCGATCCGTGAAGCGCGAGGGCCGGCAGCTTCTCTCGCAGGAGCGAGGCGAAACCGGCATCCTGTACGATGGCCGCATCGGCGCCCGCCCCGTGCGCCTCCGCGGCGAGATCCAAGGCGCGACCGAGCTCGTCGTCGTGGATGAGCGTGTTCAAGGTGACATAAACACGAACTCCGCGCTCGTGAGCGGTGCGGATGCAGGACCCAAGCTCGACGCCCTTGAAGCGATCGGCGCGCCCGCGAGCGTTGAAGCGAGCCATCCCGAGGTACACGGAATCCGCCCCCGTAGCGAGAGCGGCGCGAAACGAAAGCGGATCGCCCGCAGGAGCGAGGATCTCGGGCCGGCGGCGGGCTGGAGTCGCTGAGGGATCCATGGAAGAAGAGAGAGAATCTACCACGGCATCGGGGGAGCGACCATGTGGGAATCGTCGGCCGGGGCGGATGCCCGCGGCAGCGGCCGCTGCCGGAGCCGCAGCCGGAACCGCATCCGCATCCGCTACCGCGACCGGAGCCGCCCCGCTCTTCACCCCGTCCGCCGCCGCGCCCACATCCACCGCGCGACGAGGGCCATCATTCCGCCCGAGGCCAGGAGCAAGGCCGGCTGCAGGAACGGGAGTTTCTCCGCTCCTTGCGACAGCAGCGTGCCGACCCGGCCTCCGGCGAGGACCATGGTCCCGTTGTAGAGCGCGTGGAACAGCATGCAGGGGACGATCGATCCCGCCGTCAGCCGCAGGTGGGCGAGAAGCACTCCCAGGAACGCAGTCGGCGCGAGGCGGTAGAGATCGAGGTGAAAAATTCCGAAGAGGAGCCCGATCAGGACGGCCGTCTTGAGCGGACGACCCTCCCGCTCCATCTCGCCTTGCACGACCCCGCGCCAGAGGACCTCCTCGCAGATCCCCGGCGAGACGGCGAGTAGAAACAACGCGAGCGCCGGGTGGAGCCCTTCTCCGCCGAAGATCTTCTCCAGTTCGCCGCGGAGCCCTTCGGGGAAGGGTAGCACCGTGTTCTGGAAGTCCATGTAGAGGATGATCACGACGACGGCTAGGGGCACGAGGAGCACCGCCGCGGCGATGTCCCCGGAGCGCGGCGCACGGAGGGCGAGCGCATCCTTGAGCGGCACGCGGAACGCGCGCGCGTACGCGAGCGGCGGCAGGAGGACGACGACCCAGAGCGTCACGGCGAGGCCTCCCCAGACTCCGAGCGGGCCGTCCGGCTGCTGCGCGGCGCTGCCCGCGTAGGAGAGAAGAAGGATCATCGCGATACCGAAGAAAACCCCCCGGCGGGCGCGCGCCCGCGCGGTCCGGGCTTCGAGGAGCGGCTCGGACTCGAGGCCGAGGCGAAGGTCTTCTCGGGAGAGTAGCCCCGCGGTCCAGCGGAGGGCGAGCGCCGCGTAGAGACCGGTCGAAGCAAGGACCACCAACAGGTATCCCCAGCGCACTTCTCCCGCGAGCGCCTCGCGGATCGCGAGGGCGGTGCCGGCCACGGGGAGAACGGCGATGAGCTGCGTGAGCTGGATGTCGGGCAGCGCCGCGAGGACCGCCGGCAGGATGGCGACGAGCGTCACCGGCAAGAGCAGCATCTGCGCCTCGCGAAACGTGCGGGCGCAGGCCGAGACCGCAAGGAGGATCGAGCTGGTCAGGACGGCGAGGGGGATCTGCAGGACGAGGCACGCGGCGATCGCGGACAGCCCGGGGAGACGGAATGCTTCCGTTCCGGGAGCGGCGCCGAGCCCGAGGGCTGCGGATGCCGCCATTGCGGCCAGGTTCAGAACCACGGCGGCGATGGAAACGGTCAGGACCGTCAGGAACTTGCCCGCCATCACGCTCCAAGCCGCCACGGGCTGCGTGTAGAGCGTCTCGAGCGTGCCGCGCTCCTTTTCTCCGGCGACGAGGTCGAGGGCCACGAACGCGCCGCCGGTGAGGAGCAGCGCCACGAGGAGGATCGGCAAGATCCCGCCGAGGCGCGAGCCGGCACGCGCCGCGGGCGTCGCCACGTCGCGGGCGCTGGTCTCGGCGATCCGTCCAGGATCAAGCCTCGATCCTCGCTCTCGGAAGCGGCTCTCCACGAGGGAACGGCGGAATCCATCCAGCGACCTCTCGATGCGCGCTCGGGCGGCTCCCGCCCCTCGGCTCAAGCCGCGAAAGAGGATCCGGACATCGCTCCCGCCGTCCTCTCCGTCTCCGCCCGATGGCGCGAGGACGATTGCGTCGATTTCCTCCCGCTCGAGGGCTCCCAAGTCCGGCCCCGCCGGATCGAGCGCGATATCGGGATCGGCCCGGAGCCAGGCGATGAGGGAGGCCGTGCCGCCGGCGAGCGCGACCCTCGACGGCCTGTCGCCGACGTCCGCCTTGCGCAGCGTCTCGATCTTCTCGGCGCCGGCGAAGACGAGCGGGTAGAGGAGGATCGGCAAGATGAAGGCGAAGAAGAAGGCGCGCCGGTCCCGGAGCAGCTCGCGCAGCTCCTTGGAGGCGATGATGAGCGGTTCCGAGCCCCTCATCCTCCCACCAGGCTGATGAAGACTTCTTCGAGGAGCGGTTTCCCGGTGCGGAGGCGGAGTTCCTCGATGGTCCCCGCCGCCTTCACCTCGCCGCCGTGGACGACGGCGATCCGGTCGCAAAGCTTCTCCACCTCGCTCAGGATGTGCGTCGAGAAGATCACGCACTTGCCGCGGGCGCGGCAGTCGGCGATGAATCGCACCATGGCCGAGGCGACGAGAACGTCGAGGCCGAGAGTCGGCTCGTCGAGGATGAGGACGGGCGGATCGTGGACGATCGCCCGCGCGATCGAGGCCTTCTGGCGGTTCCCGGTCGAGAGCCGCTCGCAGCGCACATCGGCGTGCGGGCGGAGGTCGAGGAGGTCGAGGACCTGCTCGACCCGCGGTCCGAGCCTTTCGTGGGACATGCCGTGGAGCCGGCCGAAATACCAGAGGGTTTCCCGGGGCGTCAAACGTGCGTAGAGACCCGTATTCCCCGAGAGGAAGCCGATGGCGCGGCGGACGAGGAGCGGGGCGCGCACGACATCGTGCCCTGCGACGGTGGCGGTTCCCGACGTGGGAGTGAGGACAGTCGAGAGCATGCGGAGAGTGGTCGTCTTGCCGGCTCCGTTCGTACCGAGGAGGCCGAAGACCTCGCCGTAGCCGCAATCGAAGGAGATCTCTTTCGCGGCGGTCACCGGGCCGCGGCGGCGGTCGAGGAAGGTCTTCGTCAAGCGGTCGGCGGTGATGGCCGGCTGCATCGAGGCGCTCTCAGCTTTTGCGCCAGAAGGGCGCGAAGAGTCGGCCGCCGAAGCGCCCGGCTCCGGGAGATTCGGCGGCCGGCTGCCCGAGGAGGACGGACTCCTTCGATGCCAACCGCGAGGCGGCCCAGACCGCCATGGCGCTGTAGATGGCCGAAGCGGCGACGGCGAGCGCGCCGGACGAGACATCGAGCTTGCCGAGAAGCGCGTCACGCAGGGTCAGGGCGAGGTTGGCGACGGGGACGACGGCGAAAAGGGGCGAGAGTCGGACTTCCGGGATGGAAGCGGCGACCGCCGGAAGAATGGCGGCGAGCATGACGGGCCCGAGGTAGCTCTGTCCCTCCTTGAACGAGCGGGCGAAGAGCCCGGCGGCCATCATCGCCGCTCCGAAGAAGAGCGCGAGGATCGCCTCGCCGGCGAGGAGCGTGATGATCGCCGCGGGGCTGAGGATCGCGAGCGGGACTTCGACCTTCGCCTGGAGGAAGAAGACCCAGAGGGCGGCCGCCATGCTGGCGAAATTGAGAAGCGCCGCCGCGATCGCCAGCGCCATCACGGGGAGGAACTTCCCGACGATCAGCTCCGTGCGCCCCACGGGAGCGATGAGGGTCGTCTCGAGCGTGCCCCGCTCGCGTTCGCCGACGGTCGAGTCGAGGGCGGGGTAGAGGGCCCCGAGCGCGGTCATGACGACCAGGAGGAGCGGCGCGAGACGGGCGAGGGCGTCCCGAAGCCGTTCGGAGCGAGGCGTGAGGTCGAGGTCGGCGACGGGGAGGAGATCGAAGAGGGTCCGATCGGCGCCCAGCGCGGTCGCTTCGCGGAGAAGCTCGGCTTCGCGGAAAGCATCGAGCGCGGCGCTCAATCGCTCGCGGGCCGAGCGGGAGGCATCGCGATCGGAGCGGTGGAGGACCTCGATGGCGGCGCAGCCGGGCTCGGTGGCCTGCACCACGACGACCGCATCCAGCTTGCCCGATCGGATCCATTCCGCCGCCGAAGCACGAGCGAGGAGCACGTCCGGCGAACTGCCGGGCGATGCCGGGGCTTCCGGAGGATCCAAGCGGGTCATCTGATTCTTGCCGGCGATGGATCTGGCTATCGATGCCGTGGCCAGATGCTCTGCCAGGCGCGGCGCCGAATCCTCGCCGACGAGGGCATAGCGGGCGACGCGCCGCTCGCTCGCCCCCTTCGCCACCGTGACGACCTGCACCATGCCGAGGAAAAGCGTCGGGTAGAGGAAAACCGGGATCAGGACCGAGTAAACCACCGTATGCCGATCGCGCAGGAGAGAACGCATCTCGCCGGCGCAGATGACCGCCGCGTCGCGCAGGGAGATGGACATGGGCGCGCAGGATAGCCCATGGATGACACGAGGGCAACCGAACGCTGACCGGCGGGAACCGCAGAGTACGCAGAGGAGATCGCAGAGGACGCAGAGAGGAGCCCTCAGAGTCTGAAGATGCCTGTGTTGGGCTGAAAAGGATGCCGCCCTTAGACGATTTCGAGGGTTAGCAGTACTGAGGAGGAAGCGGAAGCGGATGCGGATTCGGCTGCGGGTCCGGTCGCGGATCGCGGTTGCCGTCGCGGCTGCGGATTGCGGATGGCGATGACAGCGGAGGAAATGGCCAGGGCGGCCTCACCGGCCTCGGGCCTTCCCGTCCAGCTCCTCGACTTTCAGCCGCACGCTGACGATGTACGGCTGCTCGTCTGCGGTCCAGTGGCCGTAGGTGGTCGTCACGATCGTCCCGTCGGGGAGGACTTCCACGCCTGGATAAGCGCAGTCCTGCCCCTTGTGGTTCTTCATGAGGCGCACGCGGTACTGGCCCTCGCGACCTTGTGCGATGTCTTCGTAGCGGCCGACCCAGGCGACCCAGTCGCCTTTCGTGGGGCTCTCGAGCGTCGTGTCGCGGAACGAAACGAAGAGGCGTCCGTCGGGCGCGTAGCGGCCGGTGTGGCGGTCCCCCGTCAACGCGCCGGGAAGCTCGCGCGGCTCCGTCCAGGTCTTCCCCTCGTCGTGCGAGAAAATCACGTGCGAGTTGCGCCGCCGGGAGTTCTCGCGCAGGAGCGCCGCTAGCTCCCGTCCGTCGGGAGAGCGCAGGACGCCCGGTTCGCACAGGTGGATCTCCGAGGATTTGAAGATGGGCTCGGGCAGGGACCACGTGAGGCCGCCGTCGCGGGACAGAGTCTTGAGCAGAGTGAAGATTACCGGCTTCTCTTGACGACTCCCCTCTCGGATGAACCGGCCGTCGTCGTGAAAGAGGGCAATGTAGCCCCCCGCGGCGCCGCGCTCCTCCACGATGGAGCTCATGGCGACGATCCCGCCCCAGTCGCCGGCCGGTTTGAGGGGTGTCCAGGTCACTCCATCGTTTTCGGAGACCGCCATCCTGCATGGATAGAGCCCCGAGAAGATGATGAGCCGCTTCTTTCCGCTCGGATCCACCACCCGGTGGATTGTCGGTGTCTCGAGGCTCGTGGCCCAGTTCTCGGGCACGGCGAGCCTCTCGCTCCAGGTGAGCCCGGCGTCCCGGCTCCGCTTGAAGACGATCGCCCCCCGCCCGTGGCCCTTCGGGTAGACGATGAGGATCGTCTTGCCATCTTCGAGGAGCACCGTCGTAGGGTGGCCGAGGTACTGCCCGGGCTCGCGGTCGACGATGACCTGCCGCCGTGTCTCGGCGGAGAGGTCGATGAGCGGGATCGTGTAGCCGCGCGGGGGAGCGGTATAGCCGCGCGGCGGAGCTTGGCGACCCACCGGCGGGTCCGTCTCCGCCGGTCCTCCCGGCGCGGGGGCTCCCGTGATCAGCCGGGCATCGGGCTCGCGCGGATGGCGGTCGAGCGAGAGGAACGCGAAGAGGTCGGCGATCTCCTGGGCCGCGAGAGAGGATTCGATCCCCTCGGGCATCAGCGACAGCCGGCTTGAGAGCTTGTACTTCACGTTCGCGCGGGCCACGGCGGCCTCTTCGCCTCCCGGCAGCTTGAGGACGATCCGCCCCTCGCCGTTTTCGGTGACGATCCCCGTCAGGTTGCGGCCGTCCCGCGAGACGACCGTCGTCGTCTCGTAACCCGGCCCGATGACGAGGCTCGGGTCGAAGACGCTCGCGAGGAGCTGCTCGAAGGTAGTGCGCCCGCTCGACGTGAGATCCGGCCCGACGTTCTTTCCCTCGCCGTGGATCGCGTGGCACTGGGCGCAGTGGCGCCGGAAGACTCCCTCGCCGGAGCGCCAGTCGCCCGGCCGCTTGCGGAGCAGCTCGGCCATCTCCGCGACCACGCGCTCCCTCTCGGGGCTGCGCTCGGAGCGGACGGTCCCCCAGGTCTTCTCCACGGCCCAGACTGCCTCGCGGTCGTTGCTCTCGAGGATGCGGCGGAGGTGATGGGCGGTCAGCGTGCTCCGGGGGAGCTTCCCTTCCCGGACCGCGTCGAGGAGCCGGCGCGCCCACGGCTCGCGCGTCAGGAGGAGGTCGAGGGCGAGCGGCCGGACGGCGGGATCGAGGCCGGGATAAGCGCCGAGCACGCGCTCGGCCAGACGCGGGTCGTCGGCTTTTCCCAAGACGGCGAAGGCGCGGGCGAGGAATGCGGCCGGGCTCGAGCGGAGGATCCTCCCCACGGCATCGGGCAGCCCCGGATCCCGCAAGGCGATCAGCGCCTCGAGGGCCTCGATGCGCGGCTCGGGGGGCTCGTTCGCGGCAAGGAGGATCGCGCGCACGCTCGCGACGTCGCCCGCTCCGAGGCCGAGCCGCGCCGCAAGCAGGGTTGCGGCCCGCTGGAGCGCGCCCCCCGCCTTCCCGGCGAGCATCGCCCCGAGGAGCGGCTCCAGTTCGAGACGGAGGGGCTCTCGCAGCGCCGCGGGGGCCTCCTCGACCCTCCTGGAGATGGCCGCGAGCGCCTCCGCCGCGCGATCGCGATCGCGGTCGATGAGGAGGCCCGCGAGCGATCGCACCGAGCCGAGGTCCGGCCGGCTGCTCCCGAGGATCCGGTCCACCGCGTGCGGGAGGATCCCGGCGAGCCCGGGGGCCCTTGCGAGATCCGCCGTCTCGATGAGCCGCGCGAAACGCCCGCTCTGCTCTTCGAGGAGCGGGTGGAGGTTCGGCCAGACGATCGAGGGAATGAGCTTGTCCTGGCCCGAGTAGGCGAGCACCTCGACGAGGATGGCGAGCGCATCGACGCCTTCGAGCTTCCGCGCGGCGATCCCGGCCTGGAGCTGCACGTCCGGAGAAAGGTCGCGCGCCATGGCTGCCGCACGGTCCCGGACGGCGGGGGCGACGCGGCGGATGTCGCCCGCCGCCCGCACTCCCCAGGCTCGGAAGGCCGGATCGGCATCGGCGAGGATCCGCAGGTGCAGCTCCGGCTCGAGGCTGCCCGTCCCCACGAGAGACCAGAGGGCGTGCAGACGCGGTTTGCGGGGCGCGGCTTCATCGAGGACGAGCTTGCGGAGCCGCTCGCGCACGCCGGGAGAATCCCGCTCCGTGAGGATCCGCTGCGCCGACTCGCGAAAGAAGATGTTCGGGCTCGAGAGCCGTGCGACGAGCGGTCCGTCGCCCTCGGCGGCGAGGTCGAGCTTCGTGGCGCGCGGAGAATCTCTGTACCGCACGCGGTAGAGGCGCCCCTTCCCCCGGTCGATCCCTTCCGGATCCCGGTTGGCGTCCTGATAGCAGTGGTAGCGGTCGTACCAGTCGAGGATGTAGAGGCAACCGTCGGGGCCGACCTTCTGGGCGACCGGCATGAACCAGGCGTCATCGGCCGAGAGAAAGTCCGGCTCGGCGTGGGAGAGGTAGGTCGAGCCGTCGCGCTCGATGCGGTCCGCGTTGATACAGCCGCCGTGGATGTTCCCGAAGTAGAAGCGCTCGCGGTACGGTTCGGGGTAGGCGTCCGAATCAAAGTACGCGAGGCCGCAGAACGCGGTCTTCTGGTGGCCATGGGTGCTGATCGAGCCGATCTTGAGCGTGAAGGGCGGATAGGCGCCGGCCTGGCGCTGGTAGTAGCCCGTCTCGACGAAGTGGAAGAGGTGATCGCGCGCCCAGTGGCAGGCGCTGACGATCGCGCTCCCGTCGCTATCCCAGGCGAGGCCCCACGGGTTCGAAGTCCCCTCGCAAACGACCTCGAAGCGCCGCGTGCGCGGGTGGACGCGGAAGAGGGCGCAGGTGAAGCGGTATTCGCGCCCCTCGGAGGCAACGCGGGACTGGTTGAAGACGCCGTTGAGGCCGTAGAGCCAGCCATCGGGCCCCCAGGTGAGCGAATTGGGCAGCTCGTGCGTGTCCGTGCGCCCGAAGCCGGTCACGACGACCTCGCGGCCGGCCTCGCGGCCGTCTTTTTCCCTCATGAAGAGGAGATCCGGCGCGTTGAGCACCCAGACGCCGCCGTGACCGACCGCGACGCCCGTCGGGATGTTAAGCCCTTCGGCGAAGACGCTGAAGCGGTCCGCGCGGCCGTCGGCATCCGTGTCCTCGAGGATCTTGATGCGGTCCCGGCCGGGGCCGGCCGACTTGCGCGGGTACTCGACGCTCTCGGCGACATAGATCCGCCCGCGGTCATCGAAGGTCATGGCCACCGGATTGACAATGTCCGGCTCGCCGGCCACCAGCTCCACGCGGAAACCTTCGGGGACGACCATCCGGCGGAGCGCCTCCTCGGGCGAGTACGGCCGATTGGGCGGCCGGTCCTGCCGGTGGGGGATCACAGAGTCCTCGCCGGCGGCGGGGCCGGCGAGAAGGAAGGTCACAGCGAGGATCTTGATCATGAGTGTCGGTGAGGGTAATCGAGCCTGGCCGGCGGGATCAAGGAAAGAGCTGGACGCAGCGAAGACGGACGGAAGGGAACCATAGAGGTCGATCTTCCCATCGACGCTGGTCTCTCCGACGGAGACCTCCCGCTTGTCGATCCGGATCGAGCCGTTTTCGAGGAGGGCGGGAGCGATCAAGCTGTGCATGCCCTCCGACTCCGGCGCGGCATCGCTCAGATGTCGGATCCGGATCGAAGGCTTCCAGGCCAGTCCCTTAGTGCTCCCATTCATAAGTCCGTGTAGGGTTTGTTGCGCCCTGAATATTCGAAGACCCAAGACTCGTGGAAGTTCATCCGGGCGCAACCCTGCGGGCCGGGCGCTTTTGGCGCCATGCTTCGTTGCTCC